>Ga0056108_1000144_pt1 | contig 26718 bp, 23 predicted proteins | sample WorMetG1BERMUDA1_FD_83875 | JGI IMG/M metagenome (GOLD analysis project Ga0056108, IMG submission 83875) | Marine gutless worms symbiont microbial communities from Max Planck institute for Marine Microbiology, Germany - Inanidrilus... ... | reverse complement strand
GTTCAGAGATACAGTGTGTTGGCATCGGACCCCGTCCTTGAACCTGGTAACTGTTTGTTGCAAAACTAGTTTCTCAGATTCTTGGGGCCGATGCACCCCCTACTTTGAGAGATCCGGGCTAGTTCGTTTGTGTGTTGATCTGCGCTGGTCGGCGCATCGCTCTCGCCCACCTCCGAATACGCGCGGCGGCCAGGTGAAGCCGCACGACACAAACCCTTCCGAACACCAGTGACACGAGACATTACAAAAAACAGCTGCCAGCAGCAGCGACCGTTAGATGCGCCCTACAGATCCAATCGCAAAACCCACAATCAAAAACTGCACAAACACCGCTCGGTGAGACAAGCGGACGAGGGAACGCGGTCACTCCGCTATCGCCTGATTTTCTCCGATTGCGGATCGTAAAGCGGTTTCAAGCTGGCCTTGGCGGCAAAGCGCTCGCCGGCCACTTCGATTTCATAGCGCGAGGCCAGCATGTCGGCGATGCTCTCTGAACCCTGCACCGGCACATAGCCGAGGCCGACCGCACCGCCGAGCGCATGGCCGTAATTGCCGGAGGTCAGGTAGCCGACCACCGCGCCATCACGGACGATCGGCTCGGTATGGTAGAGCAAGGGTTCCGGATCTGTCAGCAGGAACTGAAGCAGACGCCGGCCGACACCTTCCTCCTTGCGGCGGATGACGGCATCGCGGCCGACGAAGGCACCGAAACGGCCGTCCGGCTTACCGGTTTTTACGGTAAAGCCGAGGCCCGCTTCCAGGACATGATCCTCGTCGGTGATGTCGTGGCCGAAATGCCGGAAACCCTTTTCCATACGGCAACTGTCGAGCACATGCATGCCGGCCAGCCGCAGGCCCTCGCCCTCACCGGCATCGATCAGGCAATCGAAGACATGGCGGGCCATGTCGCAAGGCACGTAGAGCTCCCAACCGAGTTCGCCGACATAAGTGATCCGGTGGGCGCGGACGGTGGCCATACCCAGCTCGATGGTCTGTGCGGTGCCGAAGGGAAAGGCCTCGTTGGAGAGATCGGCGGGTGTCACCTTCTGCAAAATGGTCCTGGCCCTCGGCCCCATCAGGCCCAGGACCCCTTCGCCGCTCGTGACATTGACGGCAATGCAGCGCGCGCCGGCGGGGATGTGACGTTTGAGCCAGTTGCAATCGCGGGTGACGGTCGCGGCACCGGTGATGATCATGAAGCTGTCGACCGCCAGCCTGGTAATGGTGACATCGGCCTCGATTCCGCCACGGTGGTTGAGCCACTGGGTGTAGACGATCCTGCCGGGAGCGACGTCGACGTCATTGCCGCACAGACGCTGCAGCACATCCATCGCATCCGGCCCCTCGACCCGGAACTTGCCGAACGCCGAAAGGTCGAAAAGCCCCGCCTGCTCGCGTACCGCCCGGTGTTCCTCCGCGGCAAAGCCGAACCAGTTCTGTCGCTTCCAGGAATAGGCATATTCCGGTTTGACGCCCTCGGCCGAAGCATGTTCGGGCACGAACCAATGCGGCCGCTCCCAGCCCGCCGTCTCGCCGAAACAGGCGCCCCGTTCCGCCATCCTCTCATGAAACGGCGTGTGGCGCACATCGCGCGCCGTCTCGTATTGGCGATAGGGAAAGTGATCTGCGTAGAGCAGACCGAGCGTCTCGCTCACCCGGTTCTTCAGATAGGTGCGGTTGCCCTGGAATGGTTCCATGCGCCTTATGTCGACATCCCAGAGGTCGAAGGGCGGTTCGCCCGCGACGATCCACTCGGCAAGCGCCTTGCCCGCGCCGCCGGCCGATTGAATGCCGACCGAGTTGAACCCGGCCGCCACAAACATGTTCTTAACTTCCGGCGCCGGCCCAAGCAGGTACCGGTCGTCCGGTGTGAAACTCTCCGGGCCGTTGAAGAAGGTGTGGATACCGGCGCTTTCCAGCAAAGGCAGCCGCGCCACCGCCTGTTCCAGGATCGGCTGGAAATGATCGAAATCCTCCGGCAGTTCGTCGAAGCAGAAATCGTCGGGAATCCCTTCGACACCCCAAGGCTTGGCCACCGGTTCGAACGCGCCGAGCAAGATCTTGCCGGCATCCTCCTTGTAATAGGCGCACTCGTCCGGCACCCGCAGCACCGGCAGATTGCCGGGCAGTTCGGCGATCGCCTCCGTCAGGATATAGAAATGCTCGCAGGCCTGCAGCGGCACGTTGACACCGGCCATGCGGCCGACTTCGCGCGCCCACATGCCGGCGCAATTGACGACGATGTCGGCGCCGATCTCACCGCGATCCGTGCGTGCGCCGGTGACACGGCCATCCCGGGTGTGGATGGCTTCGATCCGGGTGTTTTCGAACACGCGCACGCCCTTGCGCCGTGCTCCGCGGGCAAGCGCCATGGCGATGTTGGCCGGGTCGCCCTGCCCGTCGAGCGGGATGTGCAATCCGCCGACGACACCATCGACATTGAGATAGGGATACATGTCGCGGCATTCAGCGGCGGAGACGACAAGCACCTCGACGCCGTGGGTCTTGGCCATCGACGCGTTGCGCCGGAACTCCTCCATGCGCTCCGCCGAGAGCGCGACCGCCAGCGAGCCGTTACGCTTGAAACCGGTGGCGATGCCGGTTTCGGCTTCCAGGCCGCCATAAAGCTCCTGGCTGTATTTGGCCAGCCGGGTCATGTTCAATGTCGCACGCAGTTGCGAGATCAGACCGGCCGCATGCCATGTCGTGCCGCAGGTCAACTGTTTGCGCTCGGCCAGTACCACATCGGTCCAGCCCAGATGTGCCAAGTGGTAGGCCACAGAGCAGCCGACGACACCCCCGCCAATGATCAGCACACGCGTATGATCGGGGAAATCTGCCATATCATCCTCCAACCACCGATGCGGAACGCATCTTGTGAAATTTGGAGGGATTTTTTCACGAAACCGCGCGACCGTCCAGCCCTGTGTATCGCGACAAACCGCTTTCCGAGTCGATTGGGGAGGCGCGTATCAGGCGACCGGATCGGTTGAGGCTACAAGCGACGCCAGTGCGATGGAAGCCAGGCGCGCCTCCGGCGGATCGGCACGGCTGGTCAGCACGACAGGAATCCGGCCGCCGACGACGACACCGGCGGCACAGGCGGCCATGAAATGGACCATCATCTTAAACAGCGCGTTTCCGGTTTCGATGTTCGGCACCACGAGGATGTCGGCCTGGCCGGCGACCGGGCTGTCGATGCCCTTCATCCGCGCCGCGACCTCGGACACAGCATTGTCGAAGGCGAGCGGTCCGAAAACCGTGGCACCCTCGATGCTCTTCGAGGCCCAGTCCGTCAGTTCGGCGGCCTCCAGACTGGACGGCATCTGCGGCAATGGCGATTCGGTGGCCGACAGGATCGCCACCTTGGGATGATCGATCCCGGCCGCCTTGGCTAGGCCGACGGCATTGTGGATGGCCGCTTTCTTGGTCGTCTGATCGGGCGCGATATTGACCGCCCCGTCCGTGATGATCAGCACGCGTTCGCTGCCGGGGATCGTCATATGGAAGCAATGGGTCATGCGCCGGCCCGATTGCCGGATGCCCGCCTGCGGCCTGACCAGCGCGCCCATCAGGGCATCCGTGTGAACATGCCCCTTGATCACCATGTCGACATCGCCGGCGCTCGCCCGGTGCGCCGCCGCTTCGGCCAGATTGGCATCGCCCTCGGCGTGGATGATCTCTATATCGTCCGTCGGCAGACCGCTCATGGCGGCGAGATCCGTGATCTTGTCCGCGTCGCCGACCAGCACCGGGTGAACGAGATCGGTCTCGACCGCCCATTGCACCGCCTCGATCACATTGGGGCTGTCAGCGCCGACGACGACCGCGTCGGCGCGGTCGCTGTTTCCGGCCAGCCGCAACAGGTTCTCCGGCAGTTCCACATTCTTGTCGCTGATCATGCCGACGGACGCACTTTCTCGAAGCCGGCATCCGGCCGGTGAAAGTCCGTTGTCACCGGTCCGAGGAGCCGAATTTGACGATCGCTGAATTCCGGGCTTGATCTTGATGGGAAGTTTGGTCTCATAGTAGAGCCAATTGGACCGTATCAGCGGGCCAACCCGACCAATTTATCGAAGGTTCTGGCACCACCATGCGCAATTCCCTCTTTCATGTCGAACGCATGGAGATGACGACACTGCAGACCCAGATCCGGGAGATGCTGGTTTCGGCCATGCTGTCCGGTCAGTTGCCGGTCGGCGCCCCGATCCCCTCGACGCGGGCGATGGCCAAAAGGCTGAAAGTGTCGCGCAACACCGTGATGCTGGCCTATCAGGCGCTCGCCTCCGACGGCTATCTTGTCGCCCGCGAACGCTCCGGCTTTTACGTTTCGCCCGATATCCATGACGGCACGATCGCCGGCATCGAACCGCCCGCTCCGGCCGCCGCCAAACAGGAAACCGATTGGCAGGGCCGGTTTCGCGTTCAACCCAGCAGTCAGTCGAACATCGAGAAGCCCGCGAACTGGACCGACTATCCCTATCCGTTCATCTACGGTCAGGCCGATGCCGCGCTGTTTCCGATCGCCGCCTGGCGCGACTGCATGCGCCAATCGATGGGACGCAAATGGCTCGATGCCTGGACCAACGATCACTTCGCCGAAGACGACCGGATGCTGATCGAGCAGATCCGCCAGCGCATCCTGACCCGCCGCGGCATCATGGCCAGTCCGGACGAAATCCTGCTGACGCTGGGTGCCCAGAACGCGCTCTACATCCTGTCCAGCCTGCTGGTGAAGCGCGGCACCACCGTAGCCATCGAGGATCCCGGCTATCCCGACATCCGCAACATCTTTCAGCTGCGCACCGACAGGATCAGACACATCCCGGTCGACGCCGACGGTCTGATCGTCGACGACGCGCTCGACGGCACGGAACTGGTGTTCGTGACACCGAGCCATCAATATCCGACCAATGCGACCATGAGCCTGGCGCGGCGCAAGGCGCTACTCGGCTGGGCCGACCACCACAACGGCCTGATTATCGAAGACGATTACGAGTTCGAAACCAACTACGAAGGCGAGCCGACTCCGGCCCTGAAGTCGCTCGACCGCGGCCAGCGCGTCCTCTATGTCGGCAGCCTGTCCAAATCGCTGATGCCCGGGCTGCGCATGGGTTTCCTGGTCGGGCCGGCGCCGCTGATCCGCGAGGCCCGGGCGCTGCGCCGTCTGATGCTGCGTCACCCGCCGGGCAACAATCAGGGCGTTGTCGCGCTGTTTCTGGCGCTCGGCCATCACGACACGCTGATCGGCCGGCTGCACCGCAGCTACCGCAGCCGCTGGATCACCATGGGCAAGGCGCTGGAGAGACATTTTCCCGGTTGGGCCGAGGCACCGGGCTTCGGCGGCACTTCCTATTGGGTCAAGGGGCCGGATTGGCTCGACTGCAATGTGCTGGCCAATCGGGCGCTGGAGGAAGGCGTCATCATCGAACCCGGAGACATCCACTTCGCCGACCCGCAAAAGCACCGCAACTATTTCCGCCTCGGCTTTTCGTCGATCGCGGAAGAGCGTATCGAACCGGGCATCGAAAGGCTGGCGCAGATCGTCGCGACGCTGCATCCGTCCTGACGGGACCAGCCCTGAACATCGCCGACCGCGCTGGTTCAGCCTATTGGGGCGATCTGGTTCTACGCCGTGGTGCCAGTTTCACCCTATCAAACAGCAAACCATGCCGGAACGCCGCGCCCGGCCGACCGGACGTGAACCGAGAGGAAATACCACGATGAAAATGACCACGGAAGAAGCCTTCGTGAAAGTCCTGCAGATGCATGGCATCGAGCATGCCTTCGGCATTATCGGCTCGGCGATGATGCCGATCTCGGATCTGTTCCCCAGGGCCGGCATCACCTTCTGGGACTGCGCGCATGAGACCAATGCCGGCATCATCTGCGACGGCTACACGCGCGCCACGGGCAAGATCGCCATGGCGATTGCCCAGAACGGCCCGGGAATCACCAATTTCGTCACACCGATCAAGACCGCCTACTGGAACCACACGCCGATGCTGCTGGTCACGCCGCAGGCGGCCAACAAAACGATCGGCCAGGGCGGCTTTCAGGAAGTCGAACAGATGGCCCTGTTCAAGGACATGGTCTGCTATCAGGAAGAGGTACGCGATCCTTCGCGCATGGCGGAAGTCCTCAACCGGGTGATCGAAAAGGCGATCCGCGGCTCCGCACCGGCGCAGATCAATGTGCCACGCGACTATTGGACCCAGGTTATCGACATCGAACTGCCGCAGATCGTGCGCCTCGAGCGGCCGGCGGGAGGCGCCGATGCCATCGAGCGCGCTGCGGCGCTTCTGTCGGAGGCCCGTTTTCCGGTGCTCCTGTCGGGGGCGGGCGTCGTTATCGGCGGTGCTATTGCCGAATGCCAGGCGCTGGCCGAACGGCTCGACGCGCCGGTGGCAAGCGGTTATCAGCACAATGACAGTTTTCCGGGCAGCCACCGGCTCGCCTGCGGTCCGCTTGGTTATAACGGCTCGCGCGCCGCGATGGAGCTCATTTCCAAGGCCGACGTGGTGTTGGCGCTCGGCACGCGGCTCAACCCCTTCTCCACCCTTCCGGGCTACGGCATCGACTATTGGCCGCGCGATGCCAAGATCATCCAGGTGGACATCAACCCCGACCGGATCGGCCTGACCAAGAAGGTCACCGTCGGCATCTGCGGCGATGCCAAACAGGTCGCGGCGCAGATCCTCGAAAAGCTGTCGCCCGCCGCCGGCGACACCGACCGCGACGCGCGACGGGCGCTCATTCACCAGACAAAATCGGCCTGGCTGCAGACGCTGTCGAGCATGGATCACGAGGAAGACGATCCCGGCACCCAATGGAACGAAGAGGCGCGCGCCCGCGAACCCGACCGGATGTCGCCGCGCATGGCGTGGCGGGCGATCCAAAGAGCGCTGCCCAAGGATGCGATCATTTCCAGCGATATCGGCAACAATTGCGCCATCGGCAACGCCTATCCCAGTTTCGAGGAAGGCCGTAAATATCTGGCACCCGGATTGTTCGGACCGTGCGGCTACGGCTTCCCGGCGATCCTCGGCGCCAAAATAGGCTGCCCCGACACGCCGGTGGTCGGCTTCGCGGGCGACGGTGCCTTCGGTATTTCGATGAACGAGATGACCTCCTGCGGCCGCAGCGAATGGCCGGCGATCACCATGCTGGTCTTCCGCAATTATCAATGGGGGGCGGAGAAGCGGAACACGACGCTATGGTTCGACAACAATTTTGTCGGCACCGAACTCGACCCGCATCTTAGCTACGCGAAGGTGGCCGAGGGCTGCGGTCTCAAGGGCGTCACCGTCTCGACCCAGGAAACGCTTTCGACCGCGCTGGAAACCGCCTGCAAGGAGCAGAAGGACGGCGTGACGACCTTTATCGAAGTGATCCTCAACCAGGAATTGGGCGAACCCTTCCGGCGTGACGCCATGAAGAAGCCGGTCGTGGTTGCCGGCATCGACCCGGGCGACATGCGTCCACAGCCCGGCGCATGACGCTTCGGGCGCCGGTTCAGAAACGAATGGGCACGAAAGCGTTGGTGATCATCAGCGCGCCCAACAGAACCACGAACGACAAGACCACGCCGGCCACCGCGGATGAGAGCGGCAGCGCGTTCATCGTCATCGCGTCGTCATGTCCCATAAGATGATGTGCGGCCGTGTCATGCCCCTCGCCGCTTTGGGCCATCACCGTCGATGCTTCGGCGGACCGATGTCCCAGGGCGGGCGCTGGCCCGTCGGCATTCGGCAGCGTCATACAGCCATGTTTGAGATGACGCTGCACCAGCCAGTAATTGACCGGATAGGCCAGAAAACCGCCGGCCAGACTGGCCAGGCTCATGCGGAACCAGAAGGCGGCCGAGGTTGGATCCTCCGATTGCGGCCAATGATGGGCGAGCGCCACCATGGTCGGAATCATGCCGGCCATGACGAGGTTCATCGACACCGTTTCGGCGAAGAACGTCTTGCGCACGGCAAGCAGGTAGTTGCCCTGATACATGCCGCGCATCATCAAGGCCTGAAAGACAAACAGGCCACAGGCGAAGCCGGCCAGATACTCGATCGTCGCGTCCCAACCATTGGTCAGCCCCAGCGACGACACGATGATGGCCGCCAGCACGATACCGGTCGCGTCGCCGGCCAGACAGTGCATCTCGCTGTTGACGGCCTGCTTCCAGGTCGCCGCCGTGTAACGGTCGTGTCCGCCCGGAAACGGGCGGCGGCAGGTCAGCAGATAGAAAAACAGGCCGACCACACCGGTATAGGCCGTCACCAGGATCCAGGCGGCACGCTGTACCCAGCTTGTGACGCCGTTGGCGAGCGAATCCCAGACAACGAACAACACGCTCAGGATCGTCAGGACAAACCAGACGAGCATCGCACCATCGAGCATGCGGCCCCCTAACCTGCCCCGCGCGTTAGGAATACGGCGCGGCCACAGGAATCTTATTATCACTGCTCGGTCGTCAGGGACAACGGGATGATGAAACGCACGGCGCAGGCCATCGCTTCCGGGAAGCGTTGCTGCGGGGTATTTCTTGCGGCTTCAGCCGCGCGTTCGAACGCCGGTGGATGTTAGAGAATCCTATCGCGCCTAAGCGCGCTCGTCCGGCGATAGCAGAATATTGAACCGGGCACGGATCGCTGCATCCATCTGCGGCGTAATGTGGCCGGGAAAAACGGAAGACAGGATGCGGTTCTTTTCCGCAATCGCCGTTGCGATGATGTCCGGCCGGCCCCTTTCGGCCCATTCTTTCGGGCTGGTGCGATCGCCGATGCGTGGATAGATGTATTCGGTCTGCATCAGCGCCAGCGTCTGCTCATGGCCGAGATAATGGCCCGGACCGTTGGTGCAGACATCGGCAATCGATGCGATCGACAGGGTCTCGTCGGTGACCTCGACGCCGCGGACGCAGCGCAGGCACTGGCCGAGCATGTCGTTATCGATGATCAGACTTTCGAGCGAAAAGCCGAGCAGAGAGGCATGCATGCCGGCCGATTCATAGACCATGTTGAGACCCGACAGCCCGGCCATCACATTGGTGATGCCCTTCTCGTAGCCGGCCTGCACGTCGGGCATTTTGGAATCGGCGATGCCCGCGGCCGCACCGCCGGGCAGATCGTAGAAATGCGACATCTGCGCACAGGCCGCCGACAGCAGCGCCTGTTCTCCCGATCCGCCGGACATGGCGCCGGTTCGCAGGTCCGATACGAACGGCCATGTCCCGAAAATCGCCGGGTGCCCCTTCGACATCGCATTGACATAGACGAGACCGGCCAGCACCTCGGCCACGGCCTGCACCACTGCACCGGCAATCGCGGCCGGCGCCGTCGCGCCCGCCTGGCCGGCGGATAAGAGCAGGACCGGCATACCGCCGCGCACACATTTCTCCAGCACGTTGCAGGCGTCCTCGGCGAACTTGAGCGGCGGCACGACGAAACAGTTGGAGTTGGACACGAAGGGGCGCTGCCGAAACGCCTCCTCGCCACCGGCCACCATATAAAGCAGTTCCAAACAGTCATCGACGCTCTCGCCCAGGGTGAAACTGGTGCCGACATGTTTGGTCGTGCCCTTGATCGAGGCATAGAGCGTGTTGATATCGAGATCGACGGGCTCGGGAACGTCGCGCGCCACCAGCGGACGCTGGAAGAAATGCACATTGTCGAGCGTCTCGACGATACGCGCCGCGTCGTAGAGATCGGCAAGCGCGGAATCGCGATAGTCGCGCTTTTCGACATCGACCATGTGCACGGCCGCACCGGCGGTGCCGAAATGCACATTGTTGCCCGTCAGCCGCATGTCATGCGTCGGGTCCTGCGCATGTAATGTCAGATCGCGGCAGGCATGGCGCACGGTATCCATGACGAGACCGCGCGGAAAGCGCAGCCGTCCGTCCTCGCCATAGGCCGCGCCGACAGCAGTGCATGCCGCGATGCAACTGTCGATGGGCTGCCCCATCCCGACCTCTTCGAGAACGGTCAGCGCGGCTTCATGGATGCGCTCCATGTCGTTCTGCGACAGCGGCCGGTAACGGTCGGAGGGCATTCCGGGCCGCACCGGGCTTTGCGATCGCGCCAGCGGCGCCGCGCGTTTGGCCCGCCGCGCCTCGCGCCCGCCGGATCGGCGTTTGCCGGGTTCGGCATCCGGCATCGCCATCTCGTCCACACCCATCGACATCGGCGTTCTCCTCCACCTAAGCCGCTGTAAAGTCGACGCTATCACGCGTTTTCGAAGGACGGATAGAACCAGATATCCGCTGTTCTTCAGGGTGGCGATAGAGCCAGTTTGGTGAAAATCTCCAAGGATTTTTCAGGAACATGCTGAGAATCAAGAACAATTCCGAACACATGTTCAGGCTCGCAGACGCAGATTGTCCGGATCGTAGATGACCTCCGGCACGACGGTCGCCCGACGCTTTTGTCCGAAAACATCGACCAGCAGTTCCCGGCCTTCATTCGCAAGCGCCGTATCGACATAGCCCAGTGCGATCGATTTGCCGGTCCGGTGGCCGTAGCCGCCGGACGTCACCAGGCCGACGGCGGCGTCACCCGCGAATATCGGGCTGCCATAGGGCGCTTCGGTCCCGTCCGCAGGCTCGAGCACCATCGCCGTGAAGCGTTGCCTGACGCCCTCCTCCGCCTGCTGATGCAGCGCCTCTTTGCCGATGAATGCCGGCTTGTTGAACCGCACGAAGCGATCCATGCCCGAGGTCAACGGCGTGTATTCCGACGACAGGTCCTGTTTCCAGCCGCGATAGCCTTTCTCAAGCCGCATCGACTCCATCGCATACATGCCGAAATGGCCAAGCCCGTGCGTCTCGCCGGCTTCGAGCAGCCGATCGTGGACGGCGGCCATGGTTTCCATCGGCATATGCAGCTCATAGCCGAGTTCGCCGACGAAATTGACACGGAGCACCGTGCCCCGCGCCATGCCGATCGTCACGGCGCCGGCGGTCAGCCATGGCAGGGCTTCGTTGGAAACGTCCTCGTCGGCCACCGCAGCCAGAATGTCGCGGGATTTCGGCCCGGCCAGCACCAAAGTGCCGTAGCGTGCGGTGATGTCCTGCAACCGTACCGAACCATCCTCCGGCAAATGCTGTTGCAGCCAGTCCCGGTCGTGCCAGTAACCGGCGGCAGGCCCGATAAGCCAGAACCGCTCGTCGGCAAAGCGCGTCACCGTCAACTCGGTGACCACGCCGCCATTCGGTTGGCAGAAATAGGCCAGCGATACCCGGCCGACACGCGGCAGAGCACCAGAGATCATGCCTTCGAGCCACGCCGCCGCGCCGTCGCCCGAAACGGCAAAGCGGGTGAAGCCGGTGAGGTCGAGCAATCCGGCCCTTTCGGCGACCGTTTCCACCTCGGCAGCGACGGCATCGTCGAAATGTGGCCGGCCATAGGTCAGGTCGGGCTCCGGCCGGTCGCCCTCGCGGGCGAACCACAACGGCCGCTCCCAGCCGCCGAAAACACCGAATTGGGCGCCCCGCGCCTTCATCCTGTCGTAAAGCGGCGATGTCTTCGCCGGGCGTCCGGCCGGCCACGGCCGGTGCGGCAGATGCATCGCATATTCGTTCTGATAGATCTCGATCGCCTTGACCGTCGCATAGGTCTTGGTTGCGTAATCGGTGAAGCGGCGCGGATCGAGCATCCACAGATCCAGCTCGGTCTCCCCCTCGGCGATGAATTCGGCGATCACCTTGCCGGCGCCGCCGGCCTGGCAGATGCCGAAGGTGAAGACGCACGCCTCATAGAAATTGGTCAGCCCCGGCGCCGGGCCAACGAGGGGCAGACCGTCCGGCGCATACGGAATCGGCCCGTTGATCACCTTCTGCACGCCGCCCGTCGCCAGGATCGGCACCCGCTCGCAGGCGGCGTTGATGTACCATTCCAGCCGCTCCAGATCGTCCGGATAGAGCTGGAAGGCGAAGTCCTCGGGCGTGCCCTCCTTCAGCCAATGCGGTGTCGCCCGCCACTCATAGGGGCCGAGGATGAGGCCGCCGCCTTCCTGGCGCAGATAATAGCTGTCATCGGGATCGCGCAGCAGCGGTATCTTTCGGTCCAGAGCCGCCAGTTCGTCGATGGCTTCCGTCACCAGATATTGGTGTGACATGGTCACCATCGGAATGTCGCGTCCGACCATGCGGCCGATTTCGTCGGCATAATAGCCCGCGGCGTTGACCACGATATCGGCGTGGACCGATCCCTTGTCCGTCACCACATCCCAACTGCCGTCCGCCCGCTGGGCAAGGTCCGTGACCTTGGTGAAGCGGATGACGGTCGCGCCGAGATCGCGCGCGCCCTTGGCGAAGGCCTGGGTCAATTGCGCCGGATCGATGTCGCCATCCTCACCGTCCCACAACCCACCTTCGAGGTCGTGGATTTCCAGCATCGGATAATGGCGGTCGCGCAGTTCCTCGGCCGACATGACCGCCATGTCCATGCCGGCGACATTGGCCATTGCCGCGACATGTTCAAATTCCTGCATCCGCTCCTTGGAGTGCGCCAGCCGCACAGCACCGGTCATGTGCCGGTTGATCGGATAATCGACCGTCGCGCCGAGCTCATTATAAAGCCGCGAGCCGTAATTCTGCAGCTTCATCAGATTGAGATTGCCGGTGAAATTCGGCGTGTTGCCGGCCGCGTGCCATGTCGAGCCCGAGGTCAGTTCGTTCTTCTCGATCAGCACGGCATCGGTCACACCGGCAAGGGCCAGGTGATAGAGGCAACTGGCGCCGACCGCGCCACCGCCGATAACGACGACCCGCGCATGGGATGCAAGCTCTGCCATGATGTCCCTCCCGATGGCTGCGTTAGTAAATCGGCGGCGACACGACCCAGATCGCGACCGCCGGCTCGTCGTAATTGTTTTCCCAGGAAAACCACTCTTCCTTGAAGCGGAAACTGTCGCCGGCGCTTACGGTGAAGGCGCGTTCCCCGAGGCGCACATCCAACATACCGGACACCAGATAGGCGGTTTCCTCGGTTTGGCGCAGAGTTGGCTCGGCAAGCCGCGCACCCGGCGCGAAAACGCTGCGAAGAACTTCGTAGGAACCGCTGAGATCGGGCGACAGAAGCTCTTCGACAAGGCCATCCCCGACATCGCCGCTGCGGCGGCGCAGGGCTGAGCGGGTCACATAGCCGCGCTCTTCCTCCGACACGTCCGAGAGCAATAGAAACCAACTCACCGGCACGTCGAAGAGCCGCGCGACCTGACGCAGTTCCGCGGTGGACAGCGTCGAAATGCCCCGTTCCACCTGGCTCAGGAAACCGATCGACCGGCCGAGCCGGCCGGCCACCTCGGCCAGTGTCAGACCTTTCGACTGGCGGATCGCGCGCAAGTCGCGGCCGATATCGGCTGAGACATCCGTTTCATCCGTTTTCGCCGTCGCGCCGGCGTGCTCGGAGGCCATCCCGCTCTTCGATCCCGTACCATCGTTGCCGGCGATTATCGCTGCCGGATCCGTTTCGAGCCCGGAGCTTCCAACAGAGCCGATGAAAAATCAAACGTTTTTTTCACGAAACAGCAGCGACCGCGCTAAACCGGTATACGGGTCATCGACATGCGCTCAGAAGGCCGTAAAGGTCATGGTGGTCAGCGAACGGGCGATGCCTGGAATATTGAGCACATTGTCGTGGATGAATTTGCCGATGTCCTCGCCTTTCGGCACATAGATCTTCATCAGCAGGTCGAACTCGCCGGACGTGGAATAGAGTTCGGAGATGATCTCGCGTTCGTAGAGCGTGTCGGCCACGGAGTAGGTTTTTCCGGGATGACATTGAAGCTGGACAAAAACACAATTCATAACGTTCCTCGATCTGTGCCACGCGATCCGCCCGGGTATTGTTCGGTCCCGTTTCGCTCCGTTTCCTGGGAGATCCGGCCCGGCCCGCGCTGACGGAGAATGCGGTGACCCCTTGCAAGGCCCACCGCTTTCGGGACACTCTGCGTGTCTGTCAGCTTGGGTAGCAGATAATGTTCATACATCAAATAACGGATTGGGACGACGCTTACGCCAATCGGCCTCACATCCCGCAAGGCGAAGCCTATCTGGAAAAGTGGGCGACGGCCGCTGAGGCGTTCCGCCGCCAATTGCACACCACCGGCCGCGCCGAACTCGATATCCCCTATGGCAAAGGCGAGCGGCACAGGCTCGATCTCTTCCGCCCGGAGACGACGCAGCGCGGCCTGGTCGTGTTCGTGCATGGCGGCTATTGGAGCAACTTCGACAAATCCTCCTGGTCGCATCTCGCCGCCGGCGCGCTGGCGCGTGGTTTCTCCGTCGCCATGCCGTCCTACACGCTTTGCCCTGATGTCCGCATTGCCGATATCACCGAGGAAGTCGGCCAGGCGGTCCAGATCGCAGCGGAACGGGTCGACGGCAGCATCCGGCTGACCGGACACTCGGCCGGCGGTCACCTGGTGACACGGATGGTGTGCCGCAACACGCCGCTCCCGCCGGGGGTGATCGAACGCATCAACCGGGTCGTGTCGATCAGTGGAGTGCACGATCTGCGCCCGCTGATCAGGACCGAACTGAACGCCGTCCTGCGCATCGATCGCATGGAGGCTCTGAAGGAGAGCCCGGCGTTGTTGGAGCCGGTCGCCGACACCCGGCTGATCTGCTGGGTCGGTGCCGGAGAACGCGCCGAGTTCCTCCGCCAGAACGCGCTGCTTGCCAATATCTGGAAAGGGCTCGGCGCGGCTACAGCTGCCGCCGAAGAACCCGACCGCCACCATTTCAACGTGATCGAGGGTCTGATCGACCCGGACCATCCACTGACCGGTTCGCTGTGCGGTTAGGGCCCGATTTGCTTTGAGGAGACCGGACGAACAACGTTCGACAGGTTGTCACACGGCTTCGCGTTAGCCGGCTCTGATCAATAGCCGAGAGTCGCGAGTTTTTGTTTGATTTCATTTCTGTTCCCGCGAAGCCCTGCAGCTTTTCCAAGGTTTCGGGCGCGGTCCTCCTTGTGATCCATTCGGCTGTGCCGGCGATTGATCTCATTTTGGATCATCTGCAGTTCGAACTCGAGCGCGACCCAGCTGTTTTCGGTATGCAAGATCATCATCTTTTCCCTTTCGGTTTCTGCCTGAAACCGGCATGGGGCCGAACGGTGTCCGGCTGAGTGCGACGCCGTTTTCATGACCTTTAGCTGGGTATCGATTGTGTCCGTTGCGGCCCGTCTTGGCCACAATTCGGACCGTGTCGATGGAGGGCCTGAAAACAGGTCTGCATTGGACTTGAAACACCGTCCTGTCGCGCATCGGGCGGCAGATCCTTGTCAAAGCGTTCGCAAGAGGGGTGCAGGTCGAGCAACGTGACATCGTCCAATCAAGACCGCCGGCTTGTTGGTTTTCGGACCTTAGGCAACGGAAGCAACCCGGGAACCTTAGCGCGGTAAGCCTCGTAGGCGGGGCCGATTTCCCTGCGTGAGTCCGCTTCTTCCAATGGCGTCACAATGACGATGTAAACGGCCGTTCCGAGTGCGAAAACGAGCTGACCCACGGTGAATTCCGCGACCAACCACGGTGCCAACAACCAGCCGAGACTTATCGGGTGTCGGACCAGCCCGTAAAGAAGACGGTTAGAAAAGGCCAGCGGAGGAGTTCGGATCGTCAAATGAGCGTCCAATGGTTTTCTAAGCCCGAAGAAGTTCAGATGCCCAATTTGGAAGGTCGCGAGCAGCATCATCGCCATCACGCCCAGAAAACCGATCCTGATGATCGTCACCGCGACCGGGTCCACGATGGCCCAAAGCGTGATGGGGATCGGGTGCCACCCAAGGATGATGAGCGCGACGATCGCGGACGTTGTCAGCAAATAAACGCTTCGTTCGAGCGCCGGCGGGAAAAGCCGCTCGAACCAGGATTTGAATTGGCGGCGCGCCGCGCCGGAATGGTGAATACCGAACAGGGCAATCAGGCCGGTATCGATTGCCAGCGCGCAACCCAGGCTGACGGTTGGACCATCATTGATGCCGCCCTGTGGCCCCACACCGGCGATAAAGCCAAAGAGCGCGAGCAGACTCGCGATCGCAGTCAAGTAGCCAATGATGCCGATCGATAGTTGGACAAGCCGCATTTCAGGTTTCCCTGGGTCTGAGGTTGGCGGAGGAACTGTCGCGCCATCCAAGAACTACACCGTCTGGATTTTGACCGGTCAGATCGGTCGGGGCTGCCGTATCATCGGATACATCGGCGGCGCATCACCTGGTGCGATCTCTCCGATCGTCTCGAACCCGAACCGCAGATAGAGCGAGATGTTTCGTAGGTTGGACGACTCCAGATAGGCAACCGTCCCGGATTGGTCGCACGTGCGCAGCACATGTTTGAGGATGGCCGCCCCATGTCCGCGACCGATGAAATGGGGATCGGCGGCGATCATCGGCAGGTACCAGTGGGGGCGATCGGGATGGTTTTCATCCATCTGTGCGAACATGGTTTCCAGATCGTTCGAGATCTCGGGGCGGACGGTCTCGCCCAGGATCTGCTCGATGGTGTGAGCATCGGGCTCCGTTCCGGGCGGCAGCCAAAGCGACGCAGCGCAGAACCCCTCGGTCACGAAAGCGGTTCCGGCATCGATCGCACGCCCGCCGAACGCCTGTGCAAAGCGTGGCATGGAATCCAGGTAAATCTGAGCATCCGGCCAGATCCAGCGTGCGACAGGGTCTGCCGAAAAGCCGAGCGTGATGGCCGTGAGAACCCGGTCCCGCTCCGATGTCTCTGCCGCGATCACCTTCGGTGGCAGGTCTATGATCAGTGCGTCCAGCATGTCAGCGAATCCTTTCGTTGAATTATGTACCGTATCGCTTATAAATAGAGGAGCGTCAAGTTTTTTATGCGAGGCAGTACAGAATGAATGAACCATCCCGCCGCCGCGGTCGTCCGCGCGCCTTCGACACCGACAAGGCGTTGAAGACGATCATCGATGTTTTCCGAAAACAGGGCTTCGACGCCGCGTCGCTCGACGACATCTCGGCTGCGACAGGGCTAAGCAGACCTAGTCTTTATGCAGCGTTCGGCAACAAAAGCGCACTTTACCTTGCCGCCATCGAGGCCTTTTCAGCCAATGTCACGAAGCAAGCGGCGACACGCCTGCACCAAGCAGAGTCCGTCGAGACGGTCCTCAAGAACTTCTTTGACGCATTGGTGGACATATACGCGCCTGAAGAGGGCAGCGGACTTGGATGCCTTATCTGGGGAACCGCTCCTGCGGCCGTACACGCCAAGGAGGTGCAGGAGCGGCTGGCTGCGGCCCTTTCCGAACTCGACGCACTGTTCGCGGGAGCGATAACATCCGACGGCGCGGACGAAAAGTCTCGGGCAGCAGCAGAGCTTCTCGCCAACACGGTCATCGGTGTTTCGACGCGGGCCAGGGCCGGGACAGAACCGGCGGTGATCCGGGCGCATACCGATAGGGTTGCCAAGTTTATTGCAGCCGCCCTTGATGCATGAGGGTCAGCGAGAGCCGGAGGCCACGATACGGGTCGTTGAGAGCCAGGCGGCGCCAAGGGCGTTCACGTGAGCCGGCACACCCGCAGCACATTGCCCTGCTCAGGATACCGTCTCGTCGTCATCCTCCAGGATGCGATAGGCGGCGCCGTCAAGATCATCATATTGGCCACTGCGCAGGGACCACAGAAAGGCTCCCAGACCAAGGCCGCCTAGCAGAAGCGCGATCGGGATCAGGAAGATCAGATTGTTCATGCGCCTTCTCCAATCGACGCCGGACCGGCGGTCGCGGCGGCGGCATGATCGCCCGGCGCCGTCTCGGACACGGCCTTGGGCCGCTGTGCCGGCCGCAGGCGCAACGCATTGGTCACCACCACGATCGACGAAGACGACATGGCAATCGCGGCGACCAGCGGTGTGGCATAGCCCAGAACCGCCGTCGGAATGGCGATCATATTGTAAAGGATCGCCAGGCCAAAATTCTGACGGATCAGACGGCCGGCCTTGCGCGATATCTCGATCGCCTGAGCCACCGCACCCAGGCTTTCATGCAGAAACACGAAATCAGCGGCATTTCGGCCAACATCGGCGGCGGTCGCCGGCGCCATGGACACATGCGCCCGTGCCAATGCCGGCGCGTCGTTGAGCCCGTCGCCGACCATCAGCACCTTGCGTCCCTCCTCGGCAAGGCCAGCGACGTAACGGGCCTTGCCGTCCGGCAGCACACCGCCGCGACAGGCAGATATGCCGAGGGCCTGCGCCAACTGGCGGACGATCGCGCTGCGGTCGCCCGAGACCAGATCCAACGACAAGCCTTCGGCACGCAACGCCGACACGGTGGCCACCGCATCGGGACGCAACGAATCGTCAAAGACAAAGGCGGCAAGGAAAGCACCATCCGCGCCGAGCACAGTCTGCCCGACCGCCGGCATGTCGTCCGCATCAGCGGGACGGACGTCGCTGCCCAGCACCCATTCGGCCCGGCCGAGCCGGTAGGTAATGCCATTCAGCCGTGCCTCGAGGCCCGACCCCGGAACGTCCTCAACGTGGTCGAAGGCGATGTTTCTGCTGCCCGCTTCCGACCCCGCCACGGCCAGCGCCCGCGACAGCGGATGCCTGGAATGGGCCCCCATCGCCGCGGCCAGCCGAAGGTTCTGCGGCGCAATCTCTGCGCCGTTGACAAGGCGCGGCTGGCCGAGGGTCAGTGTCCCGGTTTTGTCGAAAACGACGCCGTCGATCTCGGCCAAGCGTTCCATCGCCGTTCCGTCCTTGACCATGATGCCGCTTTCGAACAGACGTCCGGCGGCAACCACCTGGACGACCGGCACGGCCAGTGCCAGCGCGCAGGGACAGGTGATGATCAACACGGCAATGGCGATGTAAAGGGAGCGCTGCCAGTCGCCGGACACCGCGAGCCAGCCGCAAAACGACAACAGTGCGACCAGGTGAACCACAGGGGCATAAAGCTGTGCGGCGCGGTCGGCCAGGCGTCGATAGCCCGCTTTGGCACCCTCGGCGACTTCCATCAGCCGGATCATTTCCGCCAGGAAGGACTGGCGCGCCGGTGCCAGAGCCTCGACCGTCAGCGGCCCGGTGAGATTGAGCGTGCCGGCGCGCAGGATGCCGCCTGGGGACACCGTCTGGGCGGTGCTCTCGCCATTGACCAGCGAGCAGTCCAGATCGCTGATGCCGGAGAGCACCCGCGCGTCGACGGGCACGCGATCGCCGGCAGCCACCAGCAGAGTCATGCCACGCTCGACATCGTCAACCGGCAGGAAGGTGCGAACACCGTCGTCCTGAAGCACCAAAGCGCCGCGCGGCGCCAGCCGCGCAAGCCCCTTGACCGCCGAACGCGCCCGTTCGCGCATAACGTGGTCAAGCGTGCGCCCGATCAGCAGGAAGAACAGCAGCGTCACCGAGGCGTCGAAATAGGCATGCTCACCGGAATTGGCCGTCTCGTAAAGGCTCATCAGAAAGGCGAGCACCACGGCGAGCGAAATCGGCACATCCATGTTCAGTCGGCCGTGCCGCAGCGCCGAGGCGGCGGAACGGAAAAAGACACGGCCGGAATAGGCCAGTGCCGGCAACGCGATCAGCGCCGAAATCCAGTGAAACAGGTCGCGCGTCGAATCGGTCGCGCCGGACCAGACCGAAACCGACAGAAGCATGATGTTAGCGGCGGCAAATCCGGCAACGGCAACCGAGCGCAGCAACAGCTTCAGTGTGTCGTCATGGCCCTCCTCACCGAAATCGAAAAGATGCGGGCGATAACCGAGACCGTGCAAGGCCTCGACGATGCGCTCCGGACCGCCATCGTCGGCCGCCCACACGACAGAGACCCGTTTCGTCGACAGATTGACACGCGCCCGCCGCACCATGGGCAGCGCGTTGAGACCATCCTCGATGGTCCTGATGCAGCCGCCGCAATGGATGTCCGGAACGCTGAGTTCGGTCTGGAACAAATCATCGTCCAGCGCCTTGCTGGCCAGCCGCAGCTCTTCGCCAGAGGGGCCCGCATGAGCGGCCGCCTCCATCTGCAGCGAGGCTTCCGTTCCGGACGCGCAGCAACTCATGCGACTTACCGCCCAGGCTGCAGGTGGAGACGATAGGTGTCGCGATAAAGCAACGCGCCCTCATCCATGGCAACCACCTTGGCGACCCATTGGCCGGGCTGGAGCGGCACGGCGGCCCGATAGAACCCGTCTCCCGCATGAGCAAGCATCACCTGTTGATCCAGGTCCACGCCGACAGGCCGGCTGAGGCTGACCGTGACGGTATCCGCGATCACCGGCCGGCCCTCCGCATCGACCAGTCGATAGTTGACGGCATCCGTCGCAAGCGTCAGTTCGGACCGCCAGCCGCGCAGCTGCATCTCCTTTTCCAACGCGACCTCCTCATCGAAACGCTGGCTCTCCACATAGGTGTTCTGGACGAGCAACCCGCTCCAGCTCGAGGTGGCAAGATAAGCCATGGTCACATTGACACTGATGATGGTGCCGAAGAACAGCAGCATGATCGCCAGCATGTGCCAGCCAGTGAAGGTTTCAAACTGCAGGATCTTTCGCATCGCGGCCATTATCGTCTCTCCGGTGCTTCGAATATCGCATTATACACGTCCCGCTCATCGCTCGCCTTGTCCTGCGCGATCAACTGGAAGGAGGTGCTGCCAGCGACGACATCTGAGGGTGGCTGGCGGATATAGACTTTGACATTGCGCAGCCTGTCGGGATCGACCGGTATCGCGAAGGATCGGCCGTCCGGTTGGTCCAGGCCGGTAATCGACATGGTCGCGCCCGGCAGCCCCTCGATCGACAGGGAGATGACCCGTGGCTCAGGGATCATGTTCAACAGCTTGACGGTGTATCCGTTGCGGATCGATCCGTCCGAGAGTGTCACATATTGCGGGTTGCGGTCGCGCAGCACATTGATCTCGAGCCGGTCGCGGGCACCGAGCGCGATCAGGAGGCCGATTCCCACGGCGGCCCAGATGGCGAAATAGAGCATCGTGCGGAAACGGAACACGACGCGCCAGTCGAACTGCTTGACCTTGTCGTTGAGCGTGCCGTCGGGATTGTGCACCCGTTTCGGATCAATCGGCTCCTTTCCGTTCGCCGTCGCAAGGGCCATATTGTCCGAATACTCGTTGAGCGTCGCGTAGGAGATCAGGCCCCTAGGACGGCCGACCTTGTCCATGACGTCGTCACAGGCGTCGATGCACAAGGCGCAGGTGATGCACTCCAGTTGCAGCCCGTCGCGAATGTCGATGCCCATCGGACAGACGACGACGCAGGCATTGCAGTCGACACAATCGCCGACCACCTTTCCTTGCGCTTTCGCCTGCTTGGCATGACGCGAGCGCGGCTCACCGCGCCAGTCATTGTAGGTGACGACCAGCGAGTTTTCGTCCAGCATCGCTGCCTGGATGCGTGGCCACGGGCACATATAGGTGCAGACCTGCTCGCGCATCAGGCCGCCGAACGTATAGGTCGTTGCGGTCAGGACCGCGACGGTAATGTAGACGACCGGCGCTGCGTCGCCGCGCACGAAGCTGCCGAGCAGCGTCGGCGCGTCGGCGAAATAGAAGATCCAGGCGCCGCCGGTCGCAACGGCGATCACCAGCCAGATGGCATGCTTGCTGACGCGCTTGACGATCTTGCTGAGCGACCAGGGTGCCTTGTCGAGTTTCATGCGCTGGTTGCGCTCGCCTTCGATCGCCCTTTCGACCACCAGAAACAGGTCGACCCAAACGGTCTGCGGGCAGGTGTAGCCGCACCAGGCCCGGCCCACCGCCGAGGTCACCAGGAAGAGACCGAAACCGGCCATGACCAGCATCCCGGCGACGAAGAAGAACTCCTGCGGCCAGATCTCGATAAAGAAGAAATAGAACCGGCGGTTGGCCAGATCGATCAGCACCGCCTGATCCGGGGCAAACGGGCCCCTGTCCCAGCGCAACCAGGGCGTCAGATAGTAGATGCCGAGCGTGACCAGCATCACGATCCACTTGAAATTGCGGAACTGCCCGCGCACCCGTTTGGGAAAGATCTTCTTGCGCGCTTCGTAAAGCGGCTTGCGTGCCCAGGCGGCGTTCACCGCCTCGGCATCATGTCGTTCGACTTCTGCAGCTTCTGTGGTGCTGTCCGTCATGTCGCCCGTTCCGAAACTGGCCCGTCACATCGTCGCAGACAATCGGCGCGCGGGCAAAAACCGATCTACTGGCCCCCGCCGAGAGAGTGCACGAAAACCGCGAGCTTTTTGATGGTCGGCTCGCCCAGGCGTGCCTGCCAGGCAGGCATAACGCCATGGGTGGGGTTGGCGATCTGCTGCGCGATATCGGCCTCCGTGTCACCATAGAGCCAGATCGCGTCGGTCAGATTCGGCGCTCCGAATTCGACGTCACCCATGCCGTTATCGCCATGGCAGACCGCACAATTGTCGGCATAGATCTCGGCCCCCGCTGCCACCATCGACGGATCGGCGGGCTCACCGCTCAGACTATAGACATAGGCCGCCGTCTCCCGGATTTCCGACGAATCGAGCAGATCGCCAAAGGCCGGCATTTCGGAGAAGCGCGTATCGGCATCGGTATCGAAGCGCACGCCATGGGCGATGGTGTGATAGATCGAGTCGATATCGCCGCCCCATATCCAGGCATCGTCGTTCAGATTGGGATAGCCCGGCGAGCCCTGCGCACCCGATCCGTGGCATTGTACGCAATTCACCCGGTAAGCGGCGGCGCCGCCGGCTGTCGCGAACTGCAGCAACGCCGGATTGGCAGCGATCTCTCCGACCGGCATCGCGGCAATCTGGTTGAGATATTGCTCCTGCGCAGCCTCGGCGGCCGCCATCTCGGTCGCCACATTGGCGCGGCTGGAATAGCCCAGGATGCCGGTGGTCGCCGAATTGATCAGCGGCCAGGCCGGATAAGCGATCGTGTAACCGAGCCCCCAAATGACCGTCGCGTAGAAAGTCCAAAGCCACCAGCGCGGCATCGGCGTGTTGAGCTCGCGGATACCGTCCCACTCATGGCCGGTGGTTTCCGTCCCGCTGATTTCATCGATGTGCTTGTCTGACATGGTCTAGTCCTCGTCCTCTTTCAGCGGGATCTTGGCGATCTCATCGGCTTTCTTCTTGCTGCCCGGCCGGAAGGTGTAGGCGACGATGCCCACGAACAGGATCACCAGAAAGAGCAGGCCCCAACTGTCGGCGAAGGTCCGAAGCGTTTGATAATCCATCGTTTTCTCCTACCGATAACCGGATGTCGGATCATAGGTGGAAAAGTCCACGAGCGTGCCCAGCATCTGCAGATAAGCGACCAGCGCGTCCATCTCGGTCAGCTGCGTCGGATTGCCGTCGAAATCGCCGAGGACCGCCTTCGGATAGCGCTCCTCGACGCCGGACCAATCGGCATCCGGATCGGCCTGGGCCAGAAGGTCGGCCCGGGCGTTCTCGAGCATCGCTTCGTCATAGGGCACGCCGACGGCCGCATTGGCCTTGAGATGCGCTTCGATGCCGTCGACATCCAAGGGCCGGTTGAGCAGGAAGCCATAGCTCGGCATCACCGATTCCGGCACCACTGAACGGGGCTCGATCAGGTGCTGTACGTGCCATTCGTTGGAATAGCGCGCGCCGACCCGCGCAAGATCCGGTCCCGTCCGTTTCGACCCCCATTGGAACGGATGGTCGTACATCGATTCCGCCGCCAGCGAATAAGGTCCATAGCGCTCCACCTCATCGCGGAACGGACGGATCATCTGGCTGTGGCAGACATAACATCCCTCGCGGATGTAGATGTCGCGCCCGGCCAGTTCCAGCGGCGAGTAAGGCCGCATTCCCTCGACCTTCTCGATGGTGTTTTCGAGATAGAAGAGCGGTGCGATCTCGACGATGCCGCCGATGGAGACGACGGCGAGCGAGGAGACCAGCAGGAGGGTCGCGTTTCTCTCGAGAACCCTGTGTCTATCGATCATAGCCATTGTTGATCTCTCCTATTCGGCCGGTTGCGCCGCCGGAACACTGCCCGGCATGGGCGCTTCCTGGCGTTCACGTCCGCGGATCGTCATGTAGATGTTGTAGGCCATGACCAGCGAGCCTGCGAAGAACAGCGCTCCGCCGATCGTGCGCAGGATGTAGTAGGGCCGCATCGCCGCAACGGTCTCGGCGAAGGAATAGACCAGGAAGCCCTGATCGTCATATTCACGCCACATCAGCCCCTGCTGGATGCCGGCAACCCACATGACCGCCGCATAGATGACGATACCGAGCGTCGCCAGCCAGAAGTGCCAGTTGACGAGACGCAGCGAATAGAGCCGGTTGCGGTGCCACAGTTTTGGGACGAGATAGTAGATCGCTCCGAACGAGATCATGCCGACCCAGCCCAGCGCGCCCGAATGCACGTGACCGATGGTCCAGTCGGTGTAGTGGCTCAGACTGTTGACCGTCTTGATCGACATCACGGGACCTTCGAAGGTCGACATGCCGTAAAAGGCGACGGCGATGACCATCATGCGGATGATCGGGTCGGTGCGGATCTTGTCCCACGCGCCCGACAGCGTCATCAGGCCGTTGATCATGCCGCCCCAACTCGGCATCCACAGCATGACCGAGAACACCATGCCGAGGGTCTGGGCCCAGTCCGGCAGCGCCGTATAGTGGAGATGGTGCGGTCCGGCCCAGATGTATAGGAAAATCAGCGACCAGAAATGCACGATCGACAGGCGGTAGGAGTAGACTGGCCGGTTGGCCTGCTTGGGGATGAAATAATACATCATCCCCAGGAAGCCGGCCGTCAGGAAGAAGCCGACGGCGTTGTGGCCATACCACCACTGGGTCAGCGCGTCCTGCACGCCGGCAAAGGCCGAATAGCTCTTGACGCCGAGGAAGGAGACCGGAACCGCCAGATTGTTGACCACGTGCAACATCGCAATGGTGACGATGAAGGCGAGGTAGAACCAGTTGGCAACGTAGATATGCGGTTCCTTGCGCTTGAACAGCGTGCCCAAAAAGACAGCGAGATAGGCCACCCAGACGATGGTCAGCCACAGATCGACATACCATTCCGGTTCGGCATATTCCCGACCCTGGGTGATGCCGAGAAGATAGCCGGTCGCCGCCATGACGATAAACAGCTGGTATCCCCAGAAGACGAACCAGGCGAGATTGCCGCCGAAGAGCCTTGCCCGCGTCGTCCGCTGCACGACATAGAAAGACGTTGCCAGCAACGCGTTGCCGCCGAAGGCAAAGATCACGGCCGAGGTGTGCAGTGGCCGCAGGCGCCCGAAGTTGAACCAGGGCTCGATGTTGAGATCGGGAAAGGCCAGTTGTGCCGCGATGAGGACACCGATCAGAAAACCGGCAATGCCCCAAAACAAAGTGGCGACAGCGCCATAGCGCACTACACCGTCCATATAGCCTGACGTATCGTCGGTCGCGGCGACGGACACCGGCGCGCCGAACGTCATCTGGCGCATCAGCACGACAGCGGACACAAGCAGGACGAAGAACAGCACCCACATGTGCGCCGCGAACAGATTGTCCTGCGCGAAGGCCGCGCCAAGCAGCGCCAGGAAGGCGCCGATCCCCACGGCAACGGTTTCGACAGCAAATTTCATGGTTACCCCCAAGAATCGGCAGCAAAATACGCCGATGAGTCGAGAGCCATCAGCGCAGCTGTGTCTTAGACTATACACTCCCCCGCAAGCTTTGATCTCGATCAAGGCAGTTTCTCAGACCTTTGGACAAGGTGGACGCATCGGTCGAGAACGTGACCGGCACCTGCCTGCTAAAGCGGCCGGCATGTCGCAACAGATCGGTAGTGTGTTGCAGATGGCGATAATGCAGGAAAAACAGAGCCTTGAAGTGATCTACGGCGCGGCCGACTATTTCGGCAGGCTGCCGGTCGACCCTGTTGCGGGACTCGACAAGGCACACCGGGCGCAGCTTGTGCTGTGCGACCTTTTAGAGCATATCGCCGACACCATCCCCGGCGACGTCAATCATCAGACCTGTCTGGCGCTGGCGGAGCAGTTGGGACCATTGATCTGCAGCATCCATCGCTTCGAAGAGGAGATGCTGTTTCCGCTGACGATGGTTCATGCGGAAACGCCGTCACGGGTTGCCGAGACCGTCAAGAGGCTCAAACACGAGCATTTCGAGGATGAGTGTTTCGCCGAGGAACTGGCCGATGCGCTGCGTGAACTCGGCACGCACAAGACAGCGAGCAATCCGGAGGCCCTAGGCTACATGCTGCGCGGTTTTTTCGAAACGCTGCGCCGCCATGTCGCCTTCGAAAGGGATCATCTTCGGCAGTTCATTGAGGAACCGCCGCGGCTGCAATAAACGCGTCGCGGTCCGGCAGTGCCTTTCAGGCTGCATGGTTGGCACGGAACGGCGGGGCGGTCGTATTGATCGAATCGACCGGCTTACACGGGCGATTGCCCCGATATGACCGATCAAACGGCTCGTGCGAGACGGCGTTTTTTGGCGACCCGGCACCCACGGCACAACGACCCAGGCGCGACAGGCCAGATACTTATCCCTGTTGATTGCATTTCCGACGGCCTTGGATCATCATCCGCCCGGTCAGGTAGCCCGATGGGAATCTCTACAATGAAAGGTCTCAGATGCCGCTTTACGGTCCTCCGCTCGACACCGCCGAACCGGTCAAACTGGTCAATCTCCTGGATAAGGGCCTGAACGCCCATCCGGACGAAATCGCCCTGGTCTCGACAAAAAACAGCTGGACCTGGCGCCAGTTGGACAAGG
>Ga0056108_1000142_pt1 | contig 26963 bp, 28 predicted proteins | sample WorMetG1BERMUDA1_FD_83875 | JGI IMG/M metagenome (GOLD analysis project Ga0056108, IMG submission 83875) | Marine gutless worms symbiont microbial communities from Max Planck institute for Marine Microbiology, Germany - Inanidrilus... ... | reverse complement strand
CGATCATGCGCAGGAGCGTCGGGTCCCGATCGATGACATGGTGTTTCAGCGCGGCCAGCACATGCACCGTGATCAATCCCATCAGACAATAGGCAACGACCGCATGAATGTCGGCCGCGGCCGCCGACACGGTTTCGTTCTCCGGCAGCGCCGGCAGGGTAAACAGGCCGAACATCGACACCGCATGACCGCCGGTCGTCGACGTGACATAGCCGGACACCGGCATCAGCACGATGGCGGTCAACAAACCATAATGCACCGCCTTCGCCGCCGTCGCCTGCCAGGCCGGCATCTGCGCCACATCGTCGGGAAACCCGTTCGACAAGCGCCACAGCACGCGCCAAACCACCAGGACGAGAACGATGACACCGATGGCCTTGTGGATCTGCAGCAGGGCCCGCTGTTCGGGACCCTGTCCCAGCGCATCGAGATAGAGGCCGAAACCGAGCATACCGATGATCAGCACGGCGATCACCCAATGGTTGATGATCGACATAGCGCCAAAATGCTGGCGGTTGTCCCGCAAGGTTACCATGGCGAGCCCACGCCTCCATCGTCTGTAGCGGCTGACGCCGTTCCGTACGCCGGGATCACATTCTCCTTTGCCTTATCACAGGCACGCCGACTTTAGAATGAGCCGGTCCACTCCGTTGCGCTTGGTCTCGGCAGAGCCGAACGAGGGCTTCACGACGTGTCGGGCAAATGCAGCAGAATGGGCAGCAGCGCCTCAATCACCGCTTCCACCGTTTCCATATGGCGAACGCCGTCAATATCCGGGGCGCCGCACAGGCCGAACACCGCTTTGCCGAAATTCAATCCGAACGCCGCTTCGGTGTGGGTGCCATAGTGGCCGCCGACTGCGACAAGAGCCAGCGCCGCCTGGGCGATCAAGACGTTGCGCGCAGTTCCGATACCCATCGCAAGCGGCATCGCGATATGGTCATTCGCGGCGCGCCAGTCGCCTTGCGGCACGAAGCCGATGGTCAGGCCACCGACCTCTCTGGCTCCCTTCGATGCAGCGGCCATGACACCGCCGCGGCCGCCGCACAGCAGCGGAACGCCAAGCCCGCCGAGCGACCGGCCAAGCTGTTCGGCGACCTTGGCGGCATCGCCCTCGGGCTCTTTGGGCCCGATAACGGCAATCGGGACGAGGCGGCAGCCGCTGGAGCCGAAGACAAGACGGACGGCGGCCCGCCGGTCAATCGGCGCCACCGCGCCGGGCAGCGACGCCTCCTGCCAGGCCCAGTTCCAGGGATCGAGCCGCCGCCCGTCCGCAAGAAACAGCGCGCCGCCCTCATCGACCAACAGATCCGTCATCGCAACCATGGCTCCGTTTTCCGGTCTCTTTATACGGCACTTTGGCACATGCGGTGACAGTTTCGCGGTTGGGTCCGGCAACGCCGGAAACGGTCCGGCGTCGCGACGCTTTCGGCGGTCAAACCGCCCGGACGGCCCTTGCGACCGCCACCGCGGCAAGCGCGGGAAGCGAGAGTTTGCCAACGACCGCCGCGACGCGCGATCCGGTGAAATAGCCAGCCTCGTGCAGGATATTGATCGTCGCGACCACCTCGCCGCCAAGCACTACCGGCAGGTTGACAACGGACGCGCAGCCGAGCGACGCGATCAGCGCATGGTCGGGGAACACCTCGGCGATCTCCTCGATCGCGTTGGCGACGAAACAGCGCTGCGCGCCGTGCACGATATCGAACCAGCCATTGGGTTCGATCGGCTTGGTGCCGGTGGCCGGATAGTGTTGCGGATCGCTGGAATAGGCGCGACGCGCCAGTCGCGCCTCCATGTCGAGCGTCATGACGGTAAACAGCTTGGCTCCGATGGTCGCCTGCGTCAGCGCGCGGAGCGCGTCAAAAGCCGCGTCCGGCGACCGCGCCTGCGACAGCGCCTGTTGAAAAGCCGCAAGATCGGCCTGGGGTGCGTTCATTGTCCCATCCTGTTCAGAGTTATCCGAGGCTTGCCCGATAGAGTTCCCGCGCATAGCGGTGTTCGAAAGCGCCGCTGTGCAGCGTGTCGACGGGCGCGGTCTCGAGAATGCGCCCGTGCCGCATGATCGCCATCCGGTCGCACAGGAAGGACACGACCGGCAGATTGTGGGTCACCAGCAGATAGGTCAGGCCCCTGTCGCGCCGCAACGTTTTCAAAAGATTGAGAATTTCGGCCTGGACGGAGACATCGAGGGCGCTGGTCGGCTCGTCGAGCAGCATCACCCGCGGCTCCAGGATCAGCGCCCGGGCGATCGCCACGCGCTGCCGCTGGCCACCCGACAATTGGTGCGGATAGCGATAACGGAAGCGCTGGTCGAGTCCGACGGCGGACAGCACCGCGCGGACCCGTTCGTCGCGCTGCGCAAGGCCATGCACGATCAACGGCTCCGTCAAAACGGTGTCGACCGTCTTGCGCGGGTGCAACGATCCGTAGGGATCCTGGAACACCATCTGGCAGCGCCGCGCGAAGTCCCGGTCCACGGTGTGGTGCCGCGCCGTGCCGAGCACGGTGATGGCGCCGGTCCATTGCGGCGCCAGCCCGGCGATCGCCTTGAGGATCGTCGATTTGCCGGAACCGCTTTCGCCGACCAATGCGAAGCTTTCACCCTCCCCGACATCGAGAGAGACCTCGAACACGGCCTGGATCGCGCCGTAGAAGATATCGACATCGATCAGCGTGATCGCGCTCATGTCGCCTCCCAGCCGCCGCGATCGAGCACGGGCAGCGCGTCCCGGGTCTCGCGCATGCGCGGAATGGAAGCCAGAAGCCCTTTCGTATAAGGATGCGTGGCCTGCCGCAGCGCGGCGGCATCACAAGCCTCGACGACCTGCCCGGCATGCATGACCAGCACGCGATCGCAATAGCGCGACACAAGATTGAGATCGTGACTGATCAAAATCAGACCCATGCCGTTGTCGCGCACCAGCGTGTCGATCAGGTCGAGCACCTGCGCCTGCACCGACACGTCGAGCGCACTGGTCGGCTCGTCGGCGATCAGCACGTCCGGCCGCGGGATCAGCATCATCGCGATCATCACCCGCTGGCCCATGCCACCCGACACCTCATGCGGATAGAGATCTGCCACGCGCGGCGGATCGTTGATCTGGACCGCCTCGAGCATGTCCAGCATGCGCGCCCTCATCTCCCGGCGCGGCAGCCTCTCATGCGCCCAAAGGGCTTCCGCGATCTGCGCGCCGACGGTCATCACCGGATTGAGTGAAAAGCGCGGGTCCTGCATGACCATCGAGATGCGGGCACCGCGCAGCAAACGCATCTGTCGCGACGATGCGGTCAGCAGATCGCAGCCATCGAAGCGCAGCGTCTTCGCCGTGACCTGCCCCGGCGGGCGGATCAACCGCAGGATGGCGCGTCCCGTCATCGACTTGCCCGAGCCGCTTTCGCCGACGATCGCCAGCCGCTCGCGACCAAGGGTGAAGGACACGCCCCTGACCACCTCGACGCGGCCGTGCACGGCGGGAAAGCTGACACGCAGATCGTCGATGTCGAGCAACGGCGCGGCCATGTCACTTGCCCTGTTTGGGGTCGAGTACGTCGCGCAACCCGTCGCCGAGGAAACAGAAGCCGAGCGAGACGATGATGATCGCGAAACCCGGCATGGTCGCCACCCACCATTCGTCGAGGATGAAGGTGCGGCCGCGCGAGATCATCGCGCCCCATTCGGGCAGCGGCGGTTGCGCGCCGAGGCCGAGAAAGCCGAGACCGGCGGCCGTCAGAATGATGCCGGCCATGTCCAGCGTCACCCGGATGATCATCGACGAGGTGCACAACGGCAGCACATGGCGGATGATGATGCGGGCCGGCGACGCGCCGATCAGCCGGGTCGCATCGATGAACTCGGCGTTGCGGAACGTCAGCGTTTCGGCCCTGGCGATCCGCGCATAGGCCGGCCAGGCGGTGATCGCGATGGCGATGATGGCGTTTTCGATGCCGGGTCCCAGCGCGGCGACGAAGGCGAGCGCCAGGATCAGCTTGGGCATCGACAGGAAAACATCCGTCACGCCCATCAGGATGCGGTCGACCCAGCCGCCGAAATAGCCTGACACGGCACCGATCAGCAGGCCGAGTGGCGCCGAGATCACGGCCACCAGGGCGACGATCATCAGCGTGATGCGGGCGCCGTAGACGACGCGGGAAAAGATGTCGCGGCCAAGTTCGTCCGTGCCCATCCAATGGGCGGCCGAGGGCGGCAGAAGCCGCGCGTCGAGATTCTGGCCGATCGGACTTTCGGGGGCGATCCAGGGCGCGAAGGCGGCGGTCAAAACGAGGCCGAGCACGATCAGCGCGCCGAGCACGGCGAGCGGGTTGCGCAGGAACAGCGCAGTCACGCGATAGGCCCGCCCTGCGGCGGCCTGGAAGCCGGAGCGCGGCGACTCGTCGAGAAACCAGGCGCGGCTCAGCATCATCGGCTCCTCGGATCGAGAGCACGGTAGAGCACGTCAGAGATCTTGTTGATGACGATAAACACCGATCCGATGACCAGCGTCGCGCCGAGCACAGCATTCATGTCAGCATTCAACAGCGCCACCGTCAGGTAGTTGCCGATGCCAGGCCAGGAAAACACGGTTTCGATCATCACCGAGCCCTCCAGCAGGCCGGCATAGGAGAGGCCGATCACCGTGATCAGCTGAATACGGATCGGCCGGAAGGCGTGGGTCCAGATCACCCGCCATTCCGACAGGCCCTTGACCCGCGCGGTGGTGACATATTCCTGGCCGAGCTGGTCGAGCATAAAGGACCGGGTCATGCGTGCGATATAGGCGAGGCTGAAAAAGCCAAGAATCGAGGCCGGCAGAAGCAGATGGCCGAGCGCATCGCGGAACACCTCCGGATGTCCGGCCAGCAGGCTGTCGACCAGAAGCAGGCCGGTGACTGCCGGCACCAGACCCTCGTTGAAGACGTCGATGCGGCCGGGTCCGGCCACCCATCCGAGCCCGGCATAGAACACGGCGAGCCCGACCAGGCCGAGCCAGAAGGCCGGCACCGAATAGCCGAGCAGCGCCAGCACGCGGATACCGTGGTCGATCCAGCTGCCCTGGCGGGCGGCTGCCAGCACACCCATCGGAACGCCGAGACTGACACCGATCAGAATGCCCATCGTCGCCATTTCCAGCGTCGCCGGAAACACTCGCGCCAGATCCTCGACCACCGGCCGGTTGGTCGAAACGGACCGGCCGAACTCGCCGCGCAGGACATCGCCGACATAGCTGAAAAACTGCACGATCAGCGGACGGTCCAGCCCCATCGCTGTCTTCGCCGCCTCATATTGCGCCGGCGTGGCACGGTCCCCGACCACTGCCAGCACCGGATCGATCGGCACGACGCGGCCAATGAAGAAGGTGATCGCCAGCAGGCCGAGAAAGGTCAGCGAGACGACCAGCAGAAAGCCCGCCACCGCACGCAAATGCGCAAGCAGGCCCCCGCCCGTTGCGCCGCCTCGTCTGGCGGCTTGGTTGTCCCCGATCACAGCCATGTCCCAGCCTAATTCCCGAACGGACTCTTAGATATTTCTGTTGGTGTTTTCAAAAGTTTTTGCTTAAATAAAAAAATCTTTGTACTCGGAGCACGTGCGCCATGGCGAGACCGAAAGCCAAGCCGGACACTCTTCTCGGCCCCCGGATCCGCCAGCGGCGCAAGGCGCTGGGACTGACCCTGCAGGCGCTCTGCGGTCGCGCCGGCCTGTCCGTCGGTTATCTCAGCCAGGTCGAACGCGGCAACGCCACGCCCTCACTCGGCACTCTCGCCCAGATCGCACAGGCGCTCAATGTCGGGCTCGAATATTTCATCGCAACGCCGAAGCCGGCGGATTCGCTGACCCGGGCCCATGCGCGGCCGCAATTCGCCCTCGACGACACCTCGATCGTCTATGAGGCGCTCGGCGCGGATTTTCCGGGCGCCGAACTGTCGTCCTACATTCTCGACGTGCCGCCCGGCTATATGTCGGAGACCGTCAGCCATGAGGGCGAGGAAATCATCTATGTGCTCGCCGGCGAGATCATCCAGACGCTCGGCGGCGAGCGGTTCCGGCTGACCGCTGGCGACAGCCTGCATTATCGCGGCAACATCGAACATGCCTGGTACAATCCGGGCACCGATCCGGCGCGCATTCTATGGACCGGCACGCTCAACGTCCTGCAGGGCAAGGGTTCCCACAGGCTGCCGGAGATGACGCCGGCCAACGACCCCTCGTAAAACAGCAAAGGGAGGTGAAACCCATGACGACCATGATAAGAGGACTGCTTTTCGCGGCGGCTCTGGCGCTGCCGTTCGGCGGCACGCAGGCCGTCGCCGCAACGCCCGACAACGTGTTGGTCGTTGCCCAGAATATCGACGACATCGTCGCCATCGATCCGGCCCAGGCCTATGAGTTCACTTCGGGCGAACTGGCCACCAATATCTACGACCGCCTTGTGCAGTATGACGCGGAAGACACCACGGTGCTGGCGCCGGGCCTGGCCGAGTCCTGGACCATCGATGCCGACAGCAAGACCATCACCTTCAAGCTGCGCGACGGCGTGGCCTTCCATTCCGGCAATCCGGTGCGCGCCGAGGACGTGGTTTACTCCTTCGCCCGGGTCATCAAGCTCAACCTGACGCCGGCCTTCATCCTCGCCCAGCTCGGCTGGACGCCGGAGAATGTCGAGGAAATGGTCACCAGCGACGGCGATACCGTGACGGTGCGCTATGACGGCGACTTCTCGCCGGCCTTCGTCATGAACGTGCTGGCAGCACGGCCGGCCTCCGTGGTCGACCAGTTGACCGTCGAGCAGCACGCGGTCGACGGCGATATGGGCAATGCCTGGCTGAACGCCAACTCCGCCGGCACCGGCCCGTTCTCGCTGCAGATCTATCGCCCGGCCGAATTGGTCCGGCTCAATGCCAATCCGGATTATTTCAAGGGCGGGCCGAAGGTCGACAGCGTGATCATCCGCCACGTCGCCGAGGCCGCCACGCAGCAATTGCTGCTGGAGGCCGGCGATGTCGACATGGCCAAGAACCTGACGCCGGACCAGATCGGTTCGATCCTGGACAGCGGCCAGAAGGTCGAGGTCTTCCCGCAGGCCGCGGTGCATTTCCTGTCCTTCAACCAGAAGACCGACAGCCTGACGCCGCCCGCGCTGTGGGAGGCGGCCCGCTATCTGGTCGATTACGAAGGCATGACCAACACGATCGTCGCTGGCCAGATGGACGTGCATCAGGCGTTCTGGCCGAAGGGCTTTCCCGGCTCCTATGACGAGACGCCTTTCGCCTATGATCCGGAAAAGGCCAAGGCGATCCTGGCGGACGCCGGTGTGGAAACGCCGGTCACCGTCACGCTGGACGTGATCAACGCGGCCCCCTTCACCGACATGGCGCAATCGCTGCAAGCGACCTTCGCCGATGCCGGCATCAATTTCGAGATCATCCCGGGAACCGGCGGCCAGGTCATCACCAAATATCGTGACCGCAGCCATGAGGCGATGCTGCTCTATTGGGGGCCGGACTTCATGGACCCGCATTCCAACGCCAAGGCGTTCGCCTATAATTCCGACAATTCCGACGGCAATTACACGGCGACCACCACCTGGCGCAATGCCTGGGCGGTGCCGACCGAGCTCAGCGAAATGACGACGGCCGCGCTCACCGAGGCCGATCCGGACAAGCGGCTCGCCATCTATCGCGACCTCCAGTCCAGGGTCCAGGCCGAGTCACCGATCGTCATCATGTTCCAGGCCACCTATCAGGTGGCGATGAACCCGCGTGTGTCGGGTTACGTGAATGGCGCAACGTCGGATTTCGTCTTCTACCGGCTGGTGGAAAAAGAGCCGCAATAGCGCTGTATCGCACCAGACGATCGGCACCCATCGAAAGCCGGCGGCACCGCCGGCTTTCTCGATTCTTGTGGATCGACGGCCCCGTCTGCCTTCCGGTCAGAGGGATTGACAGTCTTTTCATATTTATATAACTAATGAGTTATGGAACAAGCTGGTTATCAAAATCAGACACAGAATCTCGACGCGGTCTTCGCCGCCCTTGCCGATCCGACGCGACGGGCGATCCTGTCGCGGCTGGCTGACGGCGCGGCGCCGGTGAACGAGATCGCCGCGCCTTTTGCGATGAGCCAGCCGGCCGTGTCGAAACATTTGCGGGTGTTGGAACAGGCCGGGCTTATCGAGCGGGACATCGACCGGCAGCGCCGGCCGGCACGGCTGAGGGCCGAACCGATGGCCGCAGCGGTCGGCTGGCTGGAGGAGTTCAAACGGTTCTGGTCATCGAGTTTCGACGAACTCGACGGCCTGTTGGCGGAATTGAAGAAAAGCGAAACCAAGGGGGACCGGGAATGACTGACCTGCCGACCTATGTTCTGGAACGAACATTCGACGCGCCGCGGGCGCTGGTGTGGCGCGCCTGGACCGAGCCGGATCTCGTCTCGCGCTGGTACGGGCCGAATGTCGAGACGATTGTCCACCGCATGGACGTGGAACCCGGCGGCCTGTGGCTCAGCGAAATGCGCTGGGGCGACAATCAGAATCGTCAGCGGATCGAATACACCGAGGTTGCGCCGCCCGAACGGCTGGTCTGGCTGCACGCGATGGCGGATGCGCAGTGGAACGTCGTCGCCAATCCGATGATGCCGGACTGGCCGCGTGTGCTATTGACCGCCGTGACGTTCGCCGAAGACGGCGACCGCACCCGCATGCGCCTGACCTGGGCGCCGCATGGGGCAAGCGACGCCGAAATCGCCTGTTTTGCCGCCGCCATCGAGGGCATGGACAAGGGCTGGGCCGCCGGCATGGACCTACTCGCCGAGCTGCTTACCGAATTGCAGGCCTGACGGCGCTCCTGCACGCGGCCGCGGCCCGGATCGATCCGGCGGCGGGTTGGCACCAAACCGCCCTGTCCTATCTCCTATCCGGTGGGTCGACATGGTTTTTGGGGGTGATATGGCGAAAGAAGATGGCGTCGAACGGGTCGAGATCACACGTATCGAGGACCTGAGAGACTGGCTCGAGGAGCATCACGAGCAGCCGGAAAGCATCTGGCTGGTGACCTACAAGAAACAGGTCGCCGACAAATATGTCGCGCGCGACGACGTTGTCGACGAGGCGTTGTGTTTCGGCTGGATCGACAGCCTGCCGCGCAAGCTCGACGCGGAGCGAACGATGCTGCGCCTGTCGCCGCGCCAGCCGGGCAGCGCCTGGTCGAGAGTCAACAAGGAAAAGGTGGAGCGGCTGCAACGGGAAGGGCGTCTGCGGCCCGCCGCGCTGCGCAAGATCGAACAGGCGAAGGCGAGCGGCGCGTGGATCTTTCTCGACGACGTCGACGCGCTGGTCGCGCCGGACGACGTCGTGACGGCGCTCGCCGCTTATCCCGACGCCACCGGCCGTTTCGAAGCCTTCCCCGCCTCGTCTCGGCGCGGAATCCTCGAATGGATCAAACAGGCAAAACGGCCGGAGACGCGGCGCCGGCGCGTTGAGGAGACGGCACGCCTCGCGCAGAACGGCATCAAAGCCAACCACCCGGCAGGTCGGCGTTAGCGCCTTCCGCGATCGGATTGGCGCTTGCCTACCGTTTGATTCTTGAGCTGCCGCCGCACGACGCGCGGCCGCTATGGTTGACGGACGATCAGGTGCCTTCCTCCAATTGGGGCTTCGAGCGCATGCCGGCACTGTTTCGTCTTTGATAGAAGATGGTGGCGACCAGCAGGACGGTGCCTGCGACGTTCAGCCAGTACGCCAGATTGCCTGCGATGCCGGGATTGATGAGCAGCAGCCCACCCGCAATGACGGCCATTGCCTGTACCGGCCGGCCTGCCGGCCCGCCGAGATAGCCGGCGAAGCCGGCTGAAACCGCAAAGACACCAAAGGCCGCCGTAACGACGGCCAGGACGATGTCGTGCCAGGCACCCTTCATGATCAGCGCCGACGAAAACACAAACAGGAACGGAATGATGTAGGCCGTCCAGCCGAAGCGCATGGCTGCGAACGCCGTCTGCATCGGCTTGGCGCCGGCGATTGAAGCGGCGAAAAACGCGCCGATACCGACCGGCGGCGTGACCATGCTCATCATGCCCAGATAGAAGATGAACAGATGCGCGGCGATCGGCTCGACGCCGGATTGAACCAGCGATGGGGCGACCAGGACGGCGAGCAGCAGATAGACGCCGACGGTCGGCATGCCCATGCCGAGAATCAGACACACGGCCGCCGATATCAGCAGCAGCAGAAACAGGCTGTCGTCGCCCAGCGCGACGAGCGTGAAGGTCAGGCCGAAGCCGAGCCCGGTGATGTTCAGCGTGCCGATGATGAAGCCGGCCGCGGCGGCGATCATGATGATGTCGACGATTGTCTTGCCGGTGTCGGTCATCGCGCCAAGCACATCCTGCAGGCCCATGCGCCTGCCGCGATAGCCGAGCACCAGCCCGATCAGCAGGGCGCCGGCGGCACCCCAGATCGCCGCCGTTTCGGGCCGCAGATTGAGCGTGAACAGCGCAAAGACAATCGCCGCAAACGGCAGGATGAAAACCCAACCGGTTTTGAGAACGGAGCGCGTGCGGGGAATCAGCGCTTCGTCCACCGGCGCGATATGGTCCCGGGCGGCCTGGAGGTCCGCCTGCGCGAACAGCGCGATATAGTAGAGAAAGGCGGGGATGATGGCCGCGATGACAATTTCGACATAGGGCCGTTGCAGGATGTCGGCCATCAGGAAGGCGACCGCACCCATTACCGGCGGTACGATCTGGCCGCCGGTGGAGGCGGTCGCCTCGATCGCGGCGGCCGTATGGCGCTTGAAACCGGACCCCGTCATCAGCCGGATCGTCACGACACCGGTGGCAACGATGTTGGAGACGACGACACCCGAGATCGAGCCGAAAAGACCGGACGCGACGATTGAAATCTTCGCCGAACCGCCGCGCCGCCGCCCCATGGTGGCGAGCGCGATATCGTTGAAGAAATCGGCGCCGCCGGATCGCAACAACAACTGGCCGAAGAAGACAAAGGCAACGACGACGGTCGCCGCGACCATCAGCGTCAGGCCCAAAAGGCCGTTCGGATCGAAGCCGAGATAAATCGCCAGCCGCTCGGGTGCCACCTCGCGAGTCTGCAGCGGCCCAGGCACCAGATGGCCGATCGTGCCGTAGCCACAGATCACGAGGACGACGATCACCAGCGTCGCGCCAACCACACGGCGCAAGCCCTCGATGATTAGCAGGAACAACAGTGTGGCGATGACAAGCCCGTCCATCGGCAGAAGCATGGCGCGGCTGACGAGGCTCGGATAGGCAAACGCGATCCAAAACGACAGGCCGAGCCCAAGCGCCGACAGGATCATGTCGAACGGATTCGGCATCGGCGTATCCTCGGCGCCGGATTTGCCGATCCGTCGCGGCACCAGGAACACGATGGCCAGGCTAAGACCGAGGATGACGGCGAGAAACTGCTCGGTATAGACCGAGACGCCCAGGCGCGAAGGCAGGTCAGCGGCCCACAGGACGGCGCTGGCTGTCAACAGCACCGCCAGCACGTTGACGACATGGCCGATCACTGCCGCCTTGACGGCGTGTCGTGACTTGTTGCGTTCCGCGTCAGACATGACCGGCGCGTTCATGGTGATGGTCCCTTGCCGATGCGAATCGGGGCCGGCGGCGTTGAAACACCGGGCCGGCCCCGCCGGGGAGGATCACTCGCTCGGCGCAATCCCACGCGCCTCGTAAAAGGCAATTGCCGCCGGATGGTATTCGACGCCGGGATAGGTTTTGTATGCGCGCCCGATGTCGAAGGCGCCAAGCGGCGGGTAGGCCTCGGCCATGGCGCTCTTGTTGTCGGCAAGCACGGTCAGCAGTTGGGTGACGACGGCATCGTCGACCTCGGCGCCGACCACCAGCACGTTGTCCCATGTCACGAAGGTCATCGGCTCCTTGACACCGACCCGAAAGGGAGCGGGTTCGACATCCATCAGATAAAAGGTCGGCCGCACCGCCTGGATACGGGCCAGCGCGTCCGGACCGTCATCGACGGTCAAAAAACGCACGCCGCGGACCGAGGCATCGACTTCGGCGACCTTCGGGCCGCCGACGGCGAAGAAGGCCGAGTCGACCCGGCCCGATGCCATGTCGTCCGATCCGCGGATCAGTTCAGGCACCGGTACGCCCCGGACGTCATCCCAGGTCAGGCCGCCTGCGGCAAGAATGCCGGCAATGTGGCTGCGCGCCAGCGGAAACGCGTCCCAGCCCGACGGCACCGTGCGGCCCGCAAGCTCGGAGACGGCAGTGATGCCGAGCGACTCCTTGACGTAAAGACCGACGGGGAACGGATTGATCTTCGCAACGATCCGCAGATTGGCGAGCGAGGTATCGTATTCCTCGGCGCCCGCGACGGCGGTGATGACGTCGTTGACATCGTTGAGCGAGAACTCGGCAAGGCCCTGCTGCACCGCCTGCATCATCGACGCATTGCCGCCATAGGGCTGGACGACGACGTTGAGATCGGAATGTTCCCGCGCCTGGCCGGCAAAAACCGACGCCATCGTGTTCCAGACCGAGCCCTGCGGCGGTGTCGCGATCGAGACGGTCTGTGCCAGCACCGCGCCGGCGCTGAGCGTCAGGGCGGCGAGGCCGAAGGCCAGGCTCTTCAGTGTGGATTTCATGCTTTCCTCCCGGTTTGTCATGGTCTATCGGGTTGCGTCCGGCTGGTTCTGCGGCAACGCCGCGTCGAAAGCGGGCAGTTGCAGACACGCGTCGACGATGCGCCGGATTGTCGGATAGGGGGGTTTCGTCGATGGCGAAGCGGCGATTGTTGACGGATTGCGCGACAAGGCAGATATCGGCGAGCGACACCGCATCGCCGTGGCAGAAACCGCCGGTCGCGGCATCGCCGGCAAGCCGCTTTTCAAGCGCGCCGAAAGCCAGTGTGACCCAGTGGCCGAACCACCCTTTAATCGCGCCTTCATCGGCGCCGAATTCCGATTGCAGGTAGCCCAGCACCCGCAGATTGTTGATCGGGTGCACATCGAGCGCGATCATCTGCGCCAGTTCACGCACCCGCGCCCGGCCGTCCGCGTCTGCAGGCAGGAGCGGCGGAGCGGAATAGATCTCGTCCAGCCATTCGATGATCGCCAGCGACTGGGTAACAACCGGGCCGTCCGGCCGCGCCAGCGCCGGCACCAGACCTTGCGGGTTGACCGCCAGATAGCCGGGTGCGCGGTGTTCGCCGGCGCGCAGCACATAGGTCTGCTGGTCGTATTCCAGCCCTTTCAGATTGAGCGCGATCCGCACCCGCAACGCAGTCGACGACCGGAAGAACCCATGCAGCACAAGGCGATCGTCCGCCATAGCTACCTCGCCCGCTCGCCGATGGTGACATGCACGGTGCCGAGCCCCTCGATGCCGCCTTCGATGATATCGCCCGGCACCAGAGGGCCGACGCCGGCGGGTGTGCCGGTCATGATCAGATCGCCGGGCACCAGTGTCATTGACCGGCTGATGATCGAGATGACATCCATCGTCGGCCAGATCAGTTCTGCGAGGTCCGCGTCCTGCCGGCTTTCGCCATTGACCGTCAGCCAGATACGCCCCGTCGGTTTGTGGCCGACATCGACTGATCGATGGATCGGTGCGATCGGTGCGGACGCATCGAACGCCTTGCCCCAATCCCAAGGCCGACCCTGGTCGCGGGCGGCCAATTGCAGATCGCGGCGCGTCAGGTCAAGCGATGCCGCGTAGCCGAATACGTGATCAAGAGCGGCTTCAACGGCGATGTCTCTGCCGCCCTCTCCGATGGCGACGGTCAACTCGATCTCGTGGTGGAGGTTCCGGGTTTCGGGCGGATAGGCGATCACCGCTTCATCGTCCAGGCCGGCGTCGACCACCGCATCGGCGGGTTTGGTGAAGAAAAACGGCGGCTCGCGATCAGGATCTCTGCCCATTTCGCGTGCATGTGCTGCATAGTTGCGACCAACGCAAAAGATGCGTCGCACCGGAAATCGGACCGTTTCGCCGAAGATGGCGACCGACGGCTGCGGCGGCGCTTTTACGGCGAAACCGGCGGTTGTCTCGCTGGCGGTGTCGATCTTTTTCATGCGTTGCCCCGGGCTTCACGCCAAAGACCGAGCTTTTCCTGCACCGGACGGTCGGAATAGGAGAACAGAACGCTCTCTTCCGCCGGTTCGTGAACCACCTGTTTCCAGGACGGCACGACGAAGATGTCCTTCGGTCCCCATTCAACCGCGACGTCGCCGATGCGGCTTTTGCCGCGTCCCTCCACACAGGTGAAGACGGTGGCGTCGGTCGAGCGATATGGCGTCGTAGCGGCTGCCGGCAGAAGCTGGATGAAGGTGCCTATGGTCGGCATCGCGTGGCCGCCGTCCAATGGATTGGAGTAGCGCATTTTCCAGCCGTGGCACGGATCGGGATCGGTGCTGGCTTTGACCGCCTCCAGTGTGTCGCGGCTGCGCGCGTAGGGATAGTTGAAGATCGGCGAGACACGGGCGCTGTGGTTCGAATCGACCGGCACGAGGTTGTGGCCGTATTCGGCGTAGGATTGGCCGGCCTTGCGCGTGACGGGCTGCTCATCTTCGCCCAGCATCTCGGCAAAGGAAGCATCGAGCAGCGAGACCACCGGAATGTCGAGCCCGTCGAGCCAGAACATCGGTTCGTCGGTCTCGTTGCCATGGTCGTGCCAGGCCATCGGCGGCGTGATGACGAAATCGCCATAGTGCATATGGGTGCGCTCGCCATTGACCGCCGTATGCGCGCCGTCGCCTTCCAGCACGAAACGCAGCGCCGACTGGGTATGCCGATGCGAGGGCGCGACCTCGCGCGGCAACACCATCTGCACGCCGGCATAGAGCGACGTCGTCACCTTGGATTCGCCGCGCAAGCCTGGATTTTCGAGGATCAGCACCCGCCGCTCAGCTTCCTTGGCGGTGATCAGCCCACCCGCTTCCATCATGGCCGTGCGGATGTCGTCAAACCGCCAGATCGCGGGCTCGCATTTCGAGCGCGGCTCGGGCGTGACCAGATCGCCGAGCACGCGCCACAACGGCGTCATGTTCTGCTTGTCGATCTTCTCGTAGAAGACGACCCTTTCGGGCGTGTCGGGAGCGTTGGCGGGCATGACGTTTCCTCTCAGTTTGCGTGCACGGGCATCTGCGCCAATGTCTGGCGATCGATTTTGCCAGTGCCGGTCTTGGGGAGTTCGTCGACATAGTCGACAATGCGCGGATATTTGAACGGCAGCAGCGTCTCGCGCACATGGGCCTGAAGCCGCCTGGTCTGTTCGCCATCAGCCACACGGCCGTCGCGCAGGCGCACAATGGCCCGCAGCGTGACGCGTCGGTTGGCGAGTTCATGGGCGAGCACGACGCATTCGTGCACGTCCTCATGTTCGGCAAGGCAGCGTTCCACCTCGAGCGGCCAAACCCATTGGCCTGATACCTTGATCAGGTCGTCGGCGCGGCCCTGGAAGAAGAAATGGCCGTCGCGCTCGACGAAGCGGTCGCCGGTATAGACCCAGTCGCCGCGCATGGTCTCGGCGGTCTTATCGGATCGGTTCCAGTAGCATGGCGCCGATGAATGGCCGCGCACCCACATCACGCCCTCCTCGCCGGGCGCCACGTCCCGGCCGTCATCGTCACGCAGCGCCACATCGTAACCCGGCACAGCCATTCCGGCCGACCCCGGCATCTTTTCTGTCTGCGTGTTGGACAAGTAGATGTGCAGCAACTCGGTCGAACCGAGGCCTTCGACGGCTTCAAGACCGGTCAACGCCTTCCACGCGTTGAAGACATCCTCCGACAGGATCTCGGCAGCCGAGATCGAAAGCCGGAGCGATGAGAAGTCCCGGGTATCGGCGCCATCGGCCCGGCACAGCGCGGTATAGAGCGTCGGCAGGCCGAACAGCACCGTTGGCCGGAACCGCTCGATCGTCTCGAGCACGCGGCCAGCCTCCGGCCGGCCGGGCATCAGCACGCTGGCGGCGCCGACATCGAACGGAAACGTAAACGCGTTGCCGAAGCCGTAGGCAAAAAACACCTTCGGCACGGAAAAACACACATCGTCGGGCGCCAGTTTGAGAATGCGCGCGGCATAGGACCGGGCCGTGTAGGCCATGTCGTGCTGGAGGTGGACAATGCCTTTGGGCCGCCCGGTGGAGCCGGACGAGTACATCCAGAACGCCATGTCGTCCGGTCCGGTATCGGCACAGTCGAGGCGCCCCGGCTGGCCCGAAATGAAGGCAGCGGCGTCAATGAAACGTCCGTCGGGCGGCGCTCCGTCACCATTGGCGATCACGATGGTTTCAAGACGCGTGCGATCGACCGCCTCACCGCTGAACTGATCGGCAAAGGCCGCCTCACACAGCGCGATCCGCGCCCCGGTATCGCTAAGGAGAAAGTGCAGCAGGTCCGGTTTCGTCTGCGTGTTTAGTAGCACCGGCACAAAACCCGCCCGCACGGCGCCGAAAAAAGCCGCCGGATAGACCGGCGTATCGTCGAGAAAAAAGGCGATACGCTCGCCGCGTTCCATGCCGGCGGCGATGAAGGCATGGCCCCAACGCGCCGCTTCGGCGCAGAGTTCGGCGTAGGTGAGACTGCCGAGCGGGCCGGTGATCGCAAGCCTATCCGGATTGCGTGCGAGATTGTCGAACAAAATGGCGCTGGCATTGGAATGATCGGCTTTGTTGAAGCCGATCGCCCGGGCGGCGTCGATGTCGCCGACGGGGTCGCCGGCAACCGTGAAGTCGGACGCGTCCGCCGGTCCGTTCACGCCGGCGCTCCCGTCCGGCGCGCTTCATAAGCGGCCATGAATTGCGGAGACAGTCTGCGCAGCCGTTCCAGGTCGACCCGACCCGAACGGGTGATATAGTCAAAGGCGAAATCGAGCGGCGCGAGCGCCATCTTGTCTGCGAAACGGTCGTACCAGAGCGCAGACGTGTTGGCGGCATCGACGATCTTCCATGCGATCGGTTTGCGCTCCGCTTCGAACGCTGCAAGTGCGGCGTCGAGCGTGTCCTGCACACGCAGGATCCTGGCGAGCGCGATCGCGTCCTCCATCGCGATACGCGTGCCCGATCCGATGGAAAAATGCGCCGTATGGACGGCGTCGCCGATCAGCACGCGGTTGCCGCTAACCCAGTTTTCGCACCAGAGCCGGGGGAATTGCCGCCAGATCGATTTGTTGGCAATGAGCGGCTCGCCGCCGAGCGTGTCGGCGAACACGGCTTCGCAGACACGCGCCGTCTCGTTTTCGTCCTTGTCGACAAAGCCGTAAGCCTCGAATGTCGGGCCGTCGCACTCGACGATGAACGTGCTCATGTCGGGCGCGTAGCGATAGTGGTGGGCGTTCATCGCACCTTTGTCCGTGCGCACGAAGGTCTGGGTCAGCGTGTCGAACAGGCGGCGCGTGCCGAACCAGGCAAAATGATTGGAAAAGGCGTCCAGCGTCTGGCCGAAGGCGGCCGGGTCGGCATGGCGCATCAGCGAATTGAAGCCGTCAGCGCCGATGATGAGATCTCCGTCCAGTTCATCCACCGAGGCCACGCGCCGCTCAAACGTCAGGCCGACGCCCACCGCGCGCGCCCTCTTCTGCAGCAGCTGCTGCAGATGCAGCCGCCCGATGGCGGCAAAGCCGATGCCGTCGAGAGTCACCGTCTCGCCGCGATGGACCAAGGTCATGTTGCGCCAACGCTCCATATACGGCGTGATGAGACCATGGGTTTCGGGGTCGTCGGCCTTCAGGAAGTCCAGCGCCTGATCCGAAAAGACCACGCCGAATCCAAATGTCGCGTCGGACGGATTCTGCTCATACACGCAGACCGCCGCGCGCGGCATATCCGCCTTGAGCAAAATGGCGGCATAGAGCCCTGCCGGCCCTCCGCCAAGCACATCGATCCTGTCAAGCTGCACCGTCTCGCTCCTCCCAGCAGGCCAGTCCGTATCGCTGTCCCATTGGCTAGTGTATTTTTACATATTATGCAATAGCTTTCATTATAAGAAAAACGTGAGGTGTCGCTGTCATGCATGAAACACGCATCGAGGTGAGCTTTGGAGATTGTGATCCGGCCGGAATCGCCTTTTATCCCAATCATTTGCGCTGGTTTGACCAGGCATTTCAGCGCTTCCTGGCAAGTCTCGGCCTTGATCAGGCTTGCATCGCAACGCGATGGGGCGCGATCGGAACGGGGCTGATCGACTGTGGTGCTCGGTTTCGCGCACCGGTGACCTACGGCGAAACCTTGACCCTGACCTTGACCATTGAGGGCTGGACCGACAAAACGGTTAGACTGGCCTATCGCGGCATGGTCGGGAGCCGCCTGGCTGTTGAGGGGCACGAAGTGCGCGGCCTGTTTTTCCGCGAGGACCGAGGATTGCGTGCGGCGCCGGTCGCGCCGCTGCGCAGGTTCGTCGAGACGGCCATCGCGACACAAATGGGAGTCGACAGTCATCATGATCGTTGAAGACGAAAAGCGCCGCACGGCACCAATGCGCGAAGGTCATGGCGGCATACAGTCTCTGGACGCGGCGCTGCATGTTCTGGAGGCTCTGTCGGAAGCCGGTCAGGCGCTGTCGTTGTCGGAACTGGCGCGCCTGTGCGGCATGCCGCCGACCAAGGTGCATCGCTATCTGGCCTCTTTTGCCCATGCGGGACTGGTCCAGCAAAACGGCCGATCCGGTACCTATGACCTCGGCAATGGCGCCATCGCGCTCGGGCTGTCGGCGATGGCGCGGCATGATTTCGTCAACACGGTCTCGAACGCCATGTCGGACCTGACTGCGGACACCGGTTTGACGGCGCTCCTGTGCGTCTGGGGCAATCGTGGGCCGACAGTGGTGCGCTGGGAGCGTGCCGCATCGTTTATCGTCACGTCGCTGGGCCTCGGAACAACCTTGCCGGTTCTGTCATCGGCGACCGGGCGGGTCTGCCTCACATTCCTGCCTGACACCGTGACGGCACGACTGGTTGCCGACGAACTCAAACGGGCGGCCAAGCGGCCGAGAGTGATCGGCGACATCGAACCCACACGCGCCGGTGTGCGCAAACTGGCGGACAGTGTGCGCGCGCGCGGCTGCGCGACCGTCGACGGCCGTTTTATACCGGGCCTCGTGGCAATATCCGCGCCGATCCTGGATTGGCAAGGCCAGGCGCAGGCCGCTGTCACGCTAATCGGCACCGATCCGGCGACCATCGAGCCGGGCTCGGACGCCGAAACCGCACTCATGGCGTTCTGCGCCGCGCATTCGATCCGCTGACAACACCCACCTGGTCGAGGGCGCTGCGGCAATGCAGCACCACCGCATCGATCTTTGGCAAATCGGTCTCAAGACGATCGGCCAGCAGCGGAAGCTCGGTGCAGGCCAGGACAATATCCGTGGCGCCTTTCCGTTCCAGATCGCTGACTGCGCGTTTGACGATATCGATTTGCGGCGGGCCGATGCGGCCGAAGGCGATGTCGTGGCGTATGGCCCGGTCCAAAGCCTCCAGATGATCGCGGGACGGCAGCAATCGCGCTGCCTTCAAACCAAGCGCATCTCCGCTAAGCGCCGGTTTGGTGCCCAACAGACCAAACGTGGCGGCGGAATGCGCCTCCAGATGGCGGTTAATGGAGCGGCCGATATGCGGCACCGGCCTGTCGACGGCGTCGGCGACCTGCCGGTGAACGAGATGGGCGGTAACGGCGCAAAGGACAATCACGTCGGCACCGGCATGCTCCAAACGCCTGGCCTCGGCGGCCAGAACGTCACCGACCGCATCGAAACCATCGGTCTCGGCGATCGTCAGAAGATCGTCGAAAGCCAAGCTGTCGGCCAGCACATGAATGGTCTGATGCCGGTCGCCGGCAAGCGCGTTGATCGTCCTGTAATAGTGGCCGGTCGACGGCCAGCCCATGCCGCCGAGCAGACCGATGATCGGTCGGGAACGGTTCACGGGTCGGCCTCGCGGAAAACCAGGATCACGCCATCACATTCCGAGGCCGGAACCACCAGACGGTCGCCCATATGCTCCACGGTGACATCGGTGCCGGCAAAGAAAGCCGCCGTCCGTGTCAGCGACTCCGTGACGACGCCAATGACGGTATCGGCCTCGCTGCCATCGGCGCGCTGGCGAACCGAACGATTGAAACGGGTTGCGAAGGCCGGGGACGTCATCACAACAAGGCTCTGACCGCCAACGGTGACCGTCAGGCAATCGCCGACACGACTCGGCGCGGCATCATAAATCTTCCGCAGATAGAGATCGATGGCGGCGAGATCGTCATCGGCGATGATGACCTGCTCCCAGCGCAGGGCGCCGTTGGCGTGTTGCACCCAATCCGGGCGCCGATAATGATCGAGATCGAAGTAGCGGCAAGCATTGACCGCGAAGGGCCCCTGCCGCGCCGTGGGCACCAGCACTTCGAAATGGATCCGGTCGGTCACACCGGCCTCGGGATCGGTGAACAGGGCATTGTGCTCGTAGATCGCGCAGGGCGGCAGGCCGGCTTGCCGCCAGCCCGCGTCAAGATCGCGCAGAGCCTCGCCGCTGTGCACCAGCATCGCCAAGCCCGGCGGTCGCGACAGCAATGTCTTGACGTAAGGCGCCGCATGCGCCGGATCGGCATAGGCGAGTTCCAGATAGTTGGCTATCCGGTCGTCGGTCGGCGTCATCATGACGAGATGATTGCCGCCGCGCCCTCCGGTTTCGCCGCCTCCCATCGGCTCGTTCGTCCGATACGGCGTCACGGTGAAGCCGAGCCGCTGATAAGCGCGTCGCACGTCGGGCAGACTAGCCGTCGCGATCATCAGATGGTCGAGGCCGAACAATTCCGGGCGCATGGATTCTCCTTGACAAGGGATTTCATAATGCAGAACATATTTCACAATGCAATATTCATTCACGTCAATCAAGGAGCCAGAGCCGATGAAACGCCTGCTGAAAAGGATTGCCGCCGCGGCGACGATCGCCGCCGCGGGATGCGTCGCGACGATGCCGACGGGGGCAGAGACCTTCACCTACGGATCACCGGTGCCCGAACAGGCGCTGTTCAACCGCGAGGGCGTGGTACCGTTTCTCAATGCGCTGGAGGAGGCAACCGACGGCCGCGTGCGTTTCAGGGGCCTGTTCGGCGGCACCATCGTCAAGATGCCGACGGTGCTGAGCGCGGTGCGCGACGGCGTGGTCGACAGCGGATTCGTCGTTTTGGTGTTCTACGGCTCCGATTTGCCCTATGCCTCGTTGATGGCGTCGACGACGGCCTTTGGCACGGACCCGGTCGCGTCGATGGGGGCGCTGAACGAGGCGTTTTTTGTCGGTTGCCCGCAATGCCTTGACGACATGAAAGCGCAGGGCCAGATTCCGCTGTTCCTGAACTCGACAACCTCGGTCCGGATGCAGTGCACCTCGGCGATCGCCGGTTCGGCCGATCTTGAAGGGCTCCGCGTCAGCGTGATCGCACCGCCGGAGGCGCGCTGGGCGGAAACGCTCGGCATGAGCCCGGTGCGCACATCGATCAGCGACCTTCTGGTCTCGCTGCAACTCGGCAAGGCGGACTGCGCGTTGGTGCCTATTTCCTGGGCGCAGAGCTACGGCCTGATCGATGTGGTGGAGAGCGTGGTGGATATGCCGCAGGGCATTCCCGGCGGCGCCGTCCCCGTTTCGCTGAGCTTATCGGCTTGGGAACGGATTTCAGACGAAGACCGGGCAGCGATCCTCGAGACCGCCGCACAGTGGGTTCTACCCTATGTCGAACGCGCCTATATTGACGCCGACAACGGCGTGCGGCCCGCACTTGAAGCGGCGGCCACGTTCGTCGTCGGCGATGACACGATGCAGACCAAATGGATCGACTACCAGGCGAGCGAAATCGACGCGCTGGCGGCTCTGGCCGCCAAACGCGGGATCGAGGATCCCGAAGCCTTCGCGCAGAACATCGCCGAGATCTACCGCAAGTGGCACGAGGAACACCTGCCGGTAATCCGCGACGATCCGGCCGCGATGGCCCGAATCCTGACGGATACGGTCTATTCGAAGGCGGATTTCTGAGCGTGCGCCTGATCACGCGCTTCAGCGGGATCGCAACAGGTCTGACGGCGTTTGGGGGCAAGATTGCGGTCTTGCTCATGATGATCCATATCGGCTTCGATCTGGTCTTGCGCGTGGTCATCGGCACGGCGCCCGAGGGCATGCCGGAGACCGTGGCGCGCATTTACATGGTGATGATCGTCTTCCTGCCGCTTGCGATGGCCCAGTCGACCGGCCGTCAGATCGAGGTGGCCTTTTTTGCCGAACACATGCCGGCGGCCGTCCGGCGCGTCCAGACGGTCTTCGCCGCCCTTGTAACGGCCGGCGTGGCCGGTCTCCTCGCCTATCTGTGTTTTGGCGTCGCACTCGAAGCGACCAAGCGCGGCGAGCGCCTCGATCTGCTCCACGCCTCGCTGCCGATCTGGCCGGCACGATGGGCGGTCTTTGCGGGTTTCGCCGCGCTCGCATTGTGTGCGCTGCTGCAGCCTTTCGCACCCCGCCCAGCCCTACCGGACCCGCTTGAGAAAGCCGCCTGATGCAGCCGCACCACGAGGCGCTCGTTGTCATAGCCGGGTTTCTGGCTCTGATCGTGCTACGCGTGCCGGTCGCTATCGCGCTGATTGTTGCCGGTCTTGCCGGCACCGCGTCGCTGATCGGGCTGTCGCCCGCGCTCGCATTGCTGTCGCGCGCACCGATGGAATTCGCAGCAAGCTGGGAACTGTCGGCCGTGCCGATGTTCCTGCTGATGGGCACGATCGTCGCCAAGAGCGACATGGCGGATTCGCTGTTTGCCTTTTTCCGGCTGATGTTCGCACGCTTGCCGGGCGGCCTCGCGATTGCGACCAACTTTGCCTGCGCGGGTTTCGGCGCGGCTTCCGGGTCGAGCCTGGCGGCCACTGTCGGCGTTGGACGCCTTGCCGTGCCGCATATGCGTCGCGCCGGCTACAATATAGGCTTGATCGGCGCAGTCTGCGGCTGCGGCGGCACGTTGGCGGCGCTGATTCCACCCTCGATACCGTTCATCGTCTTCGCCATTTTGACCGAGCAATCGGCGCTGATTCTTTTCGCGGCGGGCATTGTGCCGGGTCTTCTGACCGCCCTCGCCTATGCGGCGATGATCGCCATGCGGTGCTGGCTCAATCCCGAATTGGACGGCAGGCGCACAAAACCGCATGAAAACACCGGTATCGAGCCTGCGTTCGAAGTCATCGTCGCATTGTGGCCCATTGCGCTGCTGACCGTCATCGTCGTCGTCGGGCTCTATGGCGGTTTCGCCACGCCGACGGAAGCCGGCGGACTTGGCGCCTGCGCCGCGCTTGTCATCGCCATCGCCCGCCGCTCCCTGTCGTGGCAGCAGTTCTGGGACGCCATCTCCGAAACGACCATCGCCACATCGGCGATCCTGATCATTGCCGTCGGTGCTTCCGTTCTGACCGCCTATTTGACCTTTGCCGCCTTTCCCGCCTTTGTCGCCGAGGCGCTCGCGTCGCTCGGCGACAGCACATGGGTGCTCCTGTTGACGCTGTCGCTCGCTTTTGTCCTACTGGGCATGATCCTCGATCCGCTCGGCGTCATGCTGCTGGCAACTCCCATCTTCCTGCCCGCGATCCAGGCGCAAGGCCTGGACATGGTCTGGTTTGCGGTCATTGTCGTCAAATATATCGAGATCGGTCTGATCACGCCGCCCGTCGGGCTCAACCTGTTTGCCGCGCGCGGATTGCTGCCGCCCGACTACCCTTTTCCAAAGCTGATCGGCGCCACTATGTGGTTTCTCCTTGCCGAAATGGTGGTAATGGTCATTTTACTAAGCTTTCCAGGCCTTTCGCTCTGGCTGCCCAATCTGCTGCGGTAATCATGCTCGAAACCGACAATGCGGCTCCATCCGGCAGGGGTCGCGGCAACACGATCCAATCAGTCGCCATCGCGGCGCGTTTTCTCAACGTACTCGCGCAAAGCGCGGGGCCGATGGCGCTGCGAGACATCGCCGCTTCTGCCGGCGCCAGCACACCGATGGCCCATCGCTACATGCAAAGCCTGATCCGCGATGGACTGGTTCGGCAGCATGCCGAGAGCGGATATTACGATCTGGGACCCGCCGCGCTCCGTATCGGCCTCGCCGCCCTGCGTCGCGTCGACATTGTCGAGATAGCGGCGCGGCATCTGAAGGCGCTCACATTGGCCCATGGCGTCAGCGGCGGGATCGCGATCTGGACCGATCGCGGCCCGACGATCGTTCGCTGGTATCGCGGTCCCGTCTTCGCGATCACCACCGTCAGCCTCGGCGATATCCTGCCGCTTGACGGGTCGGCCACAGGCCTGACTTTCCAATGCTATCTGCCGCCGGAATCGATCGCCCAGTGCCGCAGAACCCTGCCGCGCGACCTCAAGGCGCCGGCGTCGCAGAGACCCTCCGGGCGCGTTCTTGAAGAGATCCGCCGGCGCGGCGGTGCCGTGCGCAGCGGTCACATCCAGTCCGGTGTCGCAGGCCAGGCCGCACCGGTGTTCAATGCCCAAAACGACATCGCGTGCGTCATGACGACCGTTTCACCGTCCGGGCCCAAGGACGGCAAGGAAACCTGGCGGCTTCTGTCGAAGGCGGCGCATCAGGCGTCCCTGGACGCCGGCGCCAGCGTGACTGCGATCTCGCCTGACGACGATGGATGAGGATAACGGACCGGGTTCGGTTGACATACCCCAGCGCGGTCGGGAGATCGAACTTGACACAAAGCGCCAATTGTAAGAAGCATTCGATAACAAGACTTTTCTAATCAAGTTATCCGGACGTCAGATCGTGACGATCGCCGACCGCCTGCGTGCGCTTGATCGCCACAGAAAAGGAGTTCGATCTATGCGGTTTGATGAATGTTCCGGCGAGGCCGCAAAAGCGGGTGTGGCAGCAGTGTTGGCGCTGGCGAGCTTGGCTGCGATGCCGGTCGGACAGGCGCACGCCGATCAGGACCTCGAACTGACGCTGCAGGAAACCGGCAAGCGAGACTACTACTGCAGGGCCACATTCCAGCTCTCGGGACCGGAAGATCTGCCCTTCCAGGACATCAACGGTTTCTTTTATGTCTTCGTCGATGACGAACAGGTCGGGCGCAGCAGGGGTGCTTCGTTCCGTTTCACAGACGGGGGGAACACCGCTTCGGCGACCTTCGAAACACCGAATGCGCCATGCCCGGACGTCAACGGCTACGTGTTTGTCGTCGGCGCCTGTATGCGCGGCAACGGCTTCGTCGACCGGGCCGAATGCGCGGCGGCGATCGCGCCGGCCGCGCCCGTCCGCGAGGTCAAAGAACGATGAACGAGGCAGCAAACGCAACCACGCGGACTCCACAGCCGAAGCGCCGCACTCCCCGCCTGCTGACGGTCGCCGAGGCACGGCACGTCACGCCCAACATGATCCGCGTCACCTTCGCCGGGCCTGAACTCGCCGGCATCGAATCGGGCAGCGAAGGGGCCCACTGCAAGATTATGCTGCCGGGCGACGGTCAAACGCGTGACGATTTCGCGGCGCAACTCGCCAACGGCCCTCGCCCCGCGACCCGGACCTATACGGTGCGCAATGTCCGGGAGAACAGACAGGAGATGGATATCGATTTCGTCGCCCATGGCGATGAAGGGCCTGCCTCGGCGTGGGCGCTGCGGGCGGGACCGGGCAGCTTCTGCGGATTTGCCGGGCCCGGCAGCATCAAGTTGACCGAATTCTACGCCGATTGGTATCTGCTGGCGGCCGACATGTCCGCGCTGCCGGTGGCCGCCGCCACGCTCGAAGCGATGCCGCGTGACGCAAAGGGCCTGGCGGTGATCGAGATCACCAGCGAGGACGATCGGCAGGCCATCGACGCGCCGCCCGGGATCGAGATCGAATGGCTCGTCCACCCCGATCCGCACGCTCCGTCAGATGCGCAAGAACGGCTGGTCCGGTCACGCCGGTGGCCGCAGGGCGCCGTGCAGACCTGCATCGCCGGCGAAAGCGGCGTCATCCGGGCATTCCGCGATTTCCTGCACAACGAGAAGGGATTGCCGAGGCCGGACACCTATATCTCCGGTTATTGGAAAATCGGCCTGATCGAGGACGAACACCAGCAGATGAAGCGCGCGGAAGCCGCGGGGTGAACGGCCGTCCTTGGGGCTCCTGTGAACGATCTCGTCATCAAATGCGGCCCGACCGAGTTTGACCATGTCGCGCTCGGCACGCATGACACGCAAAAGGGCGTTGCCTGGCTTGCAAACCTGACGGGTGCCGAGCCGGTGATCACCGAGCCGGAGCCCGGCCAATGGTATTGGAGCGCCGCTTTGCCGCTGAACGATGGCGCGATGCTGGAGATGCTTGGGCCGAACCCCGATCACCGGGGCTTTCACCCGCTCAAGGCGCTGCTGGCACGGTTCCAAGCCCCAGAGCCTTTCTTCTGGCACGTCGCGACATCCGACCTGGGACGTTTTGTGGCCGCCGTCAAACAGGCCGGCGCGCCTGTCGAACGGATCGAGCATCTCGACAGCGAGACACCCGACGGCCGCCGGACCTACAGCCGCGGTGTGGTCGGCCCGGGTTTCCGAACGGTGCGGCCCTGCGTGATCCAATGGATATCGAAGGTCGATCGGCCGGGCCTGCGCCGTCCGCTGTGCCGCGCGACCGGCTTCGCGCTGCGATGCCCGAAGCCCGACAGGCTCAATCGCGTCCTTGAAGCCATCGGTCTTCAGTTGCGTGCGACTGACGGTCCACAACGGCTGGACCTCGCGCTCGACACACCAAAAGGGCCGATTAAGATCGCCGGGCCGGGCGTTGTCTTCGAGGGGCTTGGCGCCATTGCGCAATTCGCGCAATTGCGGTTCGCATCAATGCTGCGCTAGAGTATCCGTTTTGATCAAGCCAGTTTTGTCGACCACATTCTGTCAGCCTTGATGAGTGCATTTGCCATTTCGATGAGCTTTCGCATGATGGCTATGAGTGCGACCTTCTTGGGTT
>Ga0056108_1000140_pt1 | contig 27273 bp, 14 predicted proteins | sample WorMetG1BERMUDA1_FD_83875 | JGI IMG/M metagenome (GOLD analysis project Ga0056108, IMG submission 83875) | Marine gutless worms symbiont microbial communities from Max Planck institute for Marine Microbiology, Germany - Inanidrilus... ... | reverse complement strand
GGCGAGAATGTCTGGGCCTATGTCACTTTGAGCGAGGACGTTCAACAACGGCCTCTCGCGCAGGAGCTTGTCGAATTCTCGCGCGCCCGTGTCGGCTACAAGGCACCGGAAGTGATCGTGTTTGTCGACGAGATGCCGATGAACGCGACCGGGAAAGTTGACCGCGTCCGGCTCAAGCAATGGGCCTCGGAACGGCATAATGCCGAGGTTGCGGACGCCTGACATCGGCAGCCCTGGGACAAGCTGTCCGCAACACCCTCTGCCCCGGTATGAAGACGCCGGGCCGACATTGGCTTATCGAACCCACGTTGGAACGGCGAGGCTGACCAGGAGTGCTACAGTCGCGCGGCATGGCCGCATCTCACGTTCGGGTTGGCCAGGCATTCGTCTCCGGAGGTTGTCTTTCCGACGGCCTTGGATCATCATCCGCCGAGTCAGATCGTCCCGACAAGCAATGTCCGCGAGAGAAAGGTCTCCGATGCCGCTTTACGGTCCTCCGCTCCACACCGCCGAACCGGTCAAACTGGTCAATCTCCTTGATAAGGGCCTGAACGCCCATCCGGACGAGATCGCCCTGGTCTCGACGAAAAACAGCTGGACCTGGCGACAGCTTGAAAAGGCCAGCGACCGCTATGCCGCCCACTTGTACGCGCTCGGCATGCGAAAGGGCGATCGCGTCGCCTCGCTGATGCCGAACCGCGATGCGCTCGTCATTCACTATCTCGGCTGCATCAAGGGTGGCTTCGTCGCGGTGCCGTTGAACTATCGCTACACGCCGCCCGAAATCGACTATGTGCTGGCATTGACCGAGCCGAAACTCTTCCTGGTCCATGTCGAACGCGATGCGGATCTCGCCGCCGCCGAGGAGGTCCCCAAACTGCCGCTGGGCGTGATCCGATACGGCGCCGGCGAGGGCGACGGCAGCCTGGAGGCGATGCTGATCAAGCAACCGCCCGAGGTTTCGTTGGAGACCCCTGCGCCAAGTGACACCGCTTTTATCTTTTTCACGTCCGGCAGCACCGGGAAGCCGAAGGGCGTCACCCACGCACATGAGAATGTAGGCTGGATGCTGACCTCCGGCATCAACACTTACGAGTTGACGCCCGACGATGTCGTTCTTGCCGGATCGTCGATGTCCCATATGGGCGCGCAGAAGCAGTGTTTGCAGACGCTTGCTGTCGGCGCCAAATATGTGGTGGCCAGAACCTTCGATCCCGACGAAATGCTGTGGCTGCTACGCAGGCATCGGCCGACACTGTTGATGATGCTGCCATCGGCAATGATCGGTCTGGTGCGCGACCATGGCGCCGGTCACGAGGACTTCGCCTCGCTGCGCCTTTGCATATCCGGCGGCGACAAGGTTCCGGCGCAGCTGGAGCGCGAGTTTTCCGACAAGGGCGGCCTTCAGATCCACGAGGCCTACGGTATGACGGAGATCGGTATTTCGAACTTCAATCCGGTTTCGGGTCCAAACAAGGCCGGCTCCATCGGACCGGCCACCCATGGTTATGCCCTTTCGGTCCGGGGCGATGACGGCCACGAGCTGGGCGTCGGCGAGGAGGGCCGGTTGTGGGTCAAGTCGCCGACGCTTATGGTCGGCTATTGGGACAATCCGGCGGCGACGGCGGAAACCGTCATCGATGGCTGGCTCGATACCGGCGATATCATGCGCGCCGACGAGGACGGCTATCTCTGGTTCTGCGGCCGCAAGAAACAGATCATCATCCATGATGCTTCCAATATCAGCCCGCAGGAGATCGAAGACTCCCTCATGGAACATCCTGCCGTGCAGAACGCCGGCGTCGTCGGCGTGCATGACCTCGTGCATGGCGAAAACGTCTGGGCTTATGTCAACCTGGCCGCAGATTCCGAACCACCGACGGCGCAGGAGCTGATTGAATTCTCACGCGCGCGCGTCGGCTATAAGGCGCCGGAAGTGATCCTGTTTCTCGATGAGATGCCGATGAACGCCACCGGCAAGGTCGACCGTGTCAAGCTCAAGCAATGGGCCGCAGAACGGCACGACACCGAGGTGGCGACAGACTGATGTCGGCACGCACCTGCGAATCTGGCCCGGACACCGTTACCGGCAATATTGGCTGATAAAACCGGACCGCGATCCGTAAAATCCACGACTCGGCAGGAAAAAGCAGCAATATCCTGAAGTTGAATTGCCGAAGACCTTGAACTATTGAAAACATCATCCGAACGTGGCGTTTCCACCGAAAGGGTCTTCCATGCCGCTCTACGGTCCCTCGCTCGACACGGACAAACCGGTCAAGCTGATCAACCTGCTGGAAGCGGGCCTGAAGGCCTATCCGGACGAAATCGCACTCGTCTCGACGAAGAACAGCTGGACCTGGCGCCAGTTGGACAAGGCCAGCGACCGCTACGCCGCCCATCTTCATGCGCTCGGCATCCGCAAGGGCGACCGCGTTGCCTCGCTGATGCCGAATCGCGATGCGCTGGTCATTCATTATCTCGGCTGCATCAAGGGCGGCTTCGTGGCGGTGCCGCTCAACTATCGCTACATGCCACCCGAAATCGACCATGCTATGGGGCTGACCAAACCGAAAGTCCTGCTGGCCCATGTCGAGCGCGACGCGGATCTGGCCGCCGCCGAGGAGGCCGCCAGGCTGCCTTTCGGTGTGATCCGATACGGGGCTGGCGAAGGCGACGGAAGTTTCGAGGCGATGCTGATCAAGGAAGCGCCGGAAGTCGCCTTCGAGACGCCGGAACCGAATGACCCGGTCTTCATCTTTTTCACCTCCGGCAGCACCGGCAAGCCAAAGGGTGTCACCCATACCCATGAGACTTTCGGCTGGATATTGACCGCCTGCGCGAAGGGTTACGAGGTAAAGCCGGAGGATGTCATGCTGGCCGCATCGTCGATGTCGCATATCGGCGGGCAGGTGCATTCGCTGACGGCGCTTTCGGTTGGCGCCAAGGCCATGGTCGCCAGGACTTTCGATCCCGACGAGTTGCTGTGGCTGCTGCGCGCGCATCGGCCGACTCTGTTGTGGATGCTGCCTTCGGCCTTGATCGGGCTGGTGCGCGAGCACGGCGCCAGCCACGGGGATTTCGCCTCGCTTCGCCTTTGCGTGTCTGGCGGCGACAAGGTCACGGCCCAATTGGAGCGTGAGTTCACAGGGATGGTTGGCTTTGCCGTCAACGAGATTTACGGCATGTCGGAGATCGGCACATCAAACATCAATCCGGTTTCCGGTGAGAACAGGCTGGGCTCCGTCGGGCCGGCCAATTATGGCTATGCCCTGTCGATCCGGGACGATGACGGCAACGAGCTCGGCGGCGGCGAGCAAGGCCGCCTATGGGTCAAGTCGTCGGCCAACATGGTCGGCTATTGGCACAATCCGGCGGCGACGGAGGAAACAATCGTCGATGGCTGGCTCGACACCGGCGATGTCATGCGCGCCGATGAGGATGGCTATCTCTGGTTCTGCGGCCGCAAAAAGCAGATCATCGTCCATGACGCGTCCAATATCAGCCCGCAGGAGGTCGAAGAATCCCTGATGGAGCATCCCGCCGTGCTCTATGCCGGCGTGGTCGGGGTGCATGATCTGGTCCATGGCGAGAATGTCTGGGCCTATGTCACTTTGAGCGAGGACGTTGAACAACGGCCTCTCGCGCAGGAGCTTGTGGAATTCTCGCGCGCCCGTGTCGGCTACAAGGCACCGGAAGTGATCGTGTTTGTCGACGAGATGCCGATGAACGCGACCGGCAAGGTCGACCGCGTCCGGCTCAAGCAATGGGCGGCGGAACGCCACGACGCCGAGGTGGCCGCGGACTGACATCGCCGCTGCGTTCAGTCGCGGTCGTTCTTCAATCGTTCGGCAGCCCTCGCATAGCCGCCGGCGCCGCCGTCGACGAAGTGCATATGGTCGTCGGCCGTCACAGACGGCACGATACAGGTCATGATCGCCTCGTCTTGTTCGTGGATCGCAAAGCGCACGAGATTCCGCTCGGCGGCCGCGCTCAACAGCGCCCGCAACCGCTCCTGCGTCTCGGCATCGCAATCGATCGTCATCTTCAGCCCGTCGTCGAATTTTCGGAAATCGGCATTGATGCCGGAGGTGTAGACATAATGCATCGGGTCGAAGGCCCCGATCCTGATCCGCGTCTTGAAGAAGATGAGCGCGACAAAGGTCTCGGCCAGCAATTGCGCTTTGCGCCAGGCGAGCGAGGTTGCGCCGCGGCTCGCATGGGCTTCCAGCGCCAGGCCCTCGGGCGGCCATCGGAAGCCCGGGCCGCTTTCCGGCACCGGGTGACCTCCGCGTTCCAATCCCTTCGCCACGTCGATGATCCGATGAAACAGACGCCGATGCGCGTCGCCGGTCCGGCCATCCCTGGGCAGGACCAGAACCGACAGGATCTTGCCATGGCGGCTGTGCATCGGTGTCCAGCGGCACGACAGGCCGGTCAGGTCCGGGAACGCTCCCTCCGGCGCTGCCGGCACCGCGTAGGCGCCGGCTTTCATTTGCGTCTCGGCCCAGTTCATGCCGCCGCCGCCGAACATCCCGTAATCCACGCCCGGCGAGGCGCGGTAGCGCGCCACTGCCACGTCGAAACCGGCGGCGCGTATATCCTCCACCGGGATGACGGCACCACGCAGTGTCAGATCGAACTCTGTCCCTGCCCAACGGATCACTTCGCCCAGGGCCTTGGCCGCACGGTCACGCAGCCCGCCCGGCAGAGCGAATACCGCGCCGTCACCACCGAAGGCAAAAGGCAGGACGGCCCCCTCAAACGCGTTGATCTGGGCCGAAATGACCGCGGCACCCACCGTGTTGACGGTCTTGTAGCGCCCCGCGGCAATCGCCGCGGTGGAGCCGACGATATCAGCCGCGCCGACGACCCAACCGGCCGGCAACGACCGATAGGCCGCAGCGTCGGCCAATGCATCGAACCGATCCCGGACCGGAACACCCGCATAAAATGCGGAGAGCTGCGCAAGCGGCGTGGCCATCGGTCGCATGTCCTTCTGACGATGGACAGAAAGACTGGCACATCGCCGTCGTCAGCTCCATGGCTTTTGCAGGCTATATCCGAGACAAAGCCTGGTTCTGAATTGGCGATAATCGCCGCTACCAAGCCTTTACCGCAAGCACGTCGCAGGGCGGATTGCTGAGCATGTCTTCGGCGACGCTGCCGAGAAAGGCATGGGCAACCCCGGTGCGGCCATGGGTGCCGATGACCAGCAGATCGGGCTTCAACCGTTCGATCTCGCGATGCATCACGTCGCGCGCCATGCCCTCCGCGATCACCTGCTCAAAGCGCGGTGCGCCATCGACGCCGGCGATGAAACGCGCCATCTCGGCGTCGACCATGCGTTCAAAACCCAGCTCATCTTTCTTGCTGACGCCGTCGCGCGCGTCCTTGCCGTGCAGGAAGCCCTTGAACGGAACGTCATAGGCATGGACGAGGTGAAACGTGCCGCCCGGCGCGAAGGCGACCGCGAATTCCACTGCCCGCCGCGAGTAGACCGAAAAATCGACGCCGATCATGATATGCCGATAAGGCCGGGCGACGCGCTCGGTCACCACCAGCGCCGGCGTGTTGCCTGCGCGGATGACCCGCTCGGCGGTGGTCCCGCGGAACATGTCCTTAAAGGAATCCTCGCGATGCGTGCCGAGAACGATCATTTCGGCCTCGGCCTTTTCGGCCACCTCCAGAATGCCGGAGAAAGCCCGGCCGAAGACAATGGCGACCGAAACGGTCTCGCTGTCCCCGCCCGTCAGGTCTTGGACATGGGCGCGGATCGCCGACCTTGCCGACGTGGCCTGTGCGTCGGCCACCGATGCCGGCAGCGCGTCGTCGACCACATGGACGACGGTCAGATGCGCCGCCTGCTCGCGCGCCAGCGCCAAGGCGCGAGCGAGCGCGCGGTCGGACCGGGCCGACAGGTCCGTCGCCATCACGAATGTCTTCACCACTTCAACTCCATTGCTGTTGTCTGACCGGTCCCGGCCGGACCCACCACATGTTTGCGCCGCTATTGTGGTCCAAATCTTTGACCCTATTGCCGCAGCATGAAATTGATCCCGGTCAATGACATGCAAAACGCGCTGAACAATGCTCATTGCCGTTGACCCGCGTTCAAAGAGGCTTGGCCATGCTCAGCAAACCATTCTTCACCATTCATGAGATTGCCGAACTTCTCAAGATCAGCGAGGCCACGATCCGCAACTGGATCCATGCAGGCGAATTGCGGGCGGTCCGGCTCGGCCGCGAATTTCGCGTGGCGGCCAAGGATCTGGAGGCATTCGTCAACGCGCATGCGACGCTGCCGCAACGGCAGCGGAAAGACTGATCCCTTCGCCTTGCAGGGCGTCGCACGGCGACCGCCCCCGCTCCGAAAAGCACGACATCGAAAAGGCATGAGATGGAAAAGACGGTCGTCAAACGACATCAGAAGGCTGCCCAATCGGCAAGCGAGCCGGACAAGGGCCTCCATTGGCACGCGACAACGGCCGACACCGCCATGGCCGAGCGTCAGGGAAGCCCCACCGGCCTCTCCGAAGCAGAGGTGCAGGCACGTTTGGCAAAGTACGGACCCAACCGGCTTCCGGCACCGGCGCGGCGCAGCGCCGTTATTCGCTTTCTCAGCCATTTCAACAACTTACTGATCTATATCCTGCTCGGGGCGGCGGCCCTGACCGCGGCGCTCGGACATTGGGTCGATACCTATGTCATTCTCGCCGTCGCCGTGGTCAACGCCACCATCGGCTTCGTGCAGGAGGGCAAAGCGGAACGCTCGCTGCAGGCGATCCGGCAGATGCTGTCGCCGCGCGCCACCGTGTTGCGCGACGGCCGGCGCCTGTCGGTGTCAGCGGAGGATCTGATTCCGGGCGATCTGGCGATTCTCGAACCGGGCGACAAGGTGCCCGCCGACATGCGCCTGGTCCGCGTCAAGGGACTGCGCCTGCAAGAGGCGGCGCTTACCGGCGAGTCGGTACCGGTCGACAAGGCGGTCGGCCCGGTCGCCGTCGACGCCCCGCTCGGCGACCGCACCTCTATGGCCTATGCCGGCACGCTCGTGGCCGCCGGCCAGGGCATGGGCGTTGTCGTCGAAACCGGCGTGCATACCGAGATCGGACGGATCAGCGGCCTGCTGACCGAAGTGCGTCAGCTTTCCACGCCGCTGTTGCGGCAGATGGATGTCTTTGCGCGCTGGCTGACCGGCGCCATTCTGCTGATCGCGAGCCTGGTTTTCGCGTTTGGCATCACGCTGCGCGGTTTCGCGCCGGTGGAGATGTTCATGGTGGTGGTCGGCCTCGCCGTCGCCGCCATTCCGGAGGGCCTGCCGGCAATCCTCACCGTCACGCTTGCCATCGGCGTGCAGCGGATGGCGGAACGCAACGCCATCATTCGGCGTCTGCCGGCGGTCGAAACGCTGGGTTCGGTGTCGATCATCTGCTCGGACAAAACAGGCACCTTGACCCGCAATGAAATGACGGTGCGGTCGATCGCCACCGCGTCGCACCTCTTCGAGGTCGGCGGTATCGGCTACGCGCCGCGCGGCGGCTTCAGCCTTGACGGCCGCGAGGTCCTCCCCGATCAGCGGGTGCTGTTGTCCCAGATCATCCATTCGGCCGTCCTGTGCAACGATTCGAACCTGAGCGAGCGTGACGGAGAGTGGACGGTCGCGGGCGATCCGATGGAGGGCGCGCTGCTGGTCGCAGGCATCAAAGCCGGGCTCGACCCGGTGCAGGAAACCAAATCCCATCCGCGCACCGACGAGATCCCTTTCGACGCGGAGCATCGTTTTATGGCAACGCTGCATCACAGCCATACGGGTGAGGGTTTCGTCTACCTGAAAGGGGCACCGGAGCGCGTCGTTCAGATGTGCGCCCGCCAGCGCGGCCATGACGGCGACGAACCGCTCGACGCCGGCTACTGGCACAGGCGCATCGACCAGATGGCGGCTGAGGGCCAGCGGGTCCTGGCGGTCGCTTTCAGGCCGGTGGAAAGCGGACATCAGGATCTCACCTTCAGCGATGTCGACACCGGTCTGACGCTGCTTGGTCTGTTCGGCCTCATCGATCCGCCACGACAGGAGGCGGTTGAGGCGGTGGTCGAATGCCGCAGCGCCGGCATCCGCGTCAAGATGATCACCGGCGACCACGGCGGCACGGCGCGGGCGATCGCCGCACAACTCGGCCTCGCCAATCATGACGCAGTGCTGACCGGCAACGACATCGACACGCTCGACGAGACGGCACTGCGCCAACGCGCCGCCAAGGTCGATGTCTTTGCCCGCACCAGCCCCGAGCACAAACTGCGTCTCGTTCGAGCGCTGCAGGCCGATGGCCAAGTGGTCGCCATGACCGGCGACGGCGTGAACGACGCGCCGGCGCTGAAGCGCGCCGATGTCGGCATCGCGATGGGTGGCAACGGCACGGAAGCGGCGAAGGAGGCGGCCGAAATGGTGCTGGCCGACGACAATTTCGCCTCTATCGCCGCCGCCGTCAGGGAAGGGCGGACGGTTTATGACAATTTGAAGAAGGCGATCGTCTTCCTGCTGCCGGTCAATGGCGGCGAATCCTTCGCCATCATCGCGGCGATCCTTCTGGGCTACACGCTGCCAATCACACCGCTTCAGATCCTTTGGGTCAATATGGTCAGTTCCGTGGGTCTCGCCATCGCGCTCGCCTTCGAGCCGACCGAGACGGATGTGATGCGCCGCCCGCCGCGGCCGGCCGGCGCCCCGATGCTGTCGGGTTTTCTGGTCTGGCGCATCGTCTTCGTGTCACTGCTCTTCGTCACCGGCATTTTCGGCATTTTCGCCCGGACCCGGGCGAACGGCGCGACACTCGAGGAAGCCCGCACCTACGCCGTCAACACGCTGGTCGTCATGGAGATCTTCTATCTGTTCAGCGTGCGCTATCTGCGTGCGCCATCGTTGACGCTGAAAGGCATCCAGGGCACGCGCGCGGTGCTGATTGCCGTCGGGGTGGTCACCGCTCTGCAGCTCATCTTCACCTATGCGCCGTTCATGGAGGCCTTTTTCGATACGCGGCCGGTGGACCTCGTGCACGGGATGGAAATCATCGGGGTCGGTATCGCCCTGTTCGTCATCCTCGAACTGGAAAAGACCGTGCGCATGCGCCTGACGGGCGCCGCCGCCGGTGAACAGAGCAACCAAGGAAAGGCGTCGGCAAGCCGACGGGCACGCTGATGCTGGAAATCGTCTCACACTCGGTGTTCTACGAAATCGCCGCCCTCCTGGTGCTGGCGGCCGGCGTCGGGCTGATCGGCGTGATGCTGCGTCAGCCCCTGATCGTCAGCTTCATCGCCGTCGGCATTCTGGCCGGTCCCTCGGTGCTGGGCCTGGCGCAATCCGACGAACACATCAATCTTCTGGCCGAGCTCGGCATCGCCGTGCTTCTGTTCCTCGTCGGCCTCAAGCTCGACCTCAAGCTGGTGCGCACGCTCGGGACGGTGGCACTGATGACCGGTCTCGGCCAGGTCGCCTTCACCTCGATCATCGGTTTCGGCATCGGTGTGGCGCTCGGTTTCGATGCCGTGACCAGCCTCTATATCGCCGTGGCGCTGACCTTCTCCAGCACGATCATCATCGTCAAACTGTTGTCGGACAAGCGCGAGATCGACTCGCTGCACGGCCGCATCGCGCTCGGTTTCCTGATCGTCCAGGATCTTGTCGTCGTGCTGGCGATGATCGTGCTGGCAGCCGTCGGTGTCGGCGCGCGCGGTGGCAGTGCGGTCACCGATATCGCGATGATCTTCGCTTCGGGCTTCGCCATGCTCGCCTTCGTCGGCCTGTTCATCCGCTATGCCGCCGATATGCTGGTGGAGCGTCTGGCGCGGGCGCCGGAACTGCTGGTCTGCTTCGCCATTGGCTGGGCCGCCCTGTTCGCCGCCGTCGGCGACCTGCTCGGCCTGAGCATGGAACTGGGCGGGCTGCTCGCCGGCGTGTCGCTGGCGTCTACCCGGCTGCGCGAGGCCATGGCGGCGCGGCTGTCGCCGCTGCGCGATTTCCTGCTTCTGTTCTTCTTCATCGCGCTTGGCATTCATCTCGACCTGTCGCTGATCGGCGCGCAGATTCCGGCTGCGGTGGTGTTTTCGGTCTTCGTGCTGATCGGCAATCCGCTGATCGTGCTGATCATCATGGGCGCGATGGGCTATCGCAAGCGCACGGGTTTTCTCGCCGGGCTGACCGTTGCGCAGATCAGCGAGTTCTCGCTCATCTTCATGACAATGGGTGTCTCGATCGGCCATGTCAGCACCGATTCGCTGGGGCTCGTGACCCTGGTCGGGCTGATCACCATTTCGCTGTCGACCTATATGATCACCTATTCGCACATGCTCTATGCCAGGCTGGAACCTCTGCTCGGGCCGTTCGAACGCCGCAACACCTGGCGCGAGACGATCCAGGCCACGCAAAAGCACAAACACTATGACGTGCTGCTCTTCGGCCTGGGGCGCTATGGCAGCGCGATCACCAGCCGGCTGCACAAACAGGGCTGCTCGGTGCTCGGCATCGACTTCAATCCGGAAGTGCTTCGGCAATGGCGCAGCCGGGGCCTCGATGTCGTCTATGGCGATGCCACCGATCCCGAACTGGCGGCGGCGCTGCCGCTTGCCGGCGCTCGCTGGGCGGTGTCGGCAGTGCCCGAACACGAGACCGGCATTACCCATGAGGACGGGCGCATCGGCATGATCGAGGCGCTGCACGCTGCCGGTTTTACCGGCCGTATCGCCGTGACCGCCCATGGCGGATCGGATGCCGAGCGGTTGTTGAGCCGGGGCGCGGATCTGGTGCTCGAACCCTTCCGCGATGCCGCCGACCAGGCCGCACTGCTGCTGATGAGCGACGAGGCGGCGCGGACGGTCATGACCGAGGAGACCACCGAACCGGCGGACGCGGTCCTCGGCACCGAGCAGGCTTCCATGCGCTGAGCTGCAGCCTCGTCAGCCGCCCGGCGTATCCGCTTCGGCGGCCGGCCGCTTTCGCCGGAACACATCGGCAAGTTGCCGTGTCACCACGTAGAAGACCGGGGTGAAGAGCAGGCCGAACAGGGTCACGCCCAGCATCCCGAAGAACACCGCCGTACCGAGCGACTGGCGCATTTCGGCGCCGGCACCCGCCGCAAGCACCAGCGGCACGACGCCGAGAATAAAAGCAAAAGAGGTCATCAGGATCGGACGCAGGCGCAACCGCGCGGCTTCGGCCGCGGCGGCACGCTTGTCCAGGCCGCGCTCTTCTGCCTGCCGGGCGAATTCGACGATCAGGATCGCGTTCTTCGAGGCAAGACCGACGAGCACGATGAAGCCGATCTGGACCAGAATATTAACGTCCATGCCGCGCCACAGAATGCCGGTAATGCCCGCGAGCAAACACATCGGAACGATCAGGATCACCGCCAGCGGCGTCGTCCAGCTTTCATATTGTGCGGCAAGCAGCAGGAAGACGAACACCACCGCAAACAGGAAGGCGAAGGTGGCGGTGTTGCCGCCCTCTTTCTCCTGCAGCGCCAGTTCGGTCCACTCATATTGGAAGCCGGTGGGCAGCCGGTCGTCGAGCAGCGCCTCCATCGCGCCAATCGCCTGGCCGGTCGAGACACCGGGCGCCGTCGCGCCCTGGATGGCGGCGGCCGGATAGAGATTATAGCGCGCCACGCGATAGGGGCCGGTCGTGTCTTCGAGCGTCACCACCGAGCCGAGCGGCACCATGCTGCCGGAACTGGAGCGCGTCTGCAGCCGGGAGATGTCGGAGGCCGTGTCGCGATAAAGGCCGTCGGCCTGCGCGGTAACGCGATAGGTGCGGCCGAGAAAGTTGAAGTCGTTGACGAAGGCAGAGCCGAGAAACACTTCCAGCGTCTCGAAAATCTCCTGCGGCGGCACGCCGATCTGCTGCGCTTTGACCCGGTCGATGTCGGCATAGAGCTTCGGCGTGCGGGTATTGAACAGGCTGAAGACCGCGGCAAGATCGCCGGTGCCGTTGGCGGACAGCGCCAATTCGTTGACCGCTTCCTCCAGCGCTGCCAGGCCGCGGCCGCGCACGTCCTGCACATAGAGTTTCCAACCGCCGGCATTGCCGATGCCGCGCACGGGCGGCGGCGCGATGATGAACACGTTGGCGTCGAGCAACGATTGCACCGCGCCAAAACCCTGCCCCAGAATGGCGTCCGCGGTCAGCCCCCGGCTGGTGCGCTCGTCGAACGGATCGAGCACGACGAAGATCGCCCCGGCATTCGGCGCTAGCGTGAAGGTGCCGCCATCGAGGCCCGAAAAGGCCACCGTGTGCGACACGCCATCGATGTCGAGCAGACGGCGTTCGGCCTCGGCGATGACACTGTCGGTGCGGTCGAGCGAAGCGCCCGGCGGCAACTGCACCACGGCGATCAGATAGCCCTGATCCTGATCCGGAATAAAGCCGCGCGGCGCGTTGACGAACTGATAGCCGGTCAGATAGAGCAGCCCGCAATAGACGAGCAGCACGATCGTCGTCACCCGCACCATGGCGCGCACGGTGATGCCGTAGCCCTTGGCCAGCCGGTCGAAGCCCCAGTTGAAGCCACGGCCGATCATCCGCAGCGGCCAGGTCAACCGGTGCATGAAGCGGCCGACGGCGCTTTGCGGCGGACGTTCCTTTTCTTCTTTCGACTGCAACAGAATGGCGGCGAGTGCCGGCGAGAGAGTCAGAGACACAAAGACGGAGATCAGCGTCGCCGCGGCGATGGTGATGGCGAATTGCCGAAAGAACTGGCCGGTGATGCCTTCGATGAAGGCCGCCGGCACGAACACCGCGGACAGGACGAGCCCGATCGCAATCAGCGCGCCCGACACCTCGTCCATCGTCTTATAGGCCGCCTCCCGTGGCGAAAAACCCTCCTCGATATAGCGCTCGACGTTCTCGACCACGACGATGGCGTCATCGACCACGATACCGATGGCGAGCACCAGCCCGAACAGCGTCAAATTGTTGAGCGAAAAGCCGAAGGCGGCCATCACGAAAAACGTGCCGATCAGCGATATCGGGATCGCCAGGATCGGGATGATCGAGGCGCGCGCCGATTGCAGGAAAATGACCACGACCAGGACGACGAGCAACACCGCCTCGGCGATGGTGAGATAGACGGCGTTCACCGATTCTTCGATAAACTCAGTCGGATTGTAGATGATGTCGTAGGCAAGCCCCGACGGGAAATCCCGTGACACACGCTCCATCTCCTCCATCACGGCGGCCGCGGTTTCCAGCGCGTTGGAGCCCGGCCGTTGGAAGATGGCAATCGGCAGCGCGTTGTTGCCGTCGAGATAGCCGTTGGTGGTATAGGACTGCGCACCCAGTTCGACCCGTCCGACATCGCTGAGCCGCGTCTGGCGGCCGTTCGCGTCGGTGCGGATGACGATCTCCTCGAAGGATGAGGGTTCGACCAGCCGGCCCTGGGTCTCGACATTGAGCTGAAAAGCGCCGGGCTCCGGCACCGGCGTCTGGTTGATGATGCCGGAGGCAACCTGCAGGTTGTTCACGCGCAGGGCCGACACGACTTCGCCCGCCGACAGGTTGCGCGCCGCCATACGGTTCGGGTCCAGCCAGATTCGCATGGAATAGGCGCGCTCGCCGAACACGGTGACCTCGCCAACGCCGTTGATCCGAGCCAGCCGGTCGACAATCTGGGTCGTCGCGTAATTGGAGATGTAAAGCTGGTCGCGCGAAGAGTCGGGCGAAATCAGATGAACGACCATCATCAGATCCGGCGAGTTCTGACGGGTCGTCACCCCGAGCCGCCGCACGGTTTCCGGCAGGCGCGGCTCGGCGATCGCCACGCGGTTTTGCACCAGCACCTGGGCCTCGTCGAGATCGGTGCCGAGCGCGAAGGTGACGGTAATCGTCAACTGTCCGTCGGCGGTGGCCTGGCTCAGCATATAGAGCATGCCTTCGACGCCGTTGATTTCCTGTTCGATCGGCGTCGCCACCGTGTCCGCGACCACTTCGGCCGACGCCCCAGGATAACTCGCCGTGACCTGGATCGTCGGCGGCGCGATCTCCGGATATTGTGTCACCGGCAGCGCGACATAGGACACCGCGCCGATCAGCACGATAAGGATGGACAGGACGCTGGCGAAGATCGGCCGGTCGATGAAGAAGCGGGAAAACCGCATGGTATCGCCCTCTCGCCTAATCGATGCGCAATTGCAGTTCGATGTCGTCGGGCGTCACCGGCTGGCCGGGCCGCACGCGCTGCAGGCCGCGCACGACGATGCGCTCCCCGGGCCCGAGCCCGCCGCGCACAACGCGCATGTTTTCGTGAAACGGCCCCAGATCCACGACCCGCGCCTCAACCACATTGCCGTCGCCGACGACATAGACGATTTTGTTGGCAAGGTCGGACACGACGGCGCTGTCGGGAATGAGCACCGCCTCATAGCGCTCCGAGGCCGGCAGTCGCAGCCGGCCGTAGACGCCGGGTGTCAGAAAGAAATCGCCATTGTCGAACAGGGCGCGGCCCTCGATCGTGCCGGAATTCGGATCGAGCGCATTGTCGATGAAACTCATCTGGCCCTTCCGGTCCCAATGATCCTCGTCCGACAGCCGCACCGACACCGTGTTGGCATCGTCGCGCGACGCCGGACGCAGATGGCGTTGCGACAGGCGCTGATAGCGCAGATAGGCTTCCTCCGGCGCCGTGAAGCGGAATTCGATCGGGTTGAGCGACACGATCCGCGTCAGCACGCTGTTGGTGGTCACCAGATTGCCGACATCGATGTCGATCGACGAAATCCGCCCGCCGATCGGCGCTTCAATGCGCGTGAACGCCAGATTGAGCCGCGCCGCCGCGACGACGGCCTCGGCAAAGGCGACATCGGCAACGGCCCGGGAAAACTCGGCCTGTCTGGTGTCGGCATCGGCCTCGGAGCCGACATTGCGCCGCAACAATTCGGCGGCGCGCTCGTTGTTGACGGTCGCCAGGCGTTGCGCGGCGTTGGCCACCTGCAGCCGCGCTTCCGCCTGTTCCAGTTCCGCCTGGAACGGTCGCGGGTCGATCTCGAACAACAGATCGCCGGCCTCGACCATCGCGCCTTCCTCGAAATGGATGGTCTTGAGGTAGCCGGACACGCGCGCCTGGACCGTGACCCGCTGCACGGCCTGGAACTGTCCGGTGTAGAGATCGAAATCGACGATGGCCCGGGTCAGCGGCAAGGCCGTGTCGACCTCGGGCGGCGCATTCTGCTGGGCCGCCGCGCTGTGGATCCAACTCATCATGAGCAGGATCGGCAGGAAAAGCGCTCTGACAAACGCCGAACGATCCACCGTCCGGTTGCCCGCCTGACCAAGGCGGTTCGTCAGAGCCAGCCATGGCTGTCGATGGTTGTCTCGCATGATTGTCCGTCCCCCAGCCTTTTCGGTTCCGCGACAAGGGACATAGCGCCGCACCGCGGCAAATCCAGGCCGGAGCGGCGGCGCCGGCGCGACAGGAAGCATTGCGGTCAGGCGGCGGTTGCCCGTTCCGGCACCTTAGAGCCCATTCGGGAATTAACGACTGGTTTGGTTGAGCCTGTTTTGAGGGGTTTTTGATGGAAGGACGACGCCGCAGGCTGGGTGCCTGTCAGTCGGCCTTCCGGCAAAAAGCGCCAAAACTGGCTGCGCCAAACCAATCGTTAACTCCCGAATGGGCTCTTAGCCTCATGGGGTTGGTCGCCGGCGGCACGCAAAAGGCCGGGCAGGAGCGCCTCGGCCGCATGGGCGCCAGACATCACCACCGCTTCGACACCGGGACCGTGGGTGGCCGCGCCGGCAAGAACCAGATTGCGCAGCGGGGTCTTGGTCGGAACCGTCGCGTCGCCACCGCGGATGCCGTAGATCGCGCCATCGGCGGTCCAACTGTAGCGGGCGAACGTCACCGGGCTGGCATCGGCGCGATAGACGATGCGCTCGTCGATATCGGGAACCACGCGCCGCGCGCTGGCGAGCAGGCGATCGGCCGCGGCCCGCTTGCGCTGCCGATAGGCGGGTGACCGCCGATAGGCCGCGAGAGTGTCGGAGAAGCCCTCGCCGCCATCCGGGAACCATGTCCGCGCCTCCGCCGGATCGATGAGCCGGATCACCTCCATCGTTGTATAGCCCTGCGGCGCGCAGCCCGCATCCACCGCCGAAGGAATGATCAGCCCGACGCCGTCCTCGCCGTCCTCCATATGCAGGATGGGTGGCAGGTCGAGATCGCCGCGCAGCCCGAGATGCGTGGCGAGCGCCGAACAGGCCGGTCGCACCGGTCCGGCCTGCGCCTCCAGCCGCGCCGCGACCGATCGGTCGTCCAAAAGCCGATCCAGCATCAGGCGCAGATCCGCATTGCAGACAACCGCGCCGGCCCGGATACGGCGCTCGGCGCCACCGCGGTCCGCAACGACGAGCCCGGTGGCGGCGCCCTTATCCGTCGCGATTTTCAGCACGTTCGTCCTCAAATGGACCGTGCCGCCGCACCGCTCAATCGCGGCGGCGAGACTATCGGCCACGGCGCCCGACCCACCGACCGGATAATGGCCACCCTTGAAGTAATAGCCATAGATCGGCACCATCTGGTCGACCCGCACGCTGTCCGGCGCATCGGTGATATAGCCACTGAGCAGATTGACCCATTTCAGCACGGCTTCATCGCGCACATGACGGCCGACGAATTCGACCCAGGGACGCTCCATCCATTCGACGGCGAGCGGATGGTCTTTGGCAAAGGCCATCAGCCCTTCCGGCGTGGTCGGTGCGCCCGGAACGCCGCCCCGCTCCGCACTATTCGCATACATGCCGTCATAGACGGCACGAATGTCTTGAAACAGGGCACGGATACCGTCGGCCGATTGCGGATGGAGGGCGGCCAGATCATCGACATATTGTCGCCAGTCCCTGGAAACCGTCAGCGCTTTCCCGTCTATCATATAGCGGTGATCCAGGCGTTTCCATTCCATGTCCTCGGCGATGCCAAGGCGCTCGAACATCGTGCGCACCGTGCCGCCCGCATGCCAGCCGGAGATATCGTGCACACCGGAATCGAAACGAAAGACCAGCTTGCCGCCGGTCTCGGGATCGCGTGTGCGGGCCGGCGCAGCCATGTATGGGCGAAGCCGCCGGGCACGACATGCTGCTCGAAGACAGACACTTTCAGCCCCTGTTGTGCAAGCAGAGCGGCGGCCGTCAGCCCGCCGAGCCCGGCACCGATCACCGCGACATCGCAGACCGCATCGTCGGCCGTCCCGCCGGCCGAGGCTTTCGGGAAATCCGGGGCCTTCCAATCGTTGCGCCGGTCGCCGGCGGCCGCCCGCCTGAGGCTGACAGTGACGATGAGTTTCGGCAGGAACACCGAGATCACGGCACCGAGAACCACCGGCGCCCAGGTGGCGAACGGCGGCGCCTCCACGATCGCCGCAACGCCGAGCCAGGCGAACAGCACGGCCCAGATCGCCGACATCGCCATATTGACCGCCAGGAACAGCGGTGTGCGGCTGGCCCCGCCATATTCGGCGGCCGAAAATGTGGCCGTCCAGGGCTTGCGGATGACAACGCTGACGGCAGCGCCGAGGGCCAGGCATAACAGAAGCGCGCCATTGGCCTGGTCGATGCGCGGCGCCGGCCCGATGAGCCGGTCGAGGAGAACCACCAGAAGGCCCGCGATCAGCGCGGATTCGAACACCGGCGGCGCTTTGAGGCCGCGCGTGACGGCGGACCAGCCAACGGCATAGGCCAGCGCCACCGCCGCGCCGACGGGCGGCGAGACAAGCCAGGCCAGCAGCAGATAAAGCGGCAGGGAGAGCAACGCGACATTCACAAGCAGATAGGTTTTCATCATGCGTCCCGGTGGATGCCGTCGAATCTCGAGCAGAGCTTTGTTTACACTGTATACTAAACCAGTGCGCTTACAGTGTAAACTGCTTTTGTGATAGTCTCTTGCCTTATGGGAACAGAATCGCAGACCCACATGGCTCCGCTGAAATCGGAACTGCTTCGCGTCGCCGGCGACCTTCTGGAAAAGGAAGGCGTCGATGCGCTGTCATTGCGGAGGGTGGCAGCCGCAGCGGGCGTATCGCACATGGCGCCCTATCGCCATTTCGACAAGAAGGACGCCCTGCTTGCGGCTGTTGCCGTGACAGGGTTCCGCGATCTTGTGGCGGCGATCGACGACGCCGTTTCAAAGGAAGAGACCGGTCCTTTGAAGTCGCGCGCGATCGGCATGGCCTATGTCGGCTTCGCCTGCGAGCGGCCGGCGCTCTACCGGCTAATGTTCGGCCCGCGCTACGCCGACCCGGAGGCGTTTCCCGAACTCGCGGATGCGGTCAACGCTGCGGCAACCCGGTGTTTCGAGGCGGTCACGCTGTTGAATCCGCGACAAGGCCGTCAGGACCTGGAAGCAGCCGAGACGCTCGGCATCGCCATCTGGTCGCTCGCCCACGGCCTCGCCACTTTGCTGATCGACGGTCGCATCGATGTCGATGATGAGCCCGGCGGGCAAGCCGGGCTGGCGGAGCGGGTCCTCGATATCATTGGCCGTATTGCCGACGCGGATGTCTCGGGCAAGACCGCGACCGAAGACCGACCGGCCTAGAATCCGAAGCTGATCCGTGCGTTGCCGCCATAGGAGACGTAGTCATCGCCGAACAACGCGCCGCCGTTGAAGCGCAAGGAGATGTTGTCGCGAAGCTGCATCTCCAGACCGGCCGACAGGTCGGCCAGCGCGCGCGGCTGGTCGTCGGCGATGGTGAAGCCGTCGCCCGGATCGGCCAGGAAGGCCACGTCGAGATCGTCGCCGGCGCTGTCGGACAACAACACGCCGGCCCGCAGGAAGGCCCGCGTGCTGTGCTTGGCCCCGGCGATGTCGGTGCCGATCTCAAGTGCCGGATTGGCCCAGTAGGTCGTCACATTGGCCGAGCCCACCTGCATGCCGTAAAGGTCCACTCCGGTCTCGTCGAAACCGTTCTGGTGCAGATAGGTCACGCCCGCGCTGAGCGACGGTTTCAGATAGGCATTGCCCATCTGGAAGACCCGTTCCGCCGACAGTGCCGCCGAGACGAAGCTGGTCTGCGGCGAGGCCTGCGCGAAGGTGCTGCCGGTCTCCGGCACGATGATCTCGCGGTTGAGGTCGCTGAGCATGACGCCGCCCGACAGCGACGAGGCCAGGGTCCAGCCCTGCCTGTCGGTCTTCAGCACCCCGCCGAGTTGGAAGCGGTCGGCGCTGCCGTTGGAGTTGAGATTGCCGTCGAGGGAGGAGGTTTCGTAGGACGCGGCGAGGCCGCCGAGCAGGTTGTCGCGGATTTCGGTCTGGAAGCCGCCGGCGAAGGCGAAGGCCTCTTCGGAATAGGCGCCGTAGCCGCTCGACGGGTTGCGGTCGGTGCTGCGGCCGGTGGCCTGGAACCAGCGGCAGGCGCCGTCGCGGGCCGTTTCGGTACCGTCGCGCGCCGCGCCGATACCGTCGTCCAGCAGATTGTCGGGACAGCCGAGCAGGGCGTCGGTGAAGGCCAGGTTCGAGGTGAAGCTGGTGTTGATCGGCGCGAAGTAGAAGTCCGGCGTGTAGCCGAGATAGACATCGGTCGAGGTCGTGGTGACAAGCTGATCGATGATGCCCTCGACCCAGGCATGCCGGCCGCCCTCGCCGCTCTCCAATTCGCCGCGACGGCTGTCGACGAGGCCGCCGAGATAGCCGCCGAAATCGCGGTGGCCCGAACCGAGATCGAAACCCGGCGAATCGAACCAGACAGTATAGGACAGCGTGACGGTCTCCGCCGTGTCCTCCGCGGTCTTCTCCAGCGTGTATTTGGCGAACAGGGTGCTGTCGACGGTCAGATCGGTGATGTCGATGGAACCGTCGCCGGCATAGAGGATCGGCACCGTACCGCGAGCGCCGAACGGCACGAAAAGCGGTCTATCGACGTCGGCGGTGACCTTTCCGGCCATGACCGCGCTGACACCCGATGTCTCGAACGCGATATAGTCGGCGGTCTGCGCCCTGTGGTCGATATCGACCCACAGCACGCCGGTGTCGGACTGGACGACCGTGGGCGCGGTGACGACGGAACGGCCGACTGTGCCCTTGGTCGCCGCCGACATCGTGCCGCTGTTTGTCAAGCTGCCGGCGCTGCCGAGGTCGTAGTCGTAACCGAGGCCGAGCGTCGCCCCCTCCCGGTTGTCGACAGCGTTCGGCTGCCCGTCCGCAAGCGCGACAGAGCCGTTCATGATGCCGTGATTGTCGATGGCCAACGGTCCCGCATTCATGTCGGCCAGCTCGTACCGGTCGAGATCCGCCGATTCCAGGACATCCTCGAACCGCACGACATAGGAGGCCTGTGGGTCGATTTCGTCCAGAATCTCGCTGCTTTCGATCAGGCCGTAATTGGTCAGGCTGTTGGTCGCGTTTCCCGAGTTGAAGGGGTTTTCGCCATAGAACAGGGCGATCGTCTCGCCGCCGTCGGGCCCGGTGCGAACCGACGCGCCCTCATTGACGGTGATGTTCATGTTGACGCCCTGGTCGATCGGGTTCACGGCGGATGCCGACGCCATGATCGCGCGGCTGCCGTCGCCCGATGCGTAGATGTCGCCGCCGACCTCGATGGTGACCGTGCCGCCATCGCCGTAGGCCCCGGCGGCGCTTTGCGCGAAAATGCCGACGGAATCCTCGCCCGTGACCGTGATATCGCCCAGCGCCCGGACGGTGACGTCGCCGCCGGACCCGGCAAAGCCGGAACTGCCGACCTGACCGAGATCGTCGGGATCGGCCTCGTCGCCTGACGACGCTTCACGCGCGCCGCCGCCGCCGCCGACGCTCTGCACGAAAATGCCGTGCCCGTTCGCGCCGGTGGTGGTGATCGCGCCCGTCGTCTCAACCGTCACATCGCCGCCGGCGTTTTCGAGGTAATCGTCGGAATCGGAACCGCCAATCGGCAAACCGAAGACAATGGCGTTGGAGCCGTATTCCTTGGCAAGGATGCTGCCGACCGTGCCCGCCGTACCGCCGGAACCGCCCGTGCTTTGCGCGAAAATGCCCATCGCCTGATTGCCGGCGGTCTCGATATCGCCGTCGCTCTTCACCGACACCGCACCGCCGACGCCGGTGGCGGTGCCATCGCCGCCAAGCGTGAACAGCGAGATGATCGAGTTGGTGGCGTCGCCGCCGTTGCCGCCGCCGCCGCCGACACTTTGAGCCAGGATGCCGTGGGCGCTGTCTCCGGCCGTCGTCACCGTCCCGCTGTTGGTCACTGCGACGGAGCCGCCGTCGCCCGCGGCACCGCCGTTGCCGCCGACCGCGACCGTGAAGCGGTTGTAAATCTGCGTGGAGGTGTAGATCGTGCCGCCAACGGAAACGATTTCCTCCAGCACGGAGTCGACTTCGTCATTGCCGGTGTCCGGGAGCCAGTCGGTGTTACCGACCGCCGCGTTGCCACCTGTCCCGCCGCCGCCGCCAACGCTTTGCGCGAACAGGCCGTAGCTGAGCCCGCCCTCGGTGGTGATCGCGCCGGCATTGTCGACCGTGACATCGCCGCCGTCACCCGCCACGCCGCCGCTGCCGCCGACCTGAACCTCGGCATTGATCGTCGCTCGCGAGTTGAGCAGGGCACATTCCACGGGCGTGAGGGCGCAGCTCACAACGGCGGTGATCACATTGAACCCGCCAATGGTACCGCCATCGCCGCCGCCGCCGCCGACGCTATGGGCATGGATCCCCGGCGACATCGCACCGGCGGTCTGTATGGTGCCGGTATTGCCGATGACGACCGTTCCGCTGTCGCCGCCGCCGCCGCCGTCTCCGCCGAGCTTGACGTCCAGATTCGTGGTGAAATTCCGGGCCGGCGTGTTGACCTGGTCGTGAACGATGATGATCGTCTGCGCCGAACCGCCGGTCCCGCCGTCGCCGCCGACGCTCTGGCCGTAGATGCCCATGCTGTTCGGATTCTGCGTGGTCAGGCTGCCGGCGTTGACGATCTCGACCGCGCCGCCGGTTCCGCCGGCGCCGCCGTCGCCGCCAATGACCGTATCGAAATTGATCGACCGCGCTTCCGTGGTGTCGTCGACCCAGTTGAACGCGATGACGTAAGACATGCCGGCCGAACCGCCGTCGCCGCCCACCGATCGCGCGTTGATCGCGTTGGCATTGGTCCCGGTGGCCGTGATGGCGCCCTCGTTTTCGACGAAAACGCGACCGCCGACGCTGCCGTCGCCGCCGCTGCCGCCGATGGTCACACTGGCGTTGAAGAGCGGCTGCGAGGTCAGTATCGCGACATTCAGCGAGCCGTCGACATTCATTCCCGCGGTGCCGCCGGTTCCGCCAAGGCTTTCCGCATTGATGCCGTGCGCATAATAGCCGCTTGTCGCCACACTGTTGGCGTTGACGACATTGACCGCGCCCGCCGTGTTTCCGCCGCCGCCGTCGCCGCCGATCTGCACCGACACATTGCCACGAAAGCCGGCGAGCAGGAACTTGGAGATGGTGAGCCCGCCGGTGAAGGTCAGGCCGGCATCGCCGCCGTCACCGCCCTGGCTGGTGGCTTTGATGCCGGAGGCGTAGTCGCCGGACGTGGTCACGACGCCGCGGTTCTCGACCGATGCGTCGGACGCGACGTTGCCGCCGCCGCCACTGCCGCCGATCGCGACCTGCAGGTCCTGAAGCGCCCAGCCGGTGACGGCGCCGGAGAAGGCGCCCTTGCCGCCGGCGCCGCCCTGCGACAGCGCAACGATGCCCGACGATCGTTCGCCCGTTGTGGTGACCGCCCCCTCATTGATCACATTGACCTTGCCCGCGGTTCCGCCATCGCCGCCGGAACCGCCGACGGACACGCTGATCGACCTGGACGGCTGATTGAGGAAGGTGAAACCGGACGCGCCGGCAGCGGCGATCGTGCCGACCGCGTTGCCGCCCGACCCGCCGATGCTCTCGGCCCGGATTCCCTCGGCGCTTTTGCCGGCCGTGCTGATCGCACCGCGCGATGTCACACTGACGGCGTCGGCGTTGCCGCCCGACCCGCCGGAACCGCCCACGCTGACGGCAACGCTGAGGGCTTCCTTACCCGCGACACCGGCACCGATCGTCAAATCCGCGTTGCCGCCGCCTCTGCTGATGCTTTGCGCATGCAGTCCCGTTGCCGACGCGCCCAGCGTGGTGATGTCGCCGGAATAGTCGACATTCACCGTTCCGCCATCGCCGCCGTTGCCGCCGGAACCGCCAACGCCCACGCTGGCCTCAAACCGGTTGATTCCGACGTCGGAAGCCACGGTCGTGCCAGAGTTGCCACCGCCGCCACCGATCGACTGCGCCAGGATGCCCTTGGCATTGTCGCCGCCGGTCTGAATCGCGCCTGAACCGGTCACGACCACCGCTGCGCCATCGCCGCCGCCGCCGGATGAGCCGACCGCCACGGCCGCAGTGGTCTGGAGACCTGCGGCAATCGTGGTTCCGCCGCTCCCCCCGCCGTCGCCGATGCTCAGCGCTTCGATGCCATGCGCAGTCTTTCCTTCCGTGCTTAGCGCGCCATCGGAGCGCACGGTTACGGTGCCGCCGTCGCCGCCATCGCCGCCGGTGGCGCCCAACGCCAACTCGAAGCCGAATTTGGTCGAAGCGGCAGCGGCGACGACCGTTCCGACGGCGCCGCCGCCATTGCCGATGCTTTGGACGGAAATGGCCGTGGAGGCGACGCCCTTGGTCGAGACGTCGCCGCTGGCGGTCAGCGACACCGCGCCACCGTCGCCGCCGCCGCCACCATCACCGGCGGCACCGACGGCAATCGACAGAACGGGACTGCCCGATGCCGATATGTTCTTGCCGGCGCGGCCGCCGCCGCCACCCGCGCTCTGAGCGAATATGCCATAGGATTTGTCGCCCTCGGTGGAGATGGTGTAGCCGCCCTCGCCGCCATCGTCGAAGGTAACGTCCGCGCCATCGGATGCCTCGCCGCCGCGACCGCCGATCGCGACCGACACGCCCGCCGAGATGGAGTATTGGCTGGAGGACTTGCCGCCGCCGCCGCCGACGCTTTGCAAAAAGATGCCGTCAGCGCTTTCGCCCGTTGTCAAAATGTCGCCGCCGCTGTGCGCGGCGGTCACCGAACCGCCGTGGCCGCCTTGACCGCCGTCGCCGCCGACCGCCACGATCCCGACGGTCGAGTGGCCGGCGCCGCCGCCGCCGCCCACACTGGTGGCAAAGAACGCCTCCGAATAATCGCCCGTCGTCGTCAGCGCCGCGGTGTTGGTCACCGACACCTCCCCGCCGGCGCCGCCCAGCCCGCCGGACGAGCCGATGCTGACGATGCCGTAGGCATTGCCTGAATCGCCCCCGGTGCCGCCGCCGCTGGACGCGTGGACCGCCCGCGACCGTTCGCCGGACGTCATGATGCTTTCGCCGAAGCTTTCGACGATGACCGTGCCGCCGTCGCCGGCGGCAAGGCCGCTGCCGCCGAGCGCGACGACATTGACCTGTGTCGACCCCTTGCCGCCGCCGCCGCCCTGGCTCTGCGCGAAAATGCCGTCAGCCGAGGCGCCGGCGGTTGCGATCGTGGCACCGGATCTGACGGTGACGTTGACATCGTCGCCGCCGCCGGCGCTTTGGCTGTCCGCGCCATAGGCCACCAGACCGCTGATGTCGGCTTCGTCGCCGGAAAACCCGCCGACGCTTTGAGCCAGGATCCCGTTGGCCTCGTCCCCGGAGGTCGTGATCGTTCCACCGAACGTCACCGAGGCCGCGCCGGCCGCACCGCCGCCCAGATTGGCGCCGCCGGTGCCGCGCCCGCCGCTGGCGCTGCCGCCATCGCCGCCACGGCCACCATAGCTTTTCGCGAAGATCGCTTGCGAGGCATCGCCCAGCGTCGTCAGGTCCGCAACCACATCGACAGTCACGGTCCCGCCCGCGCCGCCGGCACCGCCATCGCCGCCATAGGCATCGCCGAATTGCACGGCATTGGCCGTGCCGCCGGTCCCGCCCGAACCACCGCGGCTTTCGGCCGAGATCGCATTGGCGCTGTCGCCCGACGTGGCGACGACCGAACCGTCGGCCGAAAGGCCGATCGTCACATCCCGGCCGTCGCCGCCCGTGCCGGCCGCACCGCCGCGGGCAATGATATTCGGCGACCAGCCGGTGCCGCCGGTCCCGCCATTGCCGCCCCGGCTGAACCCGGTAATCGCCCGCGAGGCATCGCCGCTGGTCTGAATCTGGACAGCGTCGCCGGCGGCGTCGAAACTGACGGTCCCGCCATCGCCGCCGATGCCGCCGACACCGCCATAGCCGTTGCCGTAGACGCCGCCGGTGCCGCTGCCACCCATGCCACCGCTGCCGCCCAAACTTACCACCGAGACCGCCGTGCCGCCGCTGGTGGTGACCGCGCCGTCTTCCAGCATTAACGCAACCGTGCCAGCGAGGGCGCCCGATCCGCCCGCGCCGCCGGTGGCGTTGCCGCTGCCGGTGGTTTTCGACGCGCCGGTTTTGCCGTCGCCGCCTTCCGAGCCCACTTCCACGCCGTCGGCACCGCTGTCGATGGCATAGGGCGATGTGGCGATGGTGACCGACAGATTTGCCCCGGTGACGCCGGTGCCGCCCGTGCTGCTGGCGGGGGTCCCCGGATCGTAAAAGGTGACGCCCTCTTGGCCCACATCGGCGGTCAGATCCCGGACGGTTACCGTCTGGGTCTCCGTGCCGCCGCCATCGAACTCCTGGTAAACACCTGCGCTCAGATCGCCCGTACAGGTAACGACCGTGCCGGATGTCGAGCACTCCGCCAGCGCCGGCGGCACCGGCGCGGCAAGCAGCGCCAACCCAGTCAGCGCCGAACCGCACCGCAGGCGCTGCAGGGTCCGCCGAACGATGCTCGCACGGTCGCTGTCTGGTGAGGTGTCCGTTGCACGGTTCCGGAATGGGATGGACGCTGATCCAACAGCCGATCCCTGATCATGATTTTTGTGTGGCACGCCGTCGGTCTCCCAGTTGCGCGCCGATCATTTCTTTTGGCCGGAGTGTTCGAAACTGTCGCGATTGACAGGTTTGGTTATGGAAAACAACAGGTTGAATGCGTTTCCCGAGTTACCGGGAGCCCCGCACCGAACCGGTGCAAGGCCCCCGGCGGTCCGCCGCATGGAATGCCCGCGGTCTCCCGTTTGCGCGCCATGCTTTCTTATGATCGGCGCCGCCGAAACTGTCTTGATTGACAGGTTTCGTCGGCGAAACTGCCGATACCGGAGTTTGGCCCGGAACCTGGCGCTGTCGGGAAACCGCCGCGATACCGGGATGGACGTGCGCCGACGCCCGAAACCGCACCTGTCATGTTTTTGCCGGCGGGCCGGTATTTCCGACAGTTCCTCCGATCGGCGATACGGCCTTAGCTGACGCCCACCGATGGGTGACTTCGAGGCACGGTACGCCGACGACGAGGAGCAGCGATCATGCACGCGACGAAACGGTTACGATCAGGGCTCACCCGGCTGTCGGTGGGCGCGTTCTTCCTCGCCGCCGGCATCTCCGGCGCTCTGGCCGATGGCTCGACGGAAAGGTTCGAATTCGGTGTCTACGATCCGCGGGAAGCCTTTTCCGAACGGCGCGAGATCGACATCGAGCACATCTTCATGCCCTGGCACGGCAGCGACCTCGCGCATCTGCATCATGTCGACGACTACGCGCGGCAGCGCGGGCGGTCGCTGCAGATCACACTGGAGCCGTGGACGTGGAACGCGCGAAACGAGATCACCAAGGCCGAGTTACGGGAGGGCATTTTCAGCGGGCGCTTCGACGCGACCATGGCGCGCCTCTGCCGCGTGTTCGACGGGTTGAAGAGCGACGTCACGGTGCGTTTCGCCCATGAGATGAACCATCATACGAGACGGTATCCCTGGTCAAACTGGCGGCCGCAGGATTATGTCCGCGCCTATCGCCGGATGATCGGCGTGTGCAAATCGGTTTCGACCAAGCTCCGCTACATGTGGTCGCCCTTGGGTCCGAACCAGCTCGACGCCTATTATCCGGGAAGCAAGTGGGTCGACGTGGTCGGCTTCTCGGTCTACGGCTACCAGCCCTATGACCGCTACGTGGCCGGCCACGACAGAACTTTCATCGACATTTTCAAGCCGGATTATGATCGCGCCGCCCATTTCGGCAAGCCGATCGTCGTCGCCGAACTCGGCTATACGGGCGACAGGGACTACATCGCCGAATGGGACAGAGTATCCGTTTTGATCAAGCCAGTTTTGTCGACCACATTCTGTCAGCCTTGATGAGTGCATTTGCCATTTCGATGAGCTTTCGCATGATGGCTATGAGTGCGACCTTCTTGGGTTTTCCG
>Ga0056108_1000139_pt1 | contig 27368 bp, 30 predicted proteins | sample WorMetG1BERMUDA1_FD_83875 | JGI IMG/M metagenome (GOLD analysis project Ga0056108, IMG submission 83875) | Marine gutless worms symbiont microbial communities from Max Planck institute for Marine Microbiology, Germany - Inanidrilus... ... | reverse complement strand
GCAACGACCCGATGCGGGCCTGTCGCTTTCGCTGCCCATCGGACACCTTCGCGGATCGTCCGTCCTCGCGTTCTCCCTCAGGATTGCCGCCATCGGGTCGGTGCCTGGGCGTCACCGTTGCCGACCTGGCGTTAGCTCACCTCGTGTCTCGAATCGAAAGTCCCATCGCGCAGCATGGCGTGCATGATAACAGCGAGCCGCCGGGCCACGGCCGTTTGGTTGGCCTCAGGCGTGATCCCGCACGCGGCGGGGTTCCAGTATTTCTGGCGGGACGGGCCCGAGCCGTCGTCACGGGGCATCGAAGCCGTACCGCGCCAAGACCCTCTGCCCGTTCGCCGACAGGATGTGGATCTTCAGCTTCTCGGCCGCCATGGGCGCACCCTTCAGCAACGTGATGCCATACTTGGCGCCGACCGAAAGGGCTTCCGGCACGGCGACGATCTTAAGGTCCGGCACCTCCTTCTTCGCCAGCGCCGCGTTGGTGCAGTAGGTCAAGAACAGGTCCGCCTTCCGACCCTCCATGATCCAGCCGTACTGATTGCGACCCTTGGGCGCCTTGGCGGTGTCACGACCGCCGGTGAGTTTCATGGCCTTGGCGTCCAGCATCTTGAAGGCACCGGGCTTGACCTTGTCGGCCTTGCGGAACAGTGCCCAGGCGTAGTCGCCGGAGGGATCGGCCTTGGGCGTGGAAGTGCCGATTCGGGTATTCGGATCCAACAGCACTTCCAGCAGTGACCCCGTGTCGACCGCCACCTCGGGCTGCGCGATGGCGCAGAGCTTGTTGCGGGCGAACATGATCACCGGGCCGGCGCGCCCGTCCCTGTGGAGCTTGGTCGGGTGCTTCATGTTGGCCGAGGCGAACACCTGGGCCGGCTCACCCTTCTCAATGCGCTGGCGCAGCAGGCCCGACGGCGCGAAGTTGGTCACGACCTTGTGGCCGGTCGTCTTCTCGAAGTCGCGGGCGACCTCACCAAGTGCCGCTTTTAGGCTGCCGGCAGCATACAGCGCGACCTCATCGGCCACGACGGTCATCGGCACAAGCAAGACAGCGAGAAAGCCCAAAAAAAGACGCATCATCGCTCGAACCTTCCTTCCCATGAGCGAACCAACTCCAGTGTTTCAATAATCCGATTGCTGATACATGATCATAACATATCTGGCGGCGGACAGGCTATAGACGCGACATAGCAGCCCTAGACCGGGGCTTCTACGATAAGCCGCTGGCCGCCTGAACAGCGATCACTTCGTGCCGACGACGATCCACTTGGACACCTCGAAACCCCCCCCCTTTGTCGCCGGTTTCTGATTCACAGACGGAATCGGTGCCGGGAGAGTGGAATGAAGGGGCAACTTGGATTTTTCGATCTTGATGAACGCTACGCGCAGCTCAGCCAATCGGGCGATCCGCTGGAGCGGCTTTCGGCGGCGGTTAACTTCGAGGCCTTTCGTTACCGCCTGGACAAGGCGTTGAAGCGCGGCGACGGGGCCAAGGGCGGACGTCCGCCATATGACCCGGTTTTGATGTTCAAGGTTCTGGTCCTGCAGGCGCTTTATAATCTCTCGGACGAGCAGACGGAGTTCATGATCCGCGACCGTCGGCTGCAGCTAGTGCCCTTGTGTGGTCTTTAAGCCAATGGTTGCATCTTGTCGTTGACCTGCGTCAGCACACTTCGGTCTCTTCTTGGCTGAATTGGCCCGTCAAAGAGCGCCTTCCGGGGCGGTAGGCAAGGGGCGGCAAGCCGACGTCGAAGGTGCGAAGGCGCGGGTCATTGTCCGCAGGACGGACAGCGTTGAGGTTCGTACTTCGCGCGACCCCTTTACGCGACCGACAAGCTTCGACGCTGCGCTCAAACGCAACCAAGGGGTCAACGGAGCCGAACATGAAACCTACGTCATCAACCCGCCGCTGGCGACCAGCACCTGGCCGCTGATGAAGTCGGACTCCGGGCTGCACAGCAGGTAGACGGCGTTGGCGGCGTCTTCCGGCGTGCCGGGGCGGGCCAGAGGGGTCATGCGGACCAGGGCCTTGACGCTGTCTTCCGGGATGCCGGTCTTGATGTGGCGGCCGGCGACTTCGATCTCGCCGTGCTCACCCGGTGCCAGGGCCTTGGTCATGCGGGTCTCAATGTAGCCGAAGGCGACACAGTTGACGGTAACGTTGTAGCGACCCCATTCCTTGGCCATGGTCTTGGTGAGGCCGATCTGGGCCGCCTTGGCGGCCGCGTAGTTGGCCTGGCCGGCGGTGCCGCAGAGCCCGGAGATCGACGAGATGTTGACCACCTTGCGGCAGCGCGCCCGGCCTTCCGGACTGGCCTCCGCTTCGCGCTTGGCGGTCTCGCGGATGAAGGGGGCGGCGGCGCGCAGGATGCGGAAGGGGGCCTTGGCGTGGACGTCCATGACGGCGTCCCACTGCTCGTCTGACATCTTGTGGATGACGTTGTCCCAAGTGAAGCCGGCGTTGTTGACGATGATTTCGAGGCCGCCGAAGCGCTCGACCGCGGTCTCGACGAAGCGGTGCGGAAAGGCGGCGTCGCTGACGTCGCCGACGCAAGACGCCGCCCGGCCGCCCGCCTCGGCGATGGCGGCGACGGTTTCCGCCGCCGGCGCGTCCTCGAGGTCGTTGACCACCACGGCGGCGCCTTCCGCGGCCAGCTTCAGGGCGATGGCGCGGCCGATGCCGCGGCCCGATCCGGAGACCAGGGCCGTGCGGCCCTCGAGTTTTTTCATGGAAATCCTCGCAGTGTTTGCGGCTCGGCTCAGGCCCGTGCCAGGGCCTTCCTGGGGTCGACGAAAGGCATCTCGACCACCTTCGCGGGGCGCGCGCCGTCGGGGGTCTCGACCTGCAGCTCGTGGCCCAGGTCCGCCGCGTCGAGCCGCAGCATGGCATAGCCGATGTTGCGCTCCAAGCGCGGCGAGTAGACGCAGGAGGTGACCTGGCCGGCCATCTGCCCGTCGGCCCGCACCGGCCAGGGCTGTTCGTTGTAGGCGACCGGCGTGCCGTCCAGTTCGACGCCGACGAGGCGCCGCGTGATGCCGTCGCGCGCCACCTGTTGCAGCGCCGCCTTGCCGATGAAGTCGCGGTCGCCGTCGAGGTCGACCAGGCGCTCGAGGCCGATCTCGAAGGGGTTGGTGCCCTCGTCCATGTCGACGCTGAAGTCGAGGATGGCGCTCTCGATGCGGCGGATGCGCGAGGGCGCCGCCGGGACGATGCCGTGGGGCGCGCCGGCCGCCATGACGGCATCCCAGACCTCGACGCCGCGGGTGGTGTCGCGCAGGTAGATCTCGTAGCCGCGTTCGGCGCTCCAGCCGGTGCGGGCAAGCAGCACCGGGGCGCCGCAGAGGCTGGTCTCGATGAAGTCGTAGTAGCGCATGGCGGCGACCTCCGGCCCGAACAGCGCCTCGGCGACCGCGGCCGACTTCGGTCCCTGCAGCTGCAGCGTCGCGGTCTGCGGCTCGCGGATGTCGACGTCGAGGCCGCTGTTGACGGCGAGGCCCTGGGCCCAACTGAGGATGTCGCCGTCGGCGCGCGACAGCCAGAAGCGGTCTTCGGCCAGGCGCAGTAGGACCGGGTCGTTGAGGATGCCGCCGTCGGGATTGGTGATCAGCACGTACTTGCACTGGCCGACCTGGCACTTGCTGAGGTCGCGCGGCGTCATGCGGTCGGTAAAGGTGAAGGCGTCGGGGCCGGCGATTTCGACGACGCGCTGACCGGCAACGTCCCACAGGGTGACGTCGCGGACGATCTTCCAGAACTCGGCCTCGGGATCGCCGTAGCCGATGGGCATGTAGGTCTTGTTGTAAACCGTATAGGCCAGGGCGCCGGCGCGCTCGGTCGCCTCGAAGAAGGGCGACTTGCGGATGCGCGGGCTGAGCGAAATCTTCGCCGATCGGGACACGGGGGGAATCCTCAGAGTGATCGTGGGTGGCAAGGCGCCAGTTAGCATGCCTGGTATACCAATGACAACTTACTGAATTATGGAGCCCTGTTCAGCCGGCCTCCGGCTCCGATTCACGGGTGAAGACCCAGGTGTCGGGGTCCGAGAGGCGGGGCTGGTAGCGGTAGCCGCCGCCGCGGAAGTCCTTCAGCGCGCCCGGATGTTCGATGCGGTTGACGATCATGTGGCGCGCCATGGCGCCGCGCGCCCGCTTGGCCCAGAGCGCCAGGGTGCGGGCGTAGCCCTGCCGCACCTCCTTGAACACGGGGGTGATGACGCGTGCCTTCAGGTCTTCGGCACGCACGGCCCTGAAGTATTCGCGCGAGGCCAGGTTGACGACCACCGGTTCGGTCTGTCCGGCCGCCAGAAGATCGATCGCCTGGCAGATGCGGTCGCCCCAGAAGGCATAGAGGTCGGCGCCGCCGGGGTTGGCGAGACGGCTGCCCATTTCCAGACGGTGGGCGCGGATGCCGTCGAGCGGCCGCAGCAGGCCGTAGAGCCGGGAGAGGATGCGCAGATGGTCCTGGGCATAGGCCAGGTCGTCGGGTGTGAGGTCGCGGGCGCGCAGGCCGATGTAGGTGTCGCCGTTGAAGCCGAAGACCGCCGGCCGTGTCGCTGCGGCATCGTCATCCGACGTGAAGTCCCGGAAGCGCTGGTGGTTGAGCCTGGCGAGGCGCGGGCTGATGTGCATCAGGTTCGAAAGCTCGTACGGCGCCAGGCGGCGCGCGACCGCCGCCAGTTCCCCGGCCTGGCGGGCAAAGACCGGTTCGCTTTCCGGCAGCAGCGGCACCGGCTTGGTGAAGTCGAGACGTTTGGCGGGCGAGAGCAGGGCGAGCATCGTTCGCGCTGATTACTGCGCCGCTTCGGTGGCGGCCCGCTCACGGGCCAGGCGGCTTTCCCGGCGCAGGCTGTAATAGTTGCCCGAGAAGATCGGGGCGGCGTCGATCCAGGTGGCGGCCTCGAAGGGTTCGGCGTAGAGGCCGTAGGCCACCGCCGCGACCAGCGGCAGACGCAGGAACTCGAAGGGCATGATGAAGGTGGCGTCGGCCGATGCCAGCGCCCGGGTCAGGGTGTAGTGGGCCGACAGCCCGGTGACCGCGAGCAGCGCCAGCCAGGGCCAGGCATAGCCGTGCACCGGAGCCCAGACGAAGAGCGAGGCGAAGGCACCGAAGGCGGTCTGCATCAGCACCATGTAGAAGACGATGGCAAGGGCGTCCTCGGTCGAGGTCAGCCACTTGGTCACGACCTGGTGGCGCCGAACAGGAAGGTGCAGCCGAGCATGATGACGGCGCCGATGCTGACCACCTCCAGCCCCGGCCGCAGGATGACCAGGATACCGAGGGCGCCGAGGGCGAGGGCGACCCAGCGGCCCAGGTGCATGCGTTCCCTGAGGAACAGGATCGCCAGCAGGCTGCCCCAGATCGGCGTCGTGAACTCGATGGCCGAGACTGTGGCCAGCGGCAGCAGCGTGATGCCGAAGATCCAGAAGGTCTGGCCGCCGAAGTGGATGACGTTGCGCAGGGCGTGCGCCGGCAGGCGCGCCGTGCGGATGTGGCCCCAGCCCCTGAACGACAGCAGGGCCGCCAGCAGGCCGACGCCGATGGCGCTGCGGATGAACAGCATCTGAAAGGCGTGCATGTCGGCCGAGAGCTCGCGCACCGAAACCGCCATGATGGAAAAGGAGGCGAGGGCGGCCGCCATCCAGGCGATGGCTTTGAGCGGACTGGCGGTGGCGGGCATGGGTGGTCAAGCGTTGGTAAGGGAACGGGCAGGGAGGGTGGCACAGCCGGCCTAGCCGGACCAGCCAAACCTGGGGCCCGAGAGCCGGGTTCTGCTATTGTCAGGGGCGACGGCAGCGACAGGCGGGAGGCATGCCATGATCACGGCGGAGATGCGGCAGCTTATCGAGGAAAACACCATCGGGCTGGTGGCGATGGTGACGCCGGACGGGGCGCCGGCGGTCTCGCCCAAGGGTACCATGGTGGTGCTCGACGAAACACGGGTGGCCTTCAGCGACATCCGCTCGCCGCAAACGGCGCGCAACATCGGGATCAATCCGGCGGTCGAGCTCAATTTCATCGATGTCTTCCGGCGCAAGGCCTGCCGCCTGACGGGACGTGCGATCTATATCGCGCTGGGCGACGCGGGCTGTGACGACCTGCTGCCGCACTTCCAGAAGTGGGACACCCTGGTCGGCCGCATGCGCGGGTTTGTCGTCGTCGAGGTGACCCGCGCCCAGGTTCTGAAGTCTCCGATCTACGACGTCGGCGCGACAGAGGAAGAGCTCAGGCAACAGTGGCTCGCGCACTACAGGGCGCTGCACGAATAGCCTTGGAGATCTTCGATCTCGACCAGCAGCGGCACGTGGTCGCTGAGGCCGTTGCCGCACCAGGCCTCGAAGCCGCCGACCTCGAAATGGCCGATGCGTGGCAGCAGTGCCCGGCTGAGGAAGATGTAGTCGATGTGGTAGGTCGGGCCGTCCTTGCGGCGGTCGCGCCAGTAGAGGGTCGGGATGGTCTCGGCGCCTTGGGCCTCGCCCCGGACTTCGTGATAGGCGCTGACCAGGCCGAGGCGCTCCAGGCTGTCGACGGTGCCGCGGTGATTCGTGCGCCAGCCCGGCTTGTCCCAGAAGACGTTGTTGTTCCAGTCGCCGGCAATGAAACAGGGCGTCTCGGCCAGGAACTCGCGATAGCGGGCGATGGCGCGCCTGAGCGGGCCGAGCTGGTGCTTGCGGTTGGTGCCGGCGGCGGCGATCTGGGCCCACACGGCGAGCAGGTTGAAGACGGACGGCCCCTCGACCCGCACCGGGACGATGTAGCGCAGGTAGGCCGCATATTCGGGCATCAGCCTTGCCCGGTAGCCGTTGAAGCCGAAAACCGCCAGTCCCTTGTTCGGATTGTTGCCGACCCAGACCGGCTCCGCCTCGATCCAGTCGACATCCGAACGGCCGCGCAGCCGCGGCGGTTCGGCGCATTCCGAGATCACCGCGACGTCGGGCCGCAGCGCCAGCAGCGCCTCGGCCTTGCGGTGCAGCGCCATGTTGCAGTTCCAGGCGACGACGCGCACGGGGGGGGACTCCCGGAAAACAGCGTGAAGCAACAGAGGCGAAAGCAGAGCCCGGCCCGGCCAGCCGGTCACCCGATAGAGTCGTGCCGGTGTCGTTCAGGCCGCTGCATTCTCGTTTGCCAGGGCCGCGTCGATCAAGGCACGCGCCGCCTTCTTGGCCTGCTGCGCGGCGGGGGCCTGGCGGTTGACCTGGGCGGTGACGGTGGCGCCTTCCGTGAGCAGCAGCAGCTGCGCCGCCAGGTCGCCTGGGCGCGCCGCGCCGGCCGCTTCCGCCAGACCGCGCAGCCACTCGAAGAGCGCATTCTTGTGGTCCGTCGCGGCGCGGTGGATCGGGTGGTCCGGGTCGCCGTATTCGGCGGCGGCGTTGATGAACATGCAGCCATGGAAGTCATGGCTGCGGATCCACTCGCCGAGCACGTCGAAGATCGCCACAAGCTGCGCCCGCGGGTCGTCGCTCCTGTGCTCGACGCCCCGTTGCAGATAGCGGCGGAAGCGGGTGTCGCGCCGCCTCAACGCCGCCAGGATCAGCTCGTCCTTCGACTTGAAGTGCTTGTAGAGGGTCATCTTGGCGACCCCGGCGGTGCCCAGGATGCGGTCGATCCCGGTCGCGTGGTAGCCCTCGGCATTGAACAGCTCGAGAGCGGTTTCCACCAGGTGATCGCGGCGGCTGACAGCCATAATCTTCACCTCCAGTAGAACAACCTGTCTGTCCCTAGCATTGGTCTCGGCGTCGGGGCAAGCCGGCACCGTATCCCGCGCCACCACCATGCCTACGGTGTCTGTAAAATCTCATCGCGGCTTGAATAACAGACAGATCGGTCTATCTATAAAGCGGTGACGGACAAGCGGGTATGTTTCCTGACGGCTGCGGTGATCTTGGGAGGCGTTATGCAGACCTTCTGCGGCGAGATGGGCGGCGCCCTCGTCATCGCCGCCGTCACCCTGCCGGTCAACGATCTGGCGCCGGGGCGGCGCTGTCCGCAATACTGGTGGTGAACCCGGAAAGGACTGAAATCATGGCCGACGAAAAGACCGAGTCGGAAAGCGCTCAGAACGCGGCGGCGGTGAGCGACGTCGCCTTTACCCCGGCGGTCAAGCAGGCGCAAAGCCGGCGCGGCTGGCGCGACGGCTATGCCCGTATGGAGGCCAAGGGTGGCTGGCAGCAAGACGTCAGTCCCGACCTCGCGGCCTTCATCGCCGAGCGCGACAGCTTCTACCTGGCCACCGCCAGCGCCGCCGGCCAGCCCTATATCCAGCACCGCGGCGGACCGCAGGGTTTCCTCAAGGTGACCGGGCCGCGGCAGCTTGCCTTCGCCGACTTCTCCGGCAACCGGCAGTACATCAGCGTCGGCAACCTGTCGGAGAACGACAAGGCGCACATCTTCCTGATGGACTACGCCGGGCGCCAGCGCATCAAGATCTGGGGCCGGGCGCGCTACGTCGAGGACGACCCCGACCTGCTGCAAAGCCTGGCCGTGCCCGACACCAAGGCCCGTCCCGAGCGCGCCATCGTCTTCAACATCGAGGCCTGGGACGTCAACTGTCCGCAGCACATCACGCCGCGCTACACCGAGGACGTCATCGGGCGCGTCGTGGAGAAGCTGCAGCACCGCATCGCCGAGCTGGAAGCCGAAGTGGCCCGGCTCAAGGCCTGAACGCGGTGCCTGACGCGATCAGGCAGGCGGGTTCACGGCCGCCACTTCGCTGTCCAGCCAGGCCAGGAAGGCGCGCACCTGGGGACGCCGCTGCGCCGCCGGGCTGATCAGCGCGAAGTGCTGCCCCGGGGCCGCCACCCGCAGCTCGAAGGGGGCGACGAGACGGCCTTTCTCCAGGTCGTCGGCGACCATCCGCGAATGACCCATGGCGACGCCCTGGCCGGCGGCCGCCGCCTACAGCGCCATGCTGTAGAGCGTGAAGCCGCTGGCCTTCAGCAGCATCTGCGGCGCCAGGCCGGCGGCGGCGAACCAGTGGCGCCAGTCGTCCTTCCAGTGGGTGTCGTAGAGCTTGGGCAGGGTCAGCAGGTCGGCGGCCTGGTGCATCCCGTGGCGGCGCCGGAAGTCGGGACTGCAGACCGGCAGCAACTCCTCGCCGAACAGCATCTGCCAGAAGGGGCCGCCCGGCAGCGCCGCCGCGTAGCGGAAGGCGATGTCGACGGGCTCGTCATCGAGGTCGACCAGGCGCGCCTCCGCCGAAACCTCGACGGCGATCTCGGGATGACGCTCGCCGAAGCGCCACAGCCGCGGCACCAGCCATTTCTCCGCCAGCGCCGGCAGGGCGCTGACCGCCAGCCGCAGGCCCGCCGGGCGGTCGGCGCAGCGCAGGGTGGCGGCGTGGATCTCGTCGATCGGCGGCGTCAGGGCCGCGCCATAGGCCTGACCCTCTTCGGTCAGCCGCACGCCGCGGGCGCGGCGCTCGAACAGGCGGCGGCCGAGATGGCGCTCCAGGGCCTTGACCTTCTGGCTGACGGCGCCGGCGGTCACGCCGAGCTCTTCGGCGGCGCGCAGGAAACTGCCGTGCCGCGCCGCCGTCTCGAAGGCGAGGATCCAGGAGAGGGGCGGTAGAGTCTGTCGCATCAACCCGCGGTCTCCATGGCTGAGAAAATCTCGGTCATGGGCGAGTTTAACTGGTTTGCATCGGAATACCAGCGGCATCACTCTGGAGTCGGGCGCGGCCACGGCAGGGCGGCCTGCCAGTGCGATCGGGGAAGGGGAGGTGGAGCATGCAGTTGACGGCGGACCAGCTCGCGGCCTTCGAGCGCGACGGCTTTCTCATCCTGCCCGAGCTTTTTTCGCCGGAAGAGGTGGCGGTGATCCGCGCCGCGCTGCCGCCGCTGTTCGCCGAAGAGACGGAGGCCAACATCGTCGAGAAGGCGGGCGGCGCGGTGCGCACCGCCATGGGCCTGCACCAGCGCAGCCCGCTTTTCGGGCGCCTGGTGCGGCACCCGCGGCTGATCGGCCCGGCGCAGCAGACCGCCGGGCCCGAACTCTACGTCCAGCAGGTCAAGGTCAACGTCAAGGCCGCCTTCGAGGGTGAGGTCTGGCAGTGGCACAATGACTTCGCCACCCATCACCGCGACGACGGCGTGCCGGCGCCGCTGGCGCTCAATCTGCACATCTTTCTCGACGACGTCGTGCCCTATAACGGGCCGCTCTATTTCATTCCCGGCTCGCACCGCGGCGGTCCGGCGCCGGCCTGGCACGACACCGAGAGCACCAGCTATCCGCTGTGGGTCGTCGACCGCGACACGGTGCGCCGCCTGGTCGAGGCCAGCGGCATCACGCCGGCCCTCGGCAAGGCCGGCACCGCCCTGATCTTCGGCGACACCCTGGTGCACGGCTCGCCCAGCAACATGTCGCCCTGGGACCGTTCGATCTTTTCCCTCATCGTCAATCCGGTCGGCAACACCCAGACCCGTTTCGCGCGGCCGGAGTACAAGCATCATACCGACTTCAGCCCCGTCGCGCCGCTGGCCGACGACCGCCTGCTGCCAAAGAGCCCATAATCGGAGACCCCATGACCAGTATTCCGCACCCGGAGACGGCAAGCGTCGCCAGCCCGGCCCCCGACTACTTCACCGCGGCGCTCGGCGCCGCCGATCCCGAGATCGCCGCCGCGATCGCCGGCGAACTGGCGCGGCACCAGCAGCAGCAGCTTTCGGCCCTCGTTACGCATGCCATGGCCCGCTCGCCGTTCTACCGGGATCACTACGCTGGACGCATCGGCGCGGAGCTGCGTCTGCAAGATCTGCCGGTGACCAACAAGGCGCTGCTGATGGACAACTTCGATCGGGTGGTCACCGACCCGAGGCTGACCGCCGACGGCGTGCAGCGGCACCTGCAGGCGCTGCGGGGCGATGAACTCTATCTCATCTCGGGCGCTACCGTGTGCTGAGCACCGCCGGCACCTCCGGACTGCGTGGCACCTTCGTCTATGACCGCAGCGCCTGGTCCGTGGTGTTGGCCAACAGTCTGCGTTGGAGCCGCTTCGTCGGCGTCGCGCCGCGCTGGCCGCGGCGGGTCCGCATCTGCACGCTCGGCGCCGATGCCGCCCTGCATGTTTCGCGGCGGATCCCGGCGAGCGGCAACGTCGGGCTGTCTCGCATGTTGCAGCTCGATGTGACCCGGCCGCTGCCGCGCCTCGTCGAGGCGCTGAACGCCTTTCAGCCCGAGGTGCTGATGCCCTACCCCTCGATGGCGGCGCTGCTGGCCGAAGAACAGCTGGCCGGTCGGCTGCACATCCGGCCACGGGTCGTCACCACCCACAGCGAGGTGCTGAGCCCCGGCATGGCTCAGCGCATCGAGGCCGCCTGGGGCACGGTTCCCTTCAATCATTACGGATTGACCGAAGAGCCGCACGTCGGGTGCGAGTGCGGCGCGCATAGCGGCATCCATCTCTTCGAGGACCTCTGCATCCTCGAGGTCGTCGACGAACGCAACCGGCCGGTGCCGCCCGGGGCAGCCCGGGGCAAAGTGCCTCCTGACCAACCTTTACAACCGGGTGCAGCCGCCGATCCGCTACGAGATCAGCGACATGCTGACCCTGGGGGTCGCGCCCTGCGCCTGTGGCCGGCCGTTTTCCCTGATCACCGCAATCGGTGGGCGCAGCGAAGACATCCTGGTTCTGCGGGACCGGCACGGACAGCCGGTCGCCGTGCCGCCGCTTGCTCTGACCGCCCGCATTGAGTCGCTGCTGTAGGTGGCTGAGTTCCGGCTGCGCCACGGTCCCGGAGGACTGGACTTGCGTGTCGTCGCGCAGCCCGGCGCGGACCAGGCGCAGCTGAGCGAAACCCTGCGGCGCGAGATCGCCGACACACTGCGGACGCTGGGCGCCGAACCGCCGGCGCTGGACTCGCTTTCGCCGATTCGCTCGAGCGATCGCCGGCGCTCATGGGCAAGGTCAAATCCGTGGGTAGGGTGGATCCGGCCGCGACACCATAAACCGGTTGCCGCCTTGGCCGCCCTTCAGTCGTATTCCGGTCGTCGAACGGCGGGCCGGCCGAGCAGGCGCTCCAGCAGGCGGTCCAGGCCGCTGTTGGTTTCCAGCGCGGCCTCGACGCCGACGCAGCAGGAATGCAGCTCGCGTGCGGCGGCCATCTTTTCGATCGGGAACACCACCTCGCCGATGTCGCGGCGGTCCTTCGCCGGCGGTTCCCTGCCTGGCAGTTGCTTGGACGGTCCCATGGCATCCGGCCTCCATCCTTCAGCCTGAAGGAGACTATCAGGACCGAACGATCGAAAAGCAATAGGGATGGAGCCCGGCTTAGGCCTGCGCCGCGGCTGCAAGTGCGGCCTGCTGACCCGACGGGGGTCGGAATCCCACTGTTTTCAGAAGCATTTCCGCCGCAACGGGCGCTTGTTAGACTGTTGCTCGGTGTCGGCGCAATGCTTGCCGTGGGCGAGAAGGCGGCTATCTGTGTCGGGACGCGGTGAACTATGGCATGAAAAGGCTCTTCCACCTCGCGGCTCTGCTGGTTTTGCTGATCGCTGCCGGTCTCGCGGGCTTTCCCGCGTCCTACATCCTCGGAACTTACGACAACCACGTCATCGCCCGCTTCGACCAGGCCGGCCGAAGGGCGGCCGCGACATGGGAACGGATGTTCCCCGTGAGCGCCGAGCCCGCTCCAAGGCTGGCGGACGCGGGCCCGATACAAATGCGGTTCTCGACCGTCTTTGTGCCGCTGCAAGGGCACGTCATCGCGCTGCCGCGGCCCGAACAGCCTGGCGCCGGCGGTAGCCTGACCTCGTGGGGCGACCAACTGGTCGTTATCACCCACGAAGGCGGGATTTACCTAGTCGGACCGGACCTGACGGTGTGACGCAGCGGGATCGAGGCGCCGCCCTATGGACTCGCGGATTATCAGGCGGCGGCGGCGAAGCCGCCCTTCGACCGTGTCGAGCACCGCTTTGATTACCTCCGCTACAACGACATCGCCGCCTTCAACGACCGGGGACGCCAGGGGTTTCTTGTCTCCTATACCCGCTTCGACAAGCAGCGGACCTGCTACCAAACCGTCGTCTCGCGGCTTTTCCTGGACGACGAAGCCGTCGATCTCGCCGCGCACCAGGTCACTGCGGGGCAATGGGAGGATCTCTTCGAATCCGAGCCCTGCCTGCCCCTGAAAATGACCGCGCGGGCGATCGAAGGCCACATTGCGGGCGGCCGCCTGGCGATCGACGGCACGGGCACGGCCTATCTTTCCGTCGGCGACTACCACTGGGACGGATCCTTTGGTCCGGGCAGCCGTCCGGGAACCGACCCCGAGAGCAATCCTCCCCTTGCCCAGGACCCGGCCGCGGACTACGGCAAGGTCATCGCCATCGACCTGCGCAGGGGCCAGACGCGCCAGATGTCGCGCGGGCACAGAAACCCCCAGGGTATTGCGCTCGACAGGCGGGGCAACGTCTGGATCGTCGATCAAGGCATGCGCGGCGGTGACGAGTTGAACCGCATCATCGACGGCGAAAACTACGGCTGGCCGTTGGAATCCTACGGCACCCTTTATTCCGCCTTGCCGCTGCCGCACACCAAGTCCTTCGGGCGGCATGCGGTATTTCGCCGCCCCGAAATGGCCTGGTTGCCGTCGATCGCCACCTCCGGCCTGACGCGCATCGAAGGCTTTCACGAAGCCTGGGACGGCGACCTTTTGGCCTCGACGCTGCGCGGCCGCATGCTGGCGCGTATTCGCATTGCCGACAATCGCGCCGTCTTTTCCGAGTTTATCGAAATCGGCCTTCGCATTCGCCAGGTGCATCAACACGGCGACGGGCGCATCGTGCTGTGGACCGACGATCAGCAGCTTATCTTTCTGTCGCCGACCTCCGGCGGTCTCGGCTTCAAGTACGCCAACTACCGCCTCGATATGATGGACGCCGACGATGCGACCGTACGCAAGGTGCGTGCCGCACTGCAGGGTTGCATGGAATGTCACTCGCTGAACAAGGGCGAGAACGTCACGGCGCCGTCCCTGGCCGAGGTCTACGAGGCAGAAATCGGATCAACCGCCTACAAGGGCTATTCGGTGGCCCTGCAGGCCGACGGGCGGCGCTGGAACAAGGCGCTGCTGGCAGCCTATCTGGCCGATCCGCAAGCGACTGTTCCCGGCACCAACATGCCGGATCCGGTGATCGCGGACTCCCGCGTGCGCCAAGGGATCGTGGACATCCTCGAGGGCCTGGCGACGGAGATAGAGATCCCCCGCAGGTTCCGCGATCGCTGATCGTTTCCTTGCGCCTACTCGATCTGCCGTGCCTCCGCCAGGCGGTAATAGAGCCCGCTTTCATCGCCCTTGATCAGCACAAAGCGGCCCTCCAGCAGCACCGGTTCCAGGGTGTAACGGATCGGCTCGTCGCCCTTCACGTCGACCAGCGTCTTGGAGTTCCCGGGCAGGCAGAAGGGGCAGGCCGGGGGCAGCGCCGAAAGCAGGAAGGAGTCGTGCGCCTCGCCGGCCTCGAGGGGATACATGAATCCCTTGAGGCGCACCGGCTCGCCATCGAGCGCCAGCAGGCTTTCGGGGAACTCGATAAAAAACAGGGTCTGCAGCGGCGCCGGCGTTTCCACGCGAATGTCGAGGTTGGCCAGAGCATCCCAGGTCAGGACGCCCTCGGCGTCGATCAGTTCATTGTGCCGGGTGTGGCTCTCGGACACGCTCTGCTGCGCGGCTGCCGGCAAGACCGTCAACAGACAAAAAAGGACCGCCAAAAGGACGCCCCGGAGCCGATCTGCGCTGATGTACTTCATGGTACGCAGCTTAGCCGATGGCCAGCGTTCTGGCGACATCGCTGCGATAGGCGCGCCACGCGGCCGGCAGGGCGGCCAACGCGCCGAGCGCCAGCGCGCCGGCGACCAGCCACAGCTCGTCGCGCAGCACCAGGGCGCCGCTGAGGCCGAGGTCGCGGGCCTGTGGCAGCAGCCGGCCGAGCAGCTCGACGGCGGCGTGACCCAGCAGCAGCCCGAGCAGCAGGCCCGCCGCGGTCAGCAGCAGACCTTCGAGCATCAGTTGTCCGAGAATCCAGCGCGGTGGCGCGCCGAGGCAGCGCAGCAGGGCGAGATCGGCACGGCGGCGTTCCAGGGCGTTGCCCAGAGCGACCAGCAGGCCGAGTCCTGCGCTGGCGATGAGCAGAGCGCCGAAGCCGTAGAGCATGTCGAGGCCGACGCCCAAAAGGGCGAAGAGGCGCGCCGTTTCAAAGGCCGGCGAGGCGGCCATCATCGGTGTCGTCTGGTTGATTGCCCGCGGCAGGGTCATGGCCGCGATCGGCGAGGTGAAGGCCAGCAACAACGCGGTGATCTCCCGCGCCTCCTCGCCGGGTGCGAGGGGGTGGTCGGCGTGCGCCTCCCAGACCGATTCGACGGCAGTGAGCACCAGGCGGTCGATGACGGTGCCGGTCGGTGTCAGGATGCCGACCACCTGGTAGTGCTCGTCGTGGCCAGGACCACCGGGCGCCAGGCCATGCGCGCTTTCAAAGTGATCGCCGACGGTGAGGCCGAGACGGCGCGCCGCCGTTGCGCCGAGGGTCGCTTCGAAGGGCGCCTGCCAAAGCCGGCCCGCGTCGAGCGCGGCACCGTAGAGGGCTGGATAGCGATGATCCGTCCCGACGATGCGCAGGCCCTGGATGCTGTCGCCGAGGGCGAGCGGGACCGCGAGCCGCACCTGCGGGTGGGAAAGCAGCGCCTCGGCGTCGTCGATGCGGATGTTGCCGGTCGGAATGTCGGCGTGATAGACCGCCGAAAGCACCAGCTGCAACGGGCTGCCCTTGGCGCCGACCACCAGTTCGATGCCCTTGGCGTCGCGGGCCAGGCGGTCGCGGAGCTGCGCGGCGAACAGCAGCAGCGCGACGACCGTGGCGACGCCGAGCGCGAGCAGCAAGGTGTTGAGCAGGGTCGTCAACGGCCGTTGCCTGAGGTAGGCGAGGGTGAGGCCAAGCATGCTCATGGGCGCGCCTCCGGACCCGCCGTCGACGGCAGCTCGAGCGTCTGCGTGAAGCGGTCGGCGCCGCGCCTGTCATGGGTGGCGACGAGCAGCGTGGCGTAATGTTCCTGCGCCGCCCCCAGCAACAGCCCGATGACGGCTTCGGCGTTGGCCTCGTCCAGCGCCGCCGTCGGCTCGTCCGCCAGCAACAGGGCGGGTTCGTTGACCAAGGCGCGGGCGACCGCCGCCCGCTGCGCCTGGCCCTGGCTCAGGCTGTCGGGGCGCCGCGCCGCGAGGGCGGCGATGCCGAGCCGCTCAAGCAAAGCCGCGATCCGCGGCTCGGCCGGCGGCAGCCCGGCGAAGCGCCGTGCCAGGCGCAGGTTGTCGGCGACGCTGATGGCGCCGATCAGATGCAGCCTTTGCGGGACGAAGCCGATGCGGCGGGCGCGAAAGCGGTCGCGCTCGCCGGCGGCCAGGCGGCCGATGTCTTCACCCGCGACAACAATGCGGCCTTCGCTCGCTTGGGTCAGTCCGGCCAGGATGTGCAGCAGGGTCGATTTGCCGGAGCCCGAGGCCCCGAGCACCACGCAGGAACTGTCCCGCGCCACCTGCCAGGCGCTGAGGTCGAGGACCAGCTCATCGCCGTAGCGATGGCGCAGACCCTCGACCCGAAGTGCCGGCTCCGCCGTCACCGGGCTGATACCGGCAACGGAGCAGGCTGCCGAAGGCCGTCATCGGCCCCACGGCCGCACAACACCTTGCGCTCGCCTCAGTTGATGGCGATCGGCGCCCCCATGGATCCGGTGGCGCCTTGCACCGGGGCCGGGCTGTACATGTAGGCAAAGACGTAGATGCCGTCGGCCGCCAGCTCGGAGAGCTTCATGTTCTCCTGGTTGACGATACCGTGCCGCGTCTGCAGGTAGGTGTGAACGCAGAACGCGCAGCCCGGATCGGGGTTGGGCACGGCATCGACCGGCCAGGTGTCGCCGCCGGTGACCCCGGCCTTGACGTCCTCGGCGATCCAGCGGGCGACTTCCATACCGATGCCCGGGCAGCCGTTGTTGTAGGTTGCCGGGTCGCCCCAGTGCATTTCCCAGCCGGTGCGGAAGATGATGGCATCGCCCTCGGCGAACTGGAAGTTTTCCATGCCCTGCATCTTCAGCGCCGCCTTCACGTCGTCCATCGTGACGACCTCGCCGGCCTTCATGGAGTCGACGCCGCGGACCGCGGCGATATCGAGCATGATGCCGCGGGCGACAATGGGATGCAGCTTTTCGGTACCCAGCTTGTTGAGGCCGTAGGGATTGCCCATCTCGGCGGCGGTAAAGCCGTTGTACCAGCGCATTTCGGACTTGTCGCCGTCAGCACCGACCTGAACGCCGATGTGGCCCAGTCCGTCGAACTGGGTGCCGACCTGCCCGACCTCGGTGGCGAGGAACTCGTCGTTCCACATGATCTTGTTGGCGCCGAAGGCACCGCCGGTCGGGGTGCCCGGGATGCGCAGCGAGAACTTGCGGGCGCCGAACAGCGGCATCTCGGCGTTGTATGGATGCCCCAGCTTGTAGACCTTGCCGGTCTTGACCTGGGCCATGGCACGCATGATCACTTCCGGCTTCGTGTACCAATTGGTGGAGCCTGCTTCATCGCCTTCGCCCCATAGGGGATTGGGCCACCACTTGGAACCGAGCGGCGTGTCCATGGTGTCGCCGTCGACCCACGGCTTGCCCTTGCAGTCCTTCCAGTTATCGGGCGCACACTCGGCTTGCGCCGGCCCGGAAACGGTCAGGCCAGCAGCCAGCAAGGCCGCCGCGCCAAGGGTCAGGACCGCCGAAGGTCCGCGGAAATCGCCGTCTGTTTTTCTCATGACGTCCTCCCAAAGTGATGAAGCAATTCGGCGCGATAGCTGAGTGCATTGCTTGTTTGGTCCGCGCCGACGACGGCGGCCGCAGAAAATCCGGCCGTGCTTATGTTAGCGCCGATTGCGGCGGACGCTAGATAGAAGTGCAGCCGCGCCGCTTCGCACGCGAGACCGTGCCCGCGTGGGCAAAGCCGAGGGCACCTGTTCGGAACCGCCGCGGGGCGTCCCCGGAAAATGGCCGACACAGGCGCTGCTAGAGACTGAGAGGGACCACAAAAGGTGCCACAAGCTTGTCATTGAGCATTCAATGAAGTGTCACCCGACATCGTCAGTATGCGCGCACCATGCAATAGCCAGAGGGGCCGCAATATGGGTTCCGTGCTCAACATGGATCGGCTGCGTGACGAATGGGTGCGTCGCGCGCCCGAAGTCTCCTACTGCAATCCCGACGATCCCTTGCTGCGACAGGTGATGATTCGCGCGGTCGAGCTGGTGACCGGTCAGCCGCGCCTGCAGCGGATCTACAACGATTTCAACCGGGCATGCCCGGAGCAGGACGACTTCTGGGTCTCGGCGGTGGAATGGCTGCGCCTGACCGTGAATTACAATGCTCAACAGCTCGACGCCATTCCTTCCGAAGATCCGCTGATCGTCATCGCCAATCACCCCTACGGTGTGGTTGACGGCATTGCCGTCAGCTACCTGACGTCCCTGGTGCGCAAGGACATCAAGCTGCTGGCGCACGCGACCCTCGGGCGGGCCGGGGCACTGCGGCCCTTTCTCATTCCCATAGAATTCGAAGGCGACTCCAGCGCCCTGCGCAGCAATGTGGAATCGAAACGCACGGCGATCCGTCATCTGCGCGACGGCGGCGCCCTCGTCATCTTCCCGGCCGGCCAAGTCTCGACGGCGCCGCGGGTCTTCGATCAGGCCGTCGATGCGCCGTGGAAGCTGTTTGCCGGCAAACTGGTCGCCACCTCTCAGGCGACCGTCGTGCCGGTTTTTTTCGAGGGTCAGAACAGCTTGCTGTTCCATCTCGTCAGCCGGTTCAGCACAGCCCTGCGCGAAGCGCTGCTGCTGCGGGAACTGGCCAAGCGAATCGGCGCCGACGTCACGGCCCATATCGGCGTGCTGACGTCTTTCGAAGAGCTCGCCGACTGGAGCGACCGTCACGCATTGGTCGAGCATTTGCGCGATATGGTCTACAGCCTCGATCCCGATCGCGACCTGGTGCCGGTGACGCCCTGTCCGACAGACTGAAGCCGCGCCGGCGGCAATTGCTGCGTATTGGTGCCATTGCGGCCCGGCCCCGGCGACCCGCAGCAAGTTCTTTGACGGAATGGCCGAAGCGGCATGGACTCGCCGGGGTCCGACACATAGACTGCGCCTCCGTTTCGGCGAATTTCAAGGCAGGCTATTTGTGGTCGCTACAGGGGTGTAAAGCCTTTTCGGCGCGTTGCGGCAGGCCTTGACGCCTGTCGTGTCGGCAGTCCCGCGGCACTGGCGCAATGTGCTTGCAGCGCTTGCCTTCGCGCCGGTCGTGCTCGGCGTCGCGGTTGCGGCGCGGGCCGATGTCGGTCAGGGCTGGCAGGCCTATGAGCAGGGCGACTACGCCACGGCGCTGGAGATCTGGACCGACACCGCGAAGGAGGGCGATGCCGTCGCGCAGTACAATGTCGGCGTGCTGTACGGCGAGGGCGCCGGAGTCGGCCGCGATGTCGCGGCCGCCCTCGACTGGTGGACAAAGGCCGCCGACCAGGGCCATTTGATGGCGCAGCACAATCTGGCCATGCTGCTCATCGAGGAAGGCGGAACGCAGAATCTGAGAAAGGCCGCCTACTGGTTGAAACGGGCGTCGGCGGAGGAGTTCTACCGCTCGCAATACAGTCTCGCCAAGCTCTACTCGGAAGGGCTCGGGGTCGAGCAGGACATCAACCGTTCCCTCTACCTGTTCCTGCGCTCCGCCACTTCTCTAGGAATTAAGCGGTTTTCAGACGCAGATTCCGCATCAGCCCATCATCTGGCCCACAAATAGGCTTGTACGCGGCGCCAAAATGCGGCTCGGTACGCAGTGTCCCGGAACGGTGGGGGCACCTTGGGTGGGGGCAGGCCACGGGCGCGGTGTGTATCGAGGTCAGCATTCTGACGTAAAGCGGGCTTCTACAAGACCTCGATGCGAAGACCGCTCCTGACCCTAGTCGGTCTTCCCGACAAGGAAACGGCGGCTTCAAAGAACCGCCACAGTTGGTGCTCCTTCGGAAGGTAGGAACGCTTAGGCCGCTTTCCGCCGACGCATCCAGCCGAGGGCAGCGAGGCCGAAGCCGAAGACGGCGAGGGTCGTGGGTTCAGTTGCTTTGACTTGTTCGTTCGGGCCCAGGATTCGTTCATTTGGGGCTAGGAACCCGATTGTCCTCGGAGCTGCGTTTACGAGCTCTGCGTCGGAGCCATGTCCTGCCTTCCAACTGTTCACGCTCCCCCCAACCACCTGGGCACTCCAATGGCCTGGCATAGCGAACCCGAACACAAATGATTCGCCAATCAATGCGCTTTCGTCACCCGGAGGGACACCAGTAAAAGTCGCAAGAAAATCGTCGATGCCCAAGAGCCACTCAATGTCCTCCGACGCATTCATGACCCAGTCTCTAAGTTCCGAGTCTTGCTGGTAAGTAGTGAGGTCCACTTCATTGACAGAACCAAACAACGTATGAGCCAAATTAATGGGAAAGAGCCGATACTTACTCATGAACTGGGAACCCGGGACAATATCATTTCCAGGAAGTGGTTCTCCGGGTGCTGAAATACGTACACCGGAAATGCCGGTGTTACCGCTACCGGTGGGAGTCGAAAAGCTAAACGAGTTACCTGAGTCATAGTTGACGTTTGTGATCTCGTAGACGAATGCTTCGGCCCCCTCAATTGGAATGATTGTCGATCCAACCGTTAGCAAAAGGTCTACCGATATGGCAGGGGGAATGACCGGGGGATTGAGGTTGAACGGGCTTCGTGGAAGGCCAAGGACATCCTGTCCGGCGTACCAAGCTTGCGTCTGCGTCTGATCGATGTGCCACGACTTGATATCTAGCAGTCGTGTCGCGTCGGGCGCAATTGCAGGAGCGACGCCCAATGGTGTGTGTAGCAAGATCGGGAAACTCGGATCGTACCACCAACTTACTGAACTACTTTGAAGAATTGTTGCATTCGACGTTGCGGGCATAATCAACAAACTGGCGAAGGCAAGGCCCTTCAACAGTCGCAATTGACTTTTCATGGTTCCCCCCAGTTTCGGCCGAAACCGGCCAGCACACGAGAATGGCGACAAATCGCGCCAGACTAAAGCAAGCAATTAGTGTGCCATCGACGTACAACTTAAGATTCACAATATATTATGGCGAAATTTCTGACCATTTCAGTTCGGTCCGTAAAAACAACCGACAGTCAAAATTGAGTATTCTTCAATGGTAAACTGCAGATTTATTGAACGGATCAATACGTGTATTGGAGATCGAAAAATAATAAATTAAATCAATGGCATAAACTATGCTCGCGGCTGCTCGACGCTCTAGCGCAGGTGTAAGAATTTCCGACGGCGGACGGGGACTGTTGCCGCCAGCTAAGCCTGCTCAATAAGCTCGTAGGAGGCTGTGTTTTCGGACCTGTTGAACTGCAAATTCTCTCGGGCATTGCCAACACGCAGCACCCGATCTTCTCTGCTGCCATGGACGCCATTCTGACGCTGGGGTATATCGATGACATCGTCTTACATTGGGCTTAAGCGCCACCCCGACGAACGCTTTCGCAACGCCACTGCGGCGCGTGGATACTTCGGCATACTGGGTCTTCCGCAAACCAGCTTGGCTGCGTCGCCGCTAATCGCGCGCCCCTCCGATTACGATCCGGCCAGGAGTGGGAATATGAGCAAGGGCCAATTGCGGCTCCGGCGCGCGACGCTCCCAACTTCCGTATGTGGCTAAGAGCACCCGCTTCGCGACAAAGGAGTTCGAGTCCGAAAAGCGTCGCTAATCGGACGTCATGCAAGATCGACGGAGAGGGCTGTCCGAACAATGAAACCTCTCCCGAATTGTTGGGGTTCTTGATCCGCTACGCTAAACGACGGCAACGAACCCGCCCCACCTGCAGCGGCTTACATCGTGCTCAGCGCCGCGCTTGAGTGATAGTCGCCATCATGTCGACGATCTCGCGCTTGTCCGCCAGGCTGCGGCACATCAGCTCGTCCATGGCGCCAAGACCGATGAAGCGGATGGGCGCCATCCGCGCAGCCGTTCGGGTCTTCGTTTGGTTGCTCTCGCTGTTCGGATGGTTCCCCGGTCTCGGCGCTCAGAGGCCCCAATAGATGCTCTTGCTCTCCTGATAGGCGCGCAGTCCCTGAATGCCCTTCTCGCGGCCGAGACCGCTCATCTTGAAGCCGCCGAACGGGGCAGCGATGCTGAGCTGCTTGTAGGTGTTGATCCACACCGATCCGGCCTGGAGCCGGCGCGCCATGCGCCATGCCCGCTTGTAGTCCGCGGTCCAGATGCCGCTGGCGAGGCCGTAGATGCTGTCGTTCGCCTGGGCCACCAGGTCATCCTCGTCCTCGAAAGTGAGGGCGCAAAGCACCGGACCGAAGATTTCCTCCTGCACGGCCGTGGACTCGTTGCCGAGGCCGGCGAGAATGGTCGGCAGGTAGTAGGCCCCTTCTTCGTACTGAGCGCCCTTCGGGCGGGCGCCGCCGACGACGATCCGCGCCCCCTCGGCAACGGCGGCGTCGACAAATCCCTCGACCCGTTCGCGATGGGCGAAGGACGACAGCGGTCCGATCACCGTGGCCGGATCGGTCGGCGGACCGACGACGAAAGTCTTCGCCTGGTCCACCATGAGATCCAGAAACTCGTCGGCGATCGCGCGCTCGACGAGCAGGCGGGCGCCGGCGACGCACGACTGACCGGTCGATTCGAAGATGCCGCTGGCGACCGATCTCGCCGCGGCACCGAGATCGGCGTCGGCGAAGACGATGTGCGACGACTTGCCGCCGAGTTCGAGGATCAATGGCACCAGCCGCTCGCTGGCAACCGATGCGATGCGCCGCCCGGTGGCGGTGCCGCCGGTGAACGAAATGCAGCCGATGTCGGGGTCCGCCACCAGCGCCGCTCCGAGATCGCCGCGCCCTGGCAGGACGCTGATCAGACCCGCCGGCAGACCGCCGTCGACGCAGCATTCTCCGAGCGCCAGCGAGACCAACGATGTCGTTTCCGCCGGCTTGAGGATGACGGCGTTTCCGGCGGCCAGAGCCGGCGCGATCTTCTGTGCGCCCATGGTCAGGGGGGAGTTCCAAGGCGTCAGCGCGGCAACGACACCGAAGGGTTCATGGACGGTCATGGTGACGTAGTTGCCCCGCGCCGGCGGCATGTCCTCGTGCAGGGCCTCGCAGACGCCCGCGTAGTATCGGAACGTCGCCGCGGCGCTCTTGGCCTGTGCGACGGATTCCTTGCGCGTCTTGCCGTTCTCGCGCACCTGCAGGTCGGCGATACGGCCGATGCGGTCTTCGATCGTCCCGGCGATGATATGGAGGACGCGGGCGCGCCGGTGCGGCTCCCAGCCGGCCCATCCGCTCTCGGCGAGGCCGGCCTTGCCTGCATCGGCCGCGACCGCCACCTGCCCCGCCGACGCGGTGCCAACGGTGCCGAAACAGGTGCCGTTGGACGGGTCGACCACGAGCAAGGGATCGCCCTCGCCGGGGACGAACGCGCCGCCGATCAGGATCGGGTGGACCGCAGCAAGATGTTTGCCGTGGACAGGGTCACCTTTCGCTTCCATGCCTGCTTTCCCTCTTCGAAGTCCCAGATCGGCGTGTCATCGACCCGCTATCCCGAGCGATCCGAATCGAGAACGCCATCGAGCACGGGCATGAAGTAGGCCACGAACAGGCGCAGGTTCTCAGTCATCGGAATTCCGTGTTCCATCGGAGGCGGAACGAAGAAAGTCGTACATCGAATGCTTTCTGGTGAATAATCAAAAAACTTTTTTATTATTAATCAGTTTTTTTAGCAATATAGTCGTTGAATGTAATTAATTTTTACTCCGTTATTACTTCCATGAAATGCCGTGAACGGTCAAGCCGTTTCAGTGGTCCTCGCACCCGACCGGCTGTTTCGCCACACCCCGTGAGCCGGGGTTGTCGTGGCCAAAGATGTCAAGCACATGATGACGCGTTTCGTTCCTTCCAGGGGTACGCGGGAGGTCCGACGGAAAGACGGAAAGGACCGTTCAAACAAAGTCGGGTGACAAGTCAACGGCGAAACCCGCCACACCTGTGACAGCTGCATCGGCCGCAGACACTGTCGTCGGGAAGGGTCCTCGCCGCCGCCAGCATTCTGAGAAACCGTGGCGACGGAAGCCACGGCAAAGCCGCAAAGGCGCAGGTTGAGCCGTCTCAAGGGGAGGATATGTCATGGCAGGCATAGTTCGTACTTCTGCAGTAACGAGAATCGGGATCGTTCTCTCGGTCCTTGCCGTCATCGCCTGCGGGCTCGTGACGCCGGGGCGCGCGGACACCAAGGAGCTGAAAGTCGGATTCATCGCCGCCCTGACCGACGGCGGGGCGAGCTGGGGCATGGGCATGCGCGGCGGTGTCGAGCTGGCCGCCGATGAAGTCAACGCCGCCGGCGGCGTCAAGGTCGGCGGCACCAATTACATGATCAAGGTCATCGCCTACGACAGTAAGTACGCGGGACCCGCCGCGGCACAGGCCGCGCAAAGGCTAGTGCCCCAGGACCAGGTCAAGATCATGTTCGGGCCCCTGGGATCGGTGCCGATGCTGGCGATCGCCGGCATTACCGAACCGGCGAAGGTTCTGGTGCTGTCCAACTCGTACACGTCGAAGGCGCTCAATCCGTCGAAGAAGTATACCTTCCGATTGACACCGACGACCGCCGAGTTCGCCGCACCAATGATCGACTTTCTGGCCAAGGACGCGCTGAAGGGCATCAAGTCGGTGGTCATCATGTCGCCGAACGACGATACCGGAAAGGAGGTCGCGTCTCACGATATCGCCGGCTACGACCGCAACGGGATCAAGGTGCTCGGCGTCGGATATTTCGAACGCACCACGCAGGACTTCGTGCCGATCCTGACCAAGGCGTTGGCCAAGAATCCCGACATGATCGACTTCGACGGCTCGTCGCCTTCGACGACGGGCGTGATCATGAAGCAGGCCCGGCAGCTCGGGTTCAAGGGCCAGTTCATCAAAGCCGGCGGTCCGGGCGTCGAGTTCACGGTGAAGGTGGCCGGCGATGCCGCGAATGGCCTTTATTTCTACAGCCCATGGAATCCGTCGGATCCGGCCATCGTGAAGCTGTCGGGGCGCTTCAAAGAGAAGTACGGACAGCCGATGAACCCGCTGGGCATCTTTTTCTATGAAGGCGCGCATATGCTGTTCAAGGCCATGGAGGCAACCAAGTCGACCGACCCGGACGACCTGGCGAATTACCTTGAAAGCCAGGACCACTACGACGGTGTGCAGGGCCGGTATGTTTGGGGCGGTAAGGAAGCCTATGGGATCCGCCATCAATGGATCGCGCCGTTCTATGCCGGGCAAATCCAGAACGGCAAACAGGTGATCCGCGGCAAGATCGAGTAGTCGACGCTCGGATCGCGAGAGCACGCGCTCCCTGAAACTGATACTTCCCCGTCCCGTCAGCACGGGGCGGGGGAGGGCTTCTCGCCGGGCAGAAGGGCGATCGGGAAACGGCAATGTCGACCGCCGCGATTACAACCCAAATCATCACCAACAGCTTAACGTTCGGGGCTTTTTACGTGCTTATGGCTCTCGGATTTACGTTGATATTTGGAATACTGCGACTCGTTAATTTCGCCCACGGCGAATTTTACATGCTTGGGGCATTCGGTGTTTATCATATAACGAACATCCTTGGCCTGGATTACTTCAGCGCGCTGCTGCTGTCCGCCGTTCTGGTCGGATGCATCGGCTTCGGGGTCGAGAAGATCGTCTTCGCGCCGCTTCGCCACCGCGAGCTGAGCATGTTGATGAGCGCGCTGGGCCTTCAGATCGCCATCCTCGGCCTGATGTCGGTCGTCGCGGGCGTCGACCCCTACTCCATGCCCTCTCCCGTCGACGGCGTATACCGCAGCCCGTGGATGAACGTGCCGTACGAAAGGCTCCTGGTGGTGGGCCTTACGCTGCTGGTGCTCGGCGGATTCTACCTATTACTCAAGCGTACCGAGCTGGGCCAGTCCCTGCGCGCGGTTGCGCAGGACGGCGAAGCCGCGCTGATGCAGGGTATCCCGGTCGACCGCATCTTCGGCATCGCCTTCGCCATTGGCTGCGCCCTGGCGGCCATCGCCGGCGGATTGATCGCTCCGGTGTTCTCCCTCGAGGTCTACATGGGACAGGCGGCGCTGCTGAAGGCGTTCATCGTCGTCATCCTGGGCGGGCTCGGCAGCGTGCCCGGTGCGGTGGCTGGCGGGCTGATCCTGGGGCTCGGCGAAAGCGTGTTCGGCACCCTGCTCGGCGGCCTCACCGCGGACATGCTTGGCTTCCTGATGATCATGGCGATCCTAATCTGGAAGCCGACGGGCCTCCTGGGACTCGATGAGGGCTGAGATGGACGAGCGAAACGCGATCCTCGGCCGACTGCCCGTGATCGCTATCGCCATCGCGGTGGTGGCGCTCTACCTGGTGCCCACCGTTGTCACCGGCACCTTCTGGCTGCACCTGTTCGATATGGTGCTGATCAACGCGGTGTTGGCGCTGGGCCTGAACGTCATCCTCAAGACCGGCCAGATCTCGCTGGCCCACGCCGCGTTCATGGCGATCGGCGCCTACATGTCGGCGCAGTTGACCGTCCAATTGGGGTTGCCGTTCATCGTCGCGTTCTTCGCCGCAGGCATTGGCGCCGCGCTGGTGGCGCTGATGATGGGCCGCATCATCCTGCGGCTCCGCGGTGTGTACTTCATCCTGTTCACCTTCGCCCTCAATGAGTTCGCCTTCCTGCTCAGCAAGGACGTCGAGTTCCTGACCGGCGGCAACACGGGCGTCATCGGCATCCAGGCGCCGAGCCTGCCGTTCCTGTCCGAGCCGCTGGCCTCCAAGGGCGACTTCTACTACTTGGCGCTGACAGTGTTCGTTCTGACGCTGGCCGGACTCGCCGCGCTCTACCGCTCACCGCTGGGGCGGGCGATGAACGCGGTGCGCGAATCCCAGCTTCTCGCCGAATCCACCGGCTATGATCCGATGCGCGTCAAGGTCATCGCCTTCGCCATCGGCTCGCTGATCGCCGGTTTCGGCGGCAGCCTGTTCGCCCATTTCCTCCGCTACATCGCGCCCTTCAACTTCACCTTCTGGGAGTCGGTGAACTTCCTGTTGATGAACATCCTGGGCGGCGGGCAATCGCTGCTGGGCCCGATCATCGGAGCGGCGGTGCTGACCCCGCTGCCGGAGCTGTTGCGCGACTACGTGATCTGGCAGCAGATGGACGCCTCGAAAAACCTCGCTGATTTGTCGCTGATCTGATTCAATCACTGCTGATGATCACGGGAGGCGACGATGATCCACGAGCCTGGATTTTTTGACCTTGATTACCGTTACGAG
>Ga0056108_1000136_pt1 | contig 27607 bp, 19 predicted proteins | sample WorMetG1BERMUDA1_FD_83875 | JGI IMG/M metagenome (GOLD analysis project Ga0056108, IMG submission 83875) | Marine gutless worms symbiont microbial communities from Max Planck institute for Marine Microbiology, Germany - Inanidrilus... ... | reverse complement strand
CGGATGCACGCCGCCCGGCACATGGCAGACGGCGGTCACCAGAAAGCCGGGGATCATCACCCGGCTCGGATCGGACTGGATCACGTCCTCGTCGACGATTTCGTCGGCCAGCAGGATCACTTTCTCGGCGGCGAAGGCCGCTTCCTTGGCGACACCGCTCGACCCCCAATGATGGCAATTGCCGTTCCGGTCGGCCCGTTGCACGGGCAGCACGGCGACGTCGGGCTTCAAGGGCGGCACCAGGACGACCTTCTCGTGCTCGTCGAAAGGATTGACCTCGACGCGGAAGGCCGGGTTGGAGGCCAGGATATCGGAGCCCAGGATTGACCGCATGGCTGCATAGGGCATGCCGTAGGCACCGGCCATCAACGCCATGCCGAGCGAGAAATTCGAATGGTCGTTGACGGTGATGGCGTGGGGCTCCGCTTTTTCGAAGGCGCGCCGGTAGTTGTGTCCGAGCCCGCCCGACACGTTGCCGACCCAGGCGCCGGTGACCTGGGTGCAGCACCCCATCCCGATCAGCATGTCGGTCGACGCATCCGAGATCGGCGCGATGACGTTCAATCCTTCGATGTCCTGGCGGATAATCTCGTGGGTGACGGCGAAAGGCACGTCCGGTTCCAGGCAGGCCCCGAGCACGATGCTGGAGCCCGGCAGGACGTGTTTGGTCACGGCGTCACGGACAGCGGTCAGTTTGTCGCTCATGTCCCGGTCCCCACGGTTCTTCGTTCCTCCGCCTGTTCAACGCAGCTTGAAGCGTTGGATCTTGCCGGTCGCCGTTTTCGGCAGTTCCTCGACGAAGTTGAACCAGCGCGGATACTTGTATTTGGCCAGCCCCATCTTGCAGTGCTGCAGCAGTTCGTCGGCCGTTCCGTCGCCGGCGTCAGAGGCGTCATTGAGAACAACATAGGCTTCCGGTTTGACAAGATCGTCGTCGTCGGCGCGGCCGACCACCGCCGCCTCGAGGACCTTCGGATGCTCGATCAGCTTGGCTTCGATCTCGAAGGGCGAACACCAGATGCCGCCGACCTTCATCATGTCGTCGTTGCGCCCGCAGTAATGATAGTAGCCGTCCTCGTCCTGGATGTAGGTGTCGCCCGCAGTAATGATAGTAGCCGTCCTCGTCCTGGATGTAGGTGTCGCCCGTGTCGAGCCAGCCGTCGACCATGGTGCTGGCCGTCTTTTCCGGGTTGTTCCAGTAATACTTGGCCGTCGACAAGCCCTTGATCATCAGCCGCCCGCTGTCGCCGGCGGCGACGTCAGCGCCGGCCTCGTCGATGATGCGCGCCTCATAGCCGGGCACGATGCGCCCGCTAGTCCCTGGATTGGTATCGTCGAGCGTATTGGAGATAAAGATGTGCAATGCCTCCGTGGAGCCGATGCCGTCGAGGATCTGGGTGCCGGCCTTCTCCTGCCAGCGGCGGTAGATGTCGGCGGGCAGGGCCTCTCCGGCCGACACACAGGCGCGCAGCGAAGTGAGGTCGCGCTCTTCCGTCTCCAGCGCCTTCAACTGCGCCGCATAAAGGGTCGGCACGCCGAAGAAGATCGTCGGTTTCTCGGTCTCGATGGTGGTGAAGGTGCTGTCCGGAGTCGGCGGCCCCGGCAACAGGATGGCCGAAGCCCCGACCCACAATGGAAAGGTCATGCCGTTGCCGAGGCCGTAGGCGAAGAACAGCTTGGCGGCGGAGAAACAGACGTCGTCTTCCCGCAAACCTAAGGTCGCCGCACCATAGTGCTCGCTGGTCACCACCATGTCCCGGTGCAGGTGCACCGCACCTTTCGGCGTGCCGGTGGTGCCGGACGAATAGAGCCAGAAACAGTCGTCGTCGGATTTGGCGGGTGCGGCGTCGAGGGCCTGATCGGCATCGGCCATCAGCGAAGTCAGGGTCTGGCCGTCGCCTTCCGTACGAAAAGTGTGATCCGGTTTCCGTGATGCCGCTTCGAGGGCCGGTTCGACCTCGGCCGCAAACTCGGGTGAATAGATGCACCCGGCGCAGCCCGAATCCTCGATCATGAACTGATAGTCCTTGGCGCGCAGCAAGGTGTTGATCGGCACCGGCACGACGCCGGCCTTGATGGCGCCCCAGAATAGGGAATAGAAGGCCGGGCTGTCCTTGACCATCATTAGGACACGGTCGCCCTGGCCGATGCCCAGACCCTTGAGCGCGTTGCCGGCCCGGTTGACGTTTTCGGCAAGCTCCGCGTAGGTGACCGCGGTGCCGCCGACGGGGCGGATGACGACCTTTCCGGCACGCCCTTCTTCCAGGTGCCGGTCGATGAAGGAAACGGCGACGTTGAAGTTCGGCGCGAAGGTCAACGTCGCAGGCGTTGTCGACCGGTCGACGGTGACGGTGTGGTCGCGCATGGTGTCTCTCCTGGTTCCCTGCTCGGCAACGGATGCCCTTACGGGTCTTATCCGCCGTTTATGATTAATCCCTTTGAGCTATCTTCCTTCTCTCCAGCACCGGCGTCCAGTTAACCTTTTCTTGGAGCGACCTCAGTCGGCGCCCTTAATTGAACCTGACGTACTCGAACTCGCGCGGCTGACCGTTGATGCCCTTGGCCGGCGGTGCGATCCAACCCGCCACCTTGCCTGGTTCCGTGACCGCTTCCATGAGCGACGTCACGTAGGCCCGGTCCTCTTCCGTCGGCAGCCAGTCGCCGTGGCGGTGATCCCAGTCGGCCTCGGTGATGACCGAGCCGTCGGGCGTCGCCTTGATCTCCGAGAAGGCGCCGATGCCGCGGTGGAAGGCGCGGTGCGGGATCTTCAGTTCGAAGTCGATACCGGCCTCGCGGATGACCCGGTTCCACTTGTCGACGCCACGCTGGCAGTCGCGGATGTAGTCGTCGCGCAGCCGCTCGTTAATGGCGGTCAGCGCGCTTTGATCGCCGATTACCACTTCGTCACCACGGATCTCGGCGACCGAATAGGTGCTGTCGCCCAATAGGTGGTCGTCGTCGATCTTGCTTTCCTGGAACCGTCCCTTGAGGCCCATGGTGTAGTAGTTGGCGGCGTTGGTCGACAGTTCCTGGCCGAACAGGTCGACAGAGACCGAGAAGTGGAAGTTGAGGTACTTCTGGATGGTCGGCAGGTCGACGCCGCCGTATTTGCGCACGTCCTCCGTCTTGTACTCGTTCATGATCTCGCAGGCCCGCTGGACGACGCGTCCGACGCCGGTCTCGCCGACGAACATGTGGTGCGCCTCTTCCGTCAGCATGAACCGGCAGGTCCGCGACAGCGGATCGAATCCGGACTCGGCCAAGGATGCCAGCTGATACTTGCCGTCTCGGTCGGTGAAGAAGGTGAACATGAAGAACGACAACCAGTCCGGTGTCGGCTCGTTGAAGGCCTGAAGGATGCGCGGCTTGTCGGCGTCGCCGGAATGGCGCTCGAGCATGGCTTCCGCTTCCTCGCGTCCGTCGCGTCCGAAATGCGCATGCAGCAGGTAGACCATGGCCCAAAGATGCCGGCCTTCCTCGACGTTGACCTGAAACAGGTTCCTGAGATCGTAGAGGGACGGACAGGTCAATCCCAAGTGCCGTTGCTGTTCGACGGAGGCCGGTTCGGTGTCGCCCTGGGTGACGATCAGGCGGCGAAGCTCGGCCCGGTACTCGCCCGGCACTTCCTGCCACGCAGGATCGCCCTTGTGGGCCCCGAAGTTGACCAGCCGTCCTTCCTCGGCCGGTGACAGGAAGATGCCCCAGCGGTATTCCGGCATCTTCACGTAGCCGTAATTGGCCCAGCCGCCGGGTTCCACGCTGATGGCGGTCCGAAGGTAAACGTCCATCTGGGCGCTCTCCTCGGGGCCCAGCTCGGCCCACCATTGCTGGTAGCCGGGCTGCCACTTCTCCAACGCGCGCTGCAGGCGACGGTCTTCGGAAAGGTCGACGTTGTTGGGGATTTTCTCTTGATAATCGATGCTCATGATCGGCTTCCAGCTCCGTTTGTCAGACCCGCTTGACGTCGTAGGACGTCTTCAACCCGGTGCCGAAGCGCTTCAGTGCGCCTTCTTCGCCGACCGCGTTGGGGCGTTGGAATATCCAGTTCTGCCAGGCGCTGAGGCGCCCGAAGATTTTCGTCTCGAGGGTTTCCGGCCCGGCGAAGCGCAAGCTCGCCTCCATACCGGTCAACGAGTCCGGCGAGAAGCTGCTGCGCTCCTCGATGGCGATGCGCACCTCGTCGTCCCAGTCGATGTCGTCGGGGATGAAGGTGACGAGGCCCAGGTCCTCGGCCGCCTCGGCGTCCAGGTCGTTGCCGAGCTCGGCGCGGACGTCGTCGATACGTTCGGCGTCGTCGAGGAACCGCGTCTCCAGACGGGTGAGATCATTGCACATGGGGAAGGGGCCGAAGTTCATGGCCGTCGGGCGCAGGGTCGCCGGCGGCCGGTTGTCCCCCTCGAAGGTGCCGTCCAGCATGTAGCTGCGATCGGCGGCCAGCGCCAACTCCAAGAGCGTGCCGGTGAAGCAGCTGCCCGGTTCGATCAGGGCGACGATGCTTCTGGACGTCACGTCGATGCGCTTGAGGACGCGCTTCAGGTAGAGCGTCACCTCACGGACGAACCAGTTCTCGGCATTGGCGGCGAGGGCCGCGTCGGCAGCGGCAACCAGGTCGGCGTCGCCGGACGTGGTCAGCACCCAGGTGCCGACCTCCGTTTCGTTGGCGCGGAGATGGAGGATGGCGTCGTCCAGCTCGCGGGCCAGGGCCAGCGGCCAGAAGGCGGCGCCTTGCGAGAGGATACCGTCGCCATCCGCCGCCGGCGCTTCCGCGGGTGCCGCGACGTTGATCCTGGCGACCCGCGTGTTGCGGTCGAGGCTGACGGTGACATGGTCGTAGGCCACCGCATCATCGGTGATGGTGCGCTTCAGCGGCGTCAGCTCGACGCCCTTAGCATCGTCCGGGCGGTCCGACTTGCCGGTGAACTCGGCGGCGCGGGCGGCCACGGTTTCGTCGAGCTTGGAACGCGGCACCGTCTCGTCGACGAGCCGCCAGTCGACGGCCCGTTTTCCACGAATACCCTCGGTCAGCGTGCAGAAGAAATCGGCGTGATCGCGGCGCACCCGGCGCTTGTCGACGACCCGTGTCAGGCCGCCGGTGCCAGGCAGCACGGCAAGCAACGGCACTTCCGGCAGCGACACGGCACTCGAGCCGTCATCGATGAGCATGATGTGCTCGGCAGCGAGCGCCAGTTCGTAGCCGCCGCCGGCGGCGGTGCCGTTGATGGCGCAGATGTAGGTCTGGCCGGAATGGTTGGATGCGTCCTCGATGCCGTTGCGGGTCTCGTTGGTGAACTTGCAGAAATTGACTTTGTGGGCGTGGCTCGACTGGCCGAGCATGGAGATGTTGGCGCCCGAACAGAAGACCCGGTCCTTAGCCGACGTGATGACCACCGTCTTCACCTCCGGGTGCTCGAAGCGCAGGCGCTGCACGGCATCGTAAAGCTCGATGTCGACGCCAAGGTCATAGGAATTGAGTTTCAAGACATATCCCGGCTCGAGGCCGCCGTCCTCCTGGACGTCCATGGCCAGCGTCGCGACGGGACCGTCAATGTCCAGCTTCCAGTGACGGTACTGCTCGGGGTGGGTGGCGAAATCGATCATGTCGGTGACGGCGTTTCTCTGGGGTTTCCGGCATTTCCGAGCCGGTTCGGCACGCGGGTTTCCGCTTAAAAATTAAATAGGTACCAAAATACCTATTTACATTTAGATGATGGGGCGACATTCTGTCAAGGGCGATCAGGGTTGAATGGTCGCAAACGAAAACAAAGGTGAAAATCGCCATGCCTGAAACGGGGGGCATTGACGAATTGGGGGGCGATCTGACCATCCGTGCGGCGACGGCCGGAGACATCGCCGCCGTCAGCTCCCTCGATACGCGTATCACCGGCATGACCAAGGCCGCCTATTGGGAGGACATGTTCGAGCGATACGGCAAGCGTCCGAACCGCTTTTTCCTCATCGCTGAGGACGGCCAGGGCGGTGTTGCCGGCTTCATCATCGGCGAGGTCAGGGCCTGGGAGTTCGGCTCGCCGCCGAGCGGCTGGATCTTCGCACTCGGCGTCGATCCGGACACGCGCCTCAACAAGGTCGGCACCCGGCTGTTTGACGCCATGTGTAAGGCGCTCGCTGAAACCGGCGTCGATACGGTGCGCACCATGCTGGCCCGCGACGACGAGTTGAACATGGCCTTTTTCCGCTCCCAGGGCATGATGGGCGGCCCGTTCATCCAGTTGGAGATGCCGCTCGACGGACCTTCCCTGAGCTCGGCCGGAGGCGACTGAGATGAGGCTGCAGAAGGCGACCCGCTGCGCGCTTTTCGCCGTCCTCGAGCTGGCGCAGGATCCGGATCGCCAAGTCTCGGCCGCTGATATCGCCGAGAAATACGACCTCTCGGCCAACCACCTGGCCAAGGTGCTGCGCGACCTGGCCCGCGCCGGACTCGTCGAATCCATGCGCGGTGCCGGCGGCGGCTACCGGTTTTCCGGCAACGCCAAGCGGATCACGCTTTTCGAGATCGTCGATATGTTCGAAGACGTCAGCGGTGGCGGCCGCCCGGAGGCCGGCGACCAATCCGACATCGGCCGGGCGCTCGGCCGGGTCACCACGGAGATCGACCAAACCGCCGTCTCGACCCTGAAGTCGATCACCCTGACGACGCTCCTCAAGCTGATGCACCGGGACGCCGCCCGCCAGGCGGCGAGCGACCCGGCGGCAACGGTACCAGCCTAACCGTCCCAAGTTCCGCGACCGGCGGCGTCCTTGAGCAGTTTGGGCGGTGACCACCAGCGCGGTCCGAAACGCTCGGCGAACCCTTCGATCTTCCTGAGGACTTCAGCGAGTCCCGTCTGCTGGGCGTAACACATGGGCCCGCCCAGGTAGCGGGGAAAGCCGTAGCCGTTGGCGTAGACGACGTCGATATCGGCGGCCCGGTAGGCGATGCCCTCCTCGAAGAGCCGTGCCCCCTCGTTGACCATGGCAAGGTTGCAGCGCTCGACGATCTCTTCGTCGGAGACGTCGCGCCGCTCGTATCCTTCCTCGGCGGCAATATTGCCGATCAGGTCGGCGGTGATCTCGTCCTCGACCGGTGTCCGCGAGCCTTCCTCATAGCGGTAGAAGCCGGCGCCGGTCTTCTGGCCCAGGCGGCCCATGTCGACGAGGCGTTCATGAACGCGGAAGGCGCGCACCTCGAATTGCCCGGGCTCGAGCGAGCGGCGCATGTGCACGCCGCTGTCGATGCCGGTGAGGTCGGCGAGCGCGAAGGGACCCATGGGCATGCCGAAGTCGTATAGTGCCTTGTCGATGCGCGTCGGTTCGACACCTTCCAGCAACAGCAATCCGGCTTCGCGCTGATAGCACTGGTACATGCGGTTGCCGATGAAGCCCAAACAGACACCGGCGACGACGCCGGTCTTGCCCAAACGTTTGGAGAGTTTCATGGCGGTGGCCAGGACCTCGGGAGCCGTCGCGGCACCGCGCACCACCTCAAGGAGCTTCATGACATGGGCCGGGCTGAAGAAATGGAGCCCGACCACGTCTTCCGGTCGCTGTGTGACCTTGGCGACGGCGTCGACGTCGAGATAGGACGTGTTGGTGGCCAGGATCGCGCCCGGCTTGCAGACGGCGTCCAGCTTGCGGAACACATCGGTCTTCACGGTGAAATCCTCGAACACGGCCTCGACGACGACGTCGGCATCGGCAAGGTCGCCATAGTCCGTGGTCGACCCGATCAAGGCCAATCGTTGATCCACGGCTTCGGCGTCGAGGCGCCGCTTTTTGACGGTCGCCTCGTAGTTCCCGCGGATGGTCCCGAGGCCCTTGTCGAGCGCTTCCTGCGACACCTCCAGCAGGGTCACCGGAATGCCGGCGTTGGCCAGCGCCATGGCGATACCGCCGCCCATGGTGCCGGCGCCGATGACGGCGGCGCTGTCGATGGGTCGTATCGGTGTTTCCTTGCCGATGCCGGGGATACGCCCGGCCTCGCGTTCGGCGAAGAAGAGATGGCGCATGGCCGCCGACTGGTCCGACTCGCGGCGCTCGAGGAAAAGCGCGCGTTCGCGCCCGATCCCCTCGCCAAAGGGCAGGGCGACGGCCGCGGCGACGGCGTTGACCGCCGCCTGCTGCGCTTCGAACCCGCGATGGCGTTTTTCCATGTCGCCCCGCCAGGCGCTGAAGTCGACGTCGTCGCCATGGATGGCTGCATGGCAGGCGAGGCGCCGTTCGGTCGGGTCGGAACCGGCGACGCCCTCGGCGAAAGCCAGCGCGCCTTCCGACAGGTCGATCGGGATGACCCTGTCGAGAATGCCGAGGGCCTTCGCTTTGTCGGCGCCGACCGGTTTTCCCGAGGTGATCATCCTCAGCGCTTCCCCGGTGTCGATCAGGCGCGGCAGGCGCTGGGTGCCGCCGGCGCCGGGGATCAGGCCCAAGTTGACTTCGGGCAGGCCGACCTTGGCTTCCGGGACGGCGATGCGGTAATGGCAGCCGAGCGCGATCTCGAACCCGCCGCCCAGGGCCTGGCCGTGGATGGCGGCGACGACCGGCTTGTCGGCGTTCTCGATGGCGGTAATGACGGCCGGCAGGGTCGGCTCGACGGGCGGTTTGCCAAACTCCCTGACGTCGGCCCCGGCCATGAAGGTGCGCCCGGCACAGATGAGGACGATAGCCTCCACGGCACCGTCGGCGCCGGCCCTGTCGACCGCATCGACCAGACCCCGACGGACGTCGGCCGAGATGGCGTTGACCGGCGGGTTGTCGACGGTGACGACGGCGACGTTTCCGCGGACCTCATAGTTGACGACGCTCATGACGGGCTCACCCATTCTCTTCCGCGGCGGCCAATACACCGCGGGCGATGACCAGTTGCTGGATCTGCGACGTGCCCTCGTAGAGCCTGAGCAGGCGGACGTCCCGGTAGAACCGCTCGACCGCATAATCGGTGATGTAGCCGGACCCGCCGTGGATCTGCACGGCCCGGTCGGCGATGCGCCCGACCGCCTCTGTGGTGAAAAGTTTGCAACACGACGCATCCGTCGACACCCGCTCGCCGGCATCGAAGCGGGCCGCCGTCGCCTCGACCAGGGCCTTGCCGGCGAGATACTCGGTCTGGCTGTCGGCGATCATCGCTTGGATCAGCTGGAAATCGGCGATCGCTTGGCCGAACTGCTGGCGTTCCCGCGCGTAGCCGACGGATTCGTCGATCAACCTTTTCGCCATGCCGGTGGCCACCGACGACATGTGGAGCCGCCCCCGGTCGAGCACCTTCATGGCCGTCTTGAAACCCTGGCCCTCGCGGCCGCCGATGATCTGGCTCTCATGGACCCGAGCGCCGTTGAAGACGACGTCGCAGCAATGCGCTCCCTTGAGGCCCATCTTCTTTTCCGTCGGGCCCAGTTCGATACCCGGCGTATCGGCTTCGACCAGGAAGGCGGTGACGCCGCGGCCCCTGTCCTCGACGCTGCCGGTCCGTGCCATCAGGGTAAAGAGACCGGCCGAGGGTGCGTTGGTGATGAAGCGCTTGGTGCCGTTGATGACGAATGTCTCGCCGTCCCGTTCGGCCCGGCATTTCACCGAGGCGGCATCGGAGCCGACGTCGGGTTCGGTCAACGCGAACGACCCAATGATCTCGCCCGTCGCCAGCTTCGGCAAATAGCGCTGCTTCTGCTCCTCGGTGCCGTCGATCAATATCCCCTGCGAGCCGATACCGACGTTGGTGCCGAAGGTGGTGCGGAAGGCCGGCGAGGTGTAGCCCAGTTCCTGGGCCACCATGACCTCTTCCGACATGGTCAGGCCGAGGCCGCCGTAGGCTTCCGGGATCGACAGGCCGAACAGCCCGAGGTCCTTCATCTCGTCGATGACCTCGGCCGGCATGTGGTCGGTCTCGTCGACCTGGCGTTCGAGAGGTATCAGGCGTTCGCGGACGAACCGCCTGACCGTGTCGATCAAAGACCTGAAGGTTTCCTCGTCCAGCGCCATCGTGTCACCCTTCGTCGTTATTCTAGGCCGCGATATCGGCGTCCGGGTTGTTGCGTGCCTGGTCGAGCAGGCGGTCGATGTCGCGGGTCAGGCCTTCCGCATCCTCTTTAAGGCGGCGCTCCCAGCCTTTAAGGACTTTCTCGATCCGTGTCAGGCCCCGTTCGCGGACACTGCCGTAACCGCGGGCCAGCGCCGCCAGTTCGGCCGTGCGCTTGGCGATACCGGGGTCCGTTTCCAGAGCCGCCGCAACGGCACCGAGCCAAATCTCGATGGCCGCCTGTTCGCGGGAATAGCGATAGGTCTTCGGGCGCCAGGGTTTGAGCCGGGCGAGGAGTCTGAGCATGCCGAAGGCGAAGGGCCGCGACGTCGCCAGGCGCAGTTTCATTCCGCCCGGGCCGCCCTTCGACGGCAGCTTCATCAGCAGGCCGCCAAGGCCCGGCGGCAGCAGGCTGGCCACCTCCTCGCGCCCCGGTTTGAGAAAATCGATGAGCCGGAAGCGGTCGTCGTCCCCGAGGCCCAGGTTGCCGCGGATGCCGGCGAGGCGGCCGGGGCGGGTCTTCAACTGGGCGACGCGGATGACGTCCTCGTAGCTCATCCAGGCGGCCAGGCGTTTGGCGGTTTCGCCGAAGGCTTCGATCTGGTCTTCGCTCATGCCGTCCGGGTCCAATCCGGGCAGGGCGGCGAGGCGCTTGCCGTAGAGGCGGGCATAGTCGTCGTCCTGGTAATCGGCGAGCCGGGCGAAACCGTGGCCGACGATGGGGCGCAGGGCCTTGGGGAATTTCTGCAGATCGGCTTCCAGACCCTGCGGCGGCTCTTCGTAGGTGAGGCCGTCCGCGGTCTCCGCCCCACCGGTCTTACCGCCGCGGGCCGCCGACAGGCCGGCTTCGAAGTCGGTCAGGTTGGTCGGTACGGCGACACCCTTGGCGCGGATCGCCTGACGGCAGTCGTCATCGGTAAACGGCAGCACGCCGCTCGCCTGGATGGCGCCGAGGAGTGCTGCGTTGCCCTGGCCGCCAGGGCGTCCGACGACAGCCTCGATGTCGAGCGCCACCACATCCTTGGCGGCCCGTTTGAGCGGTTCGATCAGGGCGTCGGACTTGACGGCACCATCGCCGGCGACGCTTTTCTCGGCCGTCGAATAGATGCGCTTGTCCGCCGTGATCACCGTGGTGCGTTCGCTGATCAGGCCGAGGTTGAGGGCGCGGGCCGCTTCCATGGGTTCCAGGGCCGCCATCAGGTCGAGGCCGCCCTCATCCGGGAACAGGCAGAACACCGGCTTGCCGTCGGGTTCCTTGTCCGGGAACACCTCCAGATAATAGGTAGTCGCACCCGTGCGCTGGGCGACGCCGGGAATCGAAGTGACCTGGGCCGGAAAGCCGGCGATGTCGACGGCGTCGGCCAGCCACTCGGCCAGCACGCCGCCGCCCTGGCCGCCGAGGGCGGCGATCTGCACGCAGATGGGTTCGATCGTGCTCACGACGCCCCCATCAGGTCCATGAGGCGGCGGTTGACCTTCTCGACCCAGCGGTCCCAGAGGCTCGCGTTGGAGATGCCGGAAGCCTTGTAGAAGGACGGGCAGAGCTGGGCCGCCTGGGCCACCTCGCCGCAGAGATTGCACGCGGCACAGTCATCGGCGACGTGTGCCGTCGGCCCGTCCTTGAGGGGGTCGGTGGCCGGCTTCAGGGTCAACGATGGGCAACCGCTGAGACGAATGCAGGAATGATCCCCGGTGCAGACCTCGGCATCGACCCCGTAGCGCGAAATCTTGACCGGCTGGCCGCTTTCCCGGGCCCGGACCTTGTGCCGGTTGCCGCGCCGCTTCTTGGCCAGCATGCATTCATTGTCGGAGATGATGACACGGAGTTCCTTGCCGCGCGCATCGAGCGCGTCGCGAAGGGCCATCAGGGTCTCTTCCATGTCATAGGAATCGACCCGGCGAATCCACTTGACGCCGATGCCGCGCAGCGATTTCTCGATGGAGACCTGAACCGGGCGGCCGACCGGCGTCGAGCCCGTCGACGGCACGTGGTGCTGGCCGGTCGCCGAGGCATAACCGTTCTCCAGGATCACCAGCACCGCGTCCATGCCCTGCCAGTGGGCGTTGATGGCGCCGGTGGTCAACCCGTTGTGCCAGAAGCCGCCGTCGCCCATGACGGCGACCGTCGGCTGGCCCAGGTTGTCGGCGATGGCGCCGCCGCTGGCGAGGCTGAGGCCGTATCCCAGGACCGTGTTGCCGATGTTGAAGGGCGGCAGGGTGGCGAATGTGGAACAGCCGATGTCGGCGGAGATGTGCAAGGGTCCGCGCTCGCGCATGATCATCTTCAAGGCTGTGAAGATCGGCCGCTCCGGGCAGCCGGTGCAGAAGCCGGGCGGCCGCGGCGCCACCGGCGGCGCGCCGGCCGCCTCGCGGGCCGTGGTCACGCGTTTCTTGATGGCGTTGTTGCGCCGCGTGGCGCGGCCCTTGAGCGTCTTCGGGGCGGCGGCGCCAAGGTAGGCGGCGACGCCTTCGCGGACCATCGGCGTGATGTATTCACCGGTCGTCGGCATCATGTCCTTGCCGTGTATCCGGCAGGCGACCCCGGCGTCATGGGCCATGGCGCGGACCTGATCCTCGATGAAGGCCGGGTGGCCCTCCTCGACGACGAGGACGCTGTCCTTGTCCTTGATGAACTCGACGATCTCTTCCGGCACCAGCGGATGGATAACGTTGAGCACGAGGAGCGGGATTTCCGAATTACCATAAGCGTCGGCGGCGCCGAGGCGGTGAAGCGAGCGGGCGACGACGCCGTGGGTGCCGCCCTGCAGGATGATGCCGATATTTCCGCCGGCACCGGGCATCAGTTCGTTGAGGCCATGCGCGCGGATGAACGCCCGCGCCGCCGGCAGGCGGTTTTCGATCTTCTCTTTCTCATGGGTGTAGGTCGACGGCGGCAGCACGATCTTGGAATAGTCGAACTCGGCCTCCAGCGGCGCATTGCGGCGGTTCTTTTGCGGAGACCGGTTGTCCTTGCAGACGAAGCTGCCGGTCATGTGACAGGCCCGGATGCGAAGGGACATGATGACCGGCAGGTTCGAGGCCTCGGACATGTCGAAGGCCTTTTCCGTAAGGTCGACGATCTTCGGCATGTCGTAGCGCGGATCGATCAGGGGAATCGATGATTTCAGGGCCGTCGCATGGGTGCGCTCTTGGATGACGCTGGCCCCCTCGCCGTAGTCCTCACCGACGACGATCAAGGCGCCGCCCTTGACCCCGGCGGATGCCAGGTTGGACAAGGCATCGGAGGCGACGTTGGTGCCGACGATGGACTTCCAGGTGACGGCGCCTCTCAGCGGGTAGTTGATCGAGGCACCGAGGAGGGCGGCTGCACCCGCCTCCGAGGCCGATTGTTCGAAGTAGATGCCCATCGGTTCGAGGACAGAGGCCCGGGCGTCGGCCAGAACGTCGATCAGGTGCGACACCGGCGCGCCGGGATAACCGGCGACGTAGGAAACACCGGACTGCAACAATGCCTTGGTGACGGCGAGGATGGCCTCGCCGTGGAAGACCTCGCCCTCGCCCAATGTCAGCTTGGAGGCTTCGCGGGTAAAGGACCGTTCGCGGCTAGCGGCTTTGACGGTGACGTTCAAGACGGGCTCCACCCGGGTTTGGCGCCCGGGCCGGCCCCTGCGGGTCCGCGGTCCGGTGCGTGGTCGATGGCGAAACCCTGATTATAGGCGGCCCGGGTGACAATGACGAATTTCAAGTACCAGCCGCCCAGAGCCGTCGCCGCACCGGCGAGCGCCAACAGCAGGTCGCCGATGGTCGGCTGGAAATAGGCGACGGCGATCAGGGCGAGTGGCACCACGTGGCCGAGCAGGAGCACCACCGGATCGGCCCGTCGCAGGGCCTTCAGCGCGCCGGCCGGGGCCTGGTCCTTGAGGCCTTTTCGGTACTGACCGTAAGCCCAGAAACGCACGGCGACGAGCAGGGCAAGGACGATGGATGAGGCGTCGGCGAGCCCGCGGAAACCGGATGCGTACCCCATGGTGATGCCGATGGCGATGGCGAGGCCGAGGCCTTCGGCCAGGCCCGTCGCGAAGATCAAAGGCACGATCCTCGGGTGGCGCCAGGCCGGGATACCCTTGGCGGCGTGCAAGATTCGGCCCTGGCAGAAGAGGAAACCGAGGCCGATCAGGGACGCAAACGCGATCATCCAAGGCGAGCCGAGCCAAAGGGCGAGCAACATGGCCGGCAGCAGGAGGATGGCGACCATGGCTTCACGGGTCATCCACGAAGTCTCCGGATGGAAGAAGACGTTCAGGGGCGCGCGCATCGGCCGGCCTGTTTCGAGCCATACCAGGAAAAGCCCGAGGGCGATACCGAAGACACCGGCGATACCGAACGGCCAGGCCGGCATGCCGCCAAAGGCGGCGACGGCGGTCGCCGCCAGCAGACCGGCGCCGCTGCCGCCGCCGATGAAATTGCCGGCGGCCCGCCAGTCCCAGTGGAACTGCAGCCACGGGTCGGCGCCGCCGATGGAACCGGTGCCGCGGGATACGGAGACCAGCGCCGCCTCGACCGCGTCGGCCTTGGCGTCTTCGTCCGCGCCTTTACCCGACCACACGTAGTGGAAGCCGGAGTCGGTACCCAGTTCCTCGTGCATGCGGAAACTGCGGTTCTCTTTTATGAGCGTCGACACGTTGCTGTCCGGATCGGCCAGGTCGCCGAAATGGAGCGCGTCGGCGATGCAGGAATTGACGCAGGCCGGGGTCGCGTCCGGATCGATGCCGGGTGTCAGGCCGTGGGCGAGGCCATAATCGATGCGGTCCGAACAGAAGGTGCATTTCTGGGCGACGCCAAGCCGCGCCGGGTCCTCGCGCGCCGCCTCACTCCGCATGCGCCGGTTGCCGCCGTAGGCGAAGCGCGGTTTATCGACCTTGTAGCGAGCCTGGTAGGGACAGGCCACGGCGCAGTAGGCGCAGCCGATGCAGAGGTCATAGTCGATGGTGACGATGCCGTCTTCGCGCTGGCCTGTCGCCGTCGACGGGCAGACGTGCATACAGGGCGGGTCGGCGCAGTGCATGCAGCCGACCGGCACGAAGGCGCGGCTGACGTCCGGATATTCGCCGATCTCGAGATCGAGGACGCGCCGCCACTGGACGGAGGGTGGTGTCGCGTTGGTGTGCTTGCAGGCGGCTGTACAGGCCTGGCAACCGACGCAGCGCCTGAGGTCGGCGACCATGCCCCAGCGGGTCATCGGCGTTTCTCCAGGAGCGTGACACGGGCCTTGACCAGGTCGGAGCCGGAGCCGGTCGAATCGGTGAGGTCGAGCAGCATGGGCGTAAGCTTGTTCATGCTCGGCACGTCGAAGGTCTTGGCCAAGGGTGTCACCGTGTGATCGAACTGGCCGATCATGACCAGCGTGTCCGGGCGCACGCCCTGGCGCAAGATGGCGAAACCCTTGGTCGAGCTCAGCGGCGAGGCGATCTCGATGCGGTCGCCGTCGTCGATGCCCATCTCGCGGGCGCGGCCGGTGTTGATGATGACGCCGCCGTGCCCGGCGATGTTGCCGGCGACCTCCTTGATCATCTGGATATCGGCGTTGCCGCCCCAGGCGTATTGCATGGACCTGGACGTGACCAGCCAGAAGGGGAAGTCGGCGATGTCGACGTCGAAGTTGGATTCGAGGGCCCGATCCCACAGGCCGGGATAGTCCTTCCAATCGGGCAGCGGGTCGTATTCCTCCAGTTGCTGGTCCCACCAGGAGATGCCGGCCTGGTGCAAGCGATTGGCGAGCTGGCGGCCGACCCGGTGCAGACGTTCCTGGTAGGGCAGCTCGAAGCGCAGCCCCTGGTCGACCATCTCCGGATAGAGGTACCAGTTGATGCGCTCGTAGGGCACCACGCGGAAGCCGTGCTCCCGATAATAATCGAGCCCTTCGGTCTCCCGGCCGTCGCTCATCTCGGCGGACGCGGCGCGGCACGACGCGTCCCAGATCTCTTCCAGCGAATGGACCTGATCCTCGGCCAGGCTGAAATCGTAATTCTCGCCGTGCAGGCGGACGCCGGCGGCACCCTTGTTGATGGCCTTGTTGTAACCCTCCAGGAGCCCGGTACGCTCCGCCAGTTCGGTGGCCACCCAGGTGAAGTCGCGGGCCTCGCCGACGCCCTCGACGGCCGGTTGGCGTAGCGCGAAGCCCTGGTAGTCCCAGTACTGTTCGAAGTACTTGGTGCCGCCGATACGGATCAGTTGCAGGCTCTCGAGGTCCGTGCAATCGGGCAGCAACACGTCGGCCATGTCGTTGGTTTCATCAGGCGTATAGGTGAAGCACACGGTGAACGGGAAGCGCGCGATAGTGTCGGCGATCTGCTCGGTATCCCAGAACGAGATCACCGGGTTGGTGCGGTAGACGAACCAGACGTCGGGCACGGTCGGCTGCGGCCAGTGGCCCGGGTTCTGGTTTTGCAGCATCCAGGCCAGGTGCGTCGGCCCCAGGGCCTGGCTCCACGGCGAATTGGCGACCAGCGGGATCAGCGTGCGGTTGGCGTTGCGCACGTCCGGCTTGGACAGCCAGTTCTCTTTGTCGGTCGGGTTCATGGGATAGTCCATGAACCCGTCGTTGGTCGGCGTGATCGAGGCCTGGCGCGAGGTCGCCGGGCGATTGAGGCGCACCGTGGTGCCGAGCGTACCACCCGGCACCTCGAGGCCGCCGACCAGGCAGGCCAGGAGCGTCCGTGCCCAGCAGCAGTCGAAGCCGCCCCAGCCGTTGTTGACGGTCTTGCCGAGGACGACGGCCACCGGCCGGTAGGGGAGTTCGCGCCCATCGATCTCGATGGTCTCGCCGATGCGGGCATGCTCCAGGTACTCGAGCGCGATGCGGCGGATGGTTTTGACGCCGATGTCGCAGACCTCGGAAGCCCACAAGGGCGAGTAGGGCTCCATGTGTTCGACCAGTTTTTCCCAGGCGGTCTGGCAGCGTTCGTTGACGTGCTCCCAGACCTTGCCGTCGGCCCCTTCCTCGACGCCACGCTCGACCGTGATCGCCGCTTCCAGGGCCGGTACCGCGCCCGGCGTGTCGAAGGGCACGGCGCGCTCGGTGATGCGGTCCCAGATCAGGGGTTTTCGGGTCTCCGGGTCGCGCATGTAATAGCCGAAGCGGCCGAGAAGATAGGGCGCCGAGGTGTGCTCGCGCAGGAAGTCGACGTCGAGGTTTTCGCGCGGCTGTTCGTGCAGCAAAACGTGGATCATGGCGAACAGGAAGGCGGCGTCGGTCTTCGGTTTGATCGGCACCCACTCGGCCGAACAGGCGCCGGTTACCGAAAGGTGCGGCTCGACCTGGACGCGCTTCATGCCGCGCACCCGGGCGTCGGCATGGCGCTTGACGCCGCAGACCCCGCCCGAGGCCTCGACGTTGGAGCCGAAGGAAACCACATATTCGCAAAGCGGCGTGTCGGGGGCGACGGTGAAGGCCCGGTGCCACAGTTCGCCGTAGAGGTGTTCCGAATGGTAGCACTTGACGCCCTGGCCGGAACCGAAGCCGAAGTCGACGGTGCCCCAGGCGCTGAGGAAGGCCGGGAAAGTGCCCATGTAGGCGGTCGGCGTGCCGCCGCCGCCGAAGCTGGCGGCGACCCGCGGGTAGCCGGCCTCATCGCTGAGGCCCTTGGCCCGCGCCTCGTTCAGCTTGCCGGCGATGAGGTCGAGGGCCTCGTCCCAGGAGATGGGCACGAACTTGGGATCGACACCTTTTCCCTTTTCCGGGTTGGTCCGCTTCATGGGCGTCGTGATGCGGTTCGGATTATAGGTCTTCTGGATCAGCCCGTAGGCCTTGACGCAGACGCGGCCGGCCGCCGGATGGACGCCGGCCGAGGCGAAATTGGGCTGCACCTCGGTCGCCGTGCCGTCCTCGACGCGCACGGTCAGGAAGTCGGGACCGGCGACGCACTGGTAGCAATAGGTTGGGACGTCCCGGTCCTGGCCCACTTGGTCCTGGTTCTCTTGTTTCGACGACATGCGGTTCGCCGCCACCGTTGTTCGTTTATCCGTTCGCCTTGTCGGCCTTGGCCTTGAGGCGCTCTCCCAACTTGCCCTTGTGGACGATGAAGCGGTTGTGCTTGGCCGTCGCCACCTGCTCCAAGTCATCCGAAGCCGTCACCTCGAAACTGACGGCGCGGCCCTCGACCGCCGTGATCGTCGCCGCGATGGTGACGTTCATGCCCAGCAGCGTCGCCCCCGTATGGTCGATCTCGACCCGGGTGCCGACCGAATCCTCTTCGTCATCGAGATGCTCGAGCAGCAACTCGCGGCAGGTCACCTCGATGTCGCGCACCAGTTCCGGCGTCGCGTAAACCCTCAGTTCCTCGCCCATGAAATCGATGGTCCTCGGCTTGTCGACCTCGATCGAGCGCGACGTCGTGAGGTCGGCGGAAAGACTGTCTTTCATATGGGTTCCTCCCGTTCCTTTTCCAGAACCTGCCCTGACGGGTCATTGACGCGCCTAGTTGACCCCGAGCGGCGCATCTGGCCAATTTAGGTATTCGCGTACCATAATACAAAATATTTCTTTTTGGTGATGGTCTTGTCATTGGTATTTGGACCAAAAAGGTGTTCATGATCTGACCACTTGTTTTTGGGGATCGTTTCGTCCCGCGTGAACGGGCTTAGCGCTTCGGGAGCTATGAGACGATATGTTAGAAGACGGCGAAACAACGAGGCTGACGCGGAGCCTTTTCGCGTTATTCGCTGACGCGGACGTTCCGGGCTCTTCCGAGATTGCCGATGCCTGGCCCACGAAGCCCTACAGCATTCGGACAAATTCTCCGTCGGCGCTGCCCGTGCTGGGTTACCTGCCGGCGGCACTGGCCGGCGCGCCCGCGGCTTATCGCGACCTCGCCCGGGCCCTGGGGGCGACGGCCGACCGCTTGGCCTGGCGGCAAACCTACAACGCGGATGACCTGGATGAGGCGTTCCTCGACGGTTACGGCTGGACCATCGTCGTCGGCCCCGGCGGTGTCGTTGACAGCGATGACCTGATCGCCGCCTTCCTGTTGCTCGGACCCGGTATCGAATACCCGCTGCACAGGCACTCGCCGGAGGAGATCTACCGCGTGGTTTCGGGTCGCTCGTCTTGGAAGGTCGGCGATGGCGGCTGGAAACCGCTCGGCCCCGGGGCCGTCGTGCACAATCCCCCCTGGCAACCCCACGGCATGCGGACCGACTTCGGTGAACCCCTGCTCGCCGCCTGCCTGTGGCGGTCGGGGGCCTTGGAGAAATCCCGATTTCCGTAGTACCGAATAGGATGCCCGGCCCTGGGCTTTCCAATTGCCGTCAAACCGCCGATGATCGCGATTACCGGAAATTCCGGGTCATGCCGGGGAAGCCATGAATTACGAAGCCCTGTTCTCCCGCGCCGGAGACAAAACCGTCCGTGTCGGCCTAGTCGGCGTCGGCGATTTCGGGGCCAGCTTGCTGGCCCGCTCTCGGGCGATCCCCAATTTGGGAATTACCGTCATTTGCGACCGCGATGCCGGGCGCATGGCGGCGGCAGTCGCCGCCAGCGGAATTGACCACGATGAAATCGTCACGACCGAAGACATCACCGATTCCGGCGTCCCCGAGTTCGACGTCCCCGAGTTCGACGTCCTGGTCGAGGCGACCGGTCATCCGCAAGCGGCGGCGGCCGCCGCCGAATGGGCCATCGGACGGGGGCGGCATGTGGTCATGGCCTCCAAGGAAGCGGCCATCGTCGTCGGGCCCATCCTGCATCAGTTGGCGCGCGAGCAGGGCGTCGTCTATACGGAGGTCGAGGGCGACCAGCCGAGCCTGCTCATCGGGCTGATCAGCTGGGCCAAGACCCTCGGCCTCACCGTCACCGCCGCCGGCAAGTCGAGCGAATACGACTTCGTCATCGACGACGACGGCCTTGAATGGCGCGGTGAACGCCGGTCCACCCCCGGGCTTACGGGCCTGTGGCGGGAAAGCGGGCAGGGCTGGGGTGCCCTCTGCGCCAGCCGGGCGGCGGCACTCAAGGCGGCCGGCCTGCCGAGGCGGACGGTGCCGGATTTCTGTGAGATGGGCGTGGTCGCCAACGCCACCGGCCTCATGCCCGACCGGCCCGATTTCCACGCGCCCCTGCTGCGTCCGCTCGAGGGTGCCGACGCCCTTCGCCCGAAAACGCAAGGCGGCCTTTTGGACGGCATAGGCCTCATCGACGTCTTCAACTGTCTCCGGCGGACAGACGAGGCCAGCTTCGCCGGTGGCGTCTTCGTCGTCGTCCGCTGCGATGACGAAAAGACCTGGACCCTGCTCAAGGAGAAAGGCCACATAGTCTCGGGCGACGGGCGGACCGCCATGCTCTACAACCCGCAACACCTCTTGGGCATCGAGGCACCGATCTCCATCCTCTCGGCCGGCCTCCTGGGCCTGCCGACGGGGGCGACGGCGCCCCGGCCCGTCGTCGACCTGGTGGCACGCACCCGCCGGGACTTCAAGAAGGGCGAGGTCCTGGCAATCACCGATCCCCATCACCACGAAGTCGACGGCCTGTCGCCGGAACTGATCGCGGCGCAACCGCTCGTCGACGACAATCCCTGTCCCTACTACCTGGCTGTCGACCGAACGCTTCTCGAAGACGTGCCGGCAAGCACCGTGCTTACCGCCGGCATGCTCGACCTGGACCCCGAGCAACCGCTTTTCCGGCTGCGCCGCCGGCGGGACCGGGCCTTTCTGACATAAACTCGGGAACTACCGGCTGCCGGCCCGGCCGCTAAACACCGCGTCCACATGCTTTTGAAGCAACGGATAGGTGTCGAGGTCCAAGGTCTCGGAAAGGTCGATGTTCCGGCCTTCCACGGCGAGCGGCTGGTCGAAGGCGTGGCGAATGCGGTTCGTGAGCGGGTCACCGCCGTTGCCGCCGTTTCCGTCCGCCGCGTTCTTGGCGATGACGCCGAAGGAGAATTCCTCCAGGCGGGCCAGGGAATCGGCGCGGCGCAAACAGCCCCTGAGACGGTCGGCGACCTCCTTGAGGACGATGACCTTGGCCTCGTTATCGAGCGACGACTGGAGCGCGTCGCTCTCCCCGAACTTCAAGAGGATCAGGCTCGATTTCTTGCCTTCGCGGGCATCGGTGTCGACCGTGTGGGTGACGCGGTCCATGAACAGGTGGCGCGACGGCAGGCCGGTGATCTCGTAGTAGAGGGGCAAGCTGCGCGCCACGTAACCGCGGACCATCTTCTCGAGGCGCCCGGCGATGATCTTGGACAGGTTGCTGCCGACCTCGGCGTTGTCCCGGACCAGATGCAGGAACACGTCCTTGGAGATCCTGAGCACGGCGGCCGGGCTGGTCGCCCGGACGGTGGCGGTACGGGGCGCATCGCACAAGAGCGCCAGTTCGCCGACAACGGCTCCCGGGCCGGCCTCGGCCACCTTCAGCGGCCCGTCGGCACCGGAAACCAGGATGTCGAACTGGCCCTCGATGACGACGTAGGCCTTTTCGCCCGGTTCGTCCTGGCGGAACAGGACCTCGCCCGCCGCCACGGTCTTCCTGTCGCTGGCGAAGGCCAGGAGCTTGCGCTGCGAGCGGTCGAGGCCGCCGAAGATGGGTACGCCGGCCAGCAGCTCGACGTTCTGGCCGAGCTCGGTTTCGCCGTCCGCGGCCTCTGTCTCCGATTCAACTTCCACAATCTCCAGGCCTTCGTGGTCGGCGGCCCGGACCTTGCCGCCCTCGGCGACCAGGACGACGTCGAATTCGGCGGCCGCGTCGGCGTCCCCGGTGACCCAGAACAACCCCCGGTCCCGGCGTTCGGCGCGGACCCGGTCGAGAAGGGAGGCCTGGTCGGCCTGCGGCAGCATGGCAAGGGCATTGTTGACGACCATCATGTGCGAGTTCTTGATCAGCGCCCGGGCCAGCCCCAGTTTCTGACGCTGGTCCTGGGACAGGCGCCGGCCGCCGATGCCGACGTCGTAGTCGAGGCCCATCTCGACGATGGCCGGGCGCATGCCGAGCTCGTCGATGATCGCCGTGACGAATTCGACAACCCGCTCCCGCGAGTCGGGCTTGTCGCTGGCGACCTTGCCGAAGAGCGCGTTGTCGAGCAGCGTGCCGGTTCCGTTGTAGGTGTCGATGTCGTAGAAATCGATGGTCTGGCGGACGTCGTCGGGCAGGCTGTCGGCGAGGATGTGGCGCGCGTCGAGCAGTTTTTCCTGGATCTCCGGCGTGATCAGGCCGAGACGGTGGCGCGCCACGGTGAGCTTGAATGGCAGGTCGCGCAGGCGGTCGCGCTCCTCGTCGCTCAGCGCCTCCAGGCCCCGGTTGCCGGCGATGTTGATCATGCGCTGGAAGTCCGGGAGCGCGTCGGCCTCGATGAAGCTGAAGCGCTCGAAGAACTCGTGGCCCATGGGCAGGTCCGAGAACAACTCGACCATAAGCGACGCCACGTTGAGCCCCATGTCGAGGAAGGACTCGCGCAGGCCCACCTTTTCCAGGGCATCGAGCACGTAGGCGTTGCTGCCCAGGTTATCGACCGCGAAATCTTCGCTGGTCGATGATCCGTGCAGGATGTTCTCGGCGACACTGGCATTGGTGTTGTAGGCGTCGCGGTCATAGACCTGGACCAGGCCGGCGATGGCCGGGTCCTCGATGTGGCCGTGGATGGCAGCCCTGACCTCGAGGATACCCTCGGCGATCTTCGGATGGGCCGTCGGGTCGATGCTGCGACGCAGGCCCAGTTCGAAGGCGTCTGCTTCCAAGCCGACGATCCCGAGCACATCGAGGGCTCGCGTCTTCAACCCCTCCGGACCGTCGAAGCCGAGGACCGGATAGTCGATCCAATCGGCATCCCGGTCGAAGGCGGAGTTCCCGGACAGTTTCGATTCGTCGGCCAGTCGGCGGGCCTCGGCGTCCGGCTCCGGTTGCCGGCGCGGATAGTTCTTGAGGCCGTAAAACAAATTGTCGCGAAGCGTGCCGGCGCTGACGTAGACATCACCGTCCACGTAGCTGAGCTGCCGCCCGGTCACGGCGCTCGGCATCTCGACGAGATTGTGGCCGCCGATGGTGATGGTGCCGGCCGTTGGAAACACCTGGCGGGCGAGCAGCCGGGCGATGTCGCCGGCGCCGCTGCCCGGGTTGCGGATCAACGCCACATGGTCCGTCGAGCGGAAGCTGAAACTGGCCCCGGAGACGAGTTTGTTGCCCTCCTCGTCCTCGACGGTCAGGTTGTTGGCGACGACGTCGCCAGCCAACTCCACATCGACCGTTTCATGCGCCTCCAAGAGCGTCTCGTCGAACATCTTCGGCGGCTCGAACCGTTCGATCAGCTGTTTGTACTTGATGCGTGAATCTTCCATCTTCTGGTAGTAGGTGAGCAGCTCCTTCCACGGGGCCGACAGGTCCTTGTAGGCGGCCAGCGTCGCCACCAGGGCGCCGAAGGAAAGGTCGCCCTGGATCACGTAGTAGCCGCCGATGGAGAAGAAGAAGAACGGCGTCAGCTGGGCCAGGAAGTTGTTGAGGAACTTGATGAAGAACTTCTTGCGGTAGATCTCGACGCGGACGGAGAAGATGGTCCCGAGCCGGCTGCCGAAGTCGGCCAGCTCGTACTGGCCGGTGTCGTTGGCGTGCATCTCGTGGATGCCGCCGACCAGTTCACTGAGTCTCTCCGACAGCTTGCGCACCTCGCGGACCCGGCGCTTGCCGAGTTCGTTGACGCGGCGCTGCAGCTTCGGGATGAGGACCATCTGCACCGGATAAAGGGCGATGGCGGCGACTCCGAGCGCCCAGTCCTGGACGAACATGAAGGCCAGTAGTGTGAGCAGCGTGCCACCCTGGAAGGCGGGCAGTGACAGGGCTTCGCCCATGAAGCCGCCCAAGGGCTCCGTCTCCGTGGTGACGATCGACACCACCTCGCCCTGGGAAATGTTGCGGAAATGCGGCAGCGGGAAGCGCTGGACGTTGGCGATCAGCTGGTAGCGCATGCGGCGCAGCAGGCGCTCGCCCATGCTGCCGCGGTAGATGTTGATGTAGAGCTTGAAAAGCCCGTTGATCAGGACCAGCACCAGGAACAGGAAACACAGCACCAGGAACAGGAAACACAGCACCAGGAACAGGAAACACAGCACCAGGAACAGGAAACACAGCACCAGGAACAGGAAACACAGCACCAAAAGATAAGGCACCTGCTCGAATTCCGGCCCGACACCGAAAACGGCGGACGGAAAATGACTGCCGCCGATGGCCTCGTTGATGATGATCTTGGGCAGATCCAGGGACAGGTAGAGGAACGGGAAGGACAGCGCCGTGATGACCAGCAGCAGGACTTGCTGGTTCCGGCTGTACTTCAGTATGAAACGGTAGATTCCCGTCTCCACCTTTCCCCCTCGAGCACCCGACTTCGACCTCACGCGTTATCGCGTTTTATTGAACTGATGGAGAGTCGCAGACGTTATTCTAACCCATTTCGATGTTCAATCGTAGGTGTCCATATATTCGTCACAGGTGAATTGACAACGGCGGGTCGGCGGCAACCCCGTGGCAAGGTCGGCCGCCGAAGCTGAACGGGAGGCGCCGGCCGCCGGGGCGGCCTTGGCCGGGACAGGCCGGCCCCTTATCATGGTCAAATCCGGTTGGATGATAAGGGAGTTGGCCATGCCGAAATCGCCGATCGAGTTCTGGTTCGACTTCAGTTCGGGCTATGCCTATTTCGCGGCGGCGACCATCGATCAACTGGCCGCGCGGCATGACCGGGACGTGCTGTGGCGTCCCTACATGCTCGGTGTCGCCTTCAAGCACACCGGTGTCCGAGGTCTCAGTTCGACTCCGATGAAGGGCGATTATGCGCGCCACGACTGGGCCCGCCTGTCCCGGCAAACGGGCCTCCCATTCAGCCCGCCCGACAACCACCCGATCACCGCCCTTCCGGCCAGCCGGGCTTATTACTGGGTCGAGGAACATGTGCCGGAAAAGGCCCACGACTTCGCCCGCGCCGCCTTTAACGCCTATTTCGCCGAAGCCCGCGACATGACCGAGCCGGCCAACGTCGCCGCCGTCGGCGCCGCCATCGGGCTCCCAGCCGGCGATCTCGAAGCCGGGATCACCAGTGAGGTCATGAAGGCGAAGGTGAAAGCGGTTTCCAACGAAGCCATCGACAAGGGCATATTCGGTTCGCCCTTCTTCATCGTCGACGGCGAGCCCTTCTGGGGTTGGGACCGGATGGAGATGCTCGAGTCGTGGCTGGAGACGGGCGGATGGTGAGAGGGCGGGTATCGTGCCGGTAAAGGGACACCTCACCGCGCCGGCGTAAGGATCCGTCAGTTCGCCTTAGGTGGATTGACGACCGACTTGCGTTCAGTTCCGATCAAGACGTATCAAGCGCCAACGCGTCTAGGCGCTGGCCCAATTCCGAATTGTCGGGTGCATGACAGTCGGGCGGCATGGTTTTGATGTCGAGCCCTTCGAAGCCATATCCACCGACCCATATCTCACTTTCAATTGGCAATAGATCGCGCAAGATTTCCAAATTGGCGGACAGTGTTTTCGGCGAGACCTTATTGACGATGCTGATACAGACGACTTCGCCGTCAACGCGTTGGACCGCATCGGCAAACGCGCTCTCCGGAAAATCCGCTCCCAGGTAGAAGCAGCGTAAGTTCATTGCCGCAGCCGTGGTTGCCACGAAGTGTACACCCATCTGATGGCGGTCTCCCTGAAACGTAGAGAAGACGACGGCGGGGCGTTTTTTCGCGTCAGGGAGGACGTGACACGAGGCAGAAAGAAGCTCTTGAAGGCACCGGCGACGATGTGTTCTTGCGCCTCGTTGAGGCGTGCCGCCTGCCACTCCTCGCCGACGACCCGCATCAGCGGGGAGCAGATTTCGGTCATCAAATCATTGACGTTGATGCCGATGACGGCGCCGGCTAGTGCATTGCAGCAGGATTCGACGTCATAGCTTCGCGCGTTGTCGAGCACCGACTTCAATAGCTTTTCCCGCAGTCCCGAGTAGCCCGGAACCGGTCCGGAAACTTCTTTGCCGCCGACCGTCATAGCGATGGTTTGGATTAACACGTTTTAATATGGTTTCCACGGGACGTTCATTCCCTGTTGGAGCTGCAGCTTTAGATTCGCTCCTGTGACGACACCCAGCCCCAACCGGAATCGATGGAAAAAGCTTTCAATCATGCGGGTCGTTGTAACAAAAAGTTTTTTTGAGCGGATACGCCTATTAGTTGTATTTCGTCGTAATTCACACCGTTTCGTAATCTTACAATTGATCCAGGTCAATGTTCTTCGACCGTGGATTTTGAACGCTACGTTCCTGATCTTAGCAGAGCTCTGGGAGGAGATCATGCAACTCAAGCTTAAACCCAAGTTGATCCTGGCCTTCCTGTTGGTCGGTCTGATTCCGTTCGCAATCGTAACAGCCTTTTCGATCTACAAGACCAGCACCTCGCTCTCACTAGCGGCCTTCAATCAGTTGGAAAGCGTCCGCGGCATCAAGAAGGCGCAGATCGAGAAGTTCTTCGGCGAACGCCAGGGCGACATGGGCGTGCTGGTCGATATGGTGGGTACCGTTCGAACCGAGGCTTTCAACAAGTTGGTGGCCGTTCGTGAGATCAAAAAGAACGGGATCGAAAGCTACTTCGCCACGATCCACGACCAGGTCCTGACCTTGTCCGAAAACCGCATGATCGTCGGTGCCATGCGCGGGTTCCGAGACCGGTTTCGCACGTTCCGCGGCGATAACGCCATCGGAGCCAATGAGATCGCGCGCATGAGAGATGAGCTCAAGACCTATTACGACGACGAGTTCGCTCCGGAATACGCGAACCAGAACGACGACAAACAAGCGGATATCGAATCGCGGTTTTCGCAACTGGACGACGACGCCATTGCCTTCCAATACCACTACATCCGGGCCAACACGCACCCCCTCGGCAGCAAACACCTGCTGGATCGGGCCGATGACGTATCGGAATACAGCCGCCTGCACGAGGAAATCCACCCCGTCGTCCGTACCTACCTGGAGAAATTCGGGTACTACGACATCTTCCTGATCGATCCCGATAACGGCAAGATCGTCTATTCGGTGTTCAAGGAGCTGGACTACGCCACGTCCCTGCTCGACGGCGCTTGGGCCGACACCAATTTCGCCGAGGCTTTCAAAAAAGGACGCACCCTGAATAAGGGCGAAGTAGCCTTGATGGACTTCGCGCAATACATGCCGTCCTATGACGCGCCGGCCAGCTTCATCGCCTCGCCGATCTTCGACGGCGATACGCGCCTTGGCGTCCTCATCTTCCAGATGCCTCTCGATCGGATCACCGGGGTGATGAGCGAGAGGGCCGGATTGGGCAAGACCGGAGAGACCTATCTTGTCGGCCCGGACCTGCTCATGCGTTCGGATTCCTATCTCGATCCCAAGAACCACTCAGTGACGGCATCGTTCCGACGCCCGGAAACCGGCAAGGTCGAGACCGAGGCTGCGAAAAAAGCGATCGCCGGCCAAACCGGTGCGGAAATCATCATCGATTACAACGGCAATCCGGTTCTGTCGGCCTACACGCCCGTCAAGGTCGGCGAACTGACCTGGGCCCTGCTCGCCGCGATCGACGTCGCCGAAGCGTTCGTCCCGAAAGAAGAGGGCAAAGACAAGGGCTTCTATGCGGGCTACATCG
>Ga0056108_1000135_pt1 | contig 27632 bp, 30 predicted proteins | sample WorMetG1BERMUDA1_FD_83875 | JGI IMG/M metagenome (GOLD analysis project Ga0056108, IMG submission 83875) | Marine gutless worms symbiont microbial communities from Max Planck institute for Marine Microbiology, Germany - Inanidrilus... ... | reverse complement strand
GAGCGCCGGCGGCCTGTGTGAAGTCATGGGCCGTCAACCCGATGCGCCGTTCCGGCAGCGGCAGGCCGAAGCGTTTCATCATCGGCCGGCTCATCCACGGGCTGGCGTTCGGCTCCGGCGGCCAGGTGCCTTCGTTGAGACCGGCCAGGATCATCAGGTCGGCGCGTTGAAGGCGGGCCTCGAGAAGACCCCAGATGTGGACGCGCGGGTGGCGGCCATAGCGCGGCCGCACGACGAGCCCTGACATCAGGGCGTCGAGCAGGGCCGGGTAGGTGACGGGGGATATGTCGCCGAACGCCCCGGCAGCGTCGGCCAGTTCCGACAGGAACATGGCCAATTGTTCGCCGTCGTCGCCGGACCAGAGACGGCGTGAACCGACTTCGTCGTCGCCGCCGCCTGCCTCGTCGTTCCCTTGGCACAAACGTTCGGCAAAGGCGGCATGGGCTCGGACAAGTTCGCCGACGGCAGCGGTCTTTGCCGCCATCAGCTGGATGAAATCCCTGCCGGCCTCTTCGATAGAGGTGGTGACCAATGCCAATCCGGATATCGATTGCTGGTCGTCATCTCCGGATGCCGGCAGGGTACGTCTGAGGCCGTCGAGACCCGGGTCAGGGCGCGGACCCCGAAGCGCCTCGATTTCCAGTCGGCGGACGGCGGCGCGAAAGGCCGCCGGCGCCATACCGCACCGGCAGAGCGGATGCTTGAGGGCAGCCAGCAGCGCTACCGGCGCCAGGTCCTGGGCGATCATGCGGGCCGTCAATCGGAGAAAGTTCGCGGGTGGCGTCTGGGTCAAAGGCAGGCCGGCGGAATCATCGATTTCGATGCGCCAGCGCGCCAACTCCGCCGTTACGCGCCGGGCGAGGCCGCGATCCGGCGTCACCAGCGCCACGGTCTTGCCCTGGATCTCCAAGACCTCGCGGATGGCGAGCGCGATCACCGCCGCCTCCTCCCGCGGCGTCGGGCAATCGACGCGGTTGATCCCGTCAAGCGTACCGTCGGCGATCGGGTTCTGCTCTGAAGCCGTGCCGGGTGGGGCCAGGGCGTCTCGCAACAACGCCGTCCGATCGGTTGACAACCCTTTCGCCGACACTCGTTCCAGCGGGGCCGGCCAGTCGATAACAGCGTCGCGGCGCACACCGATATGGTCGAGCAGACGAGCCAGACCGTATTGCGGATGGTGCGCCTCGAGACCCTCCCAATGGTCATCCGCCGCATCGCGGTCCAGTCCCGGCAGGACGACGACACCTTGAGGCAATTGGGCGACGGTATTCAAGAGATCGGCCGTTGCCGGGATGCTGCCCGTCGACCCGGCGGCAACGATCGGGCTTTCCGGCGGCTGGGTACGCCACAACTCGGATTGCGTATCGAGCAGCCGGTTACGCCGGTCGGCGGGATCGATCGCGCCCTCTTCGGCCAGAACGCCGGGCCAGAGATCGGTGAGAATGGTCAGGAAACGCAGGACCTCGCGCCAATGATCGGCGAAACGGTCCGGCGCCAACTCGGCCAATCGGTCGAAGGACAGACGTTCCGTGTGGACCTGGTCGAGCAGTTTCGCCAGCTCACCGGCGAGGCGGATGGCCTGGTCCGGGGTGACGCTGTCGCGCGCTATGACCAGGCGGCCGAGCAGAAGCTGGCGGCGCAGGCCGCCGATGGCCGGCGGTATGTCCGGGCCCGCCATCGATTCCAAGGGGCCGTCGATGGCCTCACCGACAGCCGCTTCGGCACCGATGAAAAGGGCATCCTCATCGACGTCGCCCAAGGGTGTCATGTTGGGCAGCAGGGTCGGTTTGCCGCCGCTCAAACGCAGGAACGCTTCGCGCAGGCTGCGGCATGAGCGGCGCGTCGGCAGCAGCACGCGGACCCGGGCCAGGGACAGGGGATCGCCGCCCCAGCGCTCCACGATGCCGGCGGCCAGGGTATCGACGAAAGGGAGGTGCGGCGCGATGGTGAAGACGGAAGTGCTCGGGGGATCGCTGGGAACCTTCGCGCCGCTCACGATTTCCACCCCCCGTATCGGACCTGCGTCAGCGGCGCTGGATGCCCGCGTAACGGTATTTCATGAATTCCTCGGCCTCGTCGAGGCCGTCCGGCGTGCCGACGTGGAACCATTCGCCGTCATGGACCATACCGTAGAGGCGCTCCGCCTCCAAAGCCCGGTCGTAGAGTCGGTTGAGCGAGAAGGCGCCACCCGGCGCGTCTTCGAACAGGCGCGGATGCAGGATTTGGATGCCGGCGAACAGCCACGGTGCGACCTCCATTTCCGGGCGACGGGTCAGGCGGCCGTCGGCTTCGGCGCAAAAGTCGCCGAGGCCGTCGTAGCCATAGGCATCGACCGTCGAATGCAGCAAAAGCAGGCCGTCCATGATCTCGTCGTTCCAGGCCTCCGTCATGCGCGCCATCATGTCGGTCGGTCCGTTGAGCCAGAGGGCGTCGGCGTTGACCACCCAAAAGGGTCCTTTGCCGAGCATCGGAAGCGCCTCACGAACACCGCCGCCGGTATCGAGCAGTTGGTCCTTCTCCCAGGAAAAACGGACCGCCGGTTCGCCGCGCAGGCCCAGGTGGCGTTCGATCATGTCGCCCAGATAGTGCAGGTTGACGATGACTTCCTCGACACCGCTGTCGGCGAGGCGATCGAGCGCATGGTCGATGAGGGCGCGGTCGTTGACCTCGATCAACGGTTTCGGCTTCTTGTCGGTGATCGGCCGCATGCGCTCGCCGAGGCCGGCGGCAAGGATCATGGCGCGTGCCGGCATCCCGTCGACGGGACGTTGGGTCAGGTCGCCGCTGGGCATTCGGGGATCCTTCTCAAGTCGTTCGGTACGTGTTCGTCGAACCAAGCCTTGAGGGCGGCCATGGCCGGGTCCTGCAGTTTGGTTTCCAGCAAGCGCCAGAGCCTCGGAATATGCCTCAGGTAATCGGGTTTTTCATCCCTCAAACAAAGCCGGGTGAAAATGCCGATGACCTTGGCATGGCGCTGGGCGGCGAGGATGGCGAAGGCGGTTCCGAAGGCGTCCCGCGCCGGGCCCGGTTCGATAAGATCCGGCTGGGCGGCAAAGTAGCGGGCCAGCATGGCCGCTTTCAGGCGGGGATCGATGTCGCGCCGGGCGTCCTCGAGGAGCGACATCAGGTCATAGGCGGCGGCACCGGCGACGGCGTCCTGGAAATCGAGCAGACCGCAGGCGGCAACGCCATCGCGGCCGTCGAGCACCATCAGGTTGTCGACGTGATAGTCGCGCAGCACCAGGGTTACCGGCTGGGCATGGACAGGCTCGAAGAGTTCGAGCCACAGATCACGGTAGCTGTCTCGCGCAGCGGCCGGCGTATCGCTGCCGGTGACGGCGGGCAGATACCAATCGGTCAGCAGGAAAGCCTCTTCCAGGAGCTTGTCGTCGTCGTAGGGAGCGAGGCGTTCCGGCACGGCCTCTTCCGGCAGCCGGTTGTGCAGATGGGCGAGGACGTCGACGGCCAGTTCGTAAAGCGTTGCTTCGCGCCCGGGTGCCATCTCCAGGATCCGCGTGAAGGTATCATCACCGAGGTCTTCGAGCAGCAGGAGCCCACCGTCCTCATCGGCGGCGAGGATTTCAGGCGCGCTCAGGCCCAGACCCTTGAGATGGCGGGCGACGCGGATGAAGGGCCGGACGTCCTCCATGGGCGGCGGCGCGTCCATGAGAACGGCGCGCCTCCCGTCCCGTTCCAAGCGGTCGTAGCGGCGGAACGAGGCGTCGCCGGCGAGCAGCCTGCGGCTACCGCCGGCCCAGCCGTGGCCGGCCAGGAAGGCCTCGATCCGGGCTTCGCGGTCAACCATGAATGGCCCCTTCCGAGAAGGCGTCGGTCATGCGTGCGATCCAATAGCCGCGCCCGGTCAAGCGGGCAATGCGCCGGTCGGGCCCCGCGCCTTGCTGCAATTCCACGTCGAGCCGGTCGGACGGCAGCAGGGTGCCCAGGCGGTCCGGCCATTCGACGAGGACGACGCCGTCGAAAAGCGCTTCCTCAAACCCCAGTTCATAGATCTCCTCCGTGTCCTCGATGCGGTAGAGATCGAAGTGGTAGACGGGTTCGGCGTCGGTTTCGTAGACCTGGACCAAGGTGAAGGTCGGGCTCGGCACCTCTTCGTCGGGGCGGGTCCGGGCCCGGATCAGGGCGCGGGCCAGGACCGTCTTACCGGTGCCGAGGCCGCCGGTGAGCGCAATCATGTCGCCGGGTCCGATCATTGACGCCAGACGCTCGGCCAGCCGCGCCGTATCGGCCTCGCCGTCGAGCTCCAGGATTGCATGCGGTTCCGTGTTTTCCGTCATGGCCGGTTTTTATCGGTCCGGCCCGGCCCGGGCAAGGCTCGGACTTGCCTATGGGGCCGCCCGTCGCCATGTTTAGGCCCGTTCGCAATGTTTCGACGAGACCGGCCCTTGAACGAGACAACAGACCCGACTACCGAACGCACGGACGTCGCCGTCATCGGCGCCGGGCCGGTCGGCCTGTTCAGCGTTTTCGAATGCGGATTGCTCGGCATGTCATGCCAGGTCGTCGATGCGCTCGACGCCGTCGGCGGCCAATGCCGGGCCCTTTACCCGGAAAAGCCGATTTACGACATCCCCGGATTTTCGGTCATCAGCGGCGCCGACCTAGTCGAACGCCTGGCCGAGCAGGCGGAACCCTTCGGGCCCGTCTACCACCTGGGCGCCGCCGCCCAGGGCCTGACCAAGACCGAAAACGGCTGGCGGGTAACGACGGGGTCGGGGCTCGCCATCGAGGTCAAGGCCGTGATCATCGCCGGCGGTGCCGGTGCCTTCGGGCCGAACCGGCCGCCGCTTGCCGGCATCGAGGCCTATGAAACACTCGGTCCGGGCCGGGGCGTCAACTACTGGGTCGGCAAGCGCGAAGATTACAGGGGGAAAAAGGTGGTCATCGCCGGCGGCGGCGATTCGGCCGTTGACTGGGCCTTGTCGTTGTCGGACGTCGCCGAACGCGTGTCGTTGGTGCACCGCCGGCCCAAATTCCGCGCCGCGCCGGCCAGCGTCGAACGCCTCGACGAACGGGTGGCGGCCGGCGCCGTCGACCTGGTCGTGCCCTATCAGCTGGCGGCGCTCGAAGGCGACGACGAAGGCTTGAAAACCGTTGTCGTCCGCGATTTCGACGATCAGGAAAAACACCTCGCCGCCGACGTATTGCTACCCTTCTTCGGCCTTGCCCAGGACCTGGGTCCCGTCGCCGGCTGGGGGCTGGAGACCGACGCCCATCACATCCTGGTCGATCCGACGACGGCGGCGACCAATCTGCCTGGCGTCTTTGCCGTCGGCGATATCGCCTACTATCCCAACAAGCACAAACTGATCCTGACCGGCTTTTCCGAGGCCGCTTTTGCGGCTCACGCCGCCTATGCTTACGTGTTTCCCGACCGGGAACTGCATTTCGAACATTCGACGAGCAAGGGCCTCCCCACCGGGACGGCGGCGCCAACCAAGGACGGATAACCATGACCTTCGACGTCGACAAGGCCCGGGCCGACACGCCCGGCACCGACAATGTGCTGCATTTCAACAACGCCGGTGCCGCTCTGATGCCCGGACTGGTGATCGCGGCGCTCAAGGATCATATCGATCTGGAGGCGGCGATCGGCGGCTACGAAGCGGCGGCGAAAACGATCGAGGCGCAGGAACGGACCTACGCGGCGGCGGCCGAGCTGATCAACGCCAAGCCCCACGAGATCGCCGTCGTCGAGAACGCCACGGTCGCCTGGTGCATGGCCTTCTATGGGTTCCTGCAGACGATGCAGCCGGGCGACAGGATCCTCACCGCAGAGGCCGAATACGCCAGCAACTACATCGCCTACCTGCAGGCTGCCAAGACCCGCGGCATCGAGATCGTCATGGTGCCGAGTGACGAGACCGGCGAGCTCTCCGTCGAAGCGCTGGAAAACCTCATCGACGACCGGGTCACGCTGATCTTCATCACCCATGTGCCGACCAACGGTGGGCTGGTCAATCCGGCCGCCGCCATTGGCCGCGTCGCCCGGGCCGCCGGCATCCCCTACCTGCTGGATGCCTGCCAATCGGTTGGGCAGCTCCCGGTCGACGTCGAGGACATCGGTTGCGACATGCTGTCGGTCACCGGGCGCAAATACCTGCGCGGTCCCCGCGGCACCGGCTTCCTCTATATGCGCGAGACCCTGCTGGATCGTTTCGAACCGCCCATGCTCGACCTGCATTCAGCCCAGTGGACGGCGGCGGACGAATACGAACTGCGCGATGATGCCCGGCGCTTCGAGAATTGGGAGGACTCGATCGCCGGCAAGATCGGTCTCGGTGTCGCCATTGACTATGCTCTCTCGTGGGGCATGAAGGCGATCCATGACCGCGTTACGCACCTCGCCGGGACGCTGAGAGACAACCTCGCCGCCGCGCCCGGCGTGACGGTGCGCGACCTGGGGCGCGAGACCTGCGGCATCGTCACCTTCACCATGGACGGGGTCGAACCGGACCGGGTCCGGGCGCGGCTGGCAGAAGAGGCCATCAACGTCACCCACTCGACCGTCGGCTCGACCCGGCTCGATATGGAGCATCGCGGTCTCGACGCGGTGGTCCGGGCCTCCGTCCACTACTACAACACGGTAACAGAAATCGACCGCTTTACGGCGGCGTTGGCCGGGATCCGGCCGTAACAGGAGTTCACAGTGCAGTCATTGCGTGTGCTCCAATTGGATTGTCGGACAACGACCCTCATGGTCTAATATCCGCATAATAATCGCGGCGAAGGCATGACCGAAGACGATCTCAAACTGACCAACACCTACCGGCGCCTGGTCCAGGGCACCAACATCAACGACGAGACGTTGTTGGCGACCGATTACCTCAACCATTTCAACGAGGTGATCATGATGATCGACATGATCCCGGACATGCCCGAATGCCTGGAGGAGGCCAAGGAGTGGGCGCCCAAGACCTATGCAGAACACTTCCGCGATTCGACGTTTTCCGACAAGGACCTGGCCGTCCTCGCCTACGAGAACGCGCCTGAGAAATACCGGGTCGCCTTCGACGACGTGACCGAGCAGATCAACCAGAAGATCGCCGACGGCATCGGCGAGATCGAAACGGTGATCAACAACGGCGGCGACAACGAGCATCTCCGCCATGTGGTGACCACGCTCGCCCAGGACGTCCAGAAGCTCATGGACCGCTCGAGCGCCATCATCAACGGCGACTTCGACGAGGTGGAAGCGGAAGCCGTGACCCTCGATCAGGACGAGATCGACAAGCTGTTCGATTGAGGGGGCGGCCGACTACCATGCTCCGATCCCTTACCACCGTCCCCCGATTACTCCTCCTGACGATTCTAATCCTGCCATCGGCGATGCCGAGTTCCGCGACAGCGGGCAACTGGTATCATGACCCGAAGACGGGTTGTGCCGTCTGGTTCGACTACCTGAAACCCGAGGTCCCAATGTCGTACGTCGGACCCTGTTTTGCGGGAACGGCGGAGGGCGTCGGGGCGGCCCGTTGGTCTTTCGACGGGAAATCCGCGGTCCATTACAAAGGGCGGTTCCGGAGGGGGAAACCACATGGGCAAGGAGCGCTGATAGACGAAATCACGACCTTTGTCGGCGAATACCGCGACGGCATAAAACACGGACCCGGCGTAGAAGTGCTGTCTGGTGGCCTGCTTCGATTTGAAGGGCGATGGGTAGAGGGCAAATTGACCGGTTACGGCTCGGTCGTTTTCAATCCTGTTCCCGACAGGAAAACGACAGTGCGTTACGAGGGAGATCTTCTGGATTCCAAACCGCACGGCCGTGGCGTTTGGACGACGGGAAACGGAGGTTGGTACGAGGGGGAGTTTAGAAATGGAAAGAAACACGGTTTCGGAACCTCCATCATGGAAATCACAGGCCATCGCTACCAGGGTGAATGGAAAGACGGCAAATTCCATGGAGCCGGCACCTTTATTTGGTCGAACGGCGATCGTTACGAAGGCGAGTTTCGGGAACACTGGGAACACGGCCAAGGAGTCAAGACCTTCGCCAGCGGCGGCCGCTATGAAGGCGAGTTCGTGCGAGGCCAGCCCCAAGGCACTGGTACGTTTTTCTTCTCGAACGGGTTCCGCTACGACGGTCAGTGGGAACGCGGCGACCAGAACGGGCAAGGTGTCCTCTCGTCACCCGATGGTGTCCGGATCGAGGGGACATTCAAGGACGGTTATCCGGATGGGCGAATCGAGGTGACATTGCCGGACGGGACCCGTGAAAGCGCCATTTACGAGGGCGGAGAAGTCAAGATAGCCGACTAGGCGCTTAATTAAACCGGCACCGTCTCCCCTGAGGCCGCCGCGCGCTCGCCACCACCCCCGTCGCTCGGCGGTGATGTCCGGAGCCGGCAGATCACCGTGGTGCCGCGGCCGGTCTGCGAGCGTACCTCGACGGAGCCGGCGCGCAGTTCGGCGATGCGCTTGACCAGGGTCAGGCCGAGACCGACGCCGCGGGTTTCTCGGCTAGTCACCGTCCGGAAATCGCCGCCAATTGAGTTTTCGCCGTGACCGTATGTTCCAATTTCCGTATTTGGTCATACGATGTTTCCGAGCCCGTTAAGAGTTATGCCGGTGTGCCTGCGGCAAGCGCGGCGACGATCCTTTGCCGGCGTCGGACCCACTTTTGGGGTTCGCGGCGGCCTCTTTGTCGGCGGCCTCTTTGGCGAGGCGCAAGGCCCTGAGGCGTGCGACACGCTCAGCTTCTTTCTGTCGCGCCTTCTCCTTTTCCTTGAGGGCTTGTTTGTCCTTTTTCTGGGAAGCGGTGAACAGTTCTTCCGCCCTCGATTTCGCCAATTTCCTCATTTCTTGGTTCCCTTTCTAAAGTGGCGACATTTAGGGCGGGTGGAGTCACCCCTCGCCATCAGCGGATGTGCCACCGGATCGTGGGTCTGCGGAACGGTCACGGTTCGCCGATGTGTGGTTCGTCTGGCCCGGTTGAACCGTGTGGAAGTCAATCGGCGTAACGGGTCGCCAAACTCAGTTGTGCACCCTCAAGATGGCCGACACGAAGGCCGGCCAGGGCGGTCGCCCCGAGCCTAGTGCCCGAGGGCGACGCCGAATGGGTCTACTCGATAATCGACAGGTTCTCGGCTGAAGATTTTCCCTTCTGCCCGGGTTGAAGGTCATAGGAGACCTTCTGGCCCTCATCGAGCGAGCGCAATCCGGCGCGCTCGACAGCCGAGATATGGACGAAAGCGTCGTTGGAGCCATCGTCGGGTTGGATGAAGCCGTATCCCTTCATCGAGTTGAACCATTTTACAGTACCATTAGCCATGTATTTATCCTCAAACAGGCGGTGGGTTCCGCGAGCCACACCGTGTGACGGCGCGGACATTCGAACGCTCACAATGTCAGGGGATAACTAAGCTAAACGGCGTACCGAATGACTAGGCAGCACCAAACGTATGCAACGCGTATGGATGGTATGTAGAGGATCGTTGGTGAGTGTCAACGCTGCAGAGTGCGTCGTTCAGATGAAAAATAGTGTTATTCGTTAAAAAAATCTATCGATAATCGCCGAAAGTAAAAATATTTATGCACATTTTCAACAAGTTAGTATAAAAATCGTCGACCAAAATATTAAAAACGTAAAATATATATCAAGAAAAATATTATCTATTTTTTTAATGCGTGATGCAGTACGCACCGATTTTTTCGCTATTTTACTTATCTATATTTTTCGATCTTCGTAATTGGCGGAGCCTGCAGGTTGACGTCACGACGTCCGTCATCAAGGTTGTTCAGTAGCGATTGTCAGGTTCGATCGGACTCCGCGACTAGGCTTTCAGGACCCCAAAAAACGAAAACAGGCGGGTCAATTGCGGTCCACGTCCCTTCATTGGATAATTAACGAGAACTGGTTTGCCGGATTCGATCAATTACTTTCACCGAAGCATCGCGGCTTAGTGGAAACAGCATGCGCAAAGTCGCAAGCTAGCTTTTGCGCGTCTTTGTTTTTTCGTCTAAGGACCCATCCGTATAGACGATGTGGTGGTAAAGCAATGAAACACCTAATTCATCGGCCATGCTGAAAAAAAAACAGATTAGTTCTTCGAAAAAATTCTTGTGGATTTTATATATTATTTTAGTAATTTAATTACTTAGGAAAATAAATTATATAAACTGCAAATAAAAATTGTATATTATTGAAATAATTACTATATTAATACAAACAGATATTAGTCGGGAAGGTCGGTGTCGGTCGCGCCGGAAACCGACGACCCGAGAAGTTCACGTCGTAACAAGAAATGGTGCGAGTGCGGCCCGATCGACGTTAGAAAAGGACGAAGCCCATGGTCGAACGGAAACCCCCACAATCTCCGGGTCACCCTTGGCGGGACGACGATCCGGACAAAACGCTCGAACCGATGAAGCCGCTGGAAGAAACGACGCCCATACCGAAACCGCCGAGCCTTTCAGATTTGGCCGACGGTCTCATCGATCAAATTCGCGGTGACCGGCAACGCCGGTCGGAATGGAAGCGACGGCATTAGGTGCGTAACGGATCGTCAGGCAATGACCATCTTTGAAGACCGGCACCGAGCCTGTGGGCTGAACAAGGAAGTGAACCTGTGACCGATGATCCCATAGACCTTAGCGAACACCGGCGAGCGGCCGCGCACAAAACCCCCGACGTCTGCGGGCAGCGCCTGCAGGAATTTCAGGACGAACAGGCCGGACTACGCCGCTCCCAGGAAGATCTCGAGAAGTTGTTTCTCCACGCGCCGGCGGAAGACTGGCCTGCGGCGGCAGCCAAGGCACAATACCTTTTGCAACTCTTCGCCGATTGTGAAGAGGCGCAAGACCCGCGTCGCAAGGCACTCGTCGCGCGCACCCTCGAAGATCTTGCGCGCCTCTGTGAGGACACGAAGAGGGATTAATGGCAGGTTCGCCGATCGACGAAGAAGAACCCCCTTCGATTTCAGCGGACCGGTTGAAGAACCGAGCCTGTCTCAGGTGTGCCGACGTTTTTCCGAGTAATTGGGCCGGCGAGCGGATTTGCCCGCGCTGTAAGCGTTCGAAGACGTGGCGAGAAGCGAAGCCGTTGCAATCCGACTTGTTCAGCCGCCAGCTCTGAACAATCCGGGAAACTTGTCGCGTCACAATAAATTCCGCCTTGCCGACCAATAATATATTCAGTTTTTTGAATATGTTGTGGACGGGGACAATGCTTCGACCTATGGTGATCTATCCGGTCGCCCGGCGGCCGGTCCTGAAATCTCTTTCCAGCCCGGGTTGGAACCCGGCGCGATCCCAGCCGACCGATCTGGGTAATACGCGTGGAAGCGCCGCTTCCACGATCTGAGAGATTTCGGGCGCCGTCCCTCTTCCCTTCATCTCTCCATTCCTGACCTGAGGGAGACATTGAATGAGGAAGTCCCGATGAAAAAATTCTTGATGGTTTCCGCCGCGGCTCTGGCCCTCGGCGCCTTCACCGCCGACGCCCAGGCCTGGGGCAACGGATGGCCCTGGGGTGGCGGCGGACCGTGGAACGGCACGGGCAACGGTATCGGCAATTTCGACATGAACTTCAGCGGACGCGGTTCCGGCCACGGTTACAACCGGGGTTACGGCTACGGCCCTTACGGCTACGGCGCCCCTTACGGCTACGGTGGCCCGATGGGTTACGGTGCGCCTTACGGTTATGGCGGCCCGATGGGGTACGGTGCCCCTTACGGAGCAGGCGCGCCCTATGGCTACGGCGTTCCGCAAGGCGCTTTTCCCGCTCAGCCGATGGCTCCCGCGGCGCCGCGCGCCGTTCAATAACCCGTCGTTCAAAGGGTGAGAAAAGGAGGGGTGGCCGCCAAGGCTCGCCCCTTCTTCGATTCCGATCCCCGATTGGGAATCCGGAGCAACGCGTTGTCGCGCTAGACCGGCACTGCCTCCCCAGAGGCCGCGACGCGTTCGCCGTCACCCCCATCTGCAGGTGGTGATGTCCGCAACCGGCAAATGACCTTGGTGCCGCGGCCCGTCTGTGATCGCACCTCGACGGATCCGGCGTGTAGTTCGGCGATGCGCTTGACCAGGGTCAAGCCGAGGCCGACGCCGCGTGCCTCGCCGGTGTCGTCCGTGGTGTTGGCCGGCGCCTCCTCGCCACCGCGGTCGAAGGGCTCGAATATGCGATCGCGCTCGGGCGTCGGGATGCCGACGCCGGTATCCGAGACGGTAATGACGACGTCGCTGCCGTCGCGTTTGGCAGCGAGACCCACCGTGCCCCGGGGCGGCGTGAAGTCGACGGCGTTGGCGAGCAAGTTGTAGGTCATCTGCTTGACCCGGCCGCCGTCGGCGGTCATCCAGCCGATGTTGGGCGCGCAATCGAAGTCGACCTTCATCTCCTTACGCTTGGCCTGGTCGCGGACCAGGTTCAAGGCCGAGACCAAGAGGCCGTGAATGTCGACCGGTTCCAGCTTCAGTTCCATCTGGCCGGCGTCGATGGCGGCGATGTCGAGGATGTCGCCGACCACCGACATCAGGCTCCGTGACGTATCGAGGATGCCGCGGGTGTATTCCGCCTGGCGGCCATTCAGTTCGCCGAAATATTCCTGGCCCAGCATGTCGGCGAAACCGATGACCGTATTCAACGGCGTCCTCACCTCGTGAGAGACGTTGGCGATGAACTTGGATTTCATCTGGTCGGCTTCCTGGTAGGCCCGGGCCCGTTCGCGCAGTGCCCGCTCGACACGGGCCGAATCGGTGACGTCGACATAGGACAGCAACACGGCGCCGTCGGGCAGCGGCACGTTGGCGTAATCGACGACGGTGTCGTTGGTCAGATGAATGCGTCCCTCCTTCTGGGCACGGCTCAAGAGACGGGCGCCGAGCAATCCCTTGTGGGCCGTCCACTCCTCGTCAGTCCAGTTGTCGGACCGCTCGGAGGCCGGCAGCATGGCCCGGGTCAGGTCGAGAACGTCGGAAACGTGGGGCGAGTCACCCAGCGCCGCCTCATCGATGCTCCACAAGCGCGCATAGACCGGGTTGTAAAGCTTGAGCCGGCCGTCGGAACCGAAGACGGCGACGCCTTCGTGCAGGTTATCGAGGGTTTCCTTCTGCACGGCGCCCAGTTCCTTGAAGGAGCGTTCGAGATCGAGGCGTTCGGACAGGTCCTCGTAGATGTAGATCAACCCGCCGCCGCCCTGCGGCGCGATGCGCCGGCGGAAGGTGCGGCCGTCGGGCAGGTGGATGAGGTCGCTCATCGGTTCCGAAAGCGCCCGGAAGCGCGCCGTCTCCTCCGCCTTGAAGGCCGGGAAGTCGGTGACCTCAGGCAGGCGCCGTTCGCTCCTCAAGCGCTCGAGGACATCGGACAGTTTCGGCTTGGCGGCGAGCCAGGCGCGGTCGAGGGACCACAGCGCGGCGAAGGCGCGGTTGAAGGATTCGAGACGGGTGTCGGCGTCGTAGATGGCGATCGCCGTAGGCACGCTGTCCAGCACCACGCTTTGGGCGGCGGCGTGGCGCTGTTGCTCGGCCTCTTTTTCCTCGTGTTCCGTGCGGTCGACGGCGAACCCCAGCGTGCCGCCAGCCTTGGTGTCGGCGTCGCCGCCGAGGCCGAGCGGGATCTCGGTAAATTCGTAGAGCTTGGCATCGCCTCCGACATCGATGAGGCGCCGCTCGCGAACCGCCTCCGCGGCGGCGCGGGCGCGTTCCGCCATTTCCGGATTGGTCTCGGCCAAACCGGTCGCCGCCTTGTTGGTGAAAGCCAGCGCCAAGGACGAATCGCGAAGCCAGATGGGGATCGGCATGGCGTCGAGCAAGGCGGTCAGGTGCCGGTCGTCGAGGCCGGAGCGGTTGTAAGTGCCGGTTCCGGCCTGAACCACCTGGGCGCGGCCGGAAACCTGATCCGAGATGTCGCGCATCCACACCAGGTCCGCCAGCGCCTCGCCGTCCTCCGTTTCGGCGCGGCTGCCGATGGCGTGGATGATGCGCGCGTCGGATTGCAGCACCAGGTCGAACGGCGTGCCGTTGCCGCGCAACGCCGAGCAGGCGCGTTCCAGCGCCTTGAGTGAATCCCCCTCGAACCGGGCCCGGATGTCGTCGTAGCGGGAATGGGTGCCGGCCGGCAGGTTGAGCAGGACCGCCATGCGCCGGGAGATGGTAATGCCGCCGAGCGTGTGGTCCCACAGGAACAGTCCATCAGGCGCGGCGGCGAGGATTTCCTTGCCCTTGAGGGCCACGGCCTGCAGGACCTCGCGCTCCGCTTCCAGTTCCTTGGTGCGCCGCCCCTGGTGGATCCAGCCGATAAGCGCGATGACCGCCACCAGTGCGGCCACGACGGCACCGATCACAAGCGGATTAAAGGCGAGCGAATCCAAAGACATGCCCCAATTTAGCCACCCGCCCGAGGGGCGGGCAAGCACTGCTCACAAGATCGGGTCGCAGGCCGATACGCCTATCTGCCCGTTGCGCACCGTCAGCAGGCTGGCGCTCGGCACCTCGTTCCAGCACGCGGTCCCCGTATCAACCGGTTCCGACAGGATCAAGCAGGCCTCGCCGCCCGAGTGGATGCAGGTGTCGTCGCCTTCGCCAAGGGCGCAATTCTCGGCGTAAAAGAGGCTCGGCGGTTTGTCGTCGTTGGCGTAACGCAGCGCGTATACCGACTCACCATCGGTCAACGCTGCGGTCAGCCGGAAAGGCTCCTTGATGCCGGCTCGCCCGGTGACGGCTAGGATCTTGGTCACCGTGCGCCTAAGCGCCGTTTCGGCGTCGTCGTCGAGGCCGTAGGTGAGCGCCAGGTAGAAGAAGATCTCGCTGTCCGTCGTGCCTTGCAGGTGCGGGAAGAAAGATGGTTCGATGGACATCGCCAGTTCGCGCCGGACCGTGTCGAAGCCGCCGACCTGGCCGTTGTGCATGAACAGCCACTTGCCGTGGCGGAAGGGGTGGCAGTTGGCCCGGTTGATGGCCGACCCCGTCGAAGCCCGCACGTGCCCGAAAAACAGCCGTGCCTTGGTCTGCTCGCAGATGTTCAGCAGGTTCTCGTCGTTCCAGGCCGGGAATACGTCGCGGAACAGGCCGGGCGTGCCCCGTTCGCCGTACCAGCCGATGCCGAAACCGTCGGCGTTGAGCGCGCTCTTCGCCTTGTGGGCGTCGCGGCTCTGCTCGACAAGCGAGTTCTCCGGCCTGACGATCAGGCGGTCGAGAAAGACGGGCGGTCCCGAATAGGCGAGCCAGCGGCACATGGAACAGCAGTATCCGAAAAAGCCGTTACGGTCCGTAAGTCTGTCACCGAGCGGGCAGAGACGCAAACACCCGTTCAAAGCGTATTATGTCGGATTGAGTGTATAAGTCACTTATGATATATATAAGTAACTTATGAAGGAGAAACGATGGCGACCGCCTTCGAACGTGTCCAGCGCTACGAGGACCGCATGCGCCGGGACGGTTTCGTCAAGAAGCACGTCTGGGTGCCGCGCGAGCGCGTTGGCGAGTTCGAAACCTTCGTCGAACGCTTACGCGAAGAGACAACCGGTGTTCGTTCGCCGGCCCTGAAACGGATCGTCGCGCGCCTGCGACGTCACCGCGACGATTTGGAAAAGGAAGGAATCGCGTCTCTCTCCCTGTTCGGATCCTATGCGCGCGGCGAGGAAACGGCGGACAGTGACCTCGATATCGCCGTCGATTTTGTCCGGGGCAGGCGCCCCAATCTCGTCGACTTGTCGCGCCTTCGGCGTTTGTTGAACCGGTTCACCGGCCTGCCCGTCGATGTCGTCCGCCGCAGCGCCATGACCTCAAACGTGCGAAAGGCATTCGAACGGGACGCGATCCGAGTGTTGTGATGGTGTCGACGAGGCCGCTCATCCGTTTCGGCGAAATCGTCGAGAACATTGATCGGATCGAGTCCTTCACGCGTGAGTTGGATCGCCGGACCTGAAGACCGTTCTCGCCGTCGAACGTTGTCTTTCGATCATCAGCGAAGCCGCCGTCAAACTGGGTCCGGATGCAGAACGGCTGGCCCCCGGTGTTCCCTGGGAGGACATCCGTGGTATCGGGAATCACCTGCGGCACGGCTATGATCGGCTCGACGGCGATACCTTGTGGGCGACCATCCGGCGCGATCTAAAGCCATTGCGCCATGCTTGTCAGCAGGCCATGAAGGGCCTGTTAGCGCAGTGACCATGAAAAAGGCGGCCTCCTCTCGGAGACCGCATTTCCCTATGCCTGGCCGGGAAAATCGAGGGCGCTAAGACGGGCGCGCCGCCTCGCCGGGCCATCCCGGCGCGCCCTGCAAACTAGTAGCGGTAGGCGTCCGGCTTGTGCGGACCGTCGACGGCAACGCCGATGTAATCGGCCTGCTTCTGACTGAGCGTGGTCAGGCTGACGCCGAGCTTATCCAAATGAAGCGCCGCCACCTTTTCGTCGAGTTCCTTGGGCAGCACGTAGACCTGGTTGTCGTATTTACCCGGGTTGCACCAGATGTCCATCTGGGCAAGCACCTGGTTGGTGAAGGATGCCGACATGACGAAGCTCGGGTGGCCGGTGGCGCAGCCCAGGTTCACCAGGCGACCCTCGGCCAGCAGGATGACCCGCTTGCCGTCGGGCAGTTCGATCTCGTCGACCTGCGGTTTGATGTTGGTCCACTTGAAGTTCCGGAGTGCTTCGACCTGGATCTCGGAATCGAAGTGTCCGATGTTACAGACGATGGCGCGGTCCTTCATGTCCCGTACGTGATCGACGGTGATGACGTCGACGTTGCCGGTGGCGGTGACGAAGATGTCGGAACGGGGTGCGGCCTGTTCCATGGTCACCACCTCGAAGCCTTCCATGGAGGCCTGCAGCGCGCAGATCGGATCGACCTCGGTGACCAGGACCCGACACCCGGCATTGCGCAACGAGTCCGCCGAGCCCTTGCCGACGTCGCCGTAACCGCAGACCGTGGCCACCTTGCCGGCCATCATCGGGTCGGTGGCCCGGCGGATGGCGTCGACCAAGCTCTCGCGGCAGCCGTATTTGTTGTCGAACTTCGACTTGGTCACCGAATCGTTGACGTTGATGGCCGGGAACAAAAGCGTACCCTTGGCGGCCATCTCGTGCAGGCGATGGACGCCGGTCGTCGTTTCCTCGGTGACGCCCTTGATGGCGCCGGCCATCTTCTTGTACCAGCCCGGCTCCTCGCCGACCTTCTTCCGAATCGCGGCGAACAACACCGTCTCTTCCTCGCTGGTTGGGTCGTCGAGGACACTGAGGTCGTCCTCGGCCTTGAGGCCTAAATGAACCAAAAGCGTCGCGTCGCCGCCGTCGTCGAGGATCATGTTGGCCGTCTCGCCGCCGGGCCATTCGAAGATGCGGTGCGCATAGTCCCAGTAATCCTCGAGCGTTTCGCCCTTATAGGCGAAGACCGGAATCTCGGCCGCTGCGATGGCAGCCGCCGCGTGGTCCTGGGTCGAGTAGATGTTGCAGCTGGCCCAGCGCACTTCGGCACCGAGCGCCGTCAGCGTCTCGATCAAGACCGCCGTCTGGATGGTCATGTGCAGCGAACCGGCGATGCGCGCGCCTTTCAGCGGCTGTGCTTCGCCGTATTCGGCGCGTAGCGCCATCAGGCCGGGCATTTCCGACTCGGCGATATCCATCTCCTTGCGGCCCCAGTCGGCCAGCGAGATATCGGCGACGTAACAATCATCGAAGGGCATGAACGGGCTCCCAACAGTCCATTTAATCAATATGAAATCGGTGGCCGGGGTTTAACAGGCACGGGCGGAGCGGGCAAGGCGGAAGGATCGGGATTTGGCAGAAACGTATGTCTTCGAATCGGCAACGGAGAACGGCATTGGTTGAAAAAACAGCGTCGTCACGCGGATCGCCAAGATCCATTCATATCCTCTAACATTGCCCATCCGCTATCGTGCCGGCGGCGGTCGACTCGGGCCGTGCGGGTTCCTAGATTAGAGGAAGCGGTTGTGGGGGCATTCTCACTAGCAACTGAGGTGCGAGGGGACTGTGGAATACACCATCGAAGGCGACGGCGAGAGCCGGACCATCCAGGCGAAAGGCGCGCTGAAATTCGGCGATCATCCGATCGTGCCGTCCATATCCGAACTGATCCAGTTGAAAGCGGTCAATGAGATCGTTCTCGACCTGACCGACCTGGAAGGCATCGATTCGTCGGTCTCGGGGTCCTCATCAAGATCAATCAGGCCGCCGGCACGGACGGGAAGTCGTTCAAGATTTCCGGTGTCCGGGGTCGGATACGCGAGACCTTCGACATTTTCAAGCTCGACCGGCAACTCACCGTTATCTGAAGCGCGGTTCACGCCAGCGCGTTGAAGTCGTCCAACAGGGTCGCGATACGCCCGGCGTCGGTCTGTTCCATGATCAGATTGGCGCGCACGGTGGCGGCGACGGCGTCCATCTCGCGGATGCGCTGTTTGACCCGCGGAATGTTGCCCGGCGACATGGACAGCTCGCGCAGGCCGAGCCCGGCCAGCACCGCCGTCAGGCGCGGGTCGCCGGCCATCTCGCCGCAGATGCTGATCGGGATGCCGGCCCGATGCGCGGCGGCGGTCGTGAACTGGATCAGGCGCAGTACCGCCGGGTGCAACGGGTTGAACAGCCCCGCCACGTGTTCGTTGGCGCGGTCGACGGCCAGCGTGTACATGGTCAGGTCGTTGGAGCCGACGGCCAGGAAGTCGCTGACGCCGGCCAGCGCATCGGCGGCCAGGGCGGCGCCCGGGACCTCGATCATGACGCCCAAGGGTGGCAGGGGATCGGGCACCGGTACTTTGGCGCGTTTGAGTTTGGTCGCCGCCTTCTCCAACAGTTTGCGCGCCCGCCGGACTTCTGAGACGGCGCTGACCATGGGCAACAGGATTCGGACCGGACCCAGGGTGCCGGCCCTGAGGATCGCCTTGAACTGGGCGTCAAGCAGGTCCTCGCGATCGAGCGACAGGCGGATGCCCCTGAGGCCGAGCGCGCTGGCGACGCCTTCATCGATGTCGCCCAAGATCCCGTCCGCCGCTTTCTCGCCGCCGAGGTCGAGGGTACGCACGGTAACCGGACGGCCGTCCATGCTCTCGACGATGCCCTTCAGCATGCGGAACTGCTCGTCGGCGTCGGGCACGTCGGCGCGGTTCATGTACAGGAACTCGCTCCTCAGCAACCCGATTCCTTCGGCCCCGGCCCGCTGCACGGCCTCGAGTTCCATCGGCAGTTCGACGTTGGCTTGAAGCTGGAATTCCGTACCGTCGCGGCTGCGGGCCGGTCGCGAGCGCATGTGCTCCAGCGCCTTGGCCTCGCGCACCATCTTTTCGCGCCGCGCCTTGTAAGTCCTGAGCGTCCGCGCTTCCGGATTGACGACAATACGGCCTTTGCTGCCGTCGATGACGACCGTGTCGCCGGAGCGGACACCGTCCATCAGCCCGTGCGCGCCGAGGACCGCCGGCAGTTCCAGGGCGCGGGCCATGATCGCGGTGTGGCCTTCGGCGCCGCCCAGCATGGTGCCGACGCCGGCAACCTGGCCGGGGTCGATCTGTGCCATGTCGGCCGGGCTCAAGGTGTCGGCGATGATAATGCTGTCGGCCGGCGGCGGGCTCAGGCGCCGCGCCGGGTTCTTGGTCAGGTTGATCAGGACCCGGTTGCCGACCTCGCGGATGTCGTCGAGCCGCGCCGCGATGTAGGCGTCGTCCATGGTCTGGAAGGTATCCGAGATATCAGCGATCTCGCGGGTGACGGCGGCTTCGGCGTTGATGCGCTGGTCGCCGATACGGCGCTTGGCGCCGCGCACCAGGCGCGAGTCCTCGAGCATGTGAAGGTAGGCGTCGAGCAGGAAACCGAGTTCCTCGGCGGCTGCGCCTTTCATGCTTTTGGCCCGGTATTGCAGGCGGCGCACCTGGCGTTGGGCCAAGTCGACGGCACGGGTCAGGCGTTCTTCCTCGCCGGCGACCTCGCGTTTCTTGATGGTGTATTCGGGGATGTCGACGACGCCGGTTTCGCGCACGTGGGCGGCACCGACGGCAATGCCGGACGACACACCGAGGCCGTCGAATACGACCTCGCGTGTTTTCCCCTTTTCGGCACTCATCTCAATCCTCGTCGAACCGCTGTTCGATGAGGTCGACGATGGCGGTCAACGCGGCATCCGCTTCCGGCCCGCGGGCCTCGAGGTCGATCTCGCATCCGGGGCCGGCGGCCAGCATCATCAGTCCCATGATCGAGGTGCCGGAAACGGTCTGGCCGGAACGGCTGACAGCGATATGGGCATCGTAGGAACCGGCCACCTTGACAAACTTGGCCGCCGCGCGGGCGTGCAGGCCGCGCTCGTTGAGGATCGTCGCCGTGTGCAGCCGAGGCGGTTGGTTCACGTCTCTTCCTGGGCCAACAGTTGAGACGCGATGTTGATGTACTTGCGGCCGGCTTCCTGGGCGCTGGCGACGGCCTGGGCCAACGGCTCGGTTTCGCGCACGGAGGCCAGTTTGATGAGCATCGGCAGGTTGACGCCGGCGACCACCTCGATGTCGGCCTTGTCCATGACCGATATGGCCAAGTTCGACGGCGTACCGCCGAACATGTCGGTGAGAAGCACCGATCCGTCGCCGTTGTCGACACTGTTGGCGCATTCGAGTATCTCCGCCCGGCGGTGTTCCATGTCGTCGTTCGGGCCGATGCAGACGGCCGCCACGTTGTCCTGCGGACCAACGACATGTTCGAGCGCGGCGATCAATTCCACGGCCAGATTACCGTGGGTTACCAGCACCATGCCGATCATCTTGTCTCTATCCTCTTCCCTTGTGAAAGGGCCTTCTCAGCGGTTTCTCGACGGCCGGGCCAATGGCAAGACACCCCTCGATTCGAACGCCGCGGCGCCCTCTTTTCTTATTTGATTTTGGACTCAAATCCCCAGTTTGTCCAAGTCCCTATGGCGCAGTTGGGCGGCCTTTCCCTGTTTCTCGAACCAACGGGCCAGGCGTTCGGCCGTATAGACGGAACGATGCCTCCCGCCGGTGCAACCGACGGCGATGGTCAGGTAGCTCTTGCCTTCGGCCTGATAGCCTCCGAGCAGCAGGTCAAGAAGGTCGGTCAGCTTGTCGAAGAAAGGCTGGAACGTCGGGTCGGTCTCGATATAAGCGCCGACCGGGTCGTCGCGCCCGGAAAGCGGCCGCAATTCGGGATCGTAGTGCGGGTTCTTTAAGAACCTTACGTCGAAGACCCGGTCGGCATCACGCGGCAGGCCTTTGCGGAAACCGAATGTGGTGATGAACACCGACAAGGCGGCCTCCCGGGTCAGGTGAAAGTGCTCCTCCAACGCCCTCTTGAGGTCGCCCAGCGCCATGTCCGAGGTATCGATAACGATGTCGGCGGCGCCGCGCAGCGCCGCCATCCTGTTGCGTTCGCGGCGGATGCCTTCGCTCAGCGGCCGGTCGACAGCCAGTGGATGACGCCGCCGGGTCTCCTTGAAGCGGCGGACCAGGATGTCGTCGACGCAATCCATGAACAGTACAGTCACCGCGACCCGGTCGTTGTTGCGCAGCCTGTCGATCTGCTCGAGGAATGCGGAAACGTCGAAGTCGCGGGTCCTGACGTCGACCCCGATGGCCAGCCCCCCCCCGGCACGTCGCCGGAGGCCAGCAGGCGGTCGAAGAGCGACAGCGGCAGGTTGTCGACCGCCTCGAACCCGAGGTCCTCGAAATCCTTCAGGGCCGAGCTTTTGCCGGCACCCGAGACGCCGGTGACCAGGATGACGTGTGACCGATCGTCGGACGGGGTGGTGGTGTCAGTCATGGGCGCGCCTAATATCTCCTGTCGTCAAACCGACGGCAAGGGCGACCTTTTGGGCGACCGATATCTCGAACGGATCGAGGCGGAAAAGTGGCAGGCGTACGCCGGCGAGTGTCTTTTCGAGCGGGTCCGGGAGCCTCTCCGGTTCGCTCGAGGTCAGTTCGATCGCCAGTCCGACCGGAGACTCGCGGCCGGCCGGGCGGTCGATGATGCCGAGACCGCGCACTTCGATCAGCCCGAACAGGGCTTCCGGCGCGCGGGCAATCAGGACCCCGGATTCGTTATTTAGGTCGACCCGGTCATCGGCGATCAGAAGGGCGCCGGCGTCGATGAGGCGGAGCGCCAGATCGGATTTTCCGGATCCGGATGGACCGATGAGCAGGACACCGGTTTCCGCCATTGCGATACAAGTCGCGTGGATTTGCTCCTTCATGCGTTCGTCTCCGGGAGGCGTACGGTGAAGCGGGCGCCGGCGATCCGGTTGTCGAAGTCGACCCGGTTGGCGCCGGTCAGCGTGCCAAAATGGGCCTCGACGATTTGTTTCGAGATGTTGAGACCGAGCCCCGAATGGGTGCCGAATTTCTCTGTCTTCGGGCGTTCCGTGTAGAAACGTTTGAAGATGTTCTCCTCGGCACCGGCCGGGATGCCCGGTCCCTCGTCGTCGATGTCGACCCGGACGTAGCCCTTGTCCCGGCTGACCGAGACGGTAATCCGACCGTCCGGCGGGTTGAAAGAAACGGCGTTGGAGGTCAGGTTGCGGAAGACCTGGGCGATACGGCTCTCGATCCCATCGACAATGACCGGGCGCTCGCCGCCGTCGGAGCGCTCGAGACGGATTTCTGGTCCTCCGTCCCGGGTCGTATTCTGGACATCGGCGAGCATCGCCAGCATGGCGCCGATATCGACTTTCTCGGCTTCCGCACGCGACAGTTCGGCGTCTAGGCGCGAAGCATCGGAGATGTCGCTGATCAGCCGGTCGAGGCGGGTCACGTCCTCGGCGATGATGGTCATTAGTTTCTTCTGCTGGTCCGGGTCCTTGAGGCGCGATGCCGTTTCGACGGCGCTGCGGAGCGAGGTCAACGGGTTCTTGATCTCGTGGGCGACGTCGGCGGCGAAACTCTCGATGGCATCCATGCGTTGCCACAGGGCCTCCATCATCTGACCGAGGGTCTCTGCCAGTTCGCCGATTTCGTCGCGCCGATCCGACATGTCGGGTATTCGATGGTGGCGACCGTGGTCGTGGCGGACCCGCTCGGCGGCGGCGGCAAGGCGGCGCAACGGGCGGGCGATTGTGCCGGCGAGGTAGCCCGAGATCAGCACCGTAACCGACAGAACCACGGCGAAAACCTTGAGGATGTCGCGCCTGACCTCGAACATCGCCGCATCGATGCGTTCGGAGCCCTTGGTCAGCATCAGGGCGCCGAGCACCTGCTTGTAGCGCTGCACCGGAACGGCGACGCTGAGCACCAGGCTTTCCCCGTCACCAGCGCGAAGCGCCTTGACGTAGTCGCCGTTGAGCGCCGCGACGACTTCCGGGTAGTCGCGGGCATGGGGCCGGGCCTTCTCCTCGTAGTGGCTGAGACGGCGGCTCGAAACCAAATGGCGCAAGACGCGGTCAAAGGCCTCGAGGACATCGCGGAACGGATCCCGGGATTGTTCCGGGGGCGGCAGTTCCTCGATGCGGATCGCCGCCTTGCTGCCGGCGAGCAGCCGCGAGTCGGCGGCCAGCTGACCGTTTCGCTTGAACAGGCGTGCCCGTGTGCCGGTTGTTTCGACCAAGCGGCGAACCATCTGGTTGGAAATTTCTGAAACCCGGTATTGCCCGCCCGACGTCTCCGCGACCGCCCCTTCGCTCAGGGCGACCGCGAACATTTCCGCCTGCGTCGCCAGCGCCGACAGTTCACCGTCGATCAGGTTGTCCTTGTATTCGCCGAGATAGAGAATGCCGGCCGCTAGGATGGCCAGCGCCAGGATATTGACGGTGAGGATACGCCGGGTGATCGGCGAAATGAGCCGTGTCTTGTGCCGCTCGCTGGCCCGTTCCGTGGTCCCCCGTTTCATTCGTCCCGTCAGTTCGTCTTGTAGCGATAGCCGACCCCGTAAAGAGTTTCGATCTCCGCGAAGTCGTTGTCAACGGCCTTGAATTTGCGCCTGAGGCGTTTGATATGGCTGTCGATTGTCCGGTCGTCGACGTAGATGTGCTCGCCATAGGCGGCGTCGATCAACTGATCGCGGTTCTTGACGTGGCCGGGCCGCCGGGCAAGCGCCTCGACGATGAGGAATTCGGTGACGGTCAGGTTGATTTCATCGTCCTTCCAGGTGCAAAGGTGCCGGGACGAATCGAGGACCAGATCACCCCGCCTGATGATGTCGTCGTCGCCGGGATCCTTTTGCGTCGTTTCGTGGCGGCGAATGACGGCACGGATGCGTTCCATGAGCAGGCGTTGTGAAAAGGGCTTTTTGATGTAGTCGTCGGCGCCCATGCGCAGGCCCATGATCTCGTCCACCTCGTCGTCCTTCGAGGTCAGGAAGATGACCGGAAGATCGCCCTTGCGGCGCAGTTCGCCGAGCAACTCCATGCCGTCCATGCGCGGCATCTTGATGTCGAGGATGGCCAGATCGACCGGCCGCCGGCCCAGGCCGTGCAGGGCTTCGGCGCCGTCCGCATAGGTATCGACGTCGTACCCTTCGTCTTTCAGGGCGGCGGACAGGGACGCCAGAATGTTTTGGTCATCGTCGACGAGGGCGATGGTGTGAGCCATGAAAGATGCCTTTCATCCAGTTTGGTTCTTGAACCCGTGTCCTATGCCCCGTTTGTGGCGAAATTATAACCCCAAAAGGGCGTCACCGTTACCGCGGTTTCGGGGAAGTCGGGATTTCCGGGTTCAGACATGGCCGGCCTTCCTGACAATGCAATGATAGGACGCCCCTGATTGCGAAAGGTGCTGGACAAATCCGCCCAACCCGGAACAGTCTTTAAACCATGGGGCAAGCTATTCGCGGATTCGTGAAACTTCTGGTCGGATCGTTGCGCGATCTGACACCGATTATCCTGACCGTCGCCTTTTTCCAGGCGGTGGTCCTGCAACAGCCGTTCCCCAATCTCGACGACGTCCTGGTTGGCTTGGTTTTCGTCGTCCTCGGTCTGACGTTGTTCATCCAGGGCCTCGAGATGGGGCTGTTTCCGTTGGGCGACGACATGGCCGAGGCGTTCGCCCGGAAAGGCAGTCTCGGTGCCCTCTTGTCCTTCGCCTTCGCCTTGGGATTCGGCACCACGGTCGCCGAACCGGCGTTGATCGCCGTCGCTGACGAAGCCGCCAAGGTGGCGGCGGAAGCCGGCGCCATCGCGCAGGATGCGGACGCGCGGAGCACCTATGCCGATTCGCTGCGTATCGTCGTCGCGCTGTCGGTCGGAGTGGCGCTGGTCATCGGCGTGTTCCGGATCGTCAAGGGATGGCCGATCCATTATTTCATCATCACCGGGTACGTTCTGGTCGTCGCCATCACGCCTTTTGCGCCCGATGAGATCGTCGGCATCGCCTATGACGCCGGTGGCGTCACCACGTCGACGATCACGGTACCCTTGGTCACGGCGCTCGGCGTTGGATTAGCCACCACCATCCGCGGGCGCAACCCGATGAGCGACGGTTTCGGGTTGATCGCCTTTGCCAGCCTGACGCCGATGATCTTCGTGATGATCTTCGGGATCGTGGTGTGAGGCCGCCATGGAAATGATCACCTCCATCTTCGAAACGACGCTGGCCACCGTCATGGACGTGTTGCCGATCGCCGCCATCCTGTTGGGTTTCCAGGTTTTCGTCCTCAGGCAGAAACCGCGTCACCTGCACCGCATCATCATCGGCCTGGTCTACGTGCTGGTCGGACTGAGTTTCTTCCTGGTCGGACTGGAGAAGGCGCTGTTCCCGCTTGGCAACGCCATGGCCGAACAGTTGACGGCGCCGGATTTCACCGGTCAGTCGCCGGCGGTTGCCATTGATTGGCGCAATTATGTCTGGGTCTATGTTTTCGCGGCGACCATCGGTTTTGCCACCACGGTCGCCGAACCGTCGCTGATTGCCGTTTCCATCAAAGCCGAAGAGATCGCCGGTGGCGGTATCAGCGCCTGGGGATTGCGTCTCGCGGTGGCGATCGGCGTCGGCATCGGCGTCGCCGTCGGCACCTACCGCATCGTTTCGGGTACGCCGCTCAGTCTCTACATCATGGCCGGCTATGCGGTCGTCATATTCCAGACCTTCCGCGCGTCGAAAATGATCATTCCGCTGGCCTATGACTCCGGTGGCGTGACGACATCGACGGTGACGGTTCCGGTCCTGGCGGCCCTCGGCCTCGGCTTGGCGGCGGCCGTGCCGGGCCGCAGCCCACTGATCGATGGCTTCGGCCTGATCGCCTTTGCAAGTGTGTTTCCAATTATGTCGGTGTTGGGATATGACATGTTCGCAACATGGCTCCAACGTCGGCAACGCTCGAAAACCAAAGAGATGTCAGACGAGGAGGATGGAAAGTGAACCTGAAATTGATCATGGCCCTGGTGGCCGACGAAAAGACGGACACGGTCATGGAGGCGGCGCGCGAAGCCGGAGCGACGGGCGCCACCGTAATCACCAGTGTCCGCGGCGAGGGTCTGAATCCAACGAAAACGTTTTTAGGACTCGACATTTCGGCACAACGTGATGTCCTGATGTTCATCGTCGCCGCGCCCAAGGCCCGTGAGATCCTGGAAACGATTGCCGAGGCCGGTCAGTTCGACGAGGAACCGGGAACGGGGATCGCAGTCCAGATCGAAATCGAGGATGCGGTCGGCCTCACCACCCAGGCCGACGTCATCCAGCAAGAGATCGAGGAATCGATATGAACGAGCAAGACATCGTCCGAGTCCGGGACGTTATGACACCGGACGTCAAAACCATCGACCGCATACAAACGGTCGCTGAGGCCATCGAGATGATGCGGCACTCCGGTGTCAGCTCATTGATCGTCGAACGGCGCAGTGAGAACGACGAGTTCGGGCTGATTGTCGTTTCCGATATCGCCACCAAGGTCATCGGTCCCGACAAGTCGCCGGATCGCGTCAACGTCTACGATGTCATGACCAAACCGGTGATCACCGTTCATGGGGACATGGATATCCGCTACGCCGTCCGCCTGCTCGGGCATTTCAAGATTAGCCGGGCCCTGGTGATCGACCAGGCGCGGGCCCCGCTCGGTATCGTGACGCTACGCGACATGGTGCTGCGGCACGGCCAGGGTTCCTGATCAGGACGGTCGACTGAGGAGCCCGCCGTGCCCCGCCGGCCGGAGATGACCCGCGACCAGATGATCGGCGCCTGCCGCGACCTCCTCCGCGGCTGCCGCTCCGGGTCCTTGTCCACGGCAATGGCGGTATCCGATGGCTGGCCTTACGCTTCTCTCGTCACCTACGCGACCGACATCGACGGTTGTCCTCTCTTCCTCCTCTCCACACTCGCCGACCACACCCGCAACATCGCCGCCGACCCGCGCGCCGCCGCGAAAGCCCTGGCCGCCATCGAGGACAGTGTCATCGATCATATGAACGGCGATCACGCCGAAGCCCTCGACCTCATCGCCAACCGGTTACTCGGCCGCAGGGGGAGCGGCTGGAAAATGGGCGGTCTCGACCCGGATGGGGTGGACCTGGTCCTTGACGGCCGGTGGGCCCGTGTCGGGTTCCGGGCCTCCGTGGGCTCGGCCGAAGAGGTGCGCGGCGAACTCGTCCGCTTGACGAAGGCGGCACGCGGAAATCCGTAGGGACGCGGGGGATACTGTTGATAAACTCGCCAAATGGCGGACGGTGAAAATATCTGATTTTGATTTTGCAAGAGACGGGTGGCTTCAGAAGGCGTCTGTGCGGGCCCAGGCGGCTCCAGGGCGAAAAT
>Ga0056108_1000132_pt1 | contig 27713 bp, 23 predicted proteins | sample WorMetG1BERMUDA1_FD_83875 | JGI IMG/M metagenome (GOLD analysis project Ga0056108, IMG submission 83875) | Marine gutless worms symbiont microbial communities from Max Planck institute for Marine Microbiology, Germany - Inanidrilus... ... | reverse complement strand
CTATCGCTCACCGGACGAATTCGAAGCCCATGCACAAAAACCAACCACGGATCACAAACCGAACTGTCACCAATTAACGTGACTCAAAAAAGGGGGTCAGTCCAGTAAACTGTCACCGTAATGGCACCGTAATGGCAAAGGCGATCTGACACAGCGAGTATTTGCCCTCGCAACGGCAACATGCCTGGTCCGGTGGCAGTCCCAGACCCTGAAAGTCGTCGCCCGCGAGAGGGACCTGTCTGGCTCAGTTGGCAACCCGAAAGCATGATGGCGTTTCGACGGTAATCGCGGCGCCGGTGTGTTCTATCAGGCCCTGGAGCTGCAAAGACGCGCCGCCGATCAGCCCGCGATCGAGCAATGAACGGGCTTCGACCAAACCCCTTTCGAGTGCCCGCCGCACTTCATCCTCCGACAGGATTTCCACTCCCACGGTGACGGGCCGTTCGCCGAGATCACTGTCGGGCGAGAGCTCGCATGCCGGCTTGCGCTCGATCCGCGGTGAGCCCGGCAGATCGACGGCATTGGCGATCATCGTGGCGGCCGCATCGGCCGTCGCGGCGTTGTGCGCCACGACACTGACGGAATCGGCAATGCCCAGCGAGTGGCTGCGTCCGCGCCAGCCCGATGTCGCGATACCGCGATAGGGATCGTCGGCAGTCATGGTGATGCGCCCGCCGACGAAAGCGGCGATCCCGGCTTCGATGCGCTGCCCGGGCGCGATATGAAAGGCGACATCGCCGCCATTGTTGGCGTAAGCCTTGTCGATGGCTTCGCCGTTGCAAAGGTGAAACAGGATTTCGTCGGCAACCGATCCGGCCACCGCCGCCATCGGGGTGATGAATGCGGGACAGAAATCTTGCACGGCCTGTTGCATTCTATTGGCGACGGACCCGAAAAACCTTGTTTCCGGATGTGCCGGTCGCCTGATGTCCGGAAGCTCCTGCACGAGTTCCTCAAGCACGGACTCAAACCGCCTGGCCGCGCGCTCATACGCGTTCATTCTTCCATCGCCGAATGCTTCCACGATCAGGTCGATCGGACCATGCTGTAAATGCAGCCTGTTGCCGTCGGGCATCAGGACTACCTGGGCGCGTTGCATATCAACCGGCTTTCTGCTTGCTCAGTCCGCTGCCGGATGGCGGAGAGATCGCCCGCACGTCGTCGCCATATTCGCCGCCCTGTTCCAGGATTTCACCGATCGAGCGTATGGCATCGTCGTGACCACCCAGGGCCTTGTAGTCTTCCCTTTTGACCGTGAATTCCAACGGTGCGACCAATGCCGGCGTCGGAACGTAGCCGAATGAATTGTCGGGCATTCTCGTCACATCGACCATGATGGTGATGCCGCCGCCCGGCCACACGTAAAGCGGCGCGCCGCCACAGGTCACGCTGGTCTTCAACGCCTGTACGGATCGGGTCAGTTTGACCGGGTTCCTGGTGACGCCGGAACGCAGCGATCCGCCCGCTCCGCCCATGAAGAGTACGGTACAAAGCGCCGGCTCGCAGTTCTCCGCAATCAGGTCCACGCTGGGATGCAAGGTATCTGGCAGTTCCTGTTTCTGCGGCTCCAGATTGTCGTCGAGCACGTAATAGCCATGCTGCTCGCCGGTGGTCGATACCATCAGTATCGTAAGGCCCGGCCTTGCGCCTTTCTTGGCATTCCAGGGCCCGAGGATCGTCAGTGGATCGTCAATATCGGTCCCACCCCATCCGAGCCCCGGCTCGGCGACCTGAAAGTAGCGGCCCGGGGTCGATTTGCGGCCCTTGATCCTGATTCCGGTATCGGGCCAGTCCAGCACCTTTCCGGCCTGGTGCTCGGAAACGACGCCGGTGATGTGGTCGTCGACAACGACGACTTCGTCGACCAGACCCTTCCATTGGGACGCGAACATGCCGATCGTCGCCGAACCGCAGCCGACCCGCATCCGCTCCTCGCGGTGACCGTCGACAACCGGTGCCTTCCCGGCCTGGACGAGAACGGCCGAGCCGTCGTCGATTGTCAGTTCGACCGGCTCTTTGTTGCAGAGATCCATGAGGGTCCGGCAGGTCACCCGGCCTTCGGCCTTCGTGCCTCCGGTCAGGTGGTCGACGCCGCCTAAAGACAGCATCTGCGAGCCGTATTCGCTGGTCATCACGAGGCCGACGGCTTCTCCGTCGGCCCGCACCACCGCGCCCTCGCGGCCGAGATGGCGGTCGGTATCTATTTTCACCTTGACGCCGCAATAGGAAAAGATCGCCTCGGTCACGACGGTGATGAAGTCGACGCCATCGACTTCACGGCTGATGATGAAGGGCGCCGGCTTGTAATCGGGATAGGTGGTTCCCGCACCGTAGGCAGTGACGAAGACTTCGTCGTCGCGGATCAGGCTGCCGTCCCATTCGGATTTGAGAAACGGCGTAATCTCGCCGCCGGATTCAATGCGTTTGTTGAGGATCGTCAACGGATCGCAACGCACGATCTTGCCGTTCGAGTTCGCGTAACGGTCGCAGGCACCCGTCCTGCCTTCGGCGATGTAACACATCACCGGACAGGCATCGCAGCGGATCTTTTCGGACACCTCACTCATTGTGCCGCCTCGGCCGCCACGATCGCCGCCAGGACGCGGTGGGGCAGGGCGGGAAGCCGTGTCACCTTCGCGCCCGTTGCATGACGAATGCCGTTCAGAATAGCCGGCGCTGTCGGAATGAGCACATGCTCGCCGAGGCCCTTGACGCCCATCGGACCTTCAGGATCGGGCTTTTCAACGAAGATGGATGTGATACTCGGCATGTCGCCGATTGTCGGAATGAGGTAATCGTGAAGGTTCTCCGTGCGGCCCGGCAGATATTCCTCCATCAGTGCCATTCCCAGTCCCTGGGCGATGCCGCCTTCGATCTGACCTTCGGCCAGCGTCGGGTTGACCACCCGCCCGAGATCGTGAGCTGCAACGACGTTGAGAACCTTGACCGTCCCGAGCTTCAGGTCGACCTCGACCTCGGCCATCTGCGCGCCGTAGCCGTAGACGGCATAGGGTTTGCCCTGGCCGTTGTCATCCAGCGGTGCCGTCGGCGGATCGTAGGTCTCCTCGGCGCACAGCACATAACCATGTTCATTGGCTTCCAAGTCGGCGAGGTCGATTTTCTGAGTGGTTCGTTCATGGGCGATGACCAGCGTTCCGCCTTTCAGCGAGATTTCGGCTTTCGGTCCCATATTGCTCATGCGCAGGATCTGCTGGCGCAGTTCCCGGCCGGCCAGTTCCGCAGCCTTGCCGGTGACATAGGTCTGACGCGACGCGGAGGTTTTGCCGCAATCGGGCGTCAGCGCGGTGTCGGGTCCGATCAGTTCGAACAGTTCGATCGGTAGGCCGAGCGCGTCCGCGCATATCTGGGTAATGACAGTGTTGGAACCCTGACCGATGTCCGTTGCACCCTGATGCAGCCTGATTTTTCCGTCTGCCGTCAGGCCAAGCCGTATCGTCGACGGATTGGGCAGCGCCGTGTTGCCGCAGCCATACCAGCAGGAGGCAATCCCGACACCGCGCCGTTTCGTGGAGGACGACTCATTGAAGATCCGCGCATCCGCCAGCGCTTTATCCCAGTGGATTTGCAGTTTTTCCAGGCATTCGCCGATGCCGGCGCCGTGCATTTGCTGGCCGCAGACCGACGTGTCGCCATCCCGCAGGGCGTTGATCCGCCGGAAGGCAAGCCGGTCGATGCCGCATTGCTCGGCCAGTTCGTCGTAAAGCGTCTCCTGCACGATTGCGGCTTGCGGGACGCCAAAGCCTCGAAAAGCGCCGCTGACGGGGCCATTGGTGTGAACGGCACGGGCCTTGGCCACATAATTCGGCGTTCTGTACGGACCGGATGCATGCACCGGCACCCGCGTCGCCACCGTTGGGCCCCAGCTGGCATAGGCGCCGGTATCGAAATCGCCGTCGAACATCATCGCGACGATCCTGCCGTCATCATCGGCACCGATCTTGGCACGCATATGCGCCGGGTGGCGTTTTGTCGTCGATGCCATCGATTCCCCGCGCGTGTAGACAATGCGGCAGGGCTTGCCGGTTTTCAGCGTGACCAGCCCGAGAAGCGGCTGGATGGACACGTCGAGCTTCGATCCGAACCCGCCGCCTGCTGCGGCAGGAATGATCCGGACATGCTGCGGTTTCAGCCCCAATATGGTCGCCGTGTCGTCGCGGTCCATATGTGGTGCCTGCGTGCAGGCCTGAATGACGACCGTTTCCCCGTCCATCCAGGCGCAGCCCGCTTCCGGTTCGATATAGGCGTGTTCCACATAGCTCGATTGGGAGTCGGCCTCGACCAAATGGGTGGCCTTTGCGAGCGCCTCCTCGGGATTGCCGGTTCGCACGTGGCCGGTGATCAGGACGTTGTCGGCGCGGTTCTCATGAATCGGTTCCGTGCGTTTACCGCGCGCCGCGATCGGGTCGAGATTTTCGATTTCCTTTTTCCACACGACCGGAAATGTCGACGGATCGAGCGTCGTTACCGCATCCCGCTCGCCGACGATCAATGCGACCGCTTCGCCCAGAAACCGTGTGCGGCCCCCAGCAAGCGCCGGCTGGTCGGCAAAGGGCGGAATAACGCCGAAGCAGTTTTTTCCGGGGATATCGTCGGCCGTGAAGACTGCCTCTATCCCCGCTGTCTCGGCAACGAAGGCGTCGAGATCGGCGAAGGTGAAGCTGGCGCAATGGAATGGAGACCGGATGACCCCTACGCTCAACGCACCGGTCGGCCAATAATCAGCGCCGAAGATTTCCGATCCGGCCACTTTCGCCAGCCCGTCGAGGCGTTCGATGCGGGAACCGATTGCCTTGCCGGCCGCGGGCAGGTCCGGTTTGTCTTGCACCATATTCACGTCGCATACCGCCTTGACGATTTTGCGGTAGCCGGTGCAGCGGCACAAAACACCGCCCAGCGCATCCTCCACATCCGATTGCGAAGGGCTGGGATTGTCTGCCAATAAAGCGGTCGCGGCCATCAACATGCCGGGCGTGCAAATACCGCATTGGGCGGCACCATGGCGCAGGAACGACTGTTGAAGCCGGCCGAGCGTTGCGGCCGACAAGCCCTCGACGGTCGATATGCTGCTGCCGGAAACCTGTATAACCGGTGTCAGACAAGCGCAGACCGGGGCGCCGTCGACAAGCACCGTGCAGGCGCCGCAGTCGCCGGCATCGCAGCCGACCTTGGTGCCCCTCAACTGCAACTCCTCGCGCAGCACTTCGCTCAGGCGCTTTCCCGGATGGGAGCCTATGCTCGTCCTTTTACCGTTGACGTTGAGCTCAACCTGTCCGGATTGAATGGTCATGCGCCGTTCACTCCGTCAGGAACCAGGGCGCCGATGCAACGCCGGACCAGTTCGCCCGCGGCAATGCGGCGATAGGTGGCGTCACTGCGCAGATCGTCGATCGGCTGCAGGACGTCCGTCACCATCCTCTCCGGCATATGCGCGATCGTCTCATGCGAAAGCCTTTTTCCGGAAAGAAAAGCCTCCGCCTCTGAGAGGCGCGTTGCCACCGCATTGCAGGAGCCAACCGAAATGGCCGCCTCGGAAACCAAGCCACCTTCCTCGACAATCCGAACGGCGACCATTGCGATGGAAATGACGAGATATTTGCGGGCGCCGAGCTTCAGGAAAGAAGAGACACCCCGTGAAGCGGGTTTCGGCACCAGGATGGCGGTGACGATTTCGTCGTTCATCAACGCCGTTTTGCGCGGTCCGATGATGAAGGATTGCAGCGGCAAATGACGTTTGCCTTTCGGCGATTGCAGCTCGATTTCCGCGTTCAGCGTCAGCAGGCATGGCACGCCATCGGCCGCCGGCGATGCGTTGCACAGATTCCCGGCAAGCGTGCCGGCGTTCTGGATCTGGATGGATCCGACCTCCCTTGCGGCCAATTTGAGCGAGTCGAACGCGGGTGGCAGGTCCGCTTCGATCACATCGGTCCAGGTTGTCGTCGCGCCGAAATGCCAGCATTCTTTCTCTTCGCGAATGCCGCGCAGTGCCTCGATTGCCGTCAGATCCAGCACCGGACCAGGCAGTTTTTGCGCCGTTGTTCCTGCCAACAGATCGGTGCAGCCGGCGGCGATGGAGGCATCGTTCTCGCTCAACCAGTCAATTGCCATGTCCAGATTATCTGGTCGAAAATATTGCAATTGCATTGGTTTATTCCGGTGTGTGGTCGTGTCGCACGCCCTTATTCATTCGTATACAAATGGATTTTGCGAGCTATTGGTGGCCTTGTCAACTTGGAAATGTTTGAATTGTCCGACAGAAAAAAGCTAAAGACCTGTCATGCAAAATGCAAAGATCATTCCCGAAGAACCCGCCGAGGCCACTGACGGACAGCAACCGGACTATATCCTCGACAGGCAGGTGGGTTTCCTGCTGCGGCGCGCCACGCAGCGCCACCTTGCGATCTTTTTTGAACATCTGCCGGACATGACATCGACTCAGTTTGCCGCACTGGCAAAACTCTGCGAAGTCGGCAGGGTCTCCCAGAACGAGTTGGGCCGCAGGATCGCCATGGACGCCGCAACCGTAAAGGGCGTGGTTGATCGGCTGAGAGCCCGTGGGTTTGCCGAGACAAAAAAAGACCCCGAAGATCAACGTCGTCTTCTGGTCAGTCCCACAAGCCAGGGACAAGCGGCCTTCGAGAATTACCGTCACGCAGCCGCGCGCATCACCAGGGAGACCTTGTCACCGCTCGACGATGCGGAGGCCGAAAGACTGCTGGTGCTGCTCGCCAAGCTCGGCTGAGCGCTGCGGTTTTCCAATTGACGCGCAGCGCCATTGCTGTTTTCATTTGCATACGAATGAAAACAGGCGGGGAGTGCACAGACGATCCATGGCTGTCAATACGGCAAACCAGGTTGTCGGGGTCGATGTGGGAGGCACCTTCACGGATCTCGTCCTCATCGACCAGAGCAGTCATGAGGTGCGGCTGGCCAAGGTGCCGAGTACGCCGGAGAACCAAGCCTTTGGCGTTCTCAACGCGCTGAAGAACGCCGCAACCGAACTGCCGACCGTCAGCCTGATCATTCACGGCACGACGACGACCACCAACGCCGTGTTGGAAAGAAAACTCAGCAAAACCGGATTGATCACCACCCGCGGGTTTCGCGATGTGCTGGAACTCGGCCGGCGGACCCGGCCGCAGGCCTATGGAATGAAAGGCGAGTTTACACCGATCATTCCGCGGAACCTGCGCATTGAGGTCAGCGAGCGGATGGATGCCGCGGGCCGCGTTGTCACACCGCTGGATGAGACCGAGCTTGCCGAGGCGGCGCGCAAACTGCTTGCCGCGGGTTGCGAGTCTGTCGTCGTCCACTTCTTACATGCCTACGCAAATCCCGACCATGAGATCCGCGCGGCCGAAATCGTGCGCGATATCTGGCCCACTGACTATGTCACCATGGGCCATGCTCTCTTGTCTGAAAGCCGTGAGTTCGAGCGCGGCGTGACTGCTGCCGTCAATGCCTCCGTGCAGCCGCTGCTTGAGCGCTACGTCAAGCGCCTGACGGACGAACTGGCCGATGGCGGCTATGGTGGCGAAGTGCTGGTCATGAATGGCAATGGCGGCATGGTGTCGGCCCATCATGTTGCCAGGGAAGCCGCCAAGACCGTCATGTCCGGCCCGGCATCCGGAGTGATGGCGGCCGCCTATACCGGCCGCAAGGCGGGCATCGCGAACCTCATAAGCTACGATATGGGTGGCACATCGACCGATGTGGCGCTCATCCGAAACGCCCAGCCTTCCGTCTCCAACGAGATCGAAATCGAATATGCCATGCCGATCCATGTGCCGATGGTGGATGTGCGCACGGTGGGGGCAGGGGGCGGCTCCATCGCCCACGTCAATGCCGCCGGTCTCCTGGAGGTCGGACCGCATAGCGCCGGGGCAAGTCCCGGTCCCATTTGCTACGGACGCGACGGCACCGAGCCGACCATATCCGATGCCAACCTGTTGCTGAGGCGACTCGATCCGGAAAAGCTGACATCCGTCGAGGGCGGTGTCGCGCTGGACGAAGTGATGGCGGCTTTTGACGAAAAACTCGGCAAGCCGCTGGGTCTCGACGCTATCGAAGCTGCTGCCGCCGTCATTCGGTTGGCCAACACCAAGATGGCAGGGGCCATCCGCATGGTGTCCTTGTCGCTCGGTGCCGATCCGCGCGATTTCTCCCTGTTTGCCTTTGGCGGAGCCGGCCCGCTTCATGCCGCGGCATTGGCGCGCGAACTGGGAATACCGCAGATCCTGGTTCCCTGTCGGCCGGGCATCACCAACGCGCTTGGCTGCGTGGTTGCCGATCTCCGGCAGGATTTTGTCAATGCCATCAACCAGCCGCTCGACACCGTCGACATCGGACAGGTGCAAGCCGTTTTCGCCAAACAGGTGATGGAAGGCACTGATGTCCTGCAGCGCCAAGGCGTGGAACTGAGGCAGATTCGCACCACCTTCAGCGCGGATATGCAGTTTGTCGGCCAGACCCATCTTCTCCGGGTCCCACTGGATACGCCGACGCCTGACCGTGCCATGCTGCGCCATCTGTTTGAACAAACATATTATAAGCGCTTTCGCGTGGAACTCGCTGAAATCAAAGCGAATCTTGTCAATCTCAACGCGTCGGTGATCGGCGAGCGCGAGGAACTCGATCTCTCTAGCCTGATTGATCCGGATGGCCGCAGATCAACGCTTGAGGAGGCGCAATCCGGAACCCGCGACGTCTATTTTGACGACGGTTGGGTGAGCACGCCGGTCTATTGGCGCGATCATTTGCCGGCTGTGGTTGAACTGAAAGGGCCGGCGGTGATCGAGCAGATGGACACCACTGTCCTTATCGAGCCGGGCGATACCGTGCGGGCCGATGCGGACGGTAATCTTCTGATCGCGATCGGAAAAATGCCATGAGCAGCCCCGTCGATCCGATCACCCTCAGCGTCATCCAAGCCGGGCTTCAGCAGGTCTGCGATGAGATGGATCTGAGCTTTTCCCGCGCCGCTTTTTCGCCGGTAATTGCCGAAGCAAACGACCGCTCGGACGGCATCTACTCCGCCGTCGACGGAGCGCTGATTGCCCAGGGCGCCGGCGGTTTGCCGGTCTTTGTTGGGACTATGCAATATTCGACACGCATCCTGATCGAGATGATTGCCGCCGGCAAGGTGCGGGCGCCGGAGCCTGACGACATCTACATTGTCAACGATCCCTATCTCGGCGGCACCCATTTGATGGATGTTCGGTTTGCCCGGCCGTTCTACCGTAAAGGCGAGATTTTCTGCTGGCTTTCGAACACCGGCCATTGGCCTGATACGGGCGGATCGGTGCCCGGCGGCTTTTCGGCGTCGGCAACAGCGGTGGAACAGGAAGGCTTGCGGCTGCCGCCCGTCAAATTGTTCAAAAAGGGCGAACTCGACAGCGAAATCTATTCGATCATCTGCTCCAATATCCGCGTCGCCGAACAGCGCATCGGAGACGTCAAGGCGCAGGCGGCAGCGTTGATGGTCGGAGAAGACCGGCTGAACGAATTGCTCGACCGCTACGGGGACGAAACGGTTCGCGACGCGATCTCTGAACTGCGTATGCGGGCCAGCACGCAGATGCGGGCCTGCATCGCGGCCATCCCCGATGGCGATTATGCGTCCGTTGCATGGGTGGACAGCGACGGGGTTGTCAACGAGCCATTGGCTATCCGGCTAAAGATCGGCAAGGCGGGTGATGAGCTGACCTTCGATTTCAACGGTTCCAGCCCGCCCTGTCTCGGACCGATGAATTCGGTCTTCGCCACAACCCTGAGCTCCGTGTTCTTGGCCATGCGGCACATCTTTCCCGAAGTGCCTATCAGCGCCGGCGCCTTCGAACCGCTGAACGTCATCCGCCCGAGCGGCACATTTCTGGATGCGCACTATCCGCGCCCGGTCTCCGGTTGCGCCGCTGAGGTTTCGCAGCGCATTGCCGAGGCAGTCTTTGCTGCGCTGGTCGATGTTCTGCCGGACCGGGTGACCGCCGCACCGGCGGGCACCAGCGGCAATTTTGCCCTTGGCGGAAACGATGCGGAACGCAACCGCGATTTTGTCATGTACCAGCTTTCCGGCGGCGGATATGGCGGCAATGCCGACCATGACGGGCTTTCCAATGGCTGTTCGACGATCGGTATCTCCAAGGCGCCGCCGGTTGAGATTATGGAGCAGGCCTTTCCGGTGCTGTACCATCGCTATGCCTTGCGGGAGGGCTCCGGAGGGGCGGGAATGCATCGCGGCGGGTTTGGTCTCGAATACGAACTGGAACTGCGCAACGGCGAGGCGCGGGCGAGTTTCGTGATGGACCACGGACGCTTCGGTCCTCAGGGCGCGAAGGGCGGTTCGGACGGTGCGGTCAACGAGGTGGTGGTCATCCAGGCAGGAGTGCCATATGTGCCGGAACACCTCTCAAAGGAGCAGGACATTCCGCTCAAAGCCGGTGACCGCGTAAACGTGAAAACGCCCGGCGGCGGCGGATATGGCGATCCGTTTCAGCGCGTGCCGGAAGCGGTCTTGGAAGATGTGGTGATGCAGCGGTATTCTGTCGAACAGGCGCGCGTGCTGTTCGGTGTGGTTCTTGCCGGCGATCCGTTGCAGGTCGATCTCGGCGCAACGCAGGCTGCGCGCAGGCAGATGAAGCGGAGTGTGAAATGACGAGCGTGATCAAAATCGAAGAAACCGATGCTCTGTTGGCAATCGACATTCAGAATGATTTTTGCCCCGGCGGGGCGTTGGAAATCCCGAATGGCGATCAGGTCGTCGAGCCGACCAACCGGATGATCGATGCCTTTTCAACGGTGGTGTTGAGCCAGGATTGGCATCCGGGCGGACACAAATCCTTTGCGTCGTCCCATGATGGTCGGCAGCCGATGGAAAAGATCACCATGCCCTATGGAGACCAGGTACTGTGGCCGGACCACTGCGTTCAGGGGTCGCCCGGCGCCGAATTTCACGCCGATCTCAACACCCACAAGGCCGATCTTATCGTGCGCAAGGGATGCAAGGGCCACATCGATTCCTATTCGGCCTTTTTCGAGAACGACAAGACCACCGCAACCGGTCTGAGCGGCTATTTGAAACACCGCGGCATCAAACGCATTTTCCTGACAGGCCTGGCGGCTGAATTCTGCGTTGGGTTTTCGGCCCTTGACGGGGTTCAGGAGGGCTTTGAAGCCTTTGTCTTCGAGGATGCGGTGCGCGCGCTCGGCGGTGATCATTATCACACCATGCACAAGACGCAGAAAGACGCCGGCATCCGTTTCATCACCACGGCCGATGTGACGGTTCAGACGCCGAGATAGCGTCTCAGTTTCTCGGGATCGTTGCCAAGGGACGCCGCATCAGTCGTCTCCACATGGCGCCCGTTCTCGATAAAGGACACCCGGTCGGCGATCGACAGGATGGCATCGACGCGCTGCTCCACCAGGAGGATGGCGACGCCTTCGTTTTTCATTCGCACGATGACCTGGCGGATCTGCTCGATCACCGAGGGCTGCAGGCCTTCCGTCGGTTCGTCGAGCAGCAGGACCTGCGGCCGCAGGCACAAGGCGCGCGCCGTTGCCAGCATCTGTTGCTCGCCGCCGGAGAGGGTTCTAGCCGTTTGTGAGATACGCTCGCGAAGCCGCGGAAATATATCGAGAACCCAGTCGCGCGTGTCCTTGCCTTGCCGGCACGCCATGAGGCCCATTTCAATGTTCTCGGCCACCGTCAGTTCCGGAAACAGGCGTCTGCCCTGCGGGACGTAACCGATACGCAGGCGGGGAATTTCGTGCGCAGGCATCGTGCTGATCGTTGTTCCGTCGAGCACCACTGAGCCGGATGTCAGCGGCAGCAAACCCATGATGGATTTCAAGATAGTGGTTTTCCCTGCGCCGTTGCGGCCGAGCAAGCACAGGATCTCGCCCGCATTTGCATTCAGCGAGACGCCGTAAAGGACCTTGACCTGTCCGTAGCCGACATGGATGTCGCGAACCTCAAGCATTTCGCGCGGTTCCCAGATAGGCCGCTTGGACCGCTTCGTTTTCGCGGATCTCCGCCGGCGTTCCCTCTGCCAGGATTTGCCCGAAATTGAACACCGTGATGTAGTCGGCGGTCTTCATGACGACGTCCATATTGTGCTCGATGAGCAGGATCGTGGCTTCGCCCGCCAATGATTTGACCAGGGCGATGAACTCTTCGATTTCCGTTTCCGCCAGTCCCTGTGTCGGCTCGTCGAGAATGAAAAGTCGCGGCTCCTGCGCCAGCCCCATGGCGATTTCCAGGATACGCTGGTGGCCGTAGCTGAGGTCGCCGGCGCGCTGATTGGCCCGGTCGGCAAGGCCTACGCGTTCGAGCACCCCGGTGACTTTCGCTTCGACTGCACCGCGGGCGCCGCCCAGGCGGCGCCGAACCGCGAGCGCGACATTCTCGTGGATCGAAAGCCCGGAAAAGATCGATGTGATCTGGAACGTATAGGCCATTCCGAGCGCAATGCGCCGATGCGCCGGCAGCTTGCTGATGTCCTTCCCGTCGAACACGACCGTACCCGCGGTCGCCGCGATGCGCCCGCACACCATGCCGACAAATGTCGATTTGCCGGCGCCATTGGGGCCGATCAACGCCATGATCTGGCCCGCCGGGAGCGAGAAATCGATGTCTTTATTGGCCACGACCCCGCCATAGGTCTTTGTCAGACCTTTTGTCGACAGGATGGTCATGGCAGCCATGGCAGGGCCCGCTTTCGTATCTCGCCGGCAAGTCCCTGCGGCGCAAACAGCGTCAGCAGCACCAGAACCACGCCGGCGACCAGCATGTAGGCCGTGGTGATGGAGCTGGAGTAGTCGATCAGGTAGAACATGAATGCGGTGCCGATCAGCGGGCCGATGGTCACGCCCGCACCGCCCAGAAGCACCCACAATAGCGGCAATATGGAATACTGCACTGTGGCGAAGGTCGCGCCGGCATAGCCGAAAAGCAGGGCGTAGGCGGCGCCCGCAGCACCTGACATGACACCTGAAATGATGACTGCGTTCAGCTTGTGGCGGACGACGTCGTAACCCAGCATCTTGGCCCGCTCCTCGTTTTCGCGGATGGCGACGAGGCTGCGCCCGAACGGCGACTGGACAATATAGGCGATGAGCAGAAAACAGACGGAAAACAGTAACAGGGCTGCGACATAGCGTTCGGTCGGCCCTGTCAGGTCGATCCCCGCCAGAACCCGGTCGGCCTGCTGGATGACAAAACCCTCGTCCCCGCGCGTGTACTCTCCGAAATACAAAATGGCGAGATATCCCGCCTGGGCGAACATCAAGGTGACGATCATGAAGGCGACGCCGCTGGTGCGCAGCGCCAGGAAGCCGACCGCCGCGGACACGGCAAGCGCCGCGAGAAGACCGGTCGCAAAAGCGCTGGCCGGGTCCAGATCGAAGAATTGCATCATCATGCCCAGCCCATACATGCCCGATGCGAAAAACAGCGCGTGGCCGAGGCTGAGCAAGCCCGTATAGCCGAACAGCAGGTTGTAGCCCATGGCATAGACGGTCAAGACGAGGATGCGTGCCAGATTGCCGACATGATAAGCCGGCAGAACGAAAAACAGCACGATCAGAAACAGGATCACGCCCGCATGCAGGGCCTGGGAACGTTGCGTTTCGCTCATGTGCCCGCTTTTCCCAAGAGGCCTTGCGGCCGGAACACCAGCACCATGGCGACAACCAGCGTTGCGATGATCTTGGCGAGCGTCGGTGAGAAGAAGACGGAAATGATGCCGTCGCTCATGCCGATGAAGATGGCCGCGATGACGGTTCCCGGAAGGCTGCCGAGCCCGCCGATAATGACCACGATGAAGGACAAAAGCAGCGGATCGCCGCCCATGAGATAATGGGCCTGCTGGATGGGCACCACCAGCACCGCGCCGGTCGCCGCGAGCGCTGCGCCGAGCCCGAATACCCAGGCATAGACCCGGTCCACCGGCACTCCGAAGGCGCGGGCCATCTCATTGTCCTGTTGCGTTGCGCGCATGACCAGACCGATCCTGGTGCGGGTCATCAGCACCCACAGGCCGGTGAGAATGACAATGGCAGCGAAAATGACGAAAAGCTTGTAGCTTGTCGTGCCAAGTCCCCATGGCCAGACGACTTCAAAGCCGTTTTCACCGAACTCGAACCACGGTATCGACAGCCGCTGATTGAAGGGCGGCTGCACCGGGCGCGCGTGCGGGCCGAAGGTCATCAGGGTCGACTGCTGGATAATGTAAAGCAGCCCGATCGTGGCGACGATTGTCCGGTCGGGATCGTAGCCGATCCTCTGCAGGATGAGCCTGTCGGCCACGGCAGCGAGCACACCCACCAGAAACGGCGCCAGCAACAGGGCGGCAATGAATCCCAAAGCCGGATGGACACCCAGAAGATACGACACCCACCAGGCGATGACCGCGCCGAGCATGTAGAACTCGCCATGGGCGACATTGACAACGCGCATGACCCCGAAAACGATGCTCAGGCCCATCGCGGTCAGAGCGAGAATGGCGGCCGTAATCGCGCCTTCCAGCGAGGCAATCAGAAAATGCGGACCAAAATCCATTCAGTTGCCTCGCCGAAGAGCGTCCCCGGCAGCCGTCAGAACGGCTGCGTCGTGTAGTCGACCTCATCCTCGTAGAAGGTGTCTTCGATGGATGTCGTGTGGGTCAGAACCAGCCTTCCATCCTCAACCTTCGATATGTATTGATGGCCGAACGCCTGGTGGGTCTTGCCATTAAACAGCTTGGCGCCCTGCGGATGATCGTCCGACAATGGTATGTCGGTCATGGCTTCGACCGCCTCGATCAGTTGCGCGCGGTCGTCCGGCCCCTTGTAGTCAGCGGCTTCCATGCCTTTCTTGACGATGTTGAGCGTTTCCCAGCACCCGAACATATGGGCATAGGTTGACACGTCATTGGCATCGCTGGTCGAGGCGCCGTTATCGTCCACGCCGACGGCCGTACGGTAGGCCTTGTCATGGGATGTCTGATCAGGCTGCGCGTAACGCGGCATGCCTTCCCAGAAATAAGTACCTTCCAGAAACTCGAGTCCGGGACTGTTGATGTCGACCGCCTCGAGGCTGTCGATGAAACCGAAAATCTCCGGGCTGTTCGGACCGAAAAACTCGCCCAGCTCCTTGACGAAGGTGAGCACCGCCGGGCCGACCATCACGTGATAGACCACGTCCGTATTGCGCGGAATGTTCGGAAAATATTTGGTGAAGGACGTTTCGGTCGGTGGAATGGCAATTTTGGCGACCACTTCACCGCCCTGCCTTTCGATGGCTTCGCTGAAGAAATCGCGGTGATCGTGACCGAAGGCGAAATCCGGGAAGATCATTGTGACCTTCTTGCCGAGATTGTCGCTGACAAACGGCGCCATGGCCTGCACCTGGCTTTTTACGTCTGTGATGCCGGGCTGTAGCGTGTAGCGGTTCAGTTTGCCACTCGCCACATGGTGCCCTTCGGAGACGACGAAATAGGGCAGTTTCAGCTCGCCGGCACGCGGTGCCGAGCCGAAGACGACATGGCTGAACAAGGTCCCGAAGGCGATGTCGCAACCGTGCTGGGTGGCGAATTTTTCGACCACTTCGGCGCCGCGCTTCGGATCGGTGCCGTCGTCCTCGGCGATGATCTCCACCATCCGGCCGTTGATCCCGCCCATGTCGTTGATGCGTTTGGTTGCTGCATCTGTCGTGCGGTCATACCAGCGCCCATAGGCGGCTCCGATGCCGGTGCGGTGAACCTGGAATCCGATCTTGATCGGTTCCGACGATTGTGCCTGTGCGTAGCCGCCGAACCGGGGCAGGGCGGCGCTCGATGCAAGGATGGTCCCGGCACCCAGTGCCTTGATTGCGGTACGGCGTGTTATGCGTGTTCCGATGGTGCTTTTTTTGGTCACCTTGTTGCTCCCAGTTTTCTGTTCCGTGGAAAACTATTCCGGCAGTTTGTATGTGTACAAACGGCATGTCCAGTGTTTTTTGGCCGTCACGCCCCGCGTGGAGCGGCAAGCAGCCACAGTCCGAACCAGGTGTAGGCGATCATGAACAACGCGATCGGAGCGTGACACAAAAGCACCTGGCGCGTGTTGTTGAAGTGTTTCGATACGACCGAGTGGGCCATCAGGACAGCGAGAATATGTCCGATGACAATCAGCCCTGCCTGAGAGAGCCAGATCCGCCGCACACTGTCCTGTGTCTTCAGGAACCCGGTCGTCACCTGATAGTTCTCCAGGCCGAGGTAGTTCGCGCCCCGCGCCAGCGGATCGGACAACGCTGCGATGACATATTGCCCATTGACGAGGAACGACACCAGATAGTGAGACCCGTGATAGGCGATGGCAATCGGAATGACGGTGATGGCCAGGCGACAAAAGAGAGTCTTGAACGCCTGATGCTCCTGTCGCGCTGTTCCGCGGACTGCCAGTTTGACACCGCACCACACGCAGCCGGAAAAGATCCCGAACAGCAGAAGATTGGCGGCCATCAGCCCCGTGACAGACTGGCCTATCACAGCGGAGCGTCCCGGAAATTCCAGCGGATTGACACCGATTTGCGCCAGCCACCAAAAGGTTTCGTTGACGCCGTCGAAACTTCCCGATGCCAGAAGCGCAAGGGCAAAAAAGGCTCCCGCGTAAGACAGTCGCCCGTGTTGTATCGCTCTCCAACCGGGCATTCCGATGCTCAGAGCATGACCGCCTTTCGACATCTTTGCCGGTGCGAGCATCGTCGCCAGCTTGAAAAGAATGGTGAAGCACTCACACCGCGAAAGCCATGCATTGGCGCCGAAGACAACCATTCCCGCGAATGTCACGAGAACATATCCGAGAACGATATTGGCCAAACGGGCCGGATCGTCGGGAGCCGGATCGGCGATGGCGAAGGCGAAGAAGGCCAGCAGCACAGGAATTGCTGGCCAGGTTCCGAGGCGCTCGGGCAGGGCGGCAAGCCCCGGCTGGTCAAGCGGCCCCAGCATCAGGCGATAGGCTCCGGTCCACGGATTGATCCAGTCCCAAAGGTCGCCGAAGACCGGATGCACCATCACGATCGCGATCCACCACACCGTCCAGATTGTCAGGGGCAGTAGATTGACGAGCGGGTCCCGGGTGCCGGCAACGCCAATGATAACCAGGCCGATCACGAGGCACAGCGACATCAGGCTGGTGACGGGTTTGGCGGCATTTAGGATCTGAAGCGGTGTCCATCGGTCTGCGCCAAGCCGAAACGGTATGAAGATCGAACGCATCCAGCCGCGCGGTGCCAGGGAGACAATTAGAATTGATGCCGCGACGGCGGTCACGCCGGCCGCCCGGTAGGTACCGGTCGGCAGCAGCAGCACAAAGCTCTGCTCGGAGACGTGTGCTGCAGCGGGGCCGCAATGGGAAAGCCACACGGCAAGGCCGATGAGCGGGGAAAATAGAGTTGTCCTGCTCAAATCGTTGACGCTCCGTTCATCATCAAACATGTTAGCTTACAAACAAATTGAGATGATTATCAATGAACCGGAAACGGACGATCGCAGTTCTTGTTTTGCTCGTTTTGGCTGGAGGGCTGCTTTTCTGGAGCCTGCAGGAGACGGCATCACCGATGAAAATCTCCAACCCGAGAGCGATTTTGGGACAGGATGGCGGGAGGCCGTTTCCGGTCTATCTGACATTGGAGAACACGGGCAGCGCCGACAGATTGACCGGCGTGAAATCCACCCTCAGCGAACACGTGATGGTCATGGGCACGGAAGGCGAGAACGGAGCCGTTGTGCCGGCCGGCTCGAAGCCCAGTTTTGCGTCCGACGGTGCGCATATCATGATGATGGGCGTGGAAGCGGATCTGCCGGACGGATCTTTTGTGCCGCTTGTTCTGACGTTTGAAAATGCCGGCGACGTTCCCGTCAAGGCGCTGGTGAGCCGCCCTGTCTCCGAAGGTCCAGCCAACGGTAACGGACAAGCGGATACCGCAATGATGGCACATGACATGCACGGCCCGGGTGCCGTTTACGACGTTGCGCCCGGCGAACCGGCTCCCGAACTGTCGCTCGCCGTTTATCCGCTTTCCGATGACGGCGGATATCGCGTTATCGTGGAAACCGCCAATTTCGTTTTTTTTCAGCCCGAGGGCGATCTGGCCCCGCACGCCGCTGGCCAGGGCCACGGCCACCTGTATCTCAATGGTCTGAAACTACAGCGCATGTACGGACCTGAAGCGACCATCGGTGCTCTCCCGCCCGGCAGCCATATCGTGCGCGTGACTTTGAACACGAACGATCATTTCGCCTATGCCGTGAACGGAGAATCGGTCACCGCGCAAGCAGCGGTTGAGGTGCAATGATGGAGTCGTTTCCGGCTCAGGACGTTTCACGTCTTTCAATGCAACAGGTTTGTGGATATCCGCCGAGGGGGTCAGTCCACCAGTAAACTGTCATCTATGGACGCCCCCTTGATTGCAAGCGTTTCTTTGATGTTTTGGCAACGGAGGTCTGCAGTCATCTATCCGGCCTGTTTTTGCGGTAATTGATGACCGCTGGCCCTGATGGAATCCGAGGATCGACGCCTCATCACCGTAACGGGCTCAAGGCCCGGACAGTTAATCGGGTTTGGCCGATCCCGGTTACCCTGTCTTGCCATCACATCGTCTCAACCGTCGCAATCAATCTCGTTTTGTCTCGTTTTGCCTCAGGGCGGGGACGCTCAAAGCCTTTCCTCCATGTCAGGCTTTGATCGGCACCGCCCGGTAGGTTTCATGACGCGTCAGCAAAGCCCACGCGGTCCGTGCGGTCTTGTTGGCCATCGCCACCAGCACGACATTCGTCGGCCGGCGCGCCAGCAGCGCCTGCAGCCATCCCGATCGCCGATCCTTGCCGCCGGTAGAGTACTGTTTTGGAACAAGACCCAGCCAGGCCGCCAGTTCCCGGCCTGAGCGGAACTGCGAGGCATCGCCGATCGTCGCCACCAGCGCGGTCGCCGTGATCAGTCCGACGCCCGGGATCGTCGCCAGACGCCGGCTGTTGTTAAGTTTTGTCATGGATCGGCCTTGGTAAGGAAGACATTCATGGGCCCTGGTAGCTGTTGACTGGTTCCAGTCTGATGCCGTGCTGGTAGCGGCGGGATAACGCCCCGCAGTTCTCGAGAACCACAAACGAACCACCCCAGGCGTCATACGGCGGATCTTAGCAAAGCCCTTGTGGTTTTTTCGTCGGTTATGAGACCATGAATCAGGCGCCCTTTGATGGCCCCTTTGATGGCTGCGACCTTGGACCGGCCTTTTGCCGCGGCGATGACGGGGGTTCCCCGTTTGAATTTTAGGGGAACGCTTGCCACCCGGGCATTGGTGTGGCCGGGTAAGATCTGACCCTGCTCATCATAGCACCAGCCGATGATTTCGCCGACGGCGCCGGCGGCCTTGAGCCTGCCAAGCTCGGATTTGGAGACAAAGCCCTGGTTGAGGATGGGAGCCGTCTCGTTCAACTCCCCGATGCCGACAAAGGCGACATCGCATTTCTTGGCCAGGGCCATGGTCTTTTTGATGGAGCGTTGCGCCATGATGGCTTTCAATTCAGCCTTGGTCGCGGCGACCACGGGCATGGGAAGGGAATAGGTCAAGGCGCTCAGTTTATCGGCGATGGAGTAGGAGACGTTATATTTGGCAACGGACCCGTCCGGTGAAATGTTCCCGGTTAAGGAGACGATCGTGTGCTGGTCGCAGTCGATGTGCGGCAGCTGGCCCACGGCGGCTCTCAGCGTCCCGCCGGTGCCCAGGCCGAGAACCACCGGCTCGGATTTTTCCAGCCAGTGTTCGATTTCTTCAGCGAGCTTGTGTGAGACGCCGGTCGGTTCTCCATTGACATCGGGGATGGTCGGCGCCACCCGGCACAGGCTCAAGCCGAAGCGGTCACACAGCTTCTGGCCAAGCTCCAGGCGCCGCGTCGAGGCGTGATCAATTCGAATTTTGACCATGCCTTCACGGGTGGCATGGGCGAGCAATCGTTGTACCGCCGGCCTTGAAACGCCCAATATCTTGGCGACCTCATCCTGCGTCTTTCCGCTGATATAGGTGAGCCAGGCGGCGTGCGCGGCTTGATCCGATTTGCTGGTCCTTGGATTCATGCGCACGCATACCTTTTATTCTGTCGCCCCGTTTCCGATGCATGGGACAGAATTTAGATGAACCGGTTTGCCTGATCCAGTCCCCCGATCCTGTCTCGAAGTTCTGGTCACTATGACCCACTCACCACGATCCATTTAATGGGGTGAATTCTCAAGCGCGTTGACAAGTCCGTTTCTCTCCGTGATCATTTGGTCTACATCTGATCTTTTGCTCGAAATGGCAATGGCAGGTGGGTGCCGCGCAAGCGTTGAAGAGGAGGCCCGTTGTTGCCGCCGAATGATTCTCTAGTCTCTATCTTCACGATTTCGCTAAGTTTTGCTGCAACATTTGGCGGTTTGATAATAAAAATGTGAAATGATCTACAAAGTTTTAAGTATAATATTTACAAAAACAATATTTTATTTAGATATTAGCAATTAATCTGCTCTTATGGTACCTGTATGAGAAGCCATCTGCGTTTATTGTAAGGGTATTTCCAAGAATAAACCTTAGGTGTCTTTGAGGCTGGGCCGAGGTTGTCCGATGTCGCCAGTCCACAATCAGGTGCGTTGACAAGTCGGCATCCCTTCTTGATCATTTGATCGATAGCTGATCTTTTATTCGATATGGTGATTGCGAGGGGGCGGGCTGTCAGCAAACGCCTGATCCGGGACCCCGCCGGCTCGACGAGGCGGCAAGGGCGGGATGGCTCTATGATGTAGCCGGCAACAATCAGGGCGAGATTGTCCAAAAGCTGGGAATGTCGCGGCAATCGGCCCAGCGGCTGGTTTCACTTGCGGTCTCTGAAGGGTTGATCAAGGTGCGTCTGGATCATCCGATCGGGCGTTGCATGAGTCTGGCGGAAACCATGGAACAGCAATACGGCCTCCAATTTGCGATGTCGTTCCCAGCGATCCGGTGGCACCCTTTTCCCCAACCGGCGTGCCGCAAGCTGGGGCCAGAGAAATGGAGCGCCGCCTGAAGTCACCGAAGGCGAAAATCCCGGGCGTGGTAAACGGACGATCGCTTAAGGCGTGCGTTGAGCGGCTCAAGCCCATGCATTGTGCGCAGCACACCTTGGTCTTGCTGCTTGGGAACATGGCGACGGACGGCTCCGCCACGGCCTACAACGTGGTCATCGGCATGGCGGAACAGGTCGAAGCCTGGCACTATCCCATGCCCCTGCCGCCGCTTGCCCACGGTACGGAAAAGCGGGCCATATTCCAGGAACAAGAGCCCTATCGCACCCTATTGGAGCTCGCGTCCAAAGCCGATGTGACCTTTGTGGGGATCGGGGAGACGACGGACACCTGTCCCATGCTGGTTGACGGATTTATCAGCCGCGCGAAATGCGCACCCTGACTGCAGCCGGTGCGGTGGGGGAAATCACCGGCTGGGTGTTTGATTGCGAAGTGTGCTGATTGAAGGGCTGACCAATGACCGGATCACCAGTGCGCCGCTCAAAATCGGGTCTGAAAAACCCGTGTGCGGCATTGCGGCAGGGCAGGCGAGGATCCCAGCGATTCGAGCGGCCATGGGAAGCTTTCTGATCAAATGATCACAAATGATCAATTGATCGATTTTATATAACTTATTGATATAATTAAGATAATTAAGGCGTTTTGCACCAAAATGAGCGTTTCTTGGCGATGAATTGTTGACAAGGTGAAATTGATAATTAATGTTTGCCCAGCGACATAGCGATTGCCCATGGCGGGCAAAGGGAGGTATCCAATGATGAGATTCGCACGTGCCCTCTTGGGCGCATCCGCGGTTTGCGGCTTGGCATCGATCGGGGTTTCAGCAGCTCTTGCCGAGACAATAACCATCGCCACCGTGAACAATGGCGATATGATCCGCATGCAAAAGCTGACGGACGACTTCACGGCCAAAAATCCCGGCATCGACCTGAATTGGGTGACGCTGGAGGAAAATATCCTGCGCCAGCGCGTGACCACCGACATCGCCACCAGGGGCGGTCAGTTCGATGTTTTGACCATCGGCATGTACGAAACCCCGATCTGGGGCGAAAGAGGCTGGCTGGTCTCTCTCAACGATCTGCCGGAATCCTACGACATAGACGATATCCTGCCGGCCATGCGCGCCGGGCTTTCCGTCGGCGACACGCTGTATGCCGCACCGTTTTACGGCGAGAGCTCCATGGTCATGTACCGGACCGACCTGATGGACAAAGCGGGTCTTGCCATGCCCGATGCGCCGGACTGGGACTTTGTCGCCAAGGCGGCAAGAGCGATGACGGACAAGGACAATGAGGTCTACGGCATCTGTCTTCGCGGCAAGGCCGGCTGGGGTGAGAATATGGGGTTCCTCACCACGCTTGGAAACTCCATGGGCGCCAGTATTGTCGACGAAAACTGGGTGCCCCAGTACAGCGGCGAGGCCTGGAAAAAGGCGCTGAATTTCTACCTCGACCTGATGGCTGATGCCGGGCCGCCCGGTGCGTCTTCCAACGGCTTCAATGAGAACCTGGCGTTGTTCCAGCAGGGCAAGTGCGGCATGTGGATCGACGCCACGGTTGCGGCCTCCTTTGTCACCAACCCGGCGGAGTCCCAGGTTGCCGACAAAGTCGGCTTTGCGCTCGCGCCCGATGCCGGCCTTGGCAAGCGCGCCAACTGGTTGTGGGCCTGGGCTTTGGCCATTCCCGCCGGCACCCAGAAGGAGGCGGCCGCCAAGAAGTTCATCGAATGGGCCACGTCCAAAGACTATCTGGAGCTGGTTGCGTCCAAAGAAGGCTGGGCCAATGTGCCACCCGGTTCCCGCACCTCGCTTTATGAGAACCCGGACTATCAAAAGGTCCCGTTCGCCAAGATGACGCTGGACAGCATCAACGCGGCCGACCCGAACAACCCGGCCGTGGATCCCGTGCCCTATGTCGGCATCCAGTTCGCCTCCATCCCGGAATGGCAGGCAATCGGCACCGCGGTGGGTCAGCAATTCTCGGCCGCACTGGCCGGGAATGTTTCCGCCGATGAGGCTCTGGCCAACGCCCAGGCGCTTGCCGAACGCGAACTCAAGAGAGCAGGCTACATCGAATAGATCAGTCCTTCCGGCTTTCGGCCGGCGCCCAGTCGCGATTTGGGCGCCGGTTTTCTTTGCCGGTGTCGGACCTCCCGTTCAGACCGGGAACCTGGCGGACGGTTCACACAGCGCCCGCAATGAACACGCAGCCCACGGCCCCTCCGCCGCCACTCTAGGCGAAGGCTCAGCGGTGGTCGGGAGGGGTAGCGGCCGGAACGGCTTGCCAGACGTCCCGCGTGAGATTTCCGATTCAACTCTTAAGAGACGTTCCACCGAGACATGGCCACGAAACACTCCAGGATAGCAGCCCGGTTCATGATGTCTCCAGCAGTCGTGTTGCTGCTTGGCTGGATGATCGTACCGCTGGCCATGACGGTCTCCTTCTCCTTCCTGAACTACAATCTGCTCTCACCCGGCGCCCGCACCTGGGCCGGGTGGTTGAACTACGAATTCTTTGTCACCGACCCGGCGTTCATGATCGCGATCGTGAACACGGTTGTGCTCGTGGGCGGCGTCCTGGCGATCACCCTTGTCGGCGGCATTGCCCTGGCGGTTCTGCTTGATCAGCCCATATGGGGCCGGGGCGTGGTCCGGCTCTTGGTCATTGCGCCGTTTTTCATCATGCCCACCGTCTCCGCCCTGGTGTGGAAAAACATGTTCATGAACCCGGTCAACGGCCTGTTCGCCCATGCCGCCAAGGCTGTCGGCCTGCAACCATTCGACTTTCTCGCCCATGCGCCCCTGGCCTCCATCATCCTCATGGTGGCCTGGCAATGGCTGCCCTTTGCCACCTTGATCCTGTTCACCGCGCTACAGTCGCTTGACCGCGAACAGATGGAGGCCGCGCATATGGATGGCGCGGGCGCGGTGAGCCGATTTTATCATCTCACCCTGTCGCACCTGGCCCGGCCTATCACCATCGTGATCCTGATCGAGACCATTTTCCTGCTGTCGGTGTTTGCCGAAATCCTGGTGACCACCAATGGCGGGCCTGGCTATGCCACCAACAATCTCACCTTTTTGGTCTATGCCCAGTCCCTGCTCAAATTCGATGTGGGCGCGGGTGCGGCCGGAGGTGTCATAGCGGTCATCTTGGCCAATATCGTCGCGCTGTTCCTCATGCGTATGATCGGCCGCAACTTGGAGGCATAGACTGTGGCGCTTCCGGCTTCACATTGGCGCACCGCGACAAACACGGCCTTGGCGTGGCTTGCCGGTTGCCTGTTGTTCTTTCCGATCCTGTGGACGGTCCTCACCGGTTTTAAGACCGAAGCGGAGGCGGTCGCCGATCCGCCCGCCTTCTTGTTGTTTGACTGGACGCTTGAGAATTATTTCGAGGTGCAAAGACGCTCCGACTATCTGCGCCACTTCATCAATTCCGTGATCATATCCCTCGGCTCCACACTGGTGGGCTTGGTGGTCGCCGTGCCAGCGGCCTGGTCCATGGCCTTTGTGCCGGCCAGGCGCACCAAGGACGTTTTGATGTGGATGCTATCCACCAAGATGATGCCGGCGGTGGGCGTGCTGGTCCCGATCTATCTCTTGTTCCGCGACTTCGGGCTGTTGGACACGCGCACCGGTCTGGTCATCGTTCTCATGCTCATGAACCTCCCGATCATGATCTGGATGCTCTACACCTATTTCAAGGATATCCCGGCGGAGATCCTGGAGGCCGCACGTATGGACGGCGCCGCGTTGTGGTCGGAGATCGTGTATGTGCTGACGCCCATGGCCCTGCCGGGCATTGCGTCCACAATGTTGCTGAATGTCATTTTAGCGTGGAACGAGGCCTTCTGGACGCTGAACCTGACAGCGGCGAATGCGGCACCGCTGACGGCGTTCATTGCCAGCTATTCCAGTCCCGAAGGCCTGTTTTACGCCAAGCTGTCGGCGGCCTCCACCATGGCCATTGCGCCGATCCTGGTGCTGGGCTGGTTCGGCCAAAAACAACTGGTCCGCGGCCTGACATTCGGTGCGGTGAAGTAGGAACCCATGGGCAGAATATCTCTCAACGCTATCCAAAAGCGGTTCGGGACCGTCACGGTCATCGGCGATCTCAGCCTGAAAATCGAAGAAGGCGAGTTCGTTGTGTTTGTCGGCCCGTCCGGTTGCGGCAAGTCAACCCTGTTGCGGATGATTGCGGGCCTGGAGGACACCAGCGAGGGCACCATCAAGATTGACGGACAGGAGATGACGACAACGCCGCCGGCCAGGCGGGGCCTGGCCATGGTGTTTCAGTCTTATGCGCTCTATCCGCACATGAGCGTGCGCAACAATATCGGCTTTCCTTTGAAGATGGCCGGCATTGCCAAAGAGCGGCGCAATGAAAAAATCGAATATGCCGCTCAGGTTCTCAACCTGAGCGACTATCTCGACCGCCGTCCCGGCCAGCTCTCCGGTGGACAGCGTCAGCGGGTGGCCATCGGCCGGGCGATCGTGCGCTCGCCCAAGGCTTTTTTGTTTGACGAACCCTTGTCCAATCTCGACGCGGCTTTGCGCGTCAAGATGCGCCTGGAGATTGCCGAACTGCATCAGCGGCTGGGAACCACCATGATCTACGTTACCCACGATCAGGTGGAAGCCATGACCATGGCCGACAAGATCGTCGTCATGAACAAGGGCGCCATCGAGCAGGTCGGGTCGCCGCTCGAGCTTTATCGCAATCCGGCAAACCTGTTTGTCGCCGGCTTCATCGGCTCGCCGAAAATGAATCTTGTCGGCGGTCCCGAGGCAAAAGCCTTTGGCGCCGATACCATCGGTTTCCGTCCCGAGCATACCGGTTTGAACCAGAACAAGGGGCAGTGGACCGGCGTCGTCGGCGTCACCGAACATTTGGGCTCCGACACCTTTGTGCACGTTCATGTCGATGACGTCGGAGCCCTGACCGTCCGGGTCCACGGCGAGATCGCTCTCAAACCCGGTCAGACGGTTCAGGTCACGCCGGACAGCGACAAGCTCCACCGGTTTGATGAACGCGGAATAAGGGTCCGATGATGCGCGAGCCGACGATCATTCCACCGCTCTCCGAGGCAAATCTGGACCTCATACCTGCCCGGGTCGCGGGACCGGGCTTTGACATCGCCCGGCGGCGCGCGGGGATCCTTCACTTCGGAGTGGGTAATTTTCACCGGGCCCATCAGGCGGTCTATCTGCACAAGCTGTTTGAGATGGGCCGCGACCATGATTGGGGCATCATCGGCGCCGGGGTGCTGGCGAGCGAGATCTCCCACTTCGACACTCTTAAGGCACAGGATTGCCTGTATACGATTGTGGAACAGGCGGCGGATCGATCCGCTGCGCGCATTGTGGCAAGCCTGCTTGACATGATCAGGCCGGGCGATACCCAAGCGATCATCGCTGCCCTGGCCCGGCCCGAGATCCGAATCGTTTCGCTGACCATCACCGAAGGCGGTTACTTTATCGACGCAGCCGGGACAGGTCTCGATGCGACCCATCCCGATATCGTTGCCGACAGCCGCAATCCCGGCGCTCCGAAAACCGTGTTCGGCCTCATTATAGCCGGTCTGAAGGTACGGCGTGCCCTGGGTCTTCCGGCTTTTACAATCATGTCGTGCGACAACATCCCCGGCAACGGATCGGCAACGCGCAATGCCGTGACCGGTCTTGCCCGGCTGTTTGATGCCGAACTCGCCGACTGGATCGCCGGCTCGGTCGCCTTTCCCAACACCATGGTGGATCGCATCACCCCGGCTACGGGCGAGCCGGAGCGCGCCCGCATCAGACATGATTTCGGTGTCGGCGACAGCGTACCGGTCTTTTGCGAGGAATTTACCCAATGGGTCCTGGAAGATGACTTTCCGGCCGGACGTCCCGCGCTGGAGCAGGTCGGGGTTCAGTTTGTATCCGATGTCCGTCCCTTTGAAAGGATGAAGATCGGCGTCTTGAACGGCAGCCATGCCATGATCGCTTATCCGGCCGCCTTGCTGGGATACACGTACATACACGAAGCCATTGAGGATCCGCTCATCCGGGGCTTTGTTGAAAAGGTGCAACAAACAGAGGTCTTGCCGCACCTTGCGCCGCACCGGACCGATCCTGCCGCCTATCTGCAAACGATCCTGAAACGGTTTTCCAACCCCGCGATCCAGGACACGGTTGCGCGCGTGTGTTTTGACGGATCCAGCCGTCAGCCCAAGTTCGTTGTCCCGTCCATTTTGAATTGCGCAGCCGCCGGTCAGCGGCCGGCCGGCTTGGCTTTGTCCTGTGCATTGTGGTGCCGCTATTGCTTCGGGGTCGATGACGCCGGCCGGGCCATACCGCCCAATGACCCGAAGTGGGGCGCGCTCAACGCCGCTGCGGCCGCGGCCGTCAACGATCCGGCATCCTGGATACAATCCGGTATCTACGGCGAACTTGCCGGCCAGGAGACGTTTTCGGAGCTTTTTGCCTTCTGGCTGGGGACGCTTTGGAGCCAGGGCATACGCGATACTCTGTCGCTTTACTTAACCCGCATTCCCCAGATGAACGGCGCTTCAGACCAATAGCCACACATGATAGTATGGGCAAATCAATAGCTTAACCATGATGGATCTGTGATTTGGCGGTGAACGCAAAGGGTGAAGCG
>Ga0056108_1000131_pt1 | contig 27730 bp, 21 predicted proteins | sample WorMetG1BERMUDA1_FD_83875 | JGI IMG/M metagenome (GOLD analysis project Ga0056108, IMG submission 83875) | Marine gutless worms symbiont microbial communities from Max Planck institute for Marine Microbiology, Germany - Inanidrilus... ... | reverse complement strand
TCCTAGCATTCTGAAACTACTCATAAAACTGAAGGACTAAAGTCCAGATATATGCAAAGACCTCTTTTTGTTCTTGATCAAACCTCCTCTTATGTGCTATAAATTCCTACCCTTATTTCGTTATTGAATAGAGGATATGCTGCTTGCGATTGTTAATCTAAGCCAGCGGGCGGCGCGGCACAATCGGCTGCGTTGTCGGCGATAGGTGCGTCCTCTATCGGGCGGTTGCGCCGCCGCCGGACGGGGGATCATCGGGATGATGGCGAGATTTTATCTGTTGGGTCTACGGAAGTCGACAAAAGTCGACATTCTCGGGAGCATCGGGTCTTCCGGAAACCCCCCACCGACCCGCCCCCGGTCCGCCGCAGGCAAAACGCCGTCGCTTCCGGAACCGGTGTGGGTTTCGCCCTCCGATATCGTCGCGAGAATTCATGATTCCGGCTTGCGCGCGCTGTTCGGGGGCGCAATCCTGCCGGTGAAAATGTTCGGGGGGGAATGGCCATGAAATCGCATACCCGCGTGGCGGTGATCGGCGGCGGCGTCGTCGGCTGCTCGGTGCTCTATCACCTGACCAAGTTCGGCTGGTCGGACGTGGTCCTGATCGAACGCTCGGAACTGACCTCCGGGTCCACATGGCACGCGGCCGGCGGTTTCCATACGCTCAACGCGGACACCAACATGGCGGCCCTGCAGGGTTATACGATCCGCCTCTACAAGGAATTGGAAGAGGTCTCCGGCCAGTCCTGTGGGCTGCATCACGTCGGCGGGCTGACCCTGGCGACGACGCCGGAACGGCTCGACCACCTGAAGGCGGAGCGGGCCAAGCACCGCTACATGGGGTTGGATACGCGCCTCGTCGGCCCCGACGAGATCCGCGAGATCAGCCCGATCATCAACACGGACGGCGTCATGGGCGCCCTTTACGATCCCCTGGACGGGCACCTGGACCCGTCGGGGACGACCCACGCCTACGCCCGGGCGGCGCGTTTGCAGGGTGCCGAGATCGTGCTCCGCAATCCGGTCAAGGAGCTCAACCAGAAGCCCGACGGGACCTGGGAGGTGGTCACCGAACAGGGGACGATCACGGCGGAATTCGTGATCAACTGCGGCGGCCTCTGGGCTCGCGAGGTCAACGCCATGGCCGGCGTCTATCTGCCGCTCCTGCCCATGGAGCACCAGTACCTGGTCACCGACGACATCCCGGAGGTCTACGAGCGCGACGGCGAACTGCCGCATGTCATGGACCCGACGGGCGAGAGTTACCTGCGCCAGGAGGGCCGGGGTTTGGTGCTCGGCATCTACGAGCAGGACTGCGACGCCTGGGCCGTCGACGGCACGTCCTGGGATTTCGGCCACGAGCTGCTGCCGGACAAGTTGGACCGCATCGCCGAGCCCCTGGAATACGCCTTCGGGCGCTATCCGTGTCTGGCCGAGGCCGGCATCAAGCGGGTCATCAACGGGCCCTTCACCTTCGCCCCCGACGGCAACCCGCTCGTGGGGCCGGTGCCGGGGCTCAGGAACTACTGGGTCGCCTGCGCCGTCATGGCCGGTTTCAGCCAGGGCGGCGGCGTCGGGCTGACCGTGGCCGAGTGGATGGTCGAGGGCGAGCCGAGCCGCGACGTCTTCGCCATGGACGTGGCCCGGCTCACCGGTATCTGCACGCCGCCCTACACGGTGGCCAAGGTGCGCGAGAACTACCAGCGGCGCTTCGCCATTTCCTATCCCAACGAGGAACTGCCGGCCGGCAGGCCGCACCACACGACCCCGGCCTACGGCCTGTGGAAGGCCCGGAACGCGGTGTTCGGCCAGGGCTACGGCATGGAGCATGTGAACTATTTCGCGCCCGCGGGCGAGGAGCCCTACGAGACGCCCACATTCCGCCGCTCCAATGCCTTCGAGACGGTGGCGGACGAATGCCGGGCCGTGCGCGAGGCCGTCGGCATCAACGAGATCCACAACTTCGGCAAGCACGCGGTCACCGGGCCCGGCGCCGAGGCCTGGCTCGACTGGATCATGGCCGGGCGCATCCCCAAGGTCGGGCGCATCTCGCTCTCGCCCATGCTGTCGCCCAAGGGGAAGGTGATCGGCGACTTCACCATCGCACGCCTCGCCGACGAGCGCTTCAATCTGACCGCCTCCTACGGGGCGCGGGCCTATCACCGGCGCTGGTTCGAGATGCATCTGCTGGAAGGGGCCGGGGTTTCCGTCGAGGACGTCAGTCTCTCTCGGATAGGCTTCCAGATCGCCGGGCCCAAGGCGCGGGAGCTGCTGTCGCGCTGCACGCGGGCCGATCTCTCCACCGAGGCCTTCCCGTTCCTCTCCGTCCGCGAGATGGAGGTCGGGCGCTCGGTGGCCACCGTCTGCCGGGTCACCTATACGGGCGACCTGGGCTACGAGATCTACGTGCCGGCCGAGGAACAGATCGCCCTTTACGAGACTCTCATGGAAGCCGGCGCCGATCTCGGGCTGCGGCCCTTCGGCATGCGGGCCATGATGAGCCTCAGGCTGGAGAAATCCTTCGGGTCCTTCCTCAGGGAATTCCGCCCCGACTTCATGCCGGGCGAATGCGGCCTCGGGCGCTTCATGAAGTACGACAAGGCGGCCGACTTCATCGGTAAGGAAGCGGCATTGGAAGAACGGGACAAGGGCCCGGAACGGAGCGCCGCCACCTTCGTCGTCGATGCATTGGATGCCGACGTCGTCGCCGACGAGCCCATCTTCAAGGACGGCGCCGTGGTCGGTTTCGTCACCTCCGGCGGTTACGCACACTTTGTCGGGAAGTCGGTGGCCCTCGGTTTGGTGCCGACGGCCATGATCGAGGACGGCGCCCCGTTCGAGATCGAGATCCTGGGCGAGATGCGCCCGGCAAGGCTGATCACCCAACCGCTGCTCGACCCCATGGGCGAGCGGATGCGGGGGTAGATGTCAGCTCGGGCTGTCCTTCCTGACCGCGCGGATGCAGGCCAGGACCTCTTCGTAGTGTTCCGGGGCCGCGTCGTCGAAGGCCTTTTTGAGATCGAAGCGGCCGGCCCAACGGATGCGCTTGGCCGCCGCCTCGGCCATGAAGGGATCGATGTCCATGGCCCTGAGCGTCGCAGCCACCTCGTCCATCTCATGGGCCCGGCGCTCGCCGTGGATGGCCGTGCGGCCGATCAGGTAGCTGGCGAGATCGTTCCAGTCGATGCCCGGGTAGCCCTTCTCGACGGATTTGAGGACTTCTTCGGCGGCGCCGTATTGATCGGCGGCGAGCACGCATTCCCAGAGCAGGCCCTCCAGGCCTTTGACCATGATCGAGCGGAACATCTTGGTGGCGGCGGCGACGCCGTAGTCCGGCCCGGCGTCCTCCAGGTCCATGGCGAAGGGGGCCATGGTCTCAATGAAGGCGCCGGCCTGGGGTCCGGCCAACAGGATCGGCACCCGGTGCCCGAACTTGGGTACGGCGGCCATGACCGCGGCCTCGACGAACCGGACGCCGGTATCCGCGAAAACGCCGGCGATGCGCCGCTTGGTCTCCGGCGATACTGAGTTGATGTCGACGTAGAAACCGTCCCCGGCCATCAGGGGCGCGGCGCTCTCGGCGACGGCAAGGGCACTGTCGGCGGTCACCGCCGAGATGACGACGTCGCGGCCCGCCAGGAGGTCCGGCAGGGACGGCGCCAGGGTGACGCCGGCGTCCCGCGCCTTGACCGCGAGGGCGGTGCGCCGGCCGTCATCGGCGATGGAGACGTCGAAGGCGGTGATGCCGGCGAGACCGGCTTCGCCGAGGCCCTTGGCGATGGCCGACGCGGCCTCGCCGAAACCGATGAAAGCGAGGGAAGGGCCGGCCACTCCCGGCCTCACTGGCCCTTGAACTGGGGTTTGCGTTTTTCCATGAAGGCCTTGCGGCCCTCCTGGTAGTCGTCGCTGGCGAAGCAGTCGTCGACGACCTTGTCGCAGAGCGCCATGTCTTGCTCCGACTCGGGCTTGACCAGTTCGTGGATGACGGTCTTGGCGGCGAAGATGGTCATCGGCGCGTTGCCGGCGATGCGGGCCGCGTAGTCATCGACGTAGGGGTCGAGCTCGTCGTTGGACAGGACCCGGTTGACCAGGCCCATGGCCGCAGCCTCCGTCGCGTCGAACTGGCGCGCCGTGAAGAAGATCTCCTTGGCCATGGTCGGTCCGACGATATCGACCAAGCGCTTGAGGCCGTCGGCCCGGTAGCCGAGCCCCAGTTTCGCCGCCGGCACGGCGAAGCGGGCCTCGCGATTGGCGATCCTGAGATCGCAGCAGGTGGCGACGCCGAGACCACCGCCGATGCAGAAGCCCTCGATCTTGGCGATGGTCGGCTTGGCGGCATTGGCGAGCGCATCGGAAGCGACGGCGACAGCTTCGTTGTAGACGGCGACCGCGTCCTCGGTCGAGCGCTGCTTTTCGAATTGCGAGATATCGGCACCGGCGGAGAAGGCCTGGCCGCCGTGGCCGCTGACGACGATGACGCGGACCGCCGGGTCATCCATGAAGTCGGCGAGAACCACGGGCAAGCCCTGCCACATCTCGAAGGTCAGAGCGTTGCGCCGGTCCTGATTGTTGAAGGCGATGCGCCCGACGCCGTCGGTCTTTTCGACAATCAGCTGATCGGTGACGTTTTCCATGGTTCTCTCCCGTGTATCACGTCGGCGCATTGTCGCGTTCGCAGAGCGGCGAGGCAAGGTGCGGGCAACGGCCCAGCGGGATCAAGAGACTTGCCGACTTTTCAAGACATGATACTCAGAACACTTGCGCTGCTTCGAGCGCGGGGTGAGCGGGGCCTTGGTCGAGAACGGGATCCGCGGGAGGATAATCGAAGACGATGATCGCGGCGATCGAACGCTTGACCGGTGTGCAGTGGAAAGAGCAGGGCGCGACCTTCCTGGTCGCCCTCGGGCACTCGGCGACGCACTGGATCCTCGGCGTCTTCTACGTCCTCGTCCCCTTCATCGCCAAGGACCTGGGGCTCAGTTATACGGAGGCCGGCGCGCTCGTCACCGTCGTCCACGTATCGGCCTTCGCGGCCAACGTGGGCAGCGGGGCGGCCGTTGACGTCACCGGGCGGCGCGTCGTCCTGCAGACCGGCGCCCTCATCGTCGGGGCGCTCGCCTTGATCGGTCTCGATAGCGGTTTCGGGATGATCGGCCTGGTCGCCATGGTGGTCGTAATCGGCGTCACCAACAACCTCTGGCATCCGGCTGCCATCTCATTCCTGTCCCGGCGCTTCCCGAACAACCGCGGTTATGCTCTTTCGGTCCATGCTCTGGGCGCCAACCTGGGTGACACGGTGGCACCCTTGGCCGCCGGTGGGTTGCTGCTGTGGCTGGCCTGGGGGCAGGTCGCCATGGTCAGCGCGCTTCCGGTGTTCGCCGTTGCCGTGTGGATCGCCGTTGCCCTGATGCCAGGCGAAAAGCCGGGCGCACCCGGGGCTTCGCAATCGATGAGCATCGGCGACTATTTTTCTGGGCTTTTTGGGATGATCCGCGACCGGGCCGTACTCGGTATCTGCATTATGGCCGGGTTTCGTTCCATGACACAGAACGGCCTTTTCGTCTTCCTGCCGCTCTATCTGGTCAACGTCCTCGAGACCAACCCTTTTCTCTTGGGTGTCACGATGATGACCCTGCAACTCTGCGGCATGATCGCGGCTCCCATCGCCGGCACCTGGTCGGACAAGATCGGACGCCGTTCGATCGTCTTCACCGGGTTGATCGTGACCACGGCCGGCGTCGCCGGGTTGATGTTGGTGCCGGGCCTTGCTGCCTTCATCGCCACGGCCGGGGTCATCGGGTTCGCGCTTTTTGCCGTCCGACCGGTGGTTCACAGCTGGCTCATGGACCTGACGCCGAGCACCCACGGCGGTAGCGCTACCAGCCTGATGTTCGGCGTTCAATCGGGACTTTCTGCCCTGGTTCCGGTGCTCGGCGGGGTCATCGCCGATCAATGGGGATTGCCGATCGTCTTTTACATCCTAGCGCTCAGCGTCTTCCTCTCGAGCCTACTCGTCCTGCCGATCCCAGAGCGGAAAACCCAATACGGAGCCGATTGAAGATGGATTTTCAGCTATCCCCGTCGCAGCGCGAGTTCCAGGAAACGGCGCGACGTTTCGCCCGCGAGCAACTCGTCGACGTCGCTGAAACGATCGAGGCGGAAGGCGAGCCTATCTCCAGGGCCTGGGTCGAGCGTTATGCCGAGATGGGGTTTCTCGGAATCAATGTATCTGAGGGTTACGGTGGTCTCGGCCTCGGCAACCTCGAGGCTCTGTTGGTGCTTGAGGAGTTCGCCAAGATATCGTCGGCCGTCGCCTTCCCGATCTTTGAATCGTCGGTCGGACCGGTCCGCGCCGTCGAGCATTTCGGCAGCGAGGCGTTGAAGGAGCGGATTATTCCGCAGGTCTGTGCCGGCGATTACATCGTCGCCGTCACCATGTCGGAGCCGGAAGCGGGAACGGCTTTGACGGACCTCAAGACCCGGGCCGAAACTAGGGCAGGAGAGATCGTCGTCAACGGTTCCAAGCGTTGGTGTTCCGGCGGCGGCCATTCGGACGGCTATGTCGTCTACTGCCGACTCAACGATGAACCCGGAGCCAAGGGCATCGGTGCCGTCTTCGTCGAGAAGACCACGCCCGGCGTCAGTTTTGGCGAGCCGGAGGCTTTGATGGGGTTTCGCGGCATTCCCTCGGCCGACATCTATTTCGACAATGCCTCGGTACCGGAGGAAAACCTAATCGTGCCGGCTGGCGGCTTCGCGAAATTGATGACGGCTTTCGATTTGGAACGCTGCGGCAACGCCACCATGGCCCTGGCTCAGGCTTCCGGCGCCCTCGAGGACGTCCTCGACTACGTGCAGGAACGCAAGCAGTTCGGCAAGCCGATCGCCGATTTCCAGGCCGTGCAGCTGAAGCTGGCCGAGATGTCCTTGCGGGTCGAAGCGTCACGGCTCTTGATCCACCGGGCCGCCGTCAACGCCGAGGATGGATTGCCAAGCCTCATCGAATCATCAAGCGCCAAGTGCTTCGCCAACGAGATTTCGCGCGAGGTGACGGGGGCCGCCGTCCAACTCATGGGCGGCTACGGGTATTCCAAACAATATCCCATGGAGCGGCGCATGCGCGATGCCTGGGGTTGGGGTATCGCCGGAGGCACCATCGACATTCAGAAGATCAACATTGCGTCCGCCTTGGTCGGGCGCCGGTTCGATCAGCGGAAGTAGGAGCGGGGAAACATCATGATCAGTTCGACCGAAAACGGCGGCGCGCTTGCCGGCGTCAGGGTGATCGACCTGAGCCGGGTGCTCGGCGGGCCGTCATGCACGCAGGTGCTTGCCGATCACGGCGCCGACGTCATCAAGGTCGAACCGCCGGGCGGTGATGAAACCCGCGAACGGGGACCGCCTTTCGAGACAGACGATGATGGCGACAAGGTATCCAGTTCGTACTTCAACGGTGTCAACCGCAACAAACGCTGTATCGCCCTGAACTTGACGACCGACCAGGGGCGCGAGGTCCTGTTCCGGCTTTTGGAGACGGCCGACGTCCTGGTCGAGAACTTCAAAGCGGGCACGCTGGAAAAATGGGGCATGGGTTACGAGGACGTGCTCAAGGGCCGTTTTGCAAGGCTCGTTCACTGCCGCATAACGGGGTTCGGCGTCGACGGCCCTTTGGGCGGGTACCCGGGTTACGATGCGGCGCTGCAGGCGATCACCGGCCTGTTCAGCATCAACGGCGCACCGGATTCGGGACCGACACGGTTCGGGACTCCGGTCGTCGACTTGGTCACCGGTTTGAACTCTGTCATCGGTATCTGTATGGCCCTCATCGAACGGGAACGCTCCGGCCTCGGCCAACAGATCGATATCACGCTCTACGACACCGGTGTCAGCCTGCTGTTCCCGCATGGTTCCAACTGGTTTATGAGCGGCAAGCTGCCGGTGCGGACCGGCAACGCGCACACCAACGTCATCCCCTACGATTTGTTTCCGACGCGGACACAGCCGCTGTTTCTGGCGATTGGTAATAATGGCCAGTTCCGCAGGCTGGTTGAGGTTTTGGGAAAGCCGGAACTGGCCGACGATCCGCGCTATGCCAGCAACGGCGATCGCAGTCATCACCGTGATGAGTTAACCGCGGAACTGACCGCGCTGCTGGCCGATTGGGACGGTGAGGAACTGAACCAAAAGCTGCTCGAATGCGGTGTGCCCTCCGGATCCGCCCATAATGTGGCCGAGGTGCTCGAACACCCGCATACGCACCACCGGAATATGATCTACGAAAAAGACGGCTATCAAGGTATTGGCGCGCCTGTGAAACTCAGTCGTACGCCGCCGTCCTTGCGAACGAGACCGATGCCGTTCGGGTCCGACAATGAAAGCGTATTGGCGGAAGCCGGCTATTCGGAAGCGGAAATCGAAGCCTTGATCGGGGCAGGAACGGTTCTCACCCAAAGGGCGACGTGATCACGTTATCGGGCGCAAGCGTTCTCTAGGTCAACGGAAGCATAACGTGCTCGCGGTAGGCGGGACGTTCGTTCAACCGATCCCACCACCTTTTTAGATTTGGCAGCTCCGGGCGTTGGAAGTCCATACAGTGCCAGCGATAGGCGGCGCATCCGATCGGAATGTCTCCCATGGTCAATTGTTCTCCGGTCACGAACTCCCGATCGACGAGATGGCGATCGAGGATCGACCATGTCTGGGCGCCGACTTCGGCGGCTTTGTTGATAGCTGTCCAATCCTGTTCCTCGGGCGCTGTCCGGATCAGACCCCAGAACAAGGTGGTCATCGGCGCATGCAAGGTTGTCAGGTACCAGTCCATCCACTGGTTGGCGAGGGCCGCGACCTTCGGGTCAGCGGGTTGCCAGGAGTCGCGGCCATATGTCTGACAGAGGTAGCGGACGATGCTGTTCGATTCCCAGAGAATGAAACCGTTATCGATCAACGTGGGAATCCGGCCGTTCGGGTTCTTCGCCAGGTAATCCGCCGTGTCGTTTCCGCCGAATTGGCCGCCGATGTCCTTGCGTTCGACGTCGAGGCCGAGCTCGGCCGCACACCAGGTTACTTTCTGGACGTTTACCGAATTCGCCCTACCGAGGATTTCGATCATGGGATGCTCCTTATGTTTCGCCCGGGCCCATTCTGAAACATTCGTTCATATCTAATAAACAGGCAATTCACACCATGGAGATGGTCGACTGTTAATATCCATAGTTGAAGATCGAAACAAAAAACTTTTCGAGGACATTTGGCCGCGCCAACGCGGGTTTTGCATGGACAAGATTTTTTAAAGGTATTCACGGGTCGTTCCGTGCGCATCGGACTTAGGTCCGGTGTGCGCCTCCCAACTGGGGGCTTGAGGGTTTCCTCAAGCCCCTATTTTTTGACCCGTTTCAGTCGAGGCTGGCGCTGAACTTGTAACCGCAACCGAGAACCGTGGTGATGATCTCAGGCTGGCGCGGGTTGGTTTCGATTTTCTTGCGGATGCGGCTGATCAAAACGTCGATCAGGCGGTCCGTCGGCGAATCGGCGTCCTGGCTGATTGCGTCGAGCAGGTAGGCCCGGCTCAACACGCGGTTGGGGGCCTTGACCATGGCCGCCAGCAGATTGAATTCGGCGCGTGTGAAGGGGATCTGGGCGGAAGAGGGATCGGTGACCGTATGGGCCGAGATGTCCATGCACCAGCCGTTGAACCGAAATACCTCGGAGCGAAACTCCTCGGCGGCACCCGCCGTCCCGGATTTGGCGCGCTCCAGCAGGTTTCGAATTCTCAGAATCAGCTCCTCGGGATCGAACGGTTTTGTCATGTAATCGTCGGCCCCGACCTGCAGGGCTGCCAAACGGTCGCTTTTGTCCCATCTCACGGTGAGAACGATGATCGGTGTCGTCGAACGCGCCCGCACCTGCCGGGCCAGCGTCAGGCCGTCTTCGTCGGGCAAGCCGAGGTCGAGAAGAATCATGTCGATCTTCTCACTGTCGACGCAGGCCAGCATTTCCTTTCCGGATGTCGCCAGGCTGACCGAGAAACCCTCGCGCTGCAGGTAGGCGGCCAATAAGGCCTGAACCATCTCGTCGTCTTCAACGATCAATAAATGTTGTTTCATTTGATTGCCGTTCCGTTTCCTGCCATCGGGTGGGAATCCAGAATTGGCCGGACGAAACCGACGCCCTGCCAATTGCCCATCCGTCCTTTGCGGCTATTCGGTTGTCACCGTCAAAGACCGGCGGTTTCCACACGAAGCCGACGCGTTATGGTTAGGTGCAATTGCCCCTTTTCCAGAAGTTTACACGTTTTAACATGTATTAGAAACGAAAAACTCAGCCACCGAGTGCCGTCAAGGGGGTGCCGACAAGTGTTTACGGAGGCGTGAGTTGGAGATAACTCGGCGTCAATCGCCCGATGGCCAGCAACAACTGGAAAACGGCGATCCGTTCGTCATAGGAAGCGGACGTAAAGTCGATCTGTGACGAGTTCACTTCATTTTCCGCGTCCAGGACCGTGAGTAGGGTCTCCTTACCGGCCTCGCGCAGCTTCTTGCGTGATTCGAACACCTCGGAGGCGATGTTGACCGCGTTTTCCAACAGTTCCAGGCGGTCCTTGGCGGTCAACAAGGCCTGCCAGGAGAGTTTCGTCTGTTCGATGACCTGGCGCCGGATCCGGTCGCGGTCGTCCTGCGACGCACGGTACTGGAAACGCGCCTGCGCCATCGATGCGGGTGTCGAAAACCCGCTGAACAGGTCCCAACTGGCGCTCAGCATCAAGGAGTAGTCACGCCGGGTGCCGATGACTGTGTTTGCATGTTTTTCGTAGTTGAACTGTCCTTCCATATCGATCGACGGATACAGTTCACCACGCAACGACTTCTGTCTCTCCCGCGCGACCTCGACCGTGGCGCCGGCATTTTCGAGCGACGGGTTTTCGTTGAGCGCGATTTCGATGGCGTGCTCAAGTGTGCTTGGGATCAGTTCGACCGGCGGTACCGGGTCCATCATCGCATCGACGTCCGGCGCGTGGCCGAAGGTCTGCGCATAACGCGTGATCGAGTCGTTCAGCGCACCTTCGAAGGTGACACGGCGTTCCTTCGAGACCTGCAGGCGTGATTTCGCCGTCAGAACATCGATACCGGCGCCGGAACCGCGTCGCACCCGTTCGTCTTCCAGGTTGAGTTGTCGCTGGATCGTCGCCTCGTTTTCCCTGGCCAGTTCGACGAGGCGTTTCTGACGCAGGACGTTGACGTAGGCGCGAACGCCGGCGAAGACCGTATTTTGTTTGGTGTTCTCCAGGGAGATCCGGGCGATCTCCTTGTTCAGACGCGCCGTGCGCATAGCGGCTTCCGATTGAAATCCGTCGAACAGGTTCTGGTTGATCGTGAGGTTTTGCGAATAGGCGGTGCGGCTCGAAGCCTTGCCGTTTTGGCCGTCGTTGGCATTGCGCTCGGCGGGGCTGTCGACGACCTCATGTCCGCTTTCACTGGTCGACGATATGGTCGGGAAATAGGCGGCCCTGGCGATATCGATCTCTTTGCGTTGGGCTTCGAGGGCCTTTGCGGCGGACCGAATTTCCGGGTGGTCGATCACAAGGCCCGCGAGTTCGTGTTCGAGCGAAGCGGCATGACCGTCGACTGGAACGGCGGACGCCAACAAGCTCGCAACGCCAAACCAAACACCCCAGAATCTGGTCAAAACCGAGCCTCCGGCGACATCCCCCGCGATTCGGCCAGTCTAATGCCAAGCTGACTCCGCGTCAAACCGACACAAGGAAGAATTTATTGTTATTTTTCAACATATTGTCGGTTATTTCTGATTTTCCAGCGGAGAATACCACTATATAAAGCGGGAATCGGTCAAAAGATCCCACGAAATCTAGTAGTAGGAAGGCGGATTTACCGCCTTTCCCTCTCACATTTCGCCGAATCCGCCGCCACCCGGCGTTTCGATGACGAAGACATCGCCCGGCTTCATCTCGGTTTCGTCGTTGCCATGAAGCGCGTCGACGGTTCCATCGACGCGGACCACGGAATTGCGGCCCCGGGCGCCGGGGTTGCCGCCCTCCAACCCGAAGGGATCCGTGTCTCGGTGAGATGAGAGCGTCGTTGCCGTCATCGCTTCCAGGAAGCGCATGCGCCTAATCGTGCCGTCACCGCCCTTGTGGAGGCCATCGCCGCCGGACCCACGGCGGATGCGGAACTCCTCCAGCAGCACCGGAAAGCGCCATTCGAGCACCTCTGGATCGGTCATCCGCGTGTTCGTCATGTGACAATGCACGGCATCGGTTCCGTCATGGTCCGGTCCGGCACCGGTACCGCCGCAGATGGTCTCGTAGTTCTGGTAGGTATCGTTGCCGTAGACGAAGTTGTTCATCGTGCCCTGCGAGGAAGCCAGAACCTTCAGCGCGCCGAAAAGCGTATCGGTTATGCATTGCGAGACTTCCGTGTTTCCGGAGATGACGGCGGCCGGATATTGCGGACTGATCATCGATTTTTTGGGGATGATCAGGTTGATCGGTTTCAGGCAGCCCCCGTTCAGCGGGATCGCGTCGTCGACCAATGTGCGGAAAACGTAGAGAACGGCGGCCTTGCAGACGGTCGTCGGGGCGTTGTAGTTGCCGGCACTTTGCGGTGATGTGCCGGTGAAATCGAGCGTCGCCTCGCGGCGTTCCCGGTCGACGGTGATCCCCACTTTGATCTGCGAGCCGTTGTCGAGGTCATAGGTGAACGATCCGGGTTTCAGAACGTCGATGACCCGGCGCACGGATTCCTCGGCGTTGTCCTGGACGTGACCCATGTAGGCCTGGACTACGTCGAGCCCGAAATGTGCGACCATCTTGCGCACTTCCTGGACCCCCGTTTCGTTGGCGGCGATCTGGGCGCCGAGGTCGGCCATGTTGTGGGACGGGTTGCGGCACGGGTAGGGTCCGGAGGTCAGGAGATCGAAGGTCTCCTTTTCCCTGAGCACCCCTTCCTCGACCATCAGAAAGTTGTCGATCAGAACGCCTTCCTCCTCGATGGTCGTACTGTCCGGCGGCGCCGAACCCGGGGTGCGGCCGCCGATATCGGCATGATGCCCACGCGAGCCGACGTAGAAGAGGATATCGTTTCCGGGCGCGTCGAAGACCGGCGTGATGACGGTGACGTCCGGCAGGTGGGTGCCGCCGTTGTAGGGCGCATTCAGGGCATAGACGTTGCCCGGTTTCATGGCGCCGGTGTTCTCGCGGATGACGGTCTTGATGGATTCGCCCATGGAGCCGAGATGAACCGGCATATGCGGCGCATTGGCAACCAGGTTGCCTTCCGGGTCAAAGATGGCGCAGGAAAAATCCAACCGTTCCTTGATGTTCACGGAATAGGCCGTGTTGGCGAGGGTCGCCCCCATCTGTTCGGCGATCGACATGAACAGGTTGTTGAAGACTTCCAGCATCACCGGGTCGGCTTCGGTGCCGATGGCTTCCGTCTTCGGCCGTTCCTTGACACGGGTCAGGATCAGGTGGCGCCGCGATGTCATTTCGGCCTGCCAGCCCGGTTCGATGATATTGGTCGAGGTCGCCTCGATGATGACGGCCGGACCGTCGATCTTTTGGCCGGGCACCATGTCGTCGCGCCGGTAGATCGGCGTCGCATACCATTCGCCGTCCGTGTGCATGCGGGTTTCGTCGACGGCCATCGCAGCCGCCGCTGACCCTCCGCTCGCCGCCGCCTCTTCAGCCCGTTGGGACTTGCCCACAGCTTCACAGGACACGGCCTCGATGACCAGCTTGCGGTCCGGCGCGATGAATCCGAACCGCTTTTTGTGGGCGATTTCGAAGGCATCCCGCATGACAGGGAATTCGCCGCGGCCGACGACAAGGGCGGTATCGGTACCCTCGTAGCGGATATGAACCTTGTCGACGATGTCGACGTTGGCCTCGGGAAGGCCTTGTTCCAGGACCTCGTTCTTCGCATCCAAACCTAGGTCCTCGAAGGCGGTCGCGAGAAGCGGTGCCGCGTCCTCGCCGAACGGCGTTTCGATCTGGCGTTCGCGAAGGGCGCGGACGTCGGCGAGGCCCATGCCGTAGGCCGACAACACGCCGGCGAACGGGTGCAGGAAGACCTTCTTCATGCCGAGAGCGTCAGCGACCAGGCAAGCGTGCTGGCCGCCGGCGCCGCCGAAGCAGTTCAGCGTGTATTCGGTAACGTCGTACCCGCGTTGCACGGAGATTTTCTTGATGGCGTTCGCCATGTTCTCGACGGCGATCCTGAGAAAGCCTTCGGCCACTTCTTCGGGTGTCTTGTCCTCTCCCGTTGCCGCCGCGATTTGCCGAGCCATTGCTTCGAACTTGTCGCGGACGACCGCGGCATCGAGCGGCTCGTCTGCATGGGGACCGAAGACCGCCGGAAAATGGTCGGGGTGAAGCTTGCCCAGCATGACGTTGCAATCGGTGACGGCGAGCGGCCCACCGCGGCGGTAGCAGGCCGGTCCGGGATCGGCACCGGCCGAGTCGGGACCGACCCGGAACCGCGATCCGTCGAAGTGCAGGATCGAACCGCCGCCGGCAGCGACCGTGTGGATGTGCATCATGGGCGCGCGCATGCGCACGCCGGCGACCATGGTTTCGAAGGCCCGTTCGTACTCGCCGTCGTAGTGGGAGACGTCCGTCGATGTGCCGCCCATATCGAAGCCGATGACCTTGTCGAAACCGGCCATGGCCGCCGTTTCGACCATGCCGACGACGCCGCCGGCAGGGCCGGACAGAATGCTGTCTTTGCCCTGGAACAGCAGCGCGTCCGTGAGGCCGCCGTTCGACTGCATGAATTGGAGTCGCGTGCCGTCCCCATTGCTTGTCGTCAAGTCGGCGGCGACGCGGTCAACGTAACGGCGCAGGATCGGCGACAGATAGGCGTCGACCACGGTGGTGTCGCCGCGAGAGACGAGCTTCATCAAAGGGCTGGTGAGGTGCGATGCCGAGATCTGGGTGAAGCCGATCTCGGCGGCGATCTCGGCCACCTGTTTCTCGTGCCGGGTATGGCGGTAGCCGTGCATGAAGGCGATGGCGACGGAGCGAATGCCGTCATCGAAGGCCTGTTTCAGATCATCACGGATTTGTCCGGCATCCGGTTCCTGGAGAACGGTGCCGTCGGCCATGACCCGCTCATCGACCTCGACGACCCGTTCGTAAAGCAGTTCGGGAAGCACGATGTGCCTGGCGAACAGATCGGGACGGTTCTGGTAACCAATGCGAAGGGCGTCGGCGAAACCGCGTGTGGTGACGAACAACGTTCGGTCTCCCTTGCGTTCGAGAAGCGCATTGGTCGCCACCGTCGTTCCCATTTTGACGACGTCGACCCGGCCCTCGGGTATGGGGGCGCCTTTGGCGATACCGAGGAGATCGCGGATCCCTTGCAGGGCCGCGTCGTCGTATTGGTCGGGGTTCTCGGACAACAGCTTATGGGTCACCAAATCGCCGCCCGGCCGTCGGGCGACCAAGTCGGTGAAGGTGCCGCCGCGATCGATCCAGATTTGCCATGCCGGCTGTGTTTGATTGTCAATCATCTGATTTTCAGGGTCCTATATGGAAGCCGGCGAGACCTTCACCGGGGGCCTTATCGTCCGTAAATTCACTCGCTATATAGGATGATTTATCGATAATTCGTCAATAAAATATTGACTTTTAAATTCGCTGGTGGTTTCCTTAAAGTTCGTTGAGATAGGTTTTGGCCAAGGATTCGTGACATGAAGAGATCCCGTCCGCAGCGAAATGTCGGTCCGATCGTCTCCTCGGCGCACCTGGTTTCCGAAGAAGCGGCGGAACTGAGCGAGTTTGAGTTCGGTTTGACGATCGCCAACAACGCTTTTCAGCGCTGGATCGTACGCTGCGCGGCCACGGCGGGATTGCCCGACCTGAGCCCCCTGGACGTCTTGGTTCTGCATACGGTGAATCACCGCGACCGCGAGAAGAAACTCAACGACATCTGTTTGGTGTTGAATGTCGAAGATACCCATCTGGTGAGCTATTCCCTCAAGAAGCTGGCCAAATTGAATCTCGTTGCGAGCCGCAAGAGCGGCAAAGAGAACGTTTTCTCGACGACGGATGCGGGCGCCGCGGCGTGCCAGCGCTATCGCGAGGTGCGAGAGGATTGCTTGGTGAATTCTTTTCGGCTGCTGGGAGAGGCCAATGCGGAGGTCGGAAACATGGCCGACCTCCTGCGGGCCCTATCGGGTCTCTACGATCAAGCGGCGCGTACGGCGACCTCCCTGTAGCGACAACACCAAAAAAACGGGGCCGGATGGCCCCAAGTCGAGAGCGATTGGGTCTGGAGAGATCGTTTACCTGAGCGCATAAGGCGGGAAACGGATGACCTGGGCGGGTCTCAGCCTGCGGCGCAGCCCCATTGACCGGGCGAGGGATTGTATCAGTCGTCTTAACATGGCCATAAGGCTTCTCAGGTTCGGATCACGTATCGCACCTTAGTCTAGCCGTTTCTGATCGTCAGGTAAACCATATATAGTATTAGTTACTTATTCGCCCCACAATATATGGTGTTCTGTGGACTCTCTTTCCCTTGATTCCCGAGAGATTTTCGGATTGCCGGTGGTAGCGCTCCGGGGTCTGAGTTAGAAGGATGGCTCGGGGTGGTAAAAAAGACGGGAGCGGGAAAACGATGGTCGGCGATTCGCGAGGTGTGCTGCGCAACCTCGTTCATTTCGAGCGGTGGATGGATCCGATCGGACCCGAAATCATCGCGGCCCAAGGAAATATCGCGCTAAAAACGCTGACCTCCGGCAACCCGTCCGATTCCCTTTGGGCCGCCTTCGAGGAGGCCCATGGATACCAGATGCTGCCGAGCACGGAGACCCTGAAGGCGTTTCATCCGGATCGGGCTTTCCTTGAGCGTTGCCCCAATCTGCTCTGCATATCCTCGTCTGGCGCCGGCTACGACATGGCCGACGTGGCCGCCTGCACGGAGGCCGGCATCCTCGTCGTCAACCAGGGCGGCGCCAACGCCCAATCCGTCGTCCAGCACACCATCGGAATGATGCTGGTGCTGTGCAAGAAGATCGTTCAGTCGGACAACGCCATCCGCCGCCCGGTCCGGGACTGGGATCGCTTCGCGTATACCGGTCATGAAGTGACCGGACGAACCCTCGGCATCGTCGGATTGGGCAACATCGGCCGGAGGCTGGCGGCGCTGGCGTCGTCCGCTTTCGGCATGCGGGTGATCGCCAGCGACCCCTACATCACGCCTCGTGACTTTGAAGAGCGCCACGCGGAAGCGGCGGACCTGGAGCGGGTCCTCACGGAGTCTGATTTCGTGTCGCTGCATTGCCCACTGACCGACGAGACGCGCGGCATGATCGGGGCCGACGAATTCGCCATGATGAAGGCCGGGGCGTTTTTCCTAAACACGGCGCGCGGCGGTATCCACGATGAAATCGCGCTCGAAAAGGCGTTGAGCGACGGGCTCCTGGCCGGTGCCGGGCTCGATGTCTTCGAGACGGAACCGCCTCCCAATACGCACCCGCTATTGGACTTCGACAACGTCATCGTGTCGCCCCATAACGCCGGTGTCACCTCGGACTGCCTCCGCAACATGGCCGAGTGGGCGGCCCGCCAATGGGTCGATGTATTCAGCGGACGCCGGCCGCCCCGGCTTATCAATCCGGAAGCTTGGGACTTTTACACCGAACGCTATGCCCGTATTCTCGGAGAACGAGTTTCCGGCTGAAGGACGCAGCAGTGGCTGAAAAAGACCCCTGGGCGACGATCCCGCCGATCGACCATGCCAGAACCGACCCACGGCGGCCGGAAGGTGATGGCGCCAACAAGCGTCAGTTCCCGCGATACGTTCTCGACGTTCCCGCAGAGGTCACCGGCGACGCCGGGCGCCAGGACGCGGTCCTGCACGATATCTCCGAAGGTGGCGCCGCCGTCCATGCTCCGCAGGCGCTTTTCTCCAATGATCAGTTCGTCGAACTCCACATGGAGGGCCAATCGGCGCTCCGCGGCCGTGTCGTCCGCGAGTTCAAGGGCGGTTACGCCTTGGAGTTCGAGAACAGTTCGGCCGAAGATGAGAAACGCCGCGAACAGGTCGAGACGTTCAGGAAAATGGCGGGGTCCTGGAAGGGGATGGAGGGGTAGTCGAGGACTGCCGACAGAATTGCGACGAGCCTGAACATCATTCGGCGCAGATGGTCTTCAGTTTTTCCCACTGCTCTTGCGTCATTGCCGCGAAGGTGCCCTGTGCGCCAGTCCTGATATGCTCGGCCCGTTCTTTCGATACTGGGTGCGTTGCCGCGAAGGCGAAAAGAGCTTCCAGCGTTCCCTGTTTCTCGTCGATCCGGTCGAAAAACCGTGCCAGCGGGGAGATATCCCAACCCCTGTCATTCATGGCCCGTATGGCCATCTTGTCAGCGGCCTCCTCGGCTTCACGGCTATAGGCGCTGCCGATCAGAATGTTGCCAATACCTGCCAGAGCCGACCCACCGGCAATGTCGCCGAATAGAAACCCGATGAGAACTGAGGCGCCTGTGTTTTTGATGAACACCTCCATCGGATGGTTGAGGGCCGCATGGGCGATTTCGTGGGCGAGGACGCCGGCGAATTCGTTGCCGCTCTCGAGGTCGTCGAGCAATCCCCGGAAAAACAAGATATGGCCGCCCGGCAATGCCAAGGCATTCGATCGATTCAGATCGACGACGTCTATAATGAGGGGACCCTTCATGCCCAGGCTTGCCGAAAGATTGCCTGCCAACGTGGCAATGGTCTTTTCGGCCTGTTCGTCCCGACAGAACAACTCCTCGGGCGGCTTGCCGTCCTCCATAGCGGAGAATACCCCCAGGATTTGCTGCTTTGCCGTCAAACCGATTTTCTGGGTGAACTCGTCTGGCAGGCGTTGGGCGATTTGGGACGAAGCGTAAGGGATGATGACGACCAGGAGAAGGGCTACCGACGACAACATCGCCGCCACCCACAGTGCCAATTTTCGTCCCCCGTGTTCCTTGGGCGAGTCACGGTTCTGCGCTTCGGGCAGGTTTTTTAGCAGCCACGTCTTCGCCTCCGGATGATCAATCAGCAGCCTGTCCGCATCATCCCATCCATTGCGTAGATGGAGGCAAGATGTTTCGTCGTCCGCCTCGACCAGCCGAATCCGGTCGCGAGGCCAGGAAACCGTGAGCCCGTCCTCACATTGAACGAGCAGCTCCGCGGACGTCAGTGTGCATGACGCTTTTCGCGCCGCCGCCGTTGCCCCATCGAAGTAAGTGGCCTCGAACACCGGTCGTCAGATGGCACCGACGTCGAAAGCGTCGGCCAGGCCTTCGCCGCGTGGCGGTAGCGGTTCCGAGGACTGGGCGATCGCATCGAGGTTGGTCTTGCCTTCGATCTCGAGCGTTTTACAGAAGGCTTCCACCAGCGCGAAACGTGCGAATACGATCCAAACCAAAGGCGAAATGGTCATGGCGAGCAATATAACCAATGCGGCGCCGATAATCCCGACGACGATCGGGTTCACCAAGGCGGCAAACAGGGCGCCGAAGGCCATGGCGAAACCGGCGATCGTTCCGACGAATACGGCGAGCATGCAATAGGCGAGAAACACAACTCCCACAATGACATCCGCCCGCAGGGACGAGTCGAAACGCGTTTCTCCGAGCGACGTGTGGTTCACGAAATGCCGGAATTCACGGACCCGGTACCAGATTATCAACAACGGCGCCACGAGGACGAGGCCGAGCATCGCGAACCCGCTGCCGGCGGATGGATCGGAAATCTCCAGTTTTTGCCCGGGCTCGAGCTGCCCCGATGCGGCCAACCGGAAATACTCAGCGATGACGTCGGTGTTGTCCCAAACGATCACCAAGATCATCAGTATAGGCAGCGAATACGTGATGAGCCACGGCACGACCAGGGGTTTCAACGGCGCATCGAAAACGAAGTGTGTTTGCCCGAAACGGGAGTTGCGGGTCCGGTAGCGCCACAACGCGGTGCGCGCCCATGGCGTCAGAAGCCCAAGGCTAAGGAGGTTGACGCCCCAGTAGAGAACGGAAAGGCCAAGATAGGACCAGGTCGACCCGTCGAGGCCGAGCCGGATGCCTCGCCAGGTCGTCCGCGTCAAGCGGTAGCGCCACATCCGGTAAACGGCGGCTTGGATGAGCAGTCCGATGGCGATGAAGTATGCGAGGTCGATCCCGACGGCCAGATCCGGAGGCAGTTCGCCGAACAAAAACCCGATACCTTCGTAGAGGCCGAAGAACGGGACAAGAACGGCGACGACGATCAGAAACCCGAGGAAAAGCTCACCCGGCGTGCCCGTGTATTCAAGCGGTGTCCCTAGCACCCGGGTGCGGCTCCAAAAATAACGGCGCACGTTCGTCTTCGCCCAAAACCGATAAATGCCGAGCGTGAGAAGGGTGAGGATAGAGTTCTTCAAGACCAAGCGGAAAAGGGGTGACCTTTCGCCGGTGAATTCGGCGCTCGTAGAGGCGGCGGTCGAGGTATCGACCGGGACACCTCCCGCGTTGTGGTTCTCTGGCATTCCGTAACCTCGTTCCGTTTGTTGCGCTGGTACCGGCGTTGGCGAAACACGCGTAAACCGGCCTGCGCGATTATCCGTTTTTTAATTGTGGGCAATACTCTCCGAAGTAGGAACGGTTGTAAATGGTGGCGCCTTATGAACGCGATGAATCCGTGTCGTCGAAGCGGCTGACAATGTGCTCGGCAATCGCCAAGGAAGAGGTCAGGCCCGGCGATTCGATCCCGTAGAGGCAGACGAGGCCGGGAACCCTGTGATTGGCCGCGTCCTGGACGACAAAATCCTGTTCGTACTTACCGGCGTCGGGGCCGGCCAATTTCGGTCGGATTCCGACATAGCCTGGCTGCAAGGCACCGTCCGGCAGGTCCGGCCAATAGCGGCGGATGGCCTCATAGAATCTATCGGCTCGTGCCGGATCGACCTCGTAATCCGGCTCGTCGACCCACTCGACGTCGGGGCCGAATTTCGTCTGGCCCCCGAGGTCGAGCGTCGAATGGGTTCCCAATCCGCCGGGAACGGGAACCGGGTAGATCAAATGGTTGAACGGGCTCTTGCCGGAGATGACGAAATAGTTGCCTTTCGCGTAATAGAGCGGCGGAACGCTCTCCGGCGGAATTCCCTCGATCTGTCGGGCCGCGCCCTGGGCGCCGAGGCCGGCGGCGACGACCAGTTCGCGGCACGCCACGTCCATGTCGGCGGCACCGCCGCAGGAAACGATGAAGCGCCCGCCCTCGACGCGCCCGCCGACGACCGGGCTGGAAAAGGCGACCATCGTGCCGGCGGCTTCGGCCTCGCCCTGCAAGGACAGCATAAGCGAATGGGAATCGACGAGCCCGGTCGATGGTGAATACAAAGCGGCCGAAACGCGGATGTTGGGTTCCATTTCGCTCAGTTTCGCACCGTCGACGAAACGGAGGTCGGTGACGCCGTTGGCCTCGGCACGGCGTTTGATGCCGTCGAGCGCCGGAACTTCCGCGTCTTCGGTGGCGACGATCAGCTTGCCGATGCGGTTGTGCTCGATTTTCCGCGTCCGGCAGTACTCGTATAGGGCGTGCTTGCCGGCGACACAGAACCGCGCCTTGAGGCTGTCCTTCGGGTAATAGATGCCGGCATGGATCACCTCCGAATTTCGCGAACTGATCCCGGTGCCGATGGCATCGGCCTCCTCAAGGACGACGACCTCGCGGCCCGATAGTGCAAGAGAACGGGCGATGGCGAGGCCGACGACGCCGGCCCCGACGACGATGGTTTGAACTTCTTCCGGCATCCGCCGAAAGTCCCGGATCGCGGCCGTAAATGCCAGGAAAAATTGATCTGCGCGCTGGTCTCGATCAGGCCTTCCCGCCTATAGTCGAAAATCTCTTGGGGACCCGGGCCACCATGCCGATCACCATTCTCAGTTTTCTCGGCCGTCATGCGCCGGCGTTCCTGGCTGCGAGCATCTTCGCCGCCCTGGCGTTGCCGGACCTGGCCCATGTCATGGCGCCGCTGCTCGGCCCCTCGGTCTGGGGTCTGCTCGTGATCGCCATGGTCCGTGTCGAATGGGAACGGGTGATCGAACACCTGAGGCGTTGGCCGCGGGTCGTCGGTGCCGTCTTCTCGATACTGGTGGCCGCACCCCTGGTCGTGCGGCTGATCGTTGGTACGGTTGATCTGGCACCCGGTTTCGAGGCGGCGATCGTCATGGTGACGGCCAGCGCACCGATCATGTCGGTGCCGGCGATGGCGCTGATGATCGGCCTCGATGGTGCCTTGGCCTTAGTCGTCATGATCGTCGCCACCTTCGTGGTGCCGTTCACGCTGCCGGTCCTCTCAATCGCGCTATTGGGGATCGATTTGAACATCAGCGCGATCGAAATGATTGGCCGGCTGACCGTGCTGGTCGGATCGGCCCTTTTGGTGTCGGCGGTGATCCGGCGCGTCTTCGGACCGGCAAGGATCGCCGGATGGAAGGAGGGGCTCGAGGGATCTCTGGTCATATTGTTGACCGTTTTCGCCATCGCCATCATGGACGGGATCACGGCCGTTTTACTTGCGAGGCCTTCGCATGTGCTGTTAGCTGTCGCCTTGGGGTTTATCGCCAACGTCGGTTTGCAGTTGGCAACGGCGGTCCTGTTTTGGAAACGGGGACGCCCGGAAGCCTTGACGCTGGGTTTCGTCAGCGGAAACCTGAACGCCGGGATCATCCTGGCTGTCCTGCCGGCGAGCGTCGATCCGGACATTCGGCTCTACTTCGCCATGGCCCAGTTTCCGATCTACGTGCTTCCGGCCTTATTGCGGCCACTTTATCGGCGTTTGGTGTGATCCATGGTGCCGATCGGGAGGACCAGATGAAATGGACACGCCGAAAACGTTTCTTAGGACTGCTGACGGCAGGGGCCGTTCTGGTTGCGGTCGTTGCCGCCATGGCGACGAGGGCGTCGATGGCTGATTGGCGGACGGCAAGCCGCGAGAGCGCCGGCATCGCGCCAGACCCCTACGAGCATTCGGAAGCGATTGCCCAAGTCTATGCGGCCCGAGCCTATGGTTGGCGGGGCACCTTCGGCGTCCACACTTGGATCGCCGTCAAGCCCACCGACGCCACCCATTTCACCATCTATGAGGTGATCGGCTGGCGGGTCAGGCATGGCGGCAACGCGGTCAGCGTTTCATACCGGCCACCCGACGGCCGCTGGTTCGGCAACCTGCCCGAGATCATCGCCGATATCCGCGGCGACGGCGTCGACGAGATCATCGAGCGCGTTCACCAGGCCGCCATGGACTACCCCCATAACGACGAATACCGCGTGTGGCCCGGTCCCAACTCCAATACCTTTACCGCCCATGTGGCCCGCGCCGTCCCTGAATTGAAGCTGGACCTGCCGCCGACAGCGATCGGCAAGGACTACCTGCCAAACGGCGATTTCTATGCGCAGGCGCCGAGCGGTACCGGATATCAGGTGTCCCTGTTCGGTCTCTTGGGTCTGATGGCCAGTGCCGAGGAAGGGGTCGAGCTCAACCTGCTCGGCTTGACCTTCGGCGTCGATGCCAAGAACCCGGCCTTGAAACTGCCGCTTGCGGGACGCGTCGGGTCCGGTAATCTGTAGGCCGCCCGCCGAGCCGGCGGACAACAAAGACCATTCTCGACGGACAACCATGAGCATTTGGGGAAAAGTCATCGGCGGTGTCGCCGGTTTTGCCATCGGCGGGCCGGTTGGTGCCATTCTCGGCGCCGTCGCCGGCCATGTCGTCGATCGCCAGAAGGAAGAGGCGTCGGCCGGGCCAGTCGGTGCCGACGCGCGCCAGGTCGCTTTCACCACCGCTGTCATCGTGCTCTGCGCCAAGATGGCGAAAGCCGATGGCCAGGTCACCCGCGACGAGGTCGATGCCTTCAAGGAGCTATTCCACATCCCGCCCAATGAGATGGCAAACGTCGGAAAGCTGTTCGACGAAGCGCGCCAGGAGGCCTCCGGGTTCGAGCCCTACGCCCAGCAAATGGCGATGATGTTCTCTCACGACCCGGCCGTCCTCGAGGAACTGATGGGGGCGCTCTTCCACATCGCCAAGGCCGATGGCCACGTGCATCCCAAGGAACTGGAGTTCCTACAGCAAACGGCGGCGATCTTCGGGTTCCATCCGCACCATTTCGAGCGCATGAAGGCCATCTTCTTAGGCACCAGCGACGAAACCGACCCCTATGAGATTCTTGGCGTATCCCGCGATGCCAGCGACGAGGAGATCAAACGGACGTATCGGACGCTGAGCCGCGAGAACCATCCGGACGCGCTGATGGCCAAGGGCGTGCCTCAGGAATTCATCGATATCGCCAATGAGAAGATGGCGGCTATCAACGCGGCTTACGACAAGGTCGCCAAACACCGAGGGCTGAAGTAGCCCGCACCCGCGCCGTCCGCGGCCCGAAGAAAAGCGAAACATCCATGCGACCGGTTCACCTGATTGCGGCCTTCGTCGTCGTGTTCCTGTGGGGCATGAACTTCGTGCCGATGAAGGTCGCCGTCGGCGAGATCCCACCGATTTTCCTGACCGGGCTTCGCATGGCGGCGACGGCACTGATTCTTGTCGGGTTCGTGTCTCCGCCGCGAGGGCACTACGGGCGGGTCATGCTGTTATCGCTGGTCATGGGGACGACGCATTACGGTCTGATCTACTCGGGTATCGCCGAGGTCGATGTGGCGGTGACGGCGATCGTAATCCAACTCGGCGTTCCTTTCAGCGCGATCCTCGCCTTGGTGATGCTGAACGACCGCTTCGGATGGCGCCGCACACTCGGTTTGATCGTCGCCTTCTGCGGCGTCGTCGTCCTCGCCGGCGAACCGCAAACCGCGAGCAGTCTGCCGCATCTCCTGATGATCGTCGCCGCCGCATTCTTTTGGGCTCTGGCCAACGTGCTGATCAAGAGCTTGAGCGAAGTTCCGACGTTTACCGTTGTCTGCTACATGGCTTTGTTCGCCACGCCGCAGTTGTTCCTGTTGTCTTTTTTGTTGGAAGAGGGCCAATGGACCGCCGCGGTCGAAGCCAGTTGGATCGCCTACGGCAGTCTCGCCTACATGGTGCTCGCCACGTCCGTCTTTTCCTATTTCGTCTGGTACAGACTGCTGACCCTGTATCCGGTCTCGAACGTCGTCCCCATAACACTCCTGGCGCCCGTGATCGGGGGCATTTCGGGGATCATCGTCCTTGACGAGTTGCTGACCTGGGAGAAAATCGTCGGCGGGGCGCTGACCATCGGCGGGGTTGCCGTAATCCAGTTGCGGTGGCGAAAGGTCGCAGCCGCACAGAACTAGCGTCCAAGGGCAGAGACAGTGCGATGAGAAAGACCTACCGATCGCCGAACTTCGATGAGCGTCGACCCGACGGTCTCATCGACATGCTGGTTTTTCACTACACCGGCATGCAATCGGCGGAAGAGGCGTTGCAGCGCCTTTGCGACGAGCAAGCCAAGGTCAGCGCCCATTATGTCGTCGATGAGGACGGGATGTGCTACGCCCTGGTCGCCGAAGAACACAGGGCCTGGCATGCCGGTGTCGCGAGTTGGCGCGGCAATACGGACGTCAATGCACGTTCCATCGGTATCGAGATCGTCAATCCCGGCCACGAGTTCGGATACCGGCCGTTTCCCGCCGTACAAATGGAGGCGGTTCGTGACCTGGCCTCGGGTGTTCTCCGGCGCCATCCCATCCCACCGCGCAATGTCGTCGGCCATTCCGATGTGGCGCCAACCCGCAAGCAAGACCCGGGCGAGCTTTTCGATTGGCCGGAGCTCGCCGAAAGCGGTATCGGTCTCTGGGCGGACGGCGACGCCTCGCCGGTCGAGGCCGCGGATGTCTCCCCATGGCTCGAACGTCTGGGTTACGACACGGCCGATGAGAAGGCCGCGCTCCTGGCCTTTCAACGCCACTTCCTGAGGGACAGCTTGACGGGCACCGCCGATGAACCGACGCGAGGAAGACTTGCGGCTGTCGTCGAAATCGCGGAAACGAGTGCGGCGTAGTCAGACGGAAGCTTGGACCGGCACCGACGCCGGAACCGGCAGCAACAGGGTGACCTTCGTCCCTTCTCCGACGGTACTTTCCAGCAATAGCTCACCGCCGTGCAGTTCGCTCAGGCCCTTGGCGATTGAGAGGCCGAGGCCGATGCCCTCGCGAGTGCGCGTCATGCTGTCTTCGATCTTTTCGAACGGCTTGAAGACGCTGGCGAGTTTCTTCTCCGGAATCCCGATCCCGTTGTCGGTAACCGAAACGGCGATGCGACCGTCGGCGCATCTGTTGGCGCCAATGACAATGGTGCCGTTCTTCGCCGTGAATTTCACGGCATTGGAAAGCAGGTTGACGAGGATCTGTTTGAATCGGCGCTCATCGACCGATACCGGCGGGATCGTCTCATCGATGCGCTGATCGATGTTGATCTCCTTTTCCTGGAATCGCGAACGGACCAGAAGGACCGTGTTTTCGACCAGTTCGGTCAGGGATTCTTCGGACATTTCGAGCTCGATGCGACCGGCTTCGATCCGTGAAACGTCGAGGATGTCGTCGATGATCTCCATCAGGAAGTTGCCCGCCGACACGATGTGGCCGGCATAGTCGCGGTAGGTCGATGTGCCGACCGGGCCGACGATCTCGTTCTTGGTCATTTCGGCAAAACCGATGATCGCGTTCAATGGTGTCCGTAATTCATGGCTCATGTTGTTGAGGAACTCGGTCTTCGTGCGGTTCGCCAACTCCGCCTTTTCTTTGGCCCGGAACAAGTCGGTCGTCCGCTGTTTGACCCGTTGCTCCAATTCCTCGTTGAGTTGACGCAAGGTGCCTTCCGCGCGCCGGCGGTCGTGAACCTCTCTTTCGAGCTGTGCCGTTCGCGTCCGTACGATCTTTTGAAGCCATCCGCTTTGGCGGGCCTGTTCCTCCTCCATTCGTTTCCGCTCGGTAATGTCCGTGCGCACGATGACCGTACCGCCTTCGCGGGTCGGATATTCGGTGACCAGGAACCAGCGGTCCGGACGCCCGGAGATCTTCATCTCCGTCGGCTTGTGTTGCCGGTGGTTCTGTAGACGCTGTTGAATCCATTCTTCGGGATTTTCGCGGGCGTCGATGATGTGCCCGCGATCGACGACCATCCGCAATCCCTCTTCGAATCCGGTTCCCGGCGGAAAGGGGCGATCCATATCTTCGAAAGTGTCGACGTAGGTGCTGTTGTGCAGGATCAGACGGTCGTCCTTGTCGTAAAGCGCGAAGCCGTCGGAAATGCTGGCAACGGCGTCCTGCATGAGGGCCTCGCCCTGTTTCAACCGCTGTTCCGTCTGCCAACGGTTGAACTCGGCGCCGATGCGCTGGCTGGCAAGGCGAAAAAAGGCCCGCGAGTCGGGCTTGTCGTCGAGTTCCCGGTCGTGAAGCGCGAAGACGTGTCCAAGCGGCCGGTCTTCCGAATCGAGGAACAACTCGCCTCGATAGGCAACGGCGCCGATCTTCCTTAGGATTTCGTGTTTCGGGTAAAGGGCAAAGAGTTTCCGCGGTACGAAAAAATGGTTGTCACCGCGTTGCGGTCCGTAGACGGTTTCGCAGGGCGAGCCGGCGAGATCATAGCTGAACCCAGGCATCTCCTCGCCGTCCTCGATGAGGGGATACTGTTGATAAACCCCTGTTGATCGGTTTCTGAGATCGTGATTCCGTTTCCCGAGTGATTCGGTGGAGGGCGGAACGATGATGGGGCGGTTGTCGGACGACCAGGGCAAGTTC
>Ga0056108_1000129_pt1 | contig 27749 bp, 23 predicted proteins | sample WorMetG1BERMUDA1_FD_83875 | JGI IMG/M metagenome (GOLD analysis project Ga0056108, IMG submission 83875) | Marine gutless worms symbiont microbial communities from Max Planck institute for Marine Microbiology, Germany - Inanidrilus... ... | reverse complement strand
TCCGCACGCCTGCGCGAAGCGACGCGCCTGCAGCGGGTTGACCTTGACCAGTGGCAGCTTGCCGGCAAGGGCCCGCTCGAAACGGGCATGGTAGGGACCGGTTGCTTCATAAACCAGCAGATGTGGTTGCGTGGCGCCGATCCAGCGCTTCAGTGCTGTGAAACCGGCCGGGTCGTTGGTGAACCTGGCCGCGGCACCGGTGATGTGCCGGTGAACGTCCAGATGGTCTTTCGAGATGTCGATGCCGATGCTATCGTTCATGGTCTTCGTCATGTCCTATGCTTGTCGTAGAGGGCTTCATGCCGCTCTGTATCCGTTCAGGCCTCATGCGAAGACGATGGCTGATCACACTCTAGCGCGGTCCATCACGACCAAGCCGTCTACGATCCAGCCACCGCCGTTGCACGCCAGTTGGAGTGGCGTGCAACGGCTTATTCTTCGCAGAAATAGCCGGGAGAACCATAAGACAAGCTTCTTGCCAGCGCAGACTTCGGATTATACGATACGTATACGTATTAATCGGAGCGTTCCGTGATATTGGACCGGTTGTCCTCCAGGCGCCGATCGCTGAGGATCGGCTTGATCGGCTACGGTTACATCGGCCGGGCGCTGGCGGAACGGGTGCTGGCGCGACCGGAACTGTTCACGCTCGACTTTGTCCAGTGCCGGCGGCGGGAGCGAGCCGGCAACATCGGTGACGACGTCTTCCTGGCGGATCTCTCCGACTTCGGAGGACGTGACGTCGATCTCGTGGTGGAAACGGCGCATCCGTCGATTACGGTCGCTCACGGTGCAGCGATTCTGGCCCGGGCCGACTATATGCCGCTGTCGACGACCGCCCTGACCGACGATGCACTGAGAACACGGCTTCTCGATGTCGCTGCCGCGAACGGCACGCGATTACTGCTTGCCGCCGGCGCGCTGGTGGGCGGCGAAGAACTGACCAAGCGGTCCGTGCCCTGGTCGCGTTTGTGTGTCACCTTCCGAAAACACCCCGACAATGTCGATTTTTCCGATGTCGAGACCGACCCGGCGGCCATTCGGGAGGCGACGGTCGTGTTCCGTGGATCGGTGCGCGACATCGCCGCCCGCTTTCCTCGCAACGTTAACACGATGGTGACGGCGGCGCTGTTGACGATTGGTGTCGATGCCTGCGAAGGGGTGTTGGTGGCCGACCCGGCGCTCGATTGTGCGGTTGCCGAGATCGAGGCCTGGAGCGAGGATGGCGGCTATCTTCGGACCGAGAAGCGTCAGCCCGCGATCGGCGTCTCGGGCACGGAAATGGTGGATTCGATCTGGTATTCGGTGCTGCGGGCGAGCGGCGCGTCCGAGCGGCCGATGGAACTGGTTTGAAACGAGATGGAACTGGTTTGACACAATATCGAAAAGAGGGAGACGAACACGATGAAACCCATAGCTTACGCCGCGGTGGCCGTAGCCACTTTACTGTCCATCGTTCCGGTGTCGGCACAGCAGAAGACAGTCGCCATCGCCAATCTCGGTCCGCATCCGGCGCTGACGGCGGTTGTCAGCGGCTTCAAGCAGGGCATGGCCGAAGGCGGCTTTCAGGAGGGTGACACCGTTGTCTATGACTATCAGGATGCGAGTTTCGATCCGGCCGTCGTCGCCCAGATGATCACGACGCTGGAAGCTGGCGATCCCGACTTGTTCCTGACCGTGACGACCCCGATCACCCAGGCCTCGAAACGCGTCGTGCGCGACAAAACGACGCCGATCGTCTTCGCACCAGTCACCGACCCGATCGATGCCGGCTTGGTGGAGTCGTGGCAGGGCGGCAGCGATCGCTATTCGGGCGCTTCCAATCTGCAGTCGATGGAGACGGTTCTCGGTTTTGCCCGCGACCTGCTGCGTGACGTCGACAGCGTTGGGATTCTCTACAATCCGGGAGACGCCAACGATGTCGTCAATATCCGCTATGCCGAAGAGGCGGCCGAAAAAATGGGAATCGAGGTCAAGGCGGCGAGCGTCGAATCGACCAATGACATTCCGGTCCGGGTCGAGGCGTTGAAGGATGCGGATTTCATTTACCTGATTCCGTCGAGCATGTTGCAGCCCGCCCTCCCGGCGGTGGCGGCGGCGGCACGGCGCAACGGCGTGCCCGTGATCAATGCCTCGCCCGTGGGCGTGGAGGACGGCCAGATCCTGGCCTCCATGTCGGTCTCCTGGTTCGAGGTCGGCCGTCAGGCGGGTTTGCGCGCGGCGCGCGTGCTCAATGGCGAGAACATTGCCGATCTGCCGGTCTACCGGCCCTTGCCGGAGGATCACAGCGCCCTGATCAGCGCCAAATATATGGAGGCCAACGGCATGACCCTGCCGGAGGCGCTGGCCGAGTGCAATTGCGTTCGATGAACGCCGCTGAAGGGAACGAAAACCGCGACAACGGCGTCGTTGTCGACAATCTGTGCAAGACCTTTTTTCCCAACACGGTTCGGGAAAAACGGGCGCTCGACGGCGTCAGCTTTCGCCTGAAGGAGGGCGAATTCACCATCATCATCGGCAGCAACGGCGCCGGCAAGAGCACCACGCTGAACGCCATTGCCGGCGAAGTGCCACTGGACCGCGGCCATATCCGCGTTGCCGGCATGGTGCTCGACGGCATGCCGCCCCACCGGCGTGCCCGCTCCGTCGCGCGGGTCTTCCAGGACCCGCTTTCAGGCACCGCCGCGTCGCTGAGCATCGAAGAAAACCTTGCCATCGCCGCCCGTCGCGGTCTGCCGAGAAGCCTGCGCATGGGATTGAGCGGCAATGACCGTACAGCCTTCAAGGCGGCGCTGGCGCCGCTCGGGCTCGGGCTGGAAAACCGGCTGAACGACCGCGTCGACCTGCTCTCCGGCGGGCAGCGTCAGTCGCTCGCCCTCGTCATGGCGACGCTCAAACGACCACCGCTGCTGTTGCTGGACGAACATACCGCCGCCCTCGATCCGCGCTCTGCCAAACTGGTGATGGAAGCAACCTTGAAGGCGGTCGAAAGCGGCCGCATGACCACCATTATGATCACCCACAATATGGACCAGGCGATTGCCCATGGCGACCGGCTGTTGATGATGCATGAGGGCCGGGTGATCCTCGATCTCGATAGAGAGGAGAAATCCAAACTGACGACCGCCGACCTTGTCGATCGGTTTCACGATGTGGTCAGCGACCGCATGCTTCTGACGTGAACGAGCCCGGCGGAACGTCATGGATTTTGTCGCGACTTATCTGAACCTGATACCGGTCAGCCTGGCCCAGGGGGCGGTCTATGCCTTTGTAGCGCTGGGTGTCATGATCCCGTTTCGCCTGCTGTCCCTGCCGGACCTGACCGCCGAGGGCAGCTTTCCCCTCGGCGCGGCCGTCGCTGCCGCGCTGCTCGCATCCGGCTTCGGCGTGGTGCCGGCGCTGCTGCTCGCGATCCTGGCCGGCAGTCTCGCGGGCGCGTTGACGGCGGGGATCCATCTGCTCTTCAACGTCACCTCGCTGCTTGCCGGCATCATCGTGCTGACCATGCTGTTCAGCATCAATATCCGCGTCATGGGCAAACCCAACACGGCGCTCTTCGATGCCGACACGCTGTTTACCGACTTCTTCGCCGATGGCGGCGCACCGCTGCAGCAATTCGCCCTGCTCGCAGCTATCTTGCTGCTGTTGTGCGCGGCGCTTTACTGGTTCCTGCACACCGAACTCGGTCTGGCCCTGCGGGCTGTCGGCTCCAATCAATTGATGGCGCGGGCGCAGGGCCTGTCGACCTACTGGTTCATCGTTGGCGGATTGGCGCTCGCCAACGCGCTGAGCGCGTTGGGCGGTGCCGTCATGGCGCAATATCAGAGCTATGCCGATGTCAATATGGGTGTCGGCGTGCTGGTCATCGGCCTGGCCTCGACGATTGTCGGCGAGGCGATCCTCGGGCGCGGCACGCTTGTGCGCCAGGTGCTGGCGCCGGTGGTCGGCGCGCTTCTGTATTTCCAGTTCGTCGCCATGGCGCTGAGCCTCGGCCTCAGACCGTCCGACCTGAAACTCCTGACCGGCCTGTTCCTGATCGGCGCTCTGGGCCTGCCGCTGGTGATGAAGCGGCTCAATAAAGCCAGCGCACAAGGCCGAGGGTGATCGCCGGAAACAGCGCCAGGATGACGACGCGGATCAGGTCGGTGGCGACGAACGGAAAGACGCCGCGATAGGTCTGCGACAGCGGGATGTCCCTGGCCATGGAATTGATGACGAACAGATTCATGCCGACAGGCGGCGTGATCAGCCCGACTTCGACAACGATCAGCACCAGGATGCCGAACCACAGCGCGAATTCCTCCGGCGACAGGCCGAAATCAAGCCCGATGACGATCGGAAAGAAGATCGGCACGGTCAGCAGGATCATCGACAGCGAATCCATCACGCAGCCGAACAGCAGGTACAGCACCAGAATGACGGTCAGCACCAGCCAGGGCGAGAATCCCTGCTCGGTGACGAAGAGGGCCGCCTCCTGCGGCAGCTGCGACAGCGCCAGGAAGCCGTTATAGACTGCAGCACCCAGGATAATCAGGAAGATCATGCCGGTTGAATTGGCGGTTGCGAGGATCGACGAACGCAGTGTGGCGAAGGTCAAGCCGCGATTGGCAAGGGCGATCAGGCCGGTGCCGGCGGCGCCAACGGCGGCCGCCTCCGTCGGCGTGAAGATGCCCTGATAGATGCCGCCGACCACCGCCAGGAACACCAGCAGCACCGGCCAAACGGCGACCAGCGCGCGGAACCGCTCGCGATAGGGCACCCGCTCGCGGGTGCCCCCGGAGCCCGGCCGCAGGCGCACATAGATCGAGATCGCCAGCATATAGCCGAGCGCCGCCAGAATGCCCGGTATGATGGCCGCGACAAACAGTTTGGCGATGTTCTGCTCGGTCAGGATCGCGTAGATGACAAGCACGACGGAGGGCGGTATCAGAATGCCCAGCGTGCCGCCGGCGGCCAGCGAGCCGGTGGCGAGCGCGCCGGAGAAGCCGTAGCGCCGCAATTCCGGCAGCGCCACCTGGCCCATGGTGGCGGCGGTGGCGAGCGACGAACCGCAGATGGCGCCGAAACCCGCGCAGGCGCCGACCGCCGCCATCGCGACGCCGCCTCTGCGATGGCCGAGCCAGGTTTCCGCGGCATAGAACAGCGCCGATGACATGCCACCCAGCCGGGCGAACTGCCCCATCAGCAGGAAAAGCGGCACGATGGACAGCGAATAGCTGGAAAACGTGCCGTAGGTCAGGTTTTTGAGCTGACCGAAAATCATCAGGAAGGAGCCGTTGATCAGATAGCCGCCGGCCACGCCGACAGCCAGCATCGCCAGCCCGATCGGAATGCGCAGGAAGATCAGGACAAGCAGGACCGGGAACGACCAGATACCGATTTCCAGGTCGCTCACGGCATGTCTCCGCTGACCGCCGGTTCGGGTCCGGTTTTCAGTTCGATCAGGCTGCGCAGCAGGCACCAGGCCGAAACGATCACGAAAACCACGGCGCCGAACAGGCTCGCGGCATAGGCCCACCAGATCGGAAACTCCAGGATGAAGGTGGTTTCGCCATAGGAGTGTTTGTCGAGCGTTCCGAGCCAGTGCCGCCAGCAGATCAGAGCGGCAAACACCAGCATCAGCAGGTTGGCGACGACGTCGATTGTCCGGTTGACGCTGTCACTGAAATGCATGGTCAGCACCTCGACCACGGCATTGCCCCGCTTGAGGTGGCACCAGGGCAGGAAAGAGAAGACTGCGAAGGCGGTGCCGGCCTCGACCAGTTCGAAATCGCCCGGGATCGGCGCCAGTCCGGCGAAGACAAGGGCCCGTCCGGTCACGGAAATGACGGTGATGATGATCAACAGGACCAGCACGACGCCGCCGGCGAGCGCCGTGATACGGGCCAGCATGTCGATCAACCGTTCAAGACGTGCCATGAATCTCCCCTTGCCGCCCGCGCGGCGACAACAGCGTCATTCGGCTGCTTTGTCAACGCGATGCGGCATGGCGGCGTGTGCCGCCGCCATGGTGTTTGATTGGCCCTATTGGGAGTGCTTCTCGATCAGCGCCTGAGCGCGGGTATACAGGTCGGTGCCGTCGATGCCCTTGGCGTCCATCTCGACGATCCAATTGTCGATGACCGGCTGTGCCGCCGTTTTCCAGCGGGCGACTTCATCCCCGTCCAGGGTGACGATGGTGTTGCCGCGCTCGCCGTCGAGCGCGCGGCCCGGTGCGTCGAATTCTTGCATGGTGCGGCCGGCGAAGGCGGAGAATTCCATGCCGGAATTATCGTCGAGGATCTTCTTCAAATCGTCCGGCAGGCTGTCATATCTGGCCTTGTTCATTGCCAGCACGAACACCGCGGTATAGAGCGCATGGTCGCCGGCGAACTCGGTATGGGTGTCGACCAGTTCCTGCACCTTGAGCGCCGGCACCACTTCCCAGGGGATGACCGTGCCGTCGATCACGCCCTTCGACAGGGCCTCGGGAATGGCCGGCACCGGCATGCCGACCGGCGTTGCGCCCATCTGGGCGAGAAGGTCGTTGATCACCCGTGTCGGGCCGCGCAGCTTCTTGCCCTGCATGTCCTCCAGCGACCTGACGCCGTCGCCTTTGGCGTGGATCAGGCCGGGACCGTGCATCCAGGTGCCGAGGATCTTGAGATCCTTGAAATCGGCGTCCTTCATGTCCGATTCGAACAGCTCCCAATAGGCACGGGAACCGGCTTCCGCATCGGTCATCATGAACGGCAGTTCGAACACCTCGGCACGCGGAAAACGGCCCGGCGAGTAGCCCGGCAGCGTCCACACAATATCGACGACGCCGTCGCGCGCCTGGTCGATGAGTTGCGGTGGCGTGCCGCCGAGCGCCATGGCGCTGAACACGTCGATTTCGATCCGGCCGTCGGATGCTTCCTCGACCTGTTCGGCCCAGGGCATCAGTACATTGGCGGGCACATTGGCCTGCGGCGGCAGGAACTGGTGCAGCCGCAGCGTCACCTCCTGGGCGCCCGCCGCGCCGGCGCCGGCCATGGTGCCCACCGTCAGCAGCGCGCCGGCGGCCAGTGATTTGATAAATGTCCGTTTTTTCATTCCGTCCTCCCAAGGTCAGGTCGTTGATTATGCCGGTGCGCCGGCCTCAAAACAGCGTGTACCCCATCGATTGGTTTTGCTCTATCGAAAGTGGTCGATGCGTGCCGTCCTCTCGACAACCGCATGCCGCTCGTAGCGACTATGAAAGCAAATTGATCTCTTTCGGTAAAATGAAAAGTGCCCCTTGATTCATATCGATCTCGTTATAGTTGCTCTCAAAATAGGCCGATCACATTACAGAATCGCGAAATGTTGACCATGATGTGGCCGGCCTTCCGCGCCGACAGGTCACCGACGCCGGTGCAATCAAACCGGCGATTTTGTAACTGTCCAGACCTGTTTATGTCGCGTCCAGGGGCAGCACATGGGTGTCTTTGAGCGTGTCCAGAACGATCGCCGATTTGACATGGCGCACCGAATCGTGCGGCAGCAGCACGTCGTTGACGAATTCCGACAGCGCCTTCAGGTCCGCGGTGACCACTTTGAGCATGTAATCCATCTCGCCGGTCAGCGCATGGGCTTCCAGCACCTCCGGCAATTGCGCAATCAGTGTGGCGAATCGGCGCGCATTGTCGCGGTTGTGGGTGTCGAGGGTCACGGTGATGATGTTGATGATGCCCAGTCCGAGTTTCAGCCGGTCAAGTGCCGCGAAATAGCCGCGCACATAGCCGGTCTCCTCCAATTGGATGCGGCGGCGCGAACATTGCGACGGCGACAGATTGACCCTTTCGGACAGATCGTTGTTGGTCAGCCGCGCGTCCCGCTGCAGTTCCTGCAGAATGCGGCGATCGAATTGATCAAGCATTTCGTGCATATCTCCATTTATTTGTGCGTAATCTGTGCGTTACATTGGGATATATCGCGGACTATGCAAGCTATTTGTATCGAAATTGCGAGATAATGATGGACACCATGACATTTCACAAGGAGAACAAGATGGGTCCGTTTCCGCACGACGCGCCACCGGCGAAAATCAGCGAGCAGAATCCGGTCGGCACCGATGGTTTCGAATTTGTTGAATTCGCCCATCCGGAACCCGAAAAGCTCGAACAGCTCTTTACCATGATGGGCTACACGCCCGTCGCGCGCCATAAGACCAAGGCGATCACCGTCTGGCGGCAGGGCGATATCAACTATATCCTCAATGCCGAAAAGGGCTCCTTCGCTGACCGTTTCATCGATCTGCACGGGCCCTGCGCCCCGTCCATGGCGTGGCGGGTTGTCGATGCCCGGCACGCTTTCGACCATGCGGTGTCGAAGGGCGCCGAGCCGTATGAAGGCGACGACAAGATCATGGATGTGCCGGCCATCGTGGGCATTGGCGGCTCGCTGCTGTATTTCGTCGATACCTATGGCGACAAGGGTTCACCCTATGAACGGGAATTTGACTGGCTCGGCGAGCGCGACCCCGCGCCGGAGGGCGTCGGTTTCTATTATCTCGACCACCTCACCCACAATGTGTTCCGCGGCAATATGGACAAATGGTGGGCCTTCTACCGCGAATTGTTCGGCTTCAAGCAGATCCATTTCTTCGATATCGAAGGCAAGATGACCGGGCTTGTGTCCCGCGCCATCACGTCGCCCTGTGGCAAAATCCGCATTCCGCTCAACGAGTCGACGGACGACAAGAGCCAGATCGAGGAATATCTGCGCAAATACAAGGGCGAGGGCATCCAGCACATCGCCGTCGGCACGGAGGACATCTATGGCGGCACGGACCGTCTTGCTGGCAACGGGTTGCGCTTCATGCCGGGACCGCCGGACACCTATTACGAGAAGTCACATGAGCGGGTCATCGGCCACGAAGAACCAATCGATCGCATGGCCCGCCACGGCATTCTGATCGACGGCGAAGGCGTCGTCGATGGCGGCATGACCAAGATCCTGCTGCAGATCTTCTCCAAGACGGTCATCGGCCCGATTTTCTTCGAGTTCATCCAGCGCAAGGGCGATGAGGGCTTTGGGGAAGGTAATTTCCGCGCCCTGTTCGAATCGATCGAAGAAGATCAAATCCGCCGCGGCGTGCTGGCCGGCGACGCCGCGGAATAAGATGTGATTGGAGACATGCCGTTGCCGGACGCCCGTCCGGCAACGGCATGTCAGTGCTGGCGATCAGTAGCCAGCCGGGCAGCTTGCCGTGTAGCGGCGGCCGTAGCGGTCGCGATAGTAACAATTGTTCGAATTCTCGGACACGCGCCCGATGACCGCACCGGTCACGCCGCCGATCGCCGCGCCGACAAGCGCGCCCTCCGTCCGTCCGGTGGCGATGGCGCCGATGGCCGCGCCCGTCCCCGCGCCGACGGCTGCTCCCTGTTGTGTCGGCGTGCAGGCGGCGAGAGCCGCCAGGACACACGACAGAGCAAGTATCTTCTTCATTTTCCGGCCTCCGTTTGTTTTCCCAAAACAGGGAAACTTGTTTGATAATACATGACTTTGGGTCGCTTGCATGCCCGTGTGGCAATTTTCCGGCTAAGCGGCGAAATCGGCGGCGACGCTATCACCGCAACATGAACGCAGGCTGAACGCGGCTATGGCGGGCCGCCTATTGCTGCAAATGTTCGCGCAAAAACAGCATGGTCTCCTGGGCGACCGTGTCCAACACGGATGCCCGATCGACGCCCGACGGGTCAGAACAGATCTCCGCCGCGACCGTTGCCAGGAACGGCGAACATGTGTTCAGAAAGGTAAAATGCCCGACTGCCGGAAATGGTCGATCATGGACGCGCGCAAGGCCGTTTGCGTAGTAGCGGCTGTTGGCCGGCTCCGGCAGGATTGCATCCGAACCCGCCCAAAACAGCAGCACCGGAGCCGACACCTCCGCAAGCGCATCGCCGTCAAAAAACGGTCCGATCGCCGGCGCCATGAGGATGACGGCGCGTATGCGCGGGTCGACAAGGCTTCGTTTTCCCTCGAGATAGGCACGCTCGATGGGGTCGGCCGGCAGGGCCGGCCGGTCATCGAGACAGGTGTAGTCGTCGGTCGTGCCCAGATCGCGGCAATAGGCTTCGAGGCCGGCAACATTGGGGCGCCCTCCCGCCACCACCGCCGCCGTAAAGCCGCCGGCCGAATGGCCGATCATGGCGACGCGGGTGGCGTCGATCGCTTTGGCCAAACCGCTGTTTGGCGCGAGCAGGGCATCGAGTAAAAATCGGACATCCTGCGGTCGGTGAAGCAGGTTTCGCGCGGTTCTGCCGTCGCCGTCGTCGAAGGTGCGGTCACCCGGATGCTCCAGCGCTGCGACGATAAAGCCGGCGCGGGCGAGCGTCTCCGCCAACATGCTCTGATTGAACCGGTTTCCGCCGGTACCGTGTGATAGCAGCACGAGCGGCCAGCGGCCCGTTTGCGGTGCGGCGGCGCGCGCTGCCGATCCGGGTTGTACCGGGCTGTAGGACAGCGGCGTCTCCGGCGCGCTTGTCGGATACCACAGTGCGACCGGAAGCGTGCGTCCGCGATGCGGGTCCGTCAGCGTCCATTCATCAAAACCGGCTTGATACGCCCCGGACGGTGCGGCCCGCGCCGCGGTGGCCACAATCAGGAAAATGACCGTTGCAACGCCGAGGAGATACGACATGATGCGGGCGACATCCCATTCCCGCAATGCTGCCTGGCCATTGTTGTGCATATTGTCTCCCCCGCCCCGGCAACGGTCAGTGTATCGCATCGGCGATCCGTTCCGCCGCGTAGGCGCGCGCTGTCCGGTCGATGTCGTAGATCGCTTCGATATCCGTTGCCGGCGTTCCCGGTCCCATCCGGTCCATGACATCCTCGACGATTGCCGCCATGTCGAGAAAACCGATCCGCCCGTCGATGAACGCCTCCAGCGCTATCTCCTTGGCGCCGTTCAACACCGCGCCAAGCTGGCCGCCGCCTTCTATCGCCCGGCGCGCCAGCCTCAGCGACGGGAAGCGGGCTTCGTCCGGTGCCTGAAAATCCAGTCTGGCGAGGCGCGCGAAATCCAGCCGCTCCACCGGCAGAACCGGTCGTCTCGGATAGCTGAGCGCATAGCAGATGGCGGTGCGCATATCCGGCGGCCCAAGCTGCGCCAGCAGCGATCCGTCGCTGTAGCCGACCATGGAATGAATGATCGACTGGGGATGGATGATCACCTCAATCTGATCGGGCCGGAGTTCAAAGAGATGCACAGCCTCGATCATCTCAAGGGCCTTGTTGAACATGGAGGCGCTGTCGATGGAGATTTTCAGGCCCATGTCCCAGTTGGGATGAGCCGCTGCCCGCGACGGGCTGACCGATTGCATCTCCTCCAGGCTGAGCAGGCGAAACGGACCGCCGGACGCGGTCAGAATCACACGCTCGATGCTGTGGCGTTGATTGGCGTCGAAGACCTGCAGAATCGCATTGTGTTCGCTGTCGACGGGCAGCAGCCGCCCGCCTGCCGCTTCGACCGCGCGCTTGAACAGGTCGCCGGCCGATACCAGGCACTCCTTATTCGCAAGGGCGATGTCGGCGCCATGCCGCGCAGCGGCGAGTGTCGGCGCCAGGCCGGCCATGCCGACGATGCCGGCCATGATGCAATCGACGTTGCGATCCGCCGCTTCGATCAGTGCCGAGGGCCCGGCCGCAACCGCGGTGCCGCTGCCCCATAATGCGTCCTTTAGATCGGCATACCGGCTTTCATCCGCCGTGACCGCCAGCTCGGCGCTGCAATCGCGCGCCTGTTTGGCCAGGAGGTCGATATTGTCGCGACCGCTGATGGCGGCGACGGAATACGCATCGCGGCCGCCGAGATGGGTGATCACATCGAGGGTGTTGCAGCCGATCGAGCCGGTCGAGCCGAAGATGCTGATGCGTCGCGGGCCGGTGTTCACAGTGTCCATCATTACGGTGCCGGTCGACATGGTCTGATCAGTGAGAAAACAGATGCGATGCGTCGCGTCAATCTCTGGCCGTTCAATTAGCGGCAACCGCCGATTCACATTGGCAAAAGGTGCCGATATATTTTAAACATAAAATAACTTAACCTCGATGCGCGAAAGGGACAGCCATGGTTTGGGATCGGGACACGGCGCTGGCGATGGATCACGAGGATGGCCTGGCTCCGCTCAGGGGCCGCTTTGTGCTGCGTGACGGCCTGATCTATCTCGACGGAAATTCGCTCGGACCGGTTCAACGTCATGTTGAGGCGCGCGTGGCTGCCTGTGTTTCCGAGGAATGGGGCCGGGATCTGATCGCCTCCTGGAACACGGCCGGCTGGTACACGCTGCCGCGGCGGATCGGCCGGCAGATCGCGCCGCTGATCGGTGCCGGACCCGACGATGTTGCAGTCACCGATTCCACATCGGTCAATCTGTTCAAGGTGCTCGCCGCCGCCCTGGCGTTGCGGCCGCAGCGCACGGTGGTGGTGTCGGAGCGCAGCAATTTTCCGACTGACCTTTATATGGTCGAGGGGCTGGCACGCTTCGCCGGGCGCGGCCATGAATTGCGGCTGGTCGACAGCCCTGGCGAGCTGCCCGCCGCGATTGATGGCGATGCCGCGGTCGTGCTGTTGACCGAGGTCAATTACCGCACCGGTTATCTCCATGATATGCCGGCGCTGACGCGGCTCGCCCATGAAGCCGGCGCGCTCGCCATATGGGACCTCGCCCATTCGGCCGGTGCGCTGCCGGTCGATCTTGCCGGCGCAGACGTCGATTTCGCCATCGGCTGCGGCTACAAATATCTCAATGGCGGGCCGGGCGCGCCGGCCTTCCTTTATGTTGCGCCGCGGCTCCAGGCGGATGCCGCGCAGCCCCTGTCCGGTTGGTTCGGCCATGCCGATCCCTTCGCCATGGCCCCGGCCTTCCAGGCCGCCGATGGTATCCAGCGGTTCTTGACCGGCACGCCACCTGTGCTGTCGATGGTGGCGCTGGAGGCGGCGCTCGCTATCTGGGACGGTGTTCGGATGGACGACATCCGGGAGAAATCCGTGCGGCTGTGTGAAGGCTTCATCGCGCTGGTCGAGGAGCGTTGCGCCGGTTTCGACCTGCGTCTGGCAAGCCCACGGCACAGCGACCGGCGCGGCAGTCAGGTCTGCTTTGCCCATGACGATGCGTTTCCGATCATGCAGGCGCTGATTGCCCGCGGTGTCGTCGGCGATTTCCGGGCGCCGGATATTCTGCGCTTCGGCTTCGCGCCGCTCTATGTGCGCCATGTCGATGTGGTCGATGCCGTCGCGCATCTGGAAGACGTTCTGCGTAGCGGCGAATGGCAGCATGAGCGCTTCATGGCAAAGGGTGCCGTCACCTGAGCGTTGCCTTTGCGATCGCCAGTTTTTGTAATGTAATCGCGCCAATTCCGGTAAATTCATAACAGAAACGCTATGCGTTTGCGGTGACTTTTCATTTTACCGCTCCAATCCGATTTGTTTTCATGATGCAAAGGAGGAGCGGCGTGCAGTTTACCAAAGTCAACGGTGTTACCCTTCACCATCAGCTCATCGGCGCGCCTGAGGGCAAGCCGCTGGTCGTCTTCATCAACGCGCTGGGAACGGATTTGCGGATCTGGCGCGATGTGTTGGTCCGGCTTGCCGGCGAGGTTGCGATCGTCGGCTATGACAAGCGCGGCCATGGACTGTCGGATGTCGGCGCCACGCCCTATCGCATGGACACCCATGTCTCCGACCTCGAAGCGCTGCTCGATGCACTGTCGGTGCGCGATGCCATTCTGTGCGGCCTGTCCGTCGGCGGGTTGATTGCCCAGGGACTCAATGCCAGGCGTCCCGATCTCGTCCGGGCGCTGATTCTGTGCGACACTGCCGACAGGATCGGCACCGAAGACCTTTGGAACGAGCGCATCAAGGCGATCGAGGAAGCCGGCATCGAGAGCATCGCCGACTCCATCATGGAGCGCTGGTTTTCCGCTTCCTTCCGGACCGAACGACCGGACGAACTGGCCGGATACCGCAACATGGTGTGCCGCATGCCGGTCGCCGGCTATGTCGGCACAGCGGCGGCGATCCGCGATACCGATTACACGGCGGCCTCGGCCGGCATCACCGTGCCAACGCTGTGTCTCGTCGGTGAAGAGGACGCGTCTACGCCGCCGGACCTCGTCGCCGGACTCGCCAAACGGATTCCGGGCGCGCGCTATCAGACGATTCCTCGCGCCGGCCATCTGCCCTGCGTTGACCAGCCGGAAATGCTGACGGAAGCGTTGCGCGCTTTCATCGATATGCTGGCGCAATGAGCGTCGCGCCCTTCGATCATCGCGTGTTGTCGGGGCTTTTGGGCGATCCGGTTCTGGCCGCGCTGTTCACCGTCGAAGCGGAACTGGAAGCGATGCTGCGTTTCGAGCTGGCGCTGGCGCGGGCTGAGGAGGCCGTCGCCTTGCTGCCGCCTGGCACCGGCGACGCACTGGAAAAGGCGATCGGCGGTTTCGAACCCGATCGGAACGCGCTTAAGGCGGCGACGGCGCGGGATGGGGTCTGTATTCCTGAGCTGGTGCGACAATGGCGCGCCGCCGCCGGCGATGATCTTGGGCCTTGCCTGCATGTCGGTGCGACCAGCCAGGATGTGGTCGACACGGCGCTGGTTTTGCGTCTCAAACCGGCGCTCGATGAGATCGAGGTCCGCCTGGAGCGGTTGCTCGCCGGTTTCGACGACATGGCAGCCCGTTTCGGCGACCGCACGATCATGGCGCATACGCGCATGAAACGAGCGCTGCCCCTGCGCTGCGCCGAGCGGATCGCGCGCTGGCGAAAGCCGCTGGCCGGGCTGTTGGCGGACATGCCGTCGCTCCGGGCTCGCCTGTTGCGGCTGCAATTCGGCGGTGCGGTCGGCACGCTCGACCGGCTCGGCGATAAGGCGGCAGCCGTCTCCGCGGCGCTGGCCGGCGCGCTCGGCCTCGAGGATGCAGGCTGCTGGCACGATGATCGCGCGCCGTTCGCCGACTACGCCGCCTGGCTTGCGCGCCTCAGCGGCGCGCTCGGCAAGTTCGGCCAGGACGTCGCGCTGCTGGCGCAGGACGAAGTGGCGGCCATCCGCCTGAAGGGCGGTGGCGGTTCCTCGGCGATGCCGCACAAGCGCAACCCGGTCGCGGCGGAAGCGCTGGTGACGCTCGCCCGCTTCAACGCGACGCTTGTTGGCGCAATGCATCAGGCGCTTGTGCACGAAAACGAGCGCTCCGGCGCCGCCTGGACTCTGGAATGGATGGTGCTGCCGCAAATGACCGTGGCGGCCGGGACCGGTTTGCGTCTCGCGGTCGAACTGGTCGACGCAATAGAAGAGATAGGCTGATGGAACACAATACGATCAGAACACAGGTCGCCATTATCGGCTCCGGGCCGTCGGGTTTGCTGCTCGGCCAATTGCTTCACAATGCCGGCATCGACACTGTTATCCTCGACCGGGTGGACCGCGACTATATTCTCGGTCGCATCCGCGCCGGCGTGCTGGAGGAGGGCGCTGCCGCCCTGCTCGACGAGGCCGGCGTCGGCGGCCGCATGCGCGCCGAGGGACTGCCGCATGACGGCTTCGACCTCGTCTATGACAGCGAGATACACCGCATCGATCTGTTCAAGCTGACCGGCGGCAAGCGCGTGCTGGTCTATGGCCAGGCCGAGCTCACCCAGGATCTGATGGATGCGCGCGAGGCCGCGGGTCTGGCAAGCCATTACAACGCAAAGGACGTTACGCCGCAGGATTATGACGGCGCGCGGTCCGTCGTCACCTTCGAACAGGACGGTGTCAGCCGCCGCATCGAGTGCGATTTCATCGCCGGCTGCGACGGTTTTCACGGACCGAGCCGGGCGTCCGTTCCGGCTGACGCGATACGGGTGTTCGAAAAGGTCTATCCTTTCGGTTGGCTCGGGCTGCTGTCGGCCGTGCCGCCGGTTTCGGAGGAACTGATCTACAACAATCACCCGCGGGGATTTGCCCTGTGTTCGATGCGCTCGCGGACGCTCAGCCGTTATTATGTGCAATGCGCGACCAGCGACCGGGTCGATGATTGGAGCGAGCAGCGTTTCTGGGACGAATTGCGGCTGCGGTTGCCTGAGCCTTTCGCCGCGCAGGTGACGACAGGGCCGGCGCTGGAGATGTCGATCGCGCCGCTGCGCTCCTTCGTCTGTGAACCGATGCGGTTCGGCCGCCTGTTCCTGGTCGGCGATGCGGCCCATATCGTGCCGCCCACCGGGGCGAAAGGGCTCAATCTTGCCGCCAGCGACGTGCATTACCTGTTCGAGGGGCTGCGCGCCCATTATCACGACGGTTCGGCCGCCGGGCTGGAAGCCTATTCGGCCCGTGCGCTGCGTCGGATTTGGAACGCTGAACGGTTTTCCTGGTGGATGACCAGCATGATGCACCGCTTTCCCGATATGAGCGATTTCGACAAACGCATCCAACAGGCTGAGTTCTCGCAGGTCGTGCAATCCCGCGCCGCCTCGGCGACGCTTGCCGAAAATTACGTCGGCATGCCCTACTGACCGCCGCTGTTCGCGAGGCGGGCCGTCACGCTCCGCGTCGCCTGTCCCATCGCCGGTGTCGACAAAGCCGGGCCGGCGCTTCGGTGGCACTGGACTTGCGCGGCCATCAGCATGTAAAGCTTTCGATGACGGGGCGGATATCGCCGGATTGAACGGGGTTTGTCGGCGGTTTGAATCTTCGATGCAATCAAGGATAAGACAATTGAAATCTCTCTTAGCAAAACCCGCTCTCGCACTGAGTTTGATGATGCTTCTAACCTCCGCCGGCACGGGATTGTCCCAAGAGGCGGATGGCGCGCAGACGCAGGCATCGCCGCCACGGGATCTGTGGACCGTGCAATGCTCGTCGGTGTCGCGCAATCAGCCGCTTAACTGCCGAATGGAGCAAAGGGCGATCGTCACCGAGACCGGCCAGTTGCTGATCAAGGTGACGGTCGTTGTGCCGGCTACCACCCGCAAGCCTGTTTTGACGATCCAAGGTCCGATCGGTGCCTATCTCCCGGGCGGCATTGCGCTCGATGTCGATGGCCAGAACGCGTCAAAACTGAATTACGAGACATGCGATCGCAACGGCTGTTATGCCACGGTCGAGATGTCGGACACGTTGCTGCAGGCGATGTTTGCGGGGCAGGCCCTGAATATCGAGGTACAGTCGCTCAACCGGCAACCGATCAAGGTGCCGATGTCGCTGATCGGCTTTACGGCCGCCTATCGCAACATCGAATAAAGCGGCTGTCGTTGACGGGCCCTATCGCACCAGGATCGCGCGAAAATCGTTGACATTGGTTCCGGTCGGGCCGGGCACGAAAAGCGTGCCGGCGAGGTCGAAGGCCCGCCAGGCATCGTTATGCGCCAGCAACGCCGCCGGATCGGCCCCCGCGGCGCGGATGGCGGCGGCGGTGCTGCCGTCCGCGAAGGCGCCGGCATTGTCCTGCGATCCGTCGATGCCGTCGGTGTCGGCCGCCAGCGCATGGATGCCTGCGGCGCCGTCGATGTCGAGCGCCAGCGACAGCAGGAATTCCGTGTTGCGGCCACCGCGCCCCGTATGTCGAAGCGTTACCGTGGTCTCGCCGCCCGACAGCAGGATCACCGGTTTGGCAAAGGGCGTGTCATAGCGGGCGACATGCTTTGCCAACGCGGCATGCATATGTGCGATCTCACGGGCTTCGCCCTCGATCGCATCGGACAGGATGACCGCGTCGGTCCCGTGGTCGCGTGCGGCGCGCGCCGCCGCCTGCAGGGACAGTTCGGCCGACGCGATGATATGGGCCTCATTGTCGGCGAAACGCGGATCGTCGGGTCGGGGCGCTCTGGCCGCCTCGGACATCAGATGCGCCTGCAGCGCCCGCGGCAGCGTCAAGTCGTAGCGCTGCACGAGCGTGCGGGCGTCTTCGAGAGTGGTTTCGCTTGGCACGGTCGGGCCGGAGGCCACATAGGCGGCGATGTCGCCCGGAATGTCCGAGACGATCAGCGACACCACCCGGGCCGGATGCGCAGCCAGCGCCAGCCGGCCGCCCTTGATGCGGGAGGCGTGCTTGCGGATGCAGTTCATCGCGCTTATCGGCGCGCCGGATTTGAGCAGCGCGTCGTTGAGCGCTTGCTTGTCTTCGAGACTGACGCCGTCCGGCGGCGCGGTCAGCAGCGCCGAACCGCCGCCGCATATCAAGGCGATCACCAAATCGTCCTCCGTCAGACCCTCGACGGCGGCAAACAGCGCTTCTGCGCCGCGCAGGCTGGCGGCGTCCGGCACGGGATGAGCGGCTTCGAGCACGGCAATGCGCTCGCACCGGCAGCCATAGCCGTAACGGGTCACCACCGTTCCGCTCAGCGGGCCGTCCCATCGGTTCTCCAGCGCCTTGGCCAATTGCGCCGCGCCTTTTCCAGCGCCGACGACCACGGTACGCCCTTTCGGCCTTTGCGGCAGGCAACGGCCGATTGTCGTTTCGGGCAAAGCAGCATCGACGGCAGCGAAAAAGAGCTGCTGTAAAAGTGCGTGTTCAGCGGTCATAGGTTCTGTCCCGGCGGCTGTTCGTCGCGTGACGACCTATAGCAGAGCGATCGCCAAAGCAAACCGGCTGTCATGAAGCGCGTTCTGGTATGAAGTCGCCGTCACGGCGCCCGGAAAAAAGATCCGCAATCGGGTGTAGATGTCAGATCCTGCTTTAAATCTTCTTACACATCGTTTCATTGTAACATGATCGCTTTGGTTGAAGATGTATCGGTATTCTTCCCCAAAACTGCAAAACTGTTTGACTTGTCGTCAGATGAGAGAGAATAGTGCTGCCGGTGGGGTTTTGCTGTAAGCAAGTTGATTGCTGATGGAGGGTGGCGAGATTTCCTGACGGCGCGTGTGTGCGGTTTTCGCGGCATTGACCGTTGCGATGGCCGCGACGACATCCTTTGCGCAGACGGCGTCGACCGTGCCGGCGAAGAAAACGGCGCGACCGCAGGTCCCAACGCCGGCGGAACGGCAGGTCCAGGCGCAGCGCAATCTTCTGTTCCAGCGCATGCTGGAGAAACCGGACGACCTGGACGCCGCCTTCGATTATGCGACATTGTCGATCAAGGTCGGCGACCTGGAGGCGGCGATCGCCACCTTGGAACGCATGCTTATTTTCGCGCCCGGCCTGCCACGGCTGCAGCTGGAGCTGGGCCTGCTTTATTTCCGGCTGAACGCCCATGAGACGGCGCGCGCCTATTTCGAGGCGGCGGTCGCCGGTCCGGACGTGCCGGAGGAAGTGCGCGAAAAGGTCGAGACCTATCTGAACCGCATCGACGAAGCGACGAAAACGACACGCACATCGGGCCAGATGCGCGCCGGCATCCGCTACCAGACCAACGCCAATCGCGGTCCGGACGGCGAGATCATCATCCTGAACGGTTTGCCCTTCCAGCTCGATGCTCTCTCGCAGGCTTCGCCTGACGGCAATGTCTATGTGTCGGGCACGTTCCACCTGTCTCACGATCTGCCGCAGCAGGGGACGTCGCTGGAGTTCGACGTAGTGGGCTACGCGTCGAAACAGTTCAAACGCGATGAGTTCGATCTTGCCCAGGCGGAGGCGACGCTCGGGCCGGCGTTCGATCTCGGACGCTTCGGCTATGACGACACCGCACTCGGGGTGTACGGTATTCTGTCAAACGCCTTTCTGCACGAGAACTATTACGCTACCTTTCTCGGTGCGGGCACGCGGTTGGTGCGGCAGATCGATGCCCGGTCTTCGGCGTCGGCGACGCTCGAATACCGTCACAAATGGTTCAACAATTCGTCGACCGTGCCGCGTGCCACGGATCGCGACGGCGACGAAGTGCGTTTTGAGACGGCCTATCAACGCGTGCTCGCGCCGACGCGTACCGTCAACGCCGCCGCCGGCGTCACGCGCAGCCTGGCGCGCGTCGGCTATCTGACTTACACCGAACTCGCCGTCCAGGCCGGCTCGGCCGTTGCCTTCATGTCGCCGATCGAGGGCGAGCAGCAATGGATCCTGGCGACATCCCTGGGCTTCGTCTACCGCGACTATGATTCCCCCGACCCGCTCGTCAACGCGTCCGAGAGCGAGCGGGATTACGAATATATCGCACAAGCGTCGCTGAACATTCCGGTCCGCAACAACCTGTCGCTGCTGGCCGAGGTCGACTACCGTTATGTCGATTCGAACTATCCGACGCGCGAACACAACAATTTCGGAACCGCCCTTTCTCTGGTCAAGGTCTGGTAAGATGATGCATCGGCAAAAACGAAACCGTCCCATCGCAATGTTTCTGGCTGGTGCCGCTCTGGCAGTTGCGGGCGGAGGACAGGGTGGTTACGCGGCGACCGAAGTCGGCGTCACCGCCGCCGTCAATCTCGACGCCAGAAGCCGGCTCGGCACAGCGCCGGCGCGGGTGGTGACGCTGGGCAAGACCGTCATCTTCAACGAGCAATTCTCCACCGACGATGCCGGGTTGGTACAATTGCTGTTGGTCGATGGCACGACCTTCACGATCGGCCCCAACAGCGATCTCAGGATCGACGAATTCGTCTACAATCCGGATACCGGTAATGCGAAGGTGGTGGCGACCATCGCCAAGGGCACATTCCGCTTCATCGGCGGCCAGACCAGCCGCCGGCCCGGCGGTGCGACGATCAATACGCCGGCCGGCACGATCGGGATCCGCGGTGCGATGGTGGAGGGTGGCGTTTCCGGCCAGGACGCGGCGTTCTCGATGGTTTTCGGGGACGAGGTCGTGTTCCAGGGCAGCGGCGGCAATCGACGGCTGTTCCGGCCGGGTTTCACGCTGGAGGTGTCCGATGGCGGCCGCACCACGAATGTGCGACCCCGGACACGGCAGGAGGCGGGCAGTTTCCTGGCCGGCCTGGCGGGAAATCCGGGCCAGAACGGCGGATCGGACGAGCAGCCGACCGATTCGAGCGTCGCTTCGTCCTCCGTCTCCGGTGTCAATTCCGGTCCGATCAACGTCCCGGTGCCGGTGCCGCGTCCCGTGCAATCCAGCGGCATCGACGAGATCAGTGAGTCGATCACTGACGTCGATGATGTGGCCGATGACGAGATCCGAGAGGACATCGTGCAGAACCCACCGACCGACCCGAGCGATCCCGCGACCCCGACGGATCCGACCGACCCGACCGATCCGACTGACCCGACGGATCCCACCGACCCGACGGATCCCAGCGACCCGACCGATCCGACAAATCCCGAAACGCAGCAGGCGCGCGTCCTCCTTGCGCCGAACGAATACACGACGTTTTTGGGCACGATTATCTCCAACCCTGGCAATCGCGGACTGGTCGGTTCGACGGACGAAACGGATTTTGCGGTCACGTTCACCAAGGAAAACGGTTTTCTGATCGGAACGACACCGTCGGGCGGCACCATTTCGCTGCCCGATTTGACCGGCAGTGAGGGCGATAGCGGGATTCAGAAATTCACTGTCAGTCCGAGTCGGTACCGGAAGGGGCGGTCACAGTCAGTGGACCGGCCTATGCCGGACGCAATGACTTCGCCGCCTATCTGCTTGGAATCGGTGGCGACCCGAAGAATCCGTTCTATGTGATTACTGGCACGGAGACCGACTCCGCTTTCTTTTCCAACCCCGGCACGGATATAAGAGCCTACTCGCTCACCGACGATCCGATCCAGGATGTCGGCGTTCCGTTTTTCAACCCGACCTATTACGGCGCTCTCACCAACACGGCCGAGACGGATCTGCTGGTGGTGGAAAGGGGTGCCGAAGACGCGCGGGCGCTGTTGACCTGGATTGACATCAGCGGCAGCGGAAGTGGTCAAAGGAGCGCGATCTACGTGACAGCCGGCGGCACAGGCGCCGATACGAACGGCAATACCGAATTGTGGGCGACGCGCCGCGGCAGTTTTCGCGGTGCCGCGGATCAGCCCCTCGTCAATATGCGCGGCAGTCCGGCTTATACCGTCCCGGGCACGAATGGACAGCACGCCTATGGCTCGAATGCCGAAAATTTCGTGCTGGGTCCGGGTCTCGATACCGGTGCGGATGCATTTTTAGACAAGGCCTCCGATACCTGCGCGGTCTTTACCTGCAGCACGACGCCTCAGGGCTATGAGAACGACGGCTATTTCGGAACCCATCACGTTGCCGATCTTGTCAGCGAGACCGCTCAAACAGCGTTCAGCCGCACGTCACGCACCGTGGCGGGTTTTATGGTCGGCATCGGCGAGTCCGCCGATGGCGGCTATCAGAATCCCTACACCCTGGCAGCGCGGAGTTCGCCCAATTTCGGGATGAGTTTGGATGCGAGCCTGAGCACTGTCGGCGGCCGCGCCCAAGTGGTCGACATTCTCGATGCCTCCCAAATCAACAGCCTGGTGATCGCTTTCGGCACGATCGGCAGCGATTTCGGGCCAAGCGCGTTCGTCGACGACGATGTGTTCGGCGCCAACCGCAACAGCAACCGCGAAAACACCCGCATTGTCCTGGACAATGAAACAAGCGCTGGCGCCACCGTTCTCAGCCCCGGCACCTATCTGGTGTCCGGTCGCGCCGCATCGCTGGATGGCTACCGGCATTGCACGCAATGTGCCTTCGCCGATTGGGGATGGTGGGGCACCCGCACGATAGGCGACGTTGCAAATGACAGCGGCACGACGCGCTACGATGAGTATGTCCATATGGGCACCTGGGTCGCCGGTGCCATCACGGACCCAGCCCACCTGCCGACAGGACCCACCTCTGCCTCATATAGCGGCACAGCGCTGGCCAACGTCGTCAGCGGGGCAAACCAGTATATTGCGGCAGGCGACTTTTCGCTGAACATCGATCTTTCCAATCGGGCTGGCAGCCTCGCCATCACCAACCTCGACAACGCCAATTACAACGCGCAGGTATCGGATGCCTCGACATCGGCGCAAGCCTTGTTTTCCGGTGCCTTGACTGGCGACAACGGGTTCAGCGGTGCGGCGATGGGCGCGCTGGTCGATGACGGAAGCACCATCGCGGCCGGCGCCATAGGCCAGTTCCACGCGAGCGGCCTGCTCGCACTGTCGTGCGTCCTGCTCCTGGCGCAGTCGCCGGTATCGCCCTTTCCGCGCCTGCAGGTTCTGGTTTTCGATACCTATCAACGCCTGTCGCCGCGGACCCATGGCGGCGCGCCGGTGTTGATCGTCGATATCGACGAGCAATCGATCGCCCGGATCGGCCAATGGCCCTGGCCGCGATCGACCTTGGCCTCGATGATCGACCATCTGGGTGCTCTGGGCGCGGCGGCGATCGTCTTCGACATCGTTTTCTCCGCGCCCGACCGAACCTCCCCGGCGCGCGTCCTGCAGCGGGCCGATATCGGTGCCGCCCTGGCCGAAAGCGACGTGGATTGGAGCGCGCTCGATCACGACCGCCAGTTCGCCGAGGCGCTGGCCCGCAACCCGTCCGTTGCCGGAGCTCTGCTGTCGCCGGACGTCGAGCCTGGTACGATCCCGCCCGGCAAGACCGGTTTCAGTTTCGGTGGCACGCATCCGACCGCCTATCTGCCGGATGTCGGCGGGGTGTTGACCAATCTGCCGTCTTTCGACGCCGCCGCCACCGGCATCGGCATGATCAGTTACAGACCGGAATTCGATGGCGTGATCCGGCGTGTGCCTCTGCTGTTTCACGCCGATGGCGCGCTGATCCCGGCGCTGTCGGTGGAGGTGCTGCGGGTCGCCCAGGAGGCGTCGGGCATCGTCGCGCGCAGCACCGGAGCCAGCGGCGAGATGGATACGGGTCGTGCCGCGATGGTCGCGCTGAAGGTCGGTCATTTCGAGGTGCCGACCGATGCCGACGGATCCTTATGGGTCTATTATACCGACGGCAGCGGTGTGAGGGTGCTGCCGGCTCACCACCTGTCCGGGGCACAGGTCGATCCCGCGCTCGCCGATCAGGTCGCCGGTCACATCGTGCTCATGGGATCGAGCGCGCAGGGCCTGCGCGACCAGCGGGCGACACCGATCTCGGCAAGCGTTGCCGGGGTGACGATCCATGCCGAGATCATCGACCAGATCCTGTCGGGCGTGTGGCTCAACCGGCCGGACTGGGCGCCGGGCCTGGAGATCGCGGCAACCGTGCTGCTTGGCCTACTTGCGATCGCGGCGATCCCGTTCCTGCCGGTGGCATTGAACACGGTCTGGGCGCTGTTGCTCGCCGGCGGCGCGGTGCTGTTGTGCTGGTTTGGCTTTGCCGATTATCGCCTTTTGCTGGATCCGGTTCCGGCCGTCTCGGCCATCCTGGTTTCCTTCGGCGCCGCATCGGCCGCCCGTCTTCTGGTTACGGAAAACCGGGAGCGCTTCGTTCGACAGGCCTTCGGTCAATATCTGGCGCCGGCCCTGGTCGACCGGATTGCGCGCAACCCCGACGAACTGACGCTCGGCGGCGAATCGCGGGAGCTGACCCTGCTGTTTTGCGACATTCGTGGCTTCACCGGTATTTCGGAACGTCTCGATCCGACGGAATTGACGAGGCTGCTTAACGATTTCCTGACGCCGATGACCGATGTGCTGCTGCGCAACGGCGCGACCATCGACAAATATATGGGCGACGCCGTCATGGCGTTCTGGAACGCGCCGGTGCGGCAGGACGATCATGCCGCGAGCGCCTGCCGGGCCGCGCTGGAGATGCTCGCCGCCCTCGACACGCTCAATGCCGGACGGACCGAGCCTTTGCGGATCGGCATTGGGCTGAACAGTGGCATCTGTTGCGTCGGCAATCTCGGATCCACCCAGCGCTTCAGCTATTCCGCGATCGGCGATGCGGTCAACGTCGCCGCGCGCATCGAGTCGATCACCAAGCAATATGCTGTCAGCAATCTCGTTTCCGAGACGACTGCCGCGCACGCACCGCTGGTTCCGAAATTGGAGGTCGATCGCGTCCGCGTGGTCGGGCGGGCCGAACCGCTGACGATCTTTGTCCTGCTCACCGAAGCGGATTTGCGTGAACGTAACGACGACGCCCTGGCGGAGCGCCACCAGGATTTCCTCGCAGCCTATTATGCGGGCGATCTCGAGGCGGCAGGCCGCGCGCTGCGGCGGGTGGACGCCATGGCGCCAGGCTCGCTGTCAGGCCTTTATGCCGTCTATGCCGACCGGATCGCGCAGATGACCGCCACCGGCGTGCCGGAGGATTGGGACGGGGTTTTCGTCGCGTCGAAAAAATGAATTTTACTGCGCGGTCCAGCCGCCATCCACCGGAATCGCCGTGCCCGTCAGATTATGGGCCACCGGTGCACACAGCCACAGCGCGAGCGCGCCGATTTCCGAGGGGTCGGACAGGCGGCGTGACGGCTGCTTTTCGGCCAGAAGGCTTGCGATGCCCGCATCGCGGTCACCGCCATGGGCGGCCGCCCGATCGGCGACCTGCGGCTCGATAATGTCCGTTTCTGTCCATCCGGGACAGATGCAATTGACAGTGACGCCGCCCTTCTCGCGATGTCCACGGTCGGCATATTCCAGCGCGGCGACGCGGCTCAACCCGACGAGCCCGAATTTTGACGCGACATAGGGCGCCTTGTTGCGGGAGGCGACGAGGCCGTGCACCGAGGCGATGTTGATCACCCGTCCGTAGCCGCGCTCCGCCATGGCAGGCATGGCGAGCCGCATGGTGTGGAAGGCGCCCGACAGATTGACGGCGAGGATCGCCTCCCAGACCGCCGGATCGGCGTCGTCGAGGCTGGCGGTCTTCTGGATGCCAGCATTGTTGACCAAAACATCGATGCCACCCCATTCGGCAAGATCGCGCATCATCGACTCGATCGCTGCGGGATCGCGCATATCGGCCTCGAAGAAGTGCGCCTCTGCGGCGCCAGCGGCTGCGATGGCGGCGCAGGCCGCTTCCGCCTGGTCGGGCGTCGCCAGCCCGTGCACGGCGACCCGCGCCCCGGCGCCGCCCAAGGCCTTGGCGATGGCGAGGCCGATGCCCTGCACCGATCCCGTCACCAGGGCCGTTTTCCCGGTCAGGTCACCCATCGTCGTCTCCTCGTGTCAAAATCCTGCGCAATTCCGTCTTCAACACCTTGCCGTAATTGTTCTTCGGCAGGTCCGGCAGCACGATGTAGTCCTTCGGCCGCTTGAACCGGGCAATCTCCGCCAGGCAGAGCGCATCGAGCGCTTTGCGGTCGAGCTGTGCACCCGACCGCAGCGTGATAAAGGCCACCACCTCTTCACCCCAATCGGCATGCGGTCGCCCGACCACGGAGACCTCATCGACATCGGCGTGGGTCAGCAACACTTCCTCGACTTCGCGCGGATAGATGTTGCTGCCGCCCGAGATAATCATGTCCTTCGATCGGTCCTGCAGTGTGACATAGCCGTCCGCGTCCATGCTGCCGACATCGCCGGTATGAAGCCAGCCGTCGCGGATCGCGTCGCCGGTGGCCTGGTCGTTGTTCCAATAGCCCAGCATCACCGAGGGGCCGCGCACCGCGATCTCGCCGGCGCAGCCGTGCGGCAGTTCCTCGTTGCCGGAGCCGCGGATGGTCACCTCGACGGCGCACTGGGCGGTGCCGACCGAGGCGAGCCGTGCGCGCCAGTTCGGATGGGCGCGGTCGGCAACCGTCGCGCGCGGCAGCGCTGTGATGCACATCGGGCTCTCGCCCTGCCCGTAGATCTGGACGAAACGCGGCCCCATCACGTCGACCGCCTCCTCGATCTGCGCCCGATACATCGGTCCGCCGCCATAGACGACGGTTTTGATGCCGTCGCCGGCGCAGCCGCGCGCTCTGGCGCGGGTGACGAGCCGCTGGACCATGGTCGGCGCGGCGAACAGCGAGGTCCGATCGAGGCGCGGCGCCAGATCGAGGATCTCGTCCGGGTCGAAGCCGCCGCTTTCGGGCACGACGTGCCGGCAGCCGCGGATCACATGCATGAAATTATACAGACCCGCGCCATGCGACATCGGCGCGGCATAGAGAATCGCGTCTTCCGGCTCGACGGTGTCGACATCGACAAAATAGCAGAACACCATCGTCGCAATATTGCCGCAGGAGATCATCACGCCTTTCGGCTTGCCGGTCGTGCCGGAAGTGTAGAACAGCCACAGCATGTCGTTCTCGGCCATTGGCGCCGGTCCTGGGAGCGGTGCCGCGGCGCGCATGGCGGCAAAGGCCGGCCCGGTCGGAGAGATCAGGAGAGGTGTCGCTTCGTCCATCTCCTCCGCCAACTCGCCTGCCAGTCTGTCGTCGCAAAACGCGACCGTCACCTCGGCATCACGCATGATCCAGGCGGCTTCCTTGGCATGCAATTTGGCATTGATCGGAACGGCCGCCGCGCCGGCGAACCAGATACCGTAGAGCGTCTCCAGATAGGCGCTGCGATTGGCCATGAAAATCGCGACACGGTCGCCGGGCGCGATCCCGTACTCTTCTGCCAATCGCCCGCCGATCGCCGCCGCGGCATCGGCAAAGGTGCGATAGCTCGCGTCGACGCGCAGACCGGTCATCAGGGCGGGCGCGTCGGGAACGCGCCTTGCCGTGCGCGCAAGCCATTCCGCCGGATTCATATTGTCTGCTCCTCCCGCATCGTCCGATCTTATAGCCGATCACGATGGCGGCGTGATCCGTAGAAACACGGATTCTATGTTCCCCCCAGCGCATCAGGAGGGCAAGGCTTGCCACTGGAACAAACTAAGAACAGAAAACTGAGAGACCCGAGACATAGGTGACGATTTGTACCGGACACATGGGTAACACTTTTCGCTTTGTGCGGGAGGTGTTGATGCCGTGGAAAGAGAGTTCGGTTATGGAGGAACGTCTACGCTTTGT
>Ga0056108_1000118_pt1 | contig 29462 bp, 21 predicted proteins | sample WorMetG1BERMUDA1_FD_83875 | JGI IMG/M metagenome (GOLD analysis project Ga0056108, IMG submission 83875) | Marine gutless worms symbiont microbial communities from Max Planck institute for Marine Microbiology, Germany - Inanidrilus... ... | reverse complement strand
GGAAAACCCAAGAAGGTCGCACTCATAGCCATCATGCGAAAGCTCATCGAAATGGCAAATGCACTCATCAAGGCTGACAGAATGTGGTCGACAAAACTGGCTTGATCAAAACGGATACTCTAACGGCTTCGGCAAGCGCTCTTTCGCCACATGCGTCAAGATTGGCGTTGGGTTCGTCCAGAACAATAAGGAACGGATGTCGATAGAAGGCACGCGCAAGCGCGATGCGTTGGCGGTGCCCGGCCGAAAGGGTCATGCCGCCGGTGCCGATGACCGTGTCATAGCCGTCGCGAAACGAGACAATCAGGTCGTGTATGCCGGCGAGTTTAGCCGCCTCGATAATGTCCTGCGACGTCGCCTGAGGATCGAAACGCGCAATGTTCGTCGCGATCGATCCGTCGAAAAGCTGACCATCCTGCGGAAGGTATCCGATGAACTCGCCGACGCGGCCGGGCGACCACTGCCCAAGTTCAGAACCGTCGAACCGGACCGATCCACGCAGCAGCGGAACGATACCGACGATCGCCTTGGCCAGCGTCGATTTGGCCGATCCGGACGGCCCGATGATTCCGATACCGTCGCCGGCGCGCAGCGTGCAGGAGATGCCCTGGACCACTGGTCTCAGCGTGTCTCCCGGCGCACAGTAGATCTCCTCAAGTCGGACATCGTGCCTGGGCAACGGCAGGTCGACACGCCGGTCGGCGTCATCGCCGCCGGCGATCGCCTCGTTCAGCTTTTTCAGACTGTGTCGCGCCGCCGTAAAACCGCGCCACTGCGCGACCGCCTGCTCGACCGGAGCAAGCGCGCGGGATGTCAGGATCGAGGCCGCGATCATCGTGCCCGGTGATATCTCCTGAAGGATCGCAAGCCACGCGCCGACCGCCAATATGGCGGATTGCAGGACAAACCGAACGGTTTTGATGGATGCGGAAAAAAACACGCTGCGATCGGAGGCCTCCCGCTGTTGGGCCAGAAAGTCGCTGTTCCTGCCGGTCCATTGGACGCGCAGTGCATCGGTCATGTTCATTGCCCCGATGGTCTCCGCGTTGCGACGGCTTGCGTCGATCAATTGCTGACGTCGGCTGGACATCGCCGCCGCACTCCGGTTTTGCCTGCGGCTCGTCAGATCGTTGAGCCCGGCAAGCAGGCAGATAATGACGGCTCCGGCAAGCGCGGCAAAGCCCAAAAGGCTGTGGAACATGAAGACGATGGCGAGGTAAAGCGGCAGCCAGGGAATGTCGAAAAGCGCCGCGGGGCCGGGGCCGGAAAAAACTGGCGCACATTGTCGAGGTCCTCTACCGGGCGCAGATGTCTCTTTCCTTCGCGGCCGTTCAGCGGCAGTTCGGTGGAAAGCGAATAGGCGCGCCCTGTCAATTGCGCATCCAGGCTGTGGCCCACCCGGACGAGTATGCGCCCGCGAATGGTCTCGAACAGGCCCATGAAAAGATACAACACAAGGGCAATGGAACCGATCACCAGCAGAGTTGGCACCGAGCCGCTGGCCAGAATACGGTCATAAATCTGCAACATGAAGACCGGTCCCGTCAGCATCAGAACATTGATGAGCATGCTGACCAAACCGACCCAAAGCAGCGCGAATCGCAGTGACCGAAAAGCATCGGACACGGCCTGCCCGGAACGCGGATAAGTTCCTAAAGATTGTATTTGTTCGGTAAGATGCGCCCGACAGTCGGTTATGAATTTCTGCAGTCGCGGCAGCGCGGCTTTATTCCGTATCGCCTTATAGGATGACAGCATGTTCTTCCCCGACTCTGTTTTTTATTTAGTATTAGTGAGTAAGCTCTGAGACAGCTGCCGGTGCGCAAAGCCGGAAACCAACGGATTTGATTTTTCCTAGCTAAAAACTATGCTTCTCCAAATGGAGAAATAAAAGTAAGAAAGAGAATTAAGCAAAATTGTGACATTAAAAATTTTTAATATTTCTCGCGGCTTTTTAAGAATATAAATATTTATTGAGAATTTTGCGCTGATTATTGCCTCAATTGATTATTTTGTTCCGTGCCTCAACGGGCGGCAATCCCAATGTAAAATTATGGAGTGCAATAATGAATGGCACGTTCGAGGAGTTTCTGGCGGCGCTTCTGGCATTCGAGTCTGGTTGGGACCGTGCGCGCTACGAGACGAATGAGATACAGGACTGGCAGTTAAACCAGTGGGCCGGCGGGACGGTCACCGATTTCTTTCCCCAATATTCAAGCTGGGGTGATCTTACCGATGAAGAATGGCAATCGATGGCCTACCGGTCGACGAACACGTTCGGCTTCGTCGGCTATCAATTCGGTGAGGCTCTGCTGATCGATCTGGGCTATTACGACGACGATTTCTACTATGGAAACGGCGCCGCCAGCAACACCTGGGACGGCACGTGGACCGGAAAGAACGGCGTTGATTCCCTTGAGGAATTCATGACCGAGGCGGCTCAGGAGGTCGCCATCAGAGAAGCCTTCGGATACAATCTGACCATCATCCAGGACATGCTGTCCACCTATGGCGAAAGCCTTGAGGATTATCTCGGGCAGACGATCAGCTATTCCGACAATGGTGTTTCCGGAACGGTCGAACTGACGCTGACCGGCATATTGGCCGGCGCCCACTTGCGCGGCGCGCCGGCGGTGGTCGAGCTGCTGCGCAGCGGCTCGATCAGTATCGATGAATACGGCACGTCGATCCTTCAATATATCGATCAGTTCGGCGGTTACGAATCAGTCGATATCGACACCCATATCGCCTATTTCACCGATCGCCTGACGGGCGACGAGGGGCTTGGAGACGGCACAGGCAGTGGCGGCACCGGCGGCAATGGCACCGCCGGCGTGACAGCCGATACGGCTAATGTCGTCATCGATTGGGCCTGGGGCCAAAACGAGGTCGTCAACAATTTCGATCCCGACAATGGAACGATCTTCATCGGCTGGTTCAATTCCGGACATATCGACGTCTACGAGGAAAACGGCAATGTCGTCTTCGCCGTGCCATCCAACAATCAGACGACGACGCTTGCCGGCATTTCACTTGCCGAGCTGTCAGCGGCCAATTTCACCATTCTCGACGATACGGCGGCGCAGGAAATCCTCGCCCTGGTCGGGACGACAGACAATGCCGATCCAGGCGATGGCGGTGCTGACACCGGTGACAATGACTCGGACAATGGCGACACGGGCGGCGACAATGACGGCGACGCCGGTGGCGACAACGATGGTGAAGGCGACACCGGCGGCAATTCTGGCGGCGGAGCGATAAGCGGCAACGGCACGGCCGGCGTGACGAAGCAAACCGCGACGGTCGTCATCACCTGGGCGTGGGGCAACGACAGCGTCGTTACCGATTTCGATCCGTCCTCCGACACGATCTTCGTTGATTGGTTCGGCCCGGAAAACATCGATGTCAGCGAGGTCGGCGGCAATGTGGTTTTCTCGATGCCGAACAACAACCAGACGGTGACGCTCCAGGGGATCAGTCTTGCCGATCTGTCCGCGGCCAATTTCACCATCATGCATGATCAGACCGCCCAGGAGATTCTGGCCGAAATCGGCTCGGTCGGTAATGGGAACGGCGATACCGGTTCAGGCAATGGCGATCCCGACTCCGGCAATGGCGATGCTGGCGATGCCGGCTCGGGTGACGGCGATGCCGGCAATGGCGACAGCGGAGACAACGATAATGGCGACACCGGTGGCGGCACGGCCGGCGGCGGTGCGATAAGCGGCAATGGCACGGCCGGCGTGACCAAGGAAACCGCAACGGTCGTCATTACCTGGGCGTGGGGAATGGACCGTGTCGTCTCCGATTTCGATCCATCCGCCGACACAATCTTCGTTGATTGGTTCGGCCCGGAAAACATCGATGTCAGCGAGGTCGGTGGCAATGTGGTTTTCTCGATGCCGAACAACAATCAGACCGTGACGCTCGAGGGGATCAGTCTTGCCGATCTGTCCGCGGCCAATTTCACCATCATGCATGACCAGACGGCCCAGGAAATCTTGAGCCAGGTCGGCGGTGACGCGAATGGCGGTGGCTCCGATGGCGCCGGCGACAATGTCGGGGCGTTCGGAATTGTCTATGACAATGATGGATCCGATCCGCCGCAAACGACGGGCGTAACGGATGCCGGTGGCGTCAAATACCGTGCGGACTACTACGCCGACGATATCGTGAACTTCGACGTCGACAGGGACGAGCTCGATTTCGGCGACACATCCGTCCACAACATGATCACCAACAAAACGCCGCAAGGGGAGTTGATCATCGACAATCCCTGGTGGGATGACATGCAGATCGTTCAAGGCGTGCAGTTCAACGAATTTTCTATTGAAAATTTCGGCATCGTGGGAAACGAGCACTTCCGGCAGGATATCGGCGGCGTTCTTTCCTGGGAGCTCGGTATCGGGCCGCGCGAAAGCGACACCGTGTACATTCGTTCACACGAATACGGTATGCATGAAGTGATCGACAATTTCGATCCAGCATCGATGAAAATCAGCTTCCTTTATTACGGCACTCGCGAACGCCTGTCGGTTGAAGACACGGATAACGGGCTGGTGATCAGCACGCAGCCATCCGGTCAGAGTTTCACTTTTTCCGGGATCACGCTGGCGGATCTGCAGCCCGGGACACTGGAGTTCCACCACGACCAGGTGATGGAAGACCGGCTCGAAGAACCGTTCGGCTTTGATCAGAACGATGTGGGGCTGGTTTCCCGTGAGGCGCTTCTGACGCCGGAGGCGCCGGCCGGAGCGATCACCGACGGCCATCAGGTCAGGGAAGGCGTGATGTCGTCAAGCGTATCTGCCGACAATGCCGATGATGTCTTTGATTTCAGCGCGCTGACAGTGCAGGGCGACGGATTATCGCAAGCGGAAACCGAACTGATGTTCGAGGAGTTGAACGGCGACGGGCGTCGCCCGGCGGGTCGCGATGGCAGGCGTGAGGACCAGACCGAAGACGACCAAGACCGCTCGGACACGGATTGGGACGGCACGTCTGACGGCTCTGACGGTCTGCAGGATTCGTTGGTGCCCCTATCGGACCAGGAAATCGCTTAAGACGCCGCCCGGCGAGTCCAATGCCCGGGGTTGGTACGGACCGCTCCCCGGGCAACAGCAACAGACATCCGAACCATGCCATTTTGGTTCGGATGTCGATCATGTTCCGGGCCTCAAGCGCATCGATATGCGGTGAGGCACCGGTGCACGGAAGCTCCGACGTGTCGAAAGCCACCGCATCCTGCGATGTGGTCGGACGGCGAAAAGCCAGCCGTCGCGCCGGACCGGGGTCGAAACCCCGGAAGCGGGCTAGCGCCAGTGGCAGGGCCGCGTGACGACCTGTCCGTCCGCGTTTCTGTATTGGCAATTGCCGTCAGCGGTTTCGAGGAGATAGGTGAGCCCCCCGCCGATAACGGCGCCCGCAACCGCTCCGCCGACGCCTGCACCTGCTGCCGTCTTTTCCGTCGTCGTACACGCCGTCAGCGTGGCGGCGGCGAAAAACGCAATAACCAAAGCCCTCATGAGATTGCTCCTGATATGGTTGCTGTTCCCGCCCATCCGCCGGATACCGTCGGCAAGCCGGTTCACCGGCGCGTTCCGGCCCTGACGGGTGAGTCGGGCGCAGTATCGAAACTCACGCGGGCGAGGTCAAGGTGGCGTTCGGTGCAAACACGTTGAATATTGACGCAAAAACGCCGCTCGCAGGCTATCTCCGCTTCTGGAAAACTGCTCTAACACCCCCGCCGACCGATGGCGGGTTTTTGCCGGACAGATCAAGACAGGGAAAGGACGCAGCGATGCCGATGGCCACGAGGATTGACGGAAAGGCAGTCGCCGAGGATGTGATCAACACCGTCAAACGGGCCGCCGGCGAATTGCAGCGGGACACCGGCGTCGTTCCGGGTATCGCGGTCGTCATTGTCGGCCAGGATCCGGCAAGCCAGGTCTATGTGTCGTCGAAAAGCCGCAAGGCCAAGGATTGCGGCTTTCACTCCGTGCAATATGAACTGCCGGAAACCACGACCGAGATGGATTTGCTCTCCACGGTCGAAGACCTCAACCGGGACCCGGCCATTCACGGTATCCTCGTGCAACTACCTCTGCCGGACCATATCGACGAGACCCGCATCATCCAGGCGATCGATCCGAACAAGGATGTCGACGGTTTCCATGTGATCAATGCCGGGAATCTGATGATCGGCAACAGTGCCGATGCCTTCGTGCCGTGCACGCCGGCCGGGTCGATGCTGTTGATCGAGCGGGTGCGCGGCGCCGATCTGTCGGGACTCAATGCGATGGTGATCGGGCGCTCCAACATCGTCGGCAAACCGATGGCAGGCCTGCTGCTCGCCGCCAACGCAACGGTTACCGTCGGCCACAGCAGGACGCGTGACCTGGCCGGCCTGTGCCGCAACGCCGATATCCTCGTCGCCGCCGTCGGCCGGCCGGAGATGGTCCGCGGCGACTGGATCAAACCGGGCGCGACGGTGATCGATGTCGGCATCAACCGCATCCCGGCGCCGGAGCGCGGCGAAGGCAAGACCCGGCTCGTCGGCGATGTCGCCTATGAGGAATGCGCCGCGGTCGCCGGCGCCATCACCCCGGTGCCGGGCGGCGTCGGGCCGATGACGATCGCCATGTTGATGGCCAATACGCTGGTTTCGGCCTGTCGCGCCGCCGGCAGGGCGCCACCGCGCTTTTAGAATACTCTACAGATCCATGCGCAGTGGCGTCACCAATGGGATGATCCCGGAACGCCCTTGAACGGCCCGGTCAGGTTGGCGGTGATCCAGCCGCCATAGAAATCGCCGGCCTGCGCGATGACCTCCTCGTCGCCGACCCGGCAGGTGACGACACGCGACGCGTAGAAGGAGACGCAGTCCCGGAGCGCTGCATAGGCCGGCGTCGGGTCGGCGTAGCTCCATGCCGCGCGTGGGATGGTGCCGCCATCCGTAATGATCGACCAATAACGCGCACGTCCCTTGAATTCGCAAAAGGAGCCGCCGGGTTCAGGCTTCAGAAGATCCATGCGAATATCGGCCGGAGGGATATAGTAGGTCGGTGGATGGCTGGTCTCCAACACCCGGTAGCCGGCCGTGGTGTCGGCCACGACGACGCCCAGCGCCGTTACCAAGAGCCGTTCGCGCACCGGCTCGAGCCGCGGCGGTCGCGGATAGTCCCATACATTTTCCGGTTCCAGTGCCAAAGCCGCCCTCCGTATCGCGTCGTTCCGACGACACATAGGGCGGCCGCCGCCGGTTTCGACAGCGCGATCTCTTGTTGGCACGGCGCCATCGGCCGTCGGGCGCAAACCTATCCGTAAAGCACGCTGGCGCCATCGTCCGCTCGGCCTGCCAGCGCCCGGAAATTGGCGAACAGCTCGCGGCCCATGCCGTGCTCGTTTGCCGACAGATCCGCCTCGGCCGGTGCGCGGGCGGCGAATTCGGCCTCGTCAACCATCACCGAAAGGGTGCCCGTGACGGCGTCGAGGCGGATCAAGTCACCGTCGCGCAGGCGGGCGATCGGCCCGCCGTCGACCGCCTCGGGCGTGACATGAATCGCCGCCGGTACCTTGCCTGATGCCCCCGACATGCGTCCGTCGGTCACCAGCGCCACATGGTGGCCGCGGTCCTGCAGCACACCAAGCAGCGGCGTCAGTTTGTGCAGTTCCGGCATGCCGTTCGCCCTCGGCCCCTGGAAGCGGATGACGGCGATGCAGTCGCCGTCGAGCGTGCCGGCCTTGAAGGCGTCCTGAAAGGCCTGTTGCGAATGAAAGATCCGCGCCGGTGCCTCGACGATCCGCTGCGGTGGTTTCACCGCCGAGACCTTGATCACGGATTTGCCGAGATTGCCGGTCAGCATTTTGAGGCCGCCGCTCTGCTGGAACGGTTCGGCGATGGCCGACAGCACTTTGGGGTTGCCGCTTTTCGCCGGCGCGGGCTCCCGCGCCACGGTGCCGTCGCGGCCCAGCTTCGGATCGGTTGCATAGGCGTCGAGTCCTTCGCCCCAGACGGTGCGCACATCATCGTGCAGCAAGCCGCCCTGAAGCAATTGCGCAATCAGGAAACCGAGCCCGCCGGCGGCGTGAAAATGGTTCACATCTGCCGAGCCGTTGGGGTAAACGCGGGCCATCAGCGGCACGATATCCGACAGTTCGGCGATGTCCTCCCAGGTCAGCAGGATGCCGGCCGCCCGCGCCATGGCGATCAGATGCATCGTGTGGTTGGTCGAGCCGCCGGTCGCATGCAGACCGACAATGCCGTTGACCACGCTGCGTTCGTCGAACATCACGCCGGCCGGAGTGAATTCATTGCCGAGCGCGGTGATCGCCAGCGCGCGTTTGGTCGCCTCGCGCGTCAGCGCGTCGCGTAGTGGCGTGCCGGGATTGATGAAGGAGGCGCCGGGGATATGGAACCCCATGATTTCCATCAGCATCTGGTTGGAGTTGGCGGTGCCGTAAAACGTGCATGTGCCGGGGCCGTGATAGGATTTCGATTCGGCCTCAAGCAGTTCATCTCGACCGATCTTGCCCTCCGCATATAGTTGGCGGATCCGCGCCTTCTCGTCATTCGGCATTCCGGACGTCATCGGCCCGGCCGGGATGAAGACCGCCGGCAGGTGGCCGAAGGTCAGCGCGGCGATCACCAGCCCCGGCACGATCTTGTCGCAAACGCCGAGAAAGGCGGCCGCATCGAACATATTGTGCGACAGGCCGACCGCAGCCGCCAGGGCAATGACATCGCGCGAGAACAGCGACAGGTCCATGCCCGGTTGGCCCTGGGTGACTCCGTCGCACATCGCTGGAACGCCGCCGGCTACCTGGGCGACGCCGCCGACTTCGTGTGCCGCGGCGCGGATCAGGTCGGGAAAGCGTTCCAGCGGCTGGTGCGCCGACAGCATATCGTTATAGGCGGTGATGATGCCGAGATTGGCGACCGTGTCGCCGGCGAGCGCCTGCTTGTCATGGGCGTTGCAGGAGGCGAAACCATGGGCGAGGTTGCCGCAGGACAGAACACCGCGATGCGGGCCCTGTTCTGCGGCGCGATTGAGCCAGTCGAGATAGGTTTCCCGTGTCGGTTTCGAGCGCTCGACGATGCGATCGGTAACGCTGAGGATCGATGAATGTGCGGCCATTGGCTTCCTGTCGGTCAAATCGGTTGCTTCGGGTCCGCCACCGTCCGGTTCCGGCCGGACCGCGGCACGCTTCAGGCATTTCCTCGCTTTCGAACGCCGCGCCGCAGCGCCTCTGCCACCCGGTCAGGGCGCCCAGTAGATGTGCAGCGGTGCTGCGGTGGCCGTTAAGATAGCGCGCACCGGCAGGTCTTCGACCGGACCGGGCTGCAATGCCTCTTCGATCACACGCTTCTTGTCGTTTCCTTCGATGTGCAGAACGCATAAACCCGCGCCTGCGACGATGGGCAATGTCAGGGTCAGACGCGGCTCTTCCGCGCCGGGCGCCGTCGCGGCTATCACCGATTGGGTGGCCGTCGGGTCGGTGAGAGCGGCAAGCTGCGGACTGTCGGGAAACCAAGAGGCGGTGTGGCCGTCGGTGCCCATGCCGAGCACGACGACGTCCAAGGCCCGGTTCATTCGGTCGAGACGACCGGCCGCAAGCTGTGCAGCCTCCTCCGGCGCGCGGTCATCGGCGTAAAGCGGCAGGAAGGCGGCACGAGCAGCCTCGTCCCGCAACAGATGGGTCGCCACCAGCCGTTGGTTGGAGCGCGGATGCGACGGTGGCACGAAACGCTCGTCCACCAGCATGACGGTCACCTTGTCCCAGGCCAGCGGGTGCCGGCTGAGCGCGGCGAAGAAGGCGCCGGGCGTCGAACCGCCGGACACGGCGAGCGTCGCCGCACCATCCCTGTCGATCGCATCGGCAAGCACATTTGCCACCCGTTCGGCCAGCGCCTGGGCCAGGACATCGCCGGATGGGAATACCGTCATCTGCGGCTCGGACATGATGTCTTAGTCGCTTTCGTGCCAGGTCCGGCCGTCGCGTTTGATCAACGCGATCGCCTGGGCGGGGCCAGAGGTGCCGGCGGTGTAGCCATGGCATGGTTGTGCGCTTTCCTCCCAGGCCGTCAGGATCGGATCGATCCACTGCCACGCCGCCTCGACCTCGTCGCGGCGCATGAACAGCGTCTGGTTGCAGCGTATGACGTCCATCAGCAGCCGTTCATAGGCATCCGGATTGCGCACGTCGAAACTCGCCGCAAAACTCATGTCGAGCGGCACATGCCGCAGCCGCATGCCGCCCGGCCCCGGATCCTTGATCATGATCCACTGCTTGACGCCTTCGTCCGGCTGCAACCGCAGCACGAGCTGGTTGGCGGTGACCTGTCCGGCGCTCTTGTCGAAGATCGAATGCGGGATCGGCTTGAAATTGATGACGATCTCCGACACCCGCCCTTCCATGCGCTTGCCGGTGCGCAGATAGAAGGGGACGCCGGCCCAACGCCAATTCTCGATCTCGGCCTTAAGGGCGACAAAAGTCTCGGTATTGGACCGCTCGTCGCCGAGCTCGTCCAGATAGCCCTTCACGGCGCCGCCTTCCGAGGCGCCGGCGCGGTATTGACCACGCACGGTCAATTGCGCCGCATTACCACCGTCGATAGGGCGTAGCGCCCGCAGCACTTTCAGCTTTTCGTCGCGCACGGCTTCCGCCTCGGCCGAGGGCGGTGCCTCCATGGCGACCAGGCACAGCAATTGCAGGAGGTGATTCTGGACCATGTCGCGCAGCGCGCCGGCGAGGTCGTAATAGCCGGCGCGGCCGCCGACGCCAACGGCCTCGGCCACGGTGATCTGGATATGGTCGATATGGGCGGAATTCCACAGCGGCTCATACAGCGCGTTGGCGAAACGCAGCGCCATCAGATTCTGCACCGTTTCTTTGCCGAGATAGTGGTCGATGCGGAAGATCTGTTCCTCGGCGAAGCTGCTGCCGATCGTGTCGTTGAGCGCGCGCGCCGAGTCGAGGTCACGGCCGATCGGCTTTTCCACCACGATGCGGGTATCGCCGTGGATCAGGCCGTGGCTGCGGATGCGTTCGCAGATGTCGCCGAAAAGCGAGGGGCTGACGGCGAGATAGAACGACCGCACCTTGGCCCCGCCCTCCAGCAGAAGCCGCGCCAGGTCGTCCCAGCCGCGGTCGGAGGTGGCGTCGATCGACACATAGTGAAGACGATCGAGGAAGCGCGCCACCTCGGCCTCGTCATACTCGTCGTCCTTTAATTGCTGCGACAACGCTTCAGCGGCGAATTGCCGAAAGGCCTGATCATCGAGCGTTGCGCGCGAGGCGCCGATGATCCGGGTCGGTTCGCTGAGCTGGCCGGCCAGTTGTCGCTGATAAAGGGCCGGCAGCAACTTGCGTTCAGACAGGTCTCCGGTGCCACCGAAGACGATATAGTCAAACGGTTCGACAGGTATGGTTTGGCTGCTCATGGGTTGACGCTCGCGATTGCGATCCTATCGCGATGGTCATAATCTAATCGATTTAAAAACACCATAGCGAATTGCGACCTGCGACAAAAAAGATCGCCGACGCTCCTCGACAGGCGCGATCCGGCGGCTTCGTCGCATTGCCATTGCCTTGAGCCTCGTCTAAGCGTTTCGCCATGCGATGCCGGGGCGGGTTTTTTGGCGGATTTGGTCGGTGGCGGTCGGGACGGCCGCTGCTGACGATGCTGTGTATCCTGGCGCTGAGCTTTGCCGCCTTCGCACACCGGGCCGCTCCGTTTGCCTCGGCGGCGGATGCCGATCTGTCGGCCTATATGCTGCCGGACGGTTCCCTGCCGGTTCTGTGTATCGGCGGCGAAGCGACCGGCGATGCCGCTTTCCCCGCCTCGATCTGTCCTTTTTGCGTCCTCGCGAAAAGCATCGTGGCGCCGTCCTGCTGGGCGGCGAGCGTCGCCGCGCCCCTCTCGGAGCGCATAAGGTTCGCCAACAAGGCCGCGGTCAAGCCGGTCACGCATGTTTTTGCCGGGCTGCGTTCCAGGGGCCCGCCCGCAGGCGCCTGACGCGATTTTCCCTTGAAGACGATATGCGATCCGCCCGACGACCAGCATCGGCGGGGCGCATGCGCCTCACTTTCCTGAATTGACATAAGCCTTCGGCGCGGCACTCGGCCCGGAAGGTTTCGGAGATATATGATGACTTTCAAGACACTGACACACGCGGTGACCGCTATCCTGTGCGGGTCCACCCTGGCTTTCGCGCATCCGGCTCCCGGTCTCGTGATCACAGTGGCCGATACCGGCCACGCGATGTCCCCCGGTTCGAAGACGACCGGACTCCACATCATCGGCGATCTGGAGATCATCAGCCCCTACGCGCGCGCCACACCGCCCAACGCGCCCGTCTCGGCCGGCTATATGACCATCCGCAACACCGGTTCCGCACCCGACCGCCTCATCGGCGGCGCGGCCGATTTCGCCGGCAAGGTCGAGATCCACGAAATGGCGATGGATGGCGATATCATGCGGATGCGCGAAATCGATGGCGGGCTCGAAATCCCGGCCGGCGGGGAAGTCGTGCTCAAGCCGGGCGGCCTGCATGTGATGTTCATGCGGCTTGGCGAGCCGTTGACCGCGGGCGAGATACGCAGCGTCACGCTGGAATTCGAAAACGCCGGCAGCATCGAGATGGCGGTTCCGGTCCAGACGGTGAAGCGGGGATCGGCGACGATGGGCTCTGCCAAACACGGAGCGTCCCATTGACCACGCAAAGAAAGCTGACAATCGCAATCTGGGCGGCAATCGCCGCCCTTACCTGGCTGATCGGTGGTGTCGTTGCCGATGAGGCCGTGCTGCGCGCCAAGCTGAAGCGTCTGGCGGCGGGATAGGGCCGCCATTGGACAAAGCGTGTCGCTGACGGGACTTGATGTGGTTCAAATGCACTAAACGTTGAGCAGCAGGAATTCCCGCTCCCATGGGCTGATAACGCGCATGAAGGTCTCGAACTCGCCGCGCTTGACGCCTGCATAAATATCGATGAAGTCCCGGCCGAAGACCTCGTCGAAAGCCGATTCCGATTCCAGCAGCGACACCGCCTCCAGCAGGCCGCGCGGCAGGTCGACGACCGTTCCCTGATTGGCCGTCGCCGCCGTCGGTCCGTCGGGCACGACCTCGCGCATCATGCCGAGCCAGCCGCAGGCAAGGGACGCGGCAATGGCGAGATAGGGATTGGCGTCGGAAGAGGGCAGCCGGTTTTCCAGCCGCCGCGCCTGCGGGTCGGAATGTGGCACACGGAACGCGGTCGTGCGGTTGTCGTAGCCCCAGGCGTTGTTGACCGGGCAGGCCATGCTGGGCGTCAGCCGTCGGTAGGAATTGACATAGGGCGCCATGGTGACGAGCGCCTTGGGCACGAAGTGCTGCAGCCCGCCGATAAAGGAAAAGAACAGCGGCGAGGCGGTCCCGTCGGCCTTGGAGAAAATGTTGTTGCCGGTGGCAATGTCGACCACCGACTGGTGAATATGCATCGCCGAACCCGCCTCGCCCTGCATGGGCTTGGCCATGAAGGTGGCGTAGACGCCATGTTTGAGCGCGGCCTCGCGCAGCGTGCGCTTGAACATGAACACCTGGTCGGCAAGTTCCAGCGGATCGCCGTGGCGCAGGTTGATTTCCAATTGCGCGGGGCCTTCCTCGTGGATCAGGGTGTCGATCTCCAGTCCCTGGGCCTCGGAAAAGTGATAGACGTCGTCGATCAGGTCGTCGAACTCGTTGACGCCGGCAATGGAATAGGACTGGCCGGGCACGATGCGGCGGCCGGAGCGGCCCACTGGCGGCTGCAGCGGGTAATCCGGGTCGTCATTGACGGCGATCAGATAGAACTCGATTTCCGGCGCCACCGCCGGGCGCCAGCCCTGCCGCTCATAAAGCGAGAGCACGCGCTTGAGCACGTTGCGCGGCGCGTATTCGACGCTTTTGCCGGCCGGGTCGACGACGTCACAGATGACTTGCGCTGTCGGATCGCTTTCCCAGGGCACCGCCGACAGCGTCGCCAGATCCGGCACCAGCTTGACATCGCCGTCCTGCGGATCGTGGCGGAAACTGCCCGTTTCGGCCGGATACTCGCCCGAGATGGTCTGGCGATAAAGAGCGGTCGGCAGGGCAAGCGAGGTGTTCGAAGTGAATTTCGATGTCGGCATCATCTTGCCGCGCGGCACGCCGGCGAGATCGGGCGTGATGCATTCGATGTCCTCGATGCCGCGCCAGCGCAGCCATTCGTTGACCTCTTTCCAGGTCGCGACACCGCGCTTGCTGTCGACGAAGGCCCGCTGTTCCTCGTTTGGCGCGCTTGCTGCGGTCTTTGTGTTCGGGCGCTGTCGTTTCGGTTGCTGGGCCATCGATTGCTCATATGCGGGGCATGCGTTGGCCCGTCATAGCCGATTGCACCGCGCAATACAGCAAATTTGTGCCCGGGGGATCGGGCGGGACGCGGCATTGGAATCAAAAGCCGCCGCGCGGAAACCGCGCGGCGGCCGGATCCCGAAGGACGGTGCTCAGCGGCCTTGCGTGACGACCACCGGAATGAGCAGGTCGCCCCAATTGCCGTCGCCGCCGTGATGACGGGCCGAACGGACCAGTTCGACCGACACGCCCGCATCCACGGCCTTCATGACCGACTGGTTGAGCCGGTGCAGGTCGTTGGCAACCATGCGGATCGCCGCCTGCTGGTCTGCGGTCATGGCCGAAGACTGTTCTTCAGCCCGTTCCTTAACGCGTGTCTGCGGTGCCATTGTCGGTTCTCCTTGACTGGCGGTTGCGGTCGGCCGTTATTCGGCGGCCGGTTTGAATTGCGCTGTCTCGGTGGACTCGCCCATCGCCGTCGTCGAGGACTGGCCGCCGGTGATCGCCATCGACACGGCGTCGAAATAGCCGGTGCCGACTTCACGCTGGTGCTTGGTCGCCGTGTAGCCATCGGCCTCGCTGGCGAATTCCGCCTCCTGCAGTTCCGAATAGGCGGCCATCTGGCGGTCCTTATAGCCGCGGGCGAGCTCGAACATGCCGTGATTGAGCTGATGGAAGCCGGCAAGCGTGATGAACTGGAACTTGTAGCCCATCGCGCCCAGCTCGCGCTGGAACTTGGCGATGGTGGCGTCGTCCAGGTTCTTTTTCCAGTTGAAGGAGGGCGAACAATTATAGGCCAGAAGCTTGTCGGGATGCTCGCTGCGCACGGCTTCCGCAAAGCGCCGGGCCTGATCGAGATCGGGTTTCGAGGTCTCGCACCAGATCAGGTCGGAATAGGGCGCATAGGCGATGGCCCGGGCGATGCAGGGCTCCAGCCCGTTCTTGACCCTGTAGAAGCCCTCGGCGGTGCGGCCCGCTTCGTAGTCGACAAAAGGCTGATCACGCTCGTCGACATCCGAGGTCAGCAGTTTGGCGGCCTCCGCGTCGGTGCGACAGATGACCAGGGTCGGCGTGCCCATGACGTCGGCGGCGAGCCGCGCGGCACTGAGATTGCGGATATGGGCGGCGGTCGGAATCAGCACCTTGCCGCCAAGATGGCCGCATTTCTTTTCGGATGCCAACTGGTCCTCGAAATGCACGCCCGCGGCACCGGCCTCGATATAGGCCTTCATCAGTTCGAAGGCGTTGAGCGGCCCGCCGAAACCGGCTTCAGCGTCGGCGACGATGGGGGCGAACCAGGTTTCGACCGAGAGCCCGTTGCCTTCCGCCGTCTCGATCTGATCGGCCCGCTGCAAGGTCCTGTTGATGCGCCGGGCAAGCTCGGGGCCCGCATTGGCCGGATAGAGAGACTGGTCGGGATACATCGCCGAAGCGGTGTTGGCATCGGCTGCGACCTGCCAGCCGGAGAGATAGATCGCCTTGAGACCGGCGCGCACCATCTGCATGGCCTGGTTGCCGGAAAGGGCGCCCAGCGCGTTGACGAAGTCTTCCTCATGGATCAATTGCCACAGCCGGTTGGCACCCATTTCAGCGAGCGAATGTCTGATCTGCACCGAGCCGCGCAGCCGTTTCGCTTCCTCGGCGCCATAGGCGCGCTCTATGCCGTCGAAGCGCCCTTCCGGCGCGCTGGGAACAAGGTTGTAAAAATCGGTCATGCCGGTCTCCGATGATGTTGTATCATAGAGCCCCTATGGCTTCTTGGGGCGAGTGAGATGTGACGGCTTTTACAGTGCGCCGCACAAATTCGACAGGGAATTCTTGTTTTTGAGGAGCTTAAAAGGGTCATGCTGTCGAGATTTTGACAAAGTCGGTTTGTAAATTTGTAAAAAATGTAATAGCGTTGCGCCGCGCGCGTTTTGTAAATTGATGTAAAGCGACCATGAGCGATCCCAAGATCTTTGCCGGGCCGCGGCTGCGGCGTATTCGCAAACAGCACGGTCTGACGCAGACGGCGATGGCCGAGGAACTGGGTATCTCGCCCTCCTATCTCAACCTGATCGAGCGCAATCAGCGGCCGCTGACGGTGCAACTGCTGATCAAGCTGTCCTCGGTCTACAAGCTCGATCTTGACGAATTGCAGGGCGAGAACAGCGCGACGGCGGCGGCGCTGAAAGAAGTGTTCAGCGATCCGCTGCTGGCAGGGGAATTGCCGGGCGATCAGGAAGTGCTGGAAATCGCCGATGCCGCGCCCAATGCCGCGTCGGGCGTCGTCAAGCTCTACCGCGCCTATAAGGAGACCCAGTCGCGGCTGTCGGATCTGTCGGATCTGCTGGCCCAGGAGGGCCGCGCCACGATGATGTCCGATGCCCGGCTGCCGGTCGACGAGGTGCGTGCGGTGTTCGAGAGTCGGCCCAATTTCAGCGCCGCAATCGAAGATGCCGCGGAGGATTTCCATAACCGCCTGAAGCCCGGCGACGATCTGGCGGTGGCGTTGAAGGACTGGCTGGCGCAGGAGCACGGCATCGTGGTGCGGCTGTTGCCGGTGCATGCGATGCCCAATTGGCGGCGCCGTTTCGACCGGCATTCGATGCGGCTGTTTCTGTCGGAGCGGCTGTCGCCGTTCGATCAGCTCCGCGAGATCGCCCTGGAGGTCGGACAGTTGGCGTTTCGCGAACCGATCGTGAACGAACTCAGGCAATTGGAGCTCACCTCGGACGAGGCACGCCGGCTTGCCCGTTTCGAGATCGCCCGCTATGCCGCACATGCGCTGATGATGCCCTACGGGGCCTTCCAGGCCGCTGCGGTGCGGGCCAGATACGATGTCGACGTGCTGCGGTCGCGGTTCCATGTCTCCTACGAGCAGGCGGCAAACCGGCTGACCATGCTGCAGCGGCCGGGCGCATCGGGCGTGCCGTTCTTCATGCTGGAGGTGGATAATGCCGGTAATCGTTTCCGCCGTGCCGGTGCCCGCGGCTTTCCGCAGGCGCGCTTCGGCGGCGCCTGCCCGAAGCTCAACATCCATGCGGCTTTCACCCAACCCGGCCAGATCTTCGTCGATGCGGTGGAGATGCCGGACGGTGCCGAGTTCCTGGTGATTTCGCGCACGCTGGAAGGGCCGCAGAGCGCCTTTAACGAACGGGTGCGCCGCACCGCGCTGCTGCTCGGCTGTGATATCGGCTTTCGCGAGGACGTGATCTATGGCGCCGCATCCGGCGCCGCGCAGCCGCCGACACCGGTCGGTCCGGCCTGCCGCCTGTGCGAGCGCCATGGCTGTCTGGCGCGCGCCGAGCCGCCGCTGACCCGGCCTTCCGGCCTCGACGAAATGGTCACCGGCATCAGCGCTTTCGATTTTCAATAGGCGGTCTCGGCGAACCGCGCCATCGGCGCGCCGTCAGTTCCCGAGGATGGGTGAAATCATCGGCGTCTGCCAGGAGCCGCCGACAAAGAAGCGGATCGCGTTGTCCGGCGCCGCGACGGCGGCTTCCGCGTTGTCACCGTCACCTTGCGCGATGTTGCCGGAATGGTCGCCGATCAGGCCGACCAAGGCAAGGCCGCCGCGCTGGTAGGGGATAATTCCGGTCAGGTCGATCACCGCGTCATCGCCGGTGATAACGCCGTGATTGATCTCCGCCAGGCCATTGGCGAAGGTTGCCTTGAAATCGGCGGCGGTGAAGGCGAAGGAGCCGTTCGAGACACCGTTCAGACCGAAAAAGCGCCGGCTGGCCGCGAGTTCGCGAAACTGAGCGAGATCGAAGGACGGGATGGTGCCCTGTACGATGGCGATGTCGAATTTGCCGTTGAGATCGGTCAGGCCGGTCGCCCAGCTCGGATAAGGCGACGACAGCGCGATGTTGAGCGTCGCCGTGCCCTGCGGCAGCGGCGCGGCGACACCGAGCGCCTGAAGTGCGGCGGCCAGATTGACGTTGCGGGCCGAGAAGTTGAGCGCGCCACCGCCCTCGGCGCCGTTTTCGGCGATTCGGATTCGTCCGGACACCGTGCCGCCATAGGCTTCGGCATCTCCGATGTCGAACACGGCGCGGCCTTCAACGATCTGCGCCGCCGCCGCCAGATTGGTCAGGTCAAGCGGGCCGAGCGTCGCCGTCTGCGACGACAGGCGCATGTCGAGGGTGAGCTGGCGCAGAAAGGACGTATCGATGGTTTCGGCGATCTCCCGTCCCGATTGCGGTAAAGGTGTGAAGGCGCGCAGGAACGACGCAATATCGAGCGAGTTGAAGGCGAGCGTTCCCGAGATGCCTGGGACGCCGTCCGGTGTGGCGCGAAAATCGAGCACGCCGATGCCGCGATTGCCCTCCAGCTCCAGGATGACGTCATTGAACATCGCCCGCCCGCTCTGGATCTGAGCGTCGGCCTCCAGAGCGAGCGCGCCGATCGCCTCGCCCGGTTTGATGTCGGTGCCGGCCCACTGCAGCGTCTGGCGCATCGACGGGCTCTCCATCGTCAGGGCGCCGGCAAAGAACGGTTTTTCGGAAAAATTGGCCATGCCGTCGAAACCCATGGTCATCGGCGCGGATGTCAGATTGACCCGCACGGGGGCGCTGTTGCCGGCCAGCAGCAGCAGCGGTTCGGCCGTGATCAGATCCAGCGCGGCGGCTTCTCCGCGAAAGATGCCGCGCAGGTTGGCGCGCATCGTGCCGTTCAGGCGTGGCCAGGTGATGGTGCCGTTGAGCGCCGTCACCTTCTCCTGCCACGCGTTCTCTTGGTCGATCCATTCGAAGGTGCCGTTCTGGACGCTGAATTCGCCCAGCCGATGCGGCGGCACGGGCGGCGCGTCGCTGTCCTGTCCGCCGGATTGCGACCGCCCGACGGCAAGCGCCATGCCCTCCGATATGCGTCCGGTGCGGCTGCTCCAAGTGGTCAGGCCGCCGGGATAGTTTTCCACCGTGAAGACCGGCCGCACCAGCACGAAATTGGAGAAGCTGGGCTCGCCGCTCAAGGCGGAGAGGATGGAAAAATCGACACGCATCTCATCCGCATAGACGATCGGTTTGGCGTCCGGATACTGACGGGACGAGATGCTGATGCGGTTCAGTTCGATGCGTGGCACCGGCCAGAAGCCGATATCGGGCGTGTCGAGCAGTTCGACCTGGTGGCCCGTCCAATCGGAAATGTCGCGCTCCAGCCGGTCGCGCACCAGATCGGTTGAGATAGCGAAGGGCAGCGCCAGGGCGGCGGCCGCGGCAAACAACCCGGCGATCACGACACCGACAAAGGCCCAGCGAAACCACCGCCCGAGCTGTAAGCCTTTCCGTTCCAATGTCTTTCCGCCCTTCGGTTGCCGACGACCCGGCGGCGCGCGCCCGGCATATCCAAGGGGTAATGCGTCGCGCCGGTGATTGCAAACCGGCTTCGCTTTTTCCCAAGATACGGTCGACCCCTATGATATCATCAGGTTACGTCGGCATTCTTGCGTTTTTGAGGCGGCGGCTTTATTCGCTGCGCCGCAACATGCTAAGGGGCGCGTCAAAGACCAAAAAAGCCGGGAGGACAATGATGAGCGACGAACAGCCTTTGTGGGTGCCGGATCGAACGGCCGTGGAACAGGCGGTCGTGACTGCTTTCAGCCGCTATTGCGGCGCGCGCGGCGGCATCGAGCTTGAAGATTTCGACGCGCTGCATGCCTGGTCCGTCGCCGATCGCGCTGGCTTCTGGTCCGCCGTCTGGGATTTCTGCGGTGTCGTCGGCGACAAGGGCGATCGCATTCTCGAAAATGGCGATGTCATGCCCGGCGCGCGGTTTTTCCCCGACGCGCGGTTGAACTTCGCCGAAAACCTGCTCGCCCTGGACGGCGAGACGGATGCCATCCTGTTTCGTGGCGAGGACAAGACGGCGAGCCGGATGAGCTGGACGGCGCTACACGCCATGGTCTCGAGACTGCAGCAGGCCATGCGCGCCCTCGATATCGGGCCGGGCGATCGTGTCGCGGCGATGATGCCGAACATGGCCGAGACGATCGCCGCGATGCTCGCCACCGCGTCGATCGGTGCCATCTGGTGTTCCTGCTCGCCGGATTTTGGCGACAAAGGCGTGCTGGACCGGTTCGGCCAGATCGAACCGAAGCTGTTTCTGGCCTGTGACGGCTACTGGTACAATGGCAAGCGTCAGGATGTCGCCGACAAGCTGGTGACCATCGAGGCCGCGCTCAGGCCGCTGAAAACCGTCATCGTGCCCTATGCCGGCGACACGGACGGACTGCTGTCCCGGTTGCAGAATGCCGTCGCCCTTGATGATTTCATGGCGCCTTTCGAGGCCCGCCCGGTCGAATTCACACGGCTGCCGTTCGACCATCCGCTTTATATCCTGTTTTCATCCGGCACCACCGGCGTGCCGAAATGCATCGTCCATTCGGCCGGCGGCACGCTGCTGCAGCATCTCAAGGAGCATCAGTTGCATTGCAGCCTGCGGCGCGGCGAGCGGCTTTTCTATTTCACCACCTGCGGCTGGATGATGTGGAACTGGCTGGTGTCGGGCCTCGCCACCGGCGCTACGCTGTGCCTTTATGACGGCTCGCCCTTCTATCCGGACGGCAATGTGCTGTTCGATTATGCCGAGCAGGAGAAAATCGCCGTTTTCGGCACCTCCGCGAAGTTCATCGACGCCGTGCGGAAGGCCGGCCTCACGCCGAAGGCGAGCCATGATCTGTCGACTATGCGGATGATGACGTCGACGGGATCGCCGCTGTCTCCGGAAAGCTTCGGCTTCGTCTATGACGGCATCAAGGACGACGTGCATTTGGCCTCGATTTCCGGCGGCACCGACATCGTGTCCTGCTTCGTGCTCGGCATTCCGGTCAAGCCGGTCTGGCGCGGCGAGATCCAGGGACCGGGCCTCGGCATGGCCGTCGATGTCTGGGACGATGGCGGCCGGTCAGTGCGCCTGCAGAAGGGCGAGCTTGTCTGCACCCGCCCGTTTCCGTCCATGCCGGTGATGTTCTGGAACGATCCCGACGGGAGCAAATACCGGTCCGCCTATTTCGAGCGGTTCGACAATGTCTGGTGCCATGGCGATTTTGCCGAATGGACCGCACATGGCGGCATCGTCATCCATGGCCGTTCCGACGCGACGCTCAATCCGGGCGGCGTGCGCATCGGCACGGCGGAGATCTACAATCAGGTCGAGCAGATGGACGAGGTGGTGGAGGCGCTTTGCATCGGCCAGGATTGGGACGACGATGTCCGGGTGATCCTCTTCGTGCGTCTGGCCGATGGCTGCATGCTTGACGAGGATCTGATCAACCGCATCAAGACGCGAATCCGCGCCGGCGCGTCGCCGCGTCACGTGCCGGCCAAGGTGATCGCGGTCGACGACATTCCGCGCACCAAATCCGGCAAAATCACCGAGCTTGCGGTGCGCGACGTGGTGCATGGGCGCGCGGTCAAGAACAAGGAAGCGCTCGCCAATCCCGAGGCGCTAGCGCTCTATGCCGATCTGGAGGAACTGCGCTAACAGTTGCGCCCAACGCCTGTCGTTGGCCCCTATTCGGCGCGCACATGCTGCGCCGGGAAGACGATCTCGACCAATGTGCCCTGTCCGCGTTGCGAGTTCATCGCGAATTGCGCCCGGTTCGCTTCGGCCATCGCCTTGGCAAGCGGCAGGCCGAGCCCGGTTCCCTCGCCACGCTCGCGGCCGGGGCCATCCACCTGCCGGAACGGCTTCATCGCCTGCTCGAGCTCGTCACGCGTCATGCCGACGCCAGTGTCGCGGATGCGCAGGCTGACGGCGCCGTTCGGCTCATAGGCGGTGGACACCACCACATGGCCGCCGGCCTCGGTGAAGCGGATGGCGTTGGACAGCAGATTGATGGCGATCTGCTTGAGCGAACGCCGGTCGACGATGATTTCGGGAACCGAGGAGGACAGGCTGGTGCGGAGGATCACCCGCCGGTTATTGGCCTGCGGTTGCAGGATCGACGCCGCGTCAAGCAGCGTGCGGTTGAGCGACACCGGCTCGAAATCCATCTCCTGCTCGCCGGCCTCGATCTTGGAGATGTCGAGGAGGTCGTTGACGATGTCGAGCACATGCCTGCCGGAACGGCCGATATCACGGGCGTAGTCGACATAGCGCGGGCCGCCGATGGGTCCGAAACGCTCCTCCGCCATCAGGTCGGCAAAACCGATAATGGCGTTGAGCGGGGTGCGGATCTCGTGGCTGACCCGAGCCAGGAAAGCGCTTTTGTGCGAGCTTGCGGTCTCCGCTTCGCGTTTGGCGGCGCGCAGGTCCTGTTCGGCGCGTTTCCATTGGGTGATGTCCCGCATCACCGCGCAATAGCCGTTCGATCCCGGCAGATGCCCGATGGTCATGAACAGCGGCAGGAGGCCGCCGGAGGCCTCGCGGCCGATTACCTCACGGCCGTCATTGAGCACGCTGGCGACGCCGCTGTCGGTGAGGCTTGTCAGATAGTCCTGGACGGTGCGCTGGCTCTCATGGGCAAACAGCATCGCAAAAGGCCGGTCGCGCGTCTCGTTGTCGTCATAGTCGAACAGGGCGGCCGCTGAGCGGTTCATCGAGCGTATCAGGCCGTCGTCGTCAAGCAGTACGACGCCATCGGTCGCGGTTTCGAGAATCGAGCGCAGTTCTTCGACTTCGACCTGCAGCGCGATGCGCTGCCCGTCCGCATCCGGCGCCACCGCCGGTTCCGTGTCCTCCGCCGCCGGGTGCTCGACATCCGTGAGCGCCAGCATCAGCGCATGGCCGTCCTCCCAATCGACGGAGCGCAGGCGCGCCCGTGCCGACACGGTTTTGCCGTCGGCCAGATGCAACGTCAGCCGGCCGCTTTCGTTGGCGGGCGTCGTGTCATCGTCGCCGAACAATGCCTTCAGACTGCCGGCCTCGTTGAGATGCGTGGCGGACAGATAGCCGGTCAATAGGCGAAATTCGTCATTGATGCGAAAAACCGTCGAGCCGTCATGCACCGCCACCGGGATCGGCAGCAGGTCGAGAATCTCGGCGGTCAGGCGTTTGCGCTCCGCAGGCGGCCCGGCCGGTGCGGGCCCCCCGCCGGCGGTAACCGCCGCCGCGTCCGGCGGGTTCTGTGAGCCGGTTGCCGCTGTCGCGGGCCCGTCGGCCGGGACGGATGGTGCGTCCTCGGCGTCGTCGCGTTTCTGTCCCAGCCGCATCGCGATCTCCCTGAAGGCCTGCTTCTCCGTCGCGGTCAGGCCGTCGCGCGGCCGCCCGCGCCGCTCCTCCAGCCGGATGACCTTGTCGGACGCGGCGGCGGTCTCCGGCGCGTCTGCCTGATCCGTCGTGTCAGTTGGCGGCGACGGCACGTTGTCGGTTGCCGACTGGCGCACATCGTTGAGCGGCGCCCGCGGTCGCGCGGCCGGCCGGTCGAACAGCGTTGCGCCGGTGCTGTCGGCATTGGCCACGAGGGCCAGCCCGATGCGCTCCGGATCGATCTCCGCGTCGCCGCTGCGCACGATGCCGAAGCCGCGGAAGCCGTCGAATTCGCGGTCGCGGGAATAGGTGGGCAGGGCGGCGAGATCCACCGGGACGCGCAGATCCGTGCCCTGGACCGGCCACAGCACGGTCTTGCCCGACCAGGTGTCGCGCCGATGCAGGAGATCGGCGATTGCGTGGTCCGGGTCGAGATTGAACACCTGCGCGACATCGCTGAAGCTTCGGCCGGTGATGTCGGCGGCATTGGGCCCCACCGTTTCGGCGAATTCGGGCGACACGTCGCTGAAAAGGCCGGCCCTGTCGATCTTCCAGACGAAACGCACCGGCCGCCGCGCGCGGTCAAAGGCAAAGGGCCTGCCCGGATCGGTCGGCTGCGTCGGTTCGTCGGCCGCCCGCGCCGGCGGTTGTGCTGTTAGCGGGGTGGCATCGACGGTCCGGCGGGTCGGCGCCAGGCTGAGGATCGAGGGCGCGGGAGAGGACGCGCCTGCGCCGCCGTCGGCGGTTTCGACACCATGCCCCGGTGCCGTGCCGTGTTTGTCGCGTGGGGGCGGAGCGTCGACCGGCATCTCGACGGCGATCAGCAGATAAAGCATGTCGGTAATGCGGGCGACCGCGGCCGGCAGGAGACCGAGCGCGGTGGGCACCGGTCGTTTGATCAGACGGTCCGCCTCGTCGGCCGCGTCGCCGACCAGTCGGCCGCGTTCGGCCGCCGCCAGCTTCAACCGTTCGAAGGAAGGCGTGGCGCTGAGAACCGTGCCATCGCCGTCGAGCACAGCGGCATTGGTCTCCATCTCGGCAAAGCCGTCAATGATGCAGGCAGCCTGTTTTTCAGAATTGTCCGCCGGCTCCGCCGCGGCGGCGGTCAGCAGCAGTGCCTGGCTGCCGTCGGTCAGGTGCATACGCTCCAGGGTCGCCGGCATCACCGGCCGGCGGAAACCGGATCCGGTTCGCATGACGAAATTCTGCGACGGTCTGTCCGGCGTATCGCGGATGGCATGAGCGGCTGTCGCGATCTGGCGGAACGATGCGCTCGACCGGTCCAGGCCGGCATCGATGAAATCATAAAGGCCGCTGTGGCCGAACAGCCGGACGCCGGCGCCATTGGCCCACAGCACTTCGGCAAGCGACGGGGACAGCACGACCGCCGGGTCGCCCACGGCGAAATGGGTGCGGACCTGTTCGTGCACGGCGATGTCGATGAAGGGGTGCTGGCCCGTCGGCATGGCGTCTTCCGCGTCGGTTTCGTTAAGACTTTGTTAATAGTTTGCCGACGCGGTCCGGTCCAGAAGCGGCAGCCTTCCGGCGGTCACTTCCTGCCAAAAGGGTTAACGCGGATTGTGCAGTGCAAAAATATGTTGCAATGCACAATAAACATCCCTATATGACGCTTGGTATTGTTCACCAGCACGGGTGCCTCCGAAGAGGGCCCACAATCAAGGAGCGCTATTATGGCTACCAAAAAGACCCCGGCGGAAGACGCTTTCGCTTTTGCCGCTTTCGACCCGACCAAAATGACCGAAACCTATCGCGAATTCGCGGAAAAGGGTCTGGTCCAGTCGAAAGACGCCTATGACAAGCTGAAAGTGGCCGCCGAAGACGCCACCAAGACCATCGAGCAGACGCTGGAAAGCGCGCAGGCCGGCAGTGTCGAATTGAGCCTGAAAGCCATCGACGCCGTTCGCACCAATGCCGACGCCTCGCTGGCGCATGCCGAGGCCCTTCTCGGCGTTAAATCCGTGGCTGAGCTGGTCGAACTGCAGACCGCCTTCATGCGCAGCCAGGCCGAAGCCGCCGTCGACCAGGCCAAGGACCTGCAGGAAGCTGCCCGCAAGGTTGCCGAGGACGTTTCGAAGCATGGCAAGGCCGCCTACGAAAAGGCCGCCAAGACCTTCAAGTCCGCCTGACACTCGTCTCGCGTCAGCGGGCGGAACTTGATCAAAGCCGGGCCGACGCGCCCGGCTTTTTTGTTGCCGGCAGCCGCCGAGCCTCTTGCAAAACGGCCGGCTTGGCCGTATGTCACGCGATCAGCACCAGCGTCCTGAATTTGAAGGTCGTTGGATTTGCGGCAGGCTCTGTCATGCGGTTGTAGCTCAGTTGGTTAGAGCGCTGGATTGTGGATCCAGAGGTCGGTGGTTCGAGCCCACCCAACCGTACCATTGGCAGCGACGCCGCGCTCCTTCATAGATCCGCCGATCCGACTCCTGTGCCAACGGACAGGTTCCCTCCGCGCCGAACTTGCTCTACTAATCCGCAAGTCAGGGGTGCAGCACTGGGCGGACGAGCGGAGTGGCGACGGCGGTATCTGAACATCGATTGCAGATCAGGGGTTTCGTGACGGCGCTTGTTGCGCTTCTCGTCACTGTTTTCGCTTTCTACCTGCTGCATCGCTTCACGGCAAACATGTCCTTTTCCCAGGTTGTTGCCGATATACGCGCGACGCCGGCGGGCCATGTCTTTTATGCGATCTGCGCCACGGCCGTCAGTTTTGCGGCCATCGCCGGCTATGAGATGCTGGCGGTGCGCACCGCCGCGCCGGGCCGGGTGTCCTATCTGACAGCCGCATGGACCGGTGTCGCCGGTTTTGCCATTTCCGACGTCACCGGCTTTCACGTGCTCGCCGGCGGTGCGCTACGCTATCGAATCTACAGCCAGAAAGGGCTCGATTTCGCGCTGATCAGCCAGATCGTCTTCCTGTCGTGGATGTCGCTGTGGCTCGGTATGGCCTTCCTGATCGGCTCGGCACTCGCCATCTATCCGACCGGTCTGCTTCTGCCGCAATGGTTGCCGACGGAGGCCGTCCGGACCGTTGGCATTCTGGTTTTGCTCATGCTCGCGGTCTATTTCATCTGGGGGGCCGGCGGCACCAGAAGTTTCCAGGCGCGCGGCATTACCGTTCGGCTGCCCGGCGCCGGCACCAGCGCCGGGCAGCTTCTGTGCGGGGTTGTCGATATCGGCTTTTCCGCCCTCACTCTGTACATCCTGATGCCGGCTGATGCGGTCGGTTCGCTCAACGCTTTTTTCCTCGTCTATATTTCGGCCATAATCCTCGGCGCGCTGAGCCATTCGCCGGGCGGTATCGGCGTCTTCGAGGCGACGTTTCTGGCCGGCCTCGGTGCGATTGGCCGCTCGGACGTGCTGGGCGCCCTGGTGCTCTATCGCGTTATCTATTACCTGCTGCCGTTGGCGCCTGTGGCGCTGATCCTGCTGTTTCTGGAAGGGATGCGCGGCCGCAAAGAGATCGGTCGGTCGGTGCGCGACATCGGCAAGGCATCCGAACCGTTGGTGCCGCCGCTGGCTGCGGGCCTGTGTTTCGTCGGCGGCCTGATCCTGTTGTTCTCGGGCTCATTGCCGTCGAGCGCGCTCAACCAGGCCTGGGTCGAATCGGTGCTGGCGCTGCCCTTTGTCGAGTCGTCCCATCTGCTGGCGAGCCTGGTGGGCGTGGCGTTGCTGGTGGTCGCCCACGCGCTGCTGCGGCGGCGCCAGAGCGCCTTCAACCTTGCCATCGGTTTGCTGGTCGCCGGCGCCGTGTTCTCCATCGCCAAGGGGCTCGACTATCAGGAGGCGGCGTTGCTCGGTGCCATGGCATTGCTGCTGCTGCCGTTCCGCTCGGCCTTCTATCGCACGTCCGGCCAGTCGCTTTTTTCGGTCACGCCGCAGTGGTTGGCAATTATCGCCATCACCGTGGCGGCCGCTATCTGGCTCGGGTTTTTCGCCTACCGGCATGTGGAATATTCGAACCAGTTGTGGTGGGCGTTCTCCTGGCACGGCGATGCGCCGCGGTTCCTGCGGGCGAGCGTTGCCGTCGTCGCGGTCGTGTTCGCGCTCGGCCTGCATATGATCCTCAATCGCCGGATCACCGAGGTTGCGTCCGCCGAACCGGTTCCCGACAGCGTCCGAAAACTCGTGGCGGAATCGCCCGACCCCGATGCCACCATCGCGCTGCTCGGCGACAAGCTGTTCCTCATCTCCGAGGACGAAAGCGCTTTTTTAATGTATGGCGTCGCTGGCGGCAGCTACATCACCAAGGGCGATCCGATCGGCGACCCGGATCAGGGCGCGGCCCTGGCGTGGCGGTTCCGCGAAATGGCAGACCGGAGCGGCTACCGCACCGTTTTCTATTCCATCGGCTCGGACTACCTGCCGCTCTATCTCGATATGGGCTTGTCGGTGCTCAAAATAGGCGAAATCGCGCGGGTCGATCTGAAGACCTTTACGCTCGACACGCCGCAGCGGAAGGATTTCCGCTATGCCCGCCGCCGCGCCGGCAAGGACGGGCTGGTCTTCGAGATTGTGCCACGTGAGGAAGTGCCGGCGTTGATGCCGGAGCTTAAGGAGGTGTCCGACGCCTGGCTGGCGATCAAATCGGGCACGGAAAAGAAGTTCGCCCTTGGCAATTTCAACCCGGACTATCTCAGCAATTTCGATTTCGCGGTGGTGCGCAAGGACGACCGGATCGTCGCTTTCGCCAATATCCTGGCCGGTGCCGAGCACGAGGAAATGTCGATCGACCTGATGCGCTACCGGCCGCGGGTCTCCAACGTCTTGATGGACTTCCTGTTTGCAGAATTGCTGCTTCATGCCCAGGCGGAGGGTTTCCGCTGGTTCAATCTCGGTGCGGCGCCGCTGGCGGGACTCTCCAACCACCCGCTGGCCACGTCCTGGAACCGAATCGGTACCATGATTTACCGGCGCGGCGAGGACTTCTATCATTTCGAGGGGCTGCGGGCTTTCAAGGAAAAATTCGGCCCGGTGTGGACGCCGCATTATCTCGCCTGCCCCGGCGGGCTGGCGGTGCCGCGGGTGCTGTTCGACATCACCACGCTGATCTCCGGTGGCGCGGCGGGGCTCGCCAGAAAGTGAGAGCGGCGCTGACCGTCCTGCTGCTGCTTGTCGGCATTGGCCGGGTGGCCGCCGACACGCCGCTGTCCGACCTGCCGCTGCACGTAACCGAGCCGGAAGGGGAAGCCCGGGGGATGGTGGTGCTGTGGTCGGGCGATGGCGGCTGGAGCGGCACCATGCAGGGCCTTGCGGACGCCCTGGCCCGGCGCGGCTTCGGCGTCGTCGGCGTCAATTCATTGCGCTACTTCTGGCACGAGCAGGCGCCAGAGGTCATGGCGGCCGACAATGACCGGCTGGTCGACCATTTCGCCGGCAGGTGGCGAACCGACACGGTGATCCTTGCCGGCTATTCGTTCGGCGCCGACATGCTGCCGTTTTCGTGGCTGCTAATGCGTCCGCAGACCCGCGACAGGACCGATCTGATTGCCCTGCTCAGCCCATTTCCCAAGACCGAGTTCCAGATCACCTTTCTCGGCATGCTCGGCATTGTTCGCGGCCGGCACGACGTCTCGGCCGCCATTGCCGCTCTTCCGCCGGAGCGCGTGCTGTGCGTCGCCGGCGAGGAGGAGACCGATGTGACCTGCGCTCCGTCGCAGGCCTACGCCTTCACCACCGTCCCCGGTGGTCACCGCTACAACGGCGATATGACGCTCGTCGCCGAGCGGATAATTGGTGCGTTTTAGCGACCAAACATAGCCAAGATCAAACTCCGTCGGTTTGGAGCGATTCGTTCCTTAATTGGGCATTCCCCATTTGACTTGCCTCCCGTGATCATACGGCGACGAAAGGCGACTTTCCAAGAAATTTCTGCCTCCGGTCCTCGTGCGATGCTGCGTGCCAGCCGCGAAGAGCGGCCAAG
>Ga0056108_1000116_pt1 | contig 29520 bp, 26 predicted proteins | sample WorMetG1BERMUDA1_FD_83875 | JGI IMG/M metagenome (GOLD analysis project Ga0056108, IMG submission 83875) | Marine gutless worms symbiont microbial communities from Max Planck institute for Marine Microbiology, Germany - Inanidrilus... ... | reverse complement strand
TTGGCCGCTCTTCGCGGCTGGCACGCAGCATCGCACGAGGACCGGAGGCAGAAATTTCTTGGAAAGTCGCCTTTCGTCGCCGTATGATCACGGGAGGCAAGTCAAATGGGGAATGCCCATTTAGTATTGGTAATCAGCCGCCGGAAATCACGGAACATTCCAATTGGGTCGAGCAACCCCTGAGAAATCGGCCACTCGGGTACAAACAATGCGCCCATAACACCAAAGTCCAATACACCAATGTTGAATTTCATTGGTTGCACGGATTGGTTACTTCGCCCCGAGCGATGGCAGATTGTCCACGCAGCCTCAGCGCTGTCAATGTTGCGCGCTGCCAATGGAGGAGAAGTCGATGGCCAGTGGCAAATCACCCTATTTCGAAACAATGAGCAGAGCACACATTGATGCCAAAAAATACGCGGCGATGTACGCAGCATCGATTTCCGACCCGGCTGGCTTCTGGGGAGACCATGGAAAGCGCGTTGATTGGGTCAAGCCGTATTCCATCGTCAAAAACACCAGTTTCGCGCCGGGTGATGTGAACATCAAATGGTTCGAAGACGGCGCCCTGAATGTTGCGGCAAATTGCATCGATCGGCATCTGGACACACGCAGCGATCAAACCGCGATCATCTGGGAACCCGATGACCCCGCAAAGGATGAAGCCAAGCATATTACCTACCGTCAACTGCACGTTTCGGTCTGCAGGATGGCCAATATCCTGGAAGAACTCGGCGTTCGTAAGGGTGATCGCGTTGTCCTCTATCTGCCGATGATCCCGGAGGCCGCGTATGCGATGCTGGCTTGCGCGAGAATTGGCGCCATTCACTCCATTGTTTTTGCCGGGTTTTCGCCCGATGCGCTCGGCGCGCGGATCAACGGTTGTGACGCAAAGCTGGTGATCACAGCGGACTATGCACCACGCGGCGGCCGGGAGACCCCACTCAAATCAAACGCCGACGCCGCGCTGTTGCACTGCAAGGACAGCGTCAAATGTCTGGTCGTAAAGCGGACGGGTGGCCAGACCACCTGGACTGATCGCGACTACGACTACAACGAATTGGCCTTGGAAGCAGAGGACTATTGCGCACCGGCTGAAATGGGCGCGGAAGATCCCTTGTTCATTCTCTATACTTCGGGTTCGACGGGGCAGCCCAAAGGCGTGGTGCATACGACCGGTGGCTATCTCGTCTATGCCTCCATGACCCATGAATATGTCTTTGACTATCATGACGGCGACGTTTTCTGGTGCACGGCTGACGTCGGGTGGGTCACGGGACACAGTTACATTGTCTACGGTCCACTGGCCAATGGCGCCACAACAATCATGTTCGAAGGCGTCCCCACCTATCCCGATGCGGGACGTTTCTGGGAGGTTTGCGCCAAGCACAAGGTCAACCAGTTCTACACGGCTCCAACCGCCATTCGCGCATTGATGGGCGCCGGCAATGAATGGGTCGAAAAACACGACCTGTCAGACCTGCGTGTCCTCGGGTCCGTTGGCGAACCAATCAATCCCGAAGCCTGGAACTGGTATCACGACGTTGTCGGCAAAGGGAGATGTCCCATCGTTGACACCTTCTGGCAGACCGAGACCGGCGGTCATATGCTGACGCCGCTTCCCGGTGCCACCAAGCTGAAACCGGGTGCTGCCCAGATGCCATTCTTCGGTGTCCAGCCGGTGGTTCTCGACCCGCAAAGCGGGATTGAAATCGAGGGCAACGGTGTTGAGGGTGTTCTTTGCATGAAGGACAGCTGGCCAGGCCAGATGCGCACGGTATGGGGCGATCACGAGCGCTTCGAAAAAACCTACTTCAGCGACTACAAGGGCTACTACTTTTCAGGTGATGGATGCCGCCGCGACGAAGACGGCGATTATTGGGTCACGGGTCGGGTCGACGACGTGATCAACGTATCCGGTCACCGCATGGGGACAGCTGAAATCGAGAGTGCGCTTGTTGCGCACGCCAAGGTCGCTGAATCAGCTGTTGTGGGTTACCCGCATGCCATCAAGGGCCAGGGTATCTACGCCTATGTCACATTGATGGGCGGTGAAGAGCCTTCTGATGAGTTGCGCAAGGAACTCGAAACCTGGGTTCGTACCGAGATCGGACCCATAGCAAAGCCGGATCTTATCCAGTGGGCGCCCGGCCTTCCCAAAACTCGATCAGGCAAGATCATGCGTCGCATCCTCCGCAAGATTGCGGAAGACGACTTTGGCAGCCTTGGTGACACGTCAACATTGGCCGACCCGTCGGTTGTCGATGATTTGATCGGGAACCGCATGAACCGCACAGATGCATAAAGGGGGATAATTCACTTCATGTCTCAGCAAAACGAAACACAAAACGCTTATTGGCAATCCAATTTGCGTCTCATCGGGATCTGCCTGTTCATTTGGGCGTTGGTTTCATTCGGATTCGCGATCATCCTGCGTCCGCTCATCAGCGGCATCAAGGTCGGCGGAACTGACTTGGGCTTCTGGTTCGCACAGCAAGGCTCGATTCTGGTCTTTCTGATTCTGATCTTTTTGTACGCCTGGCGGATGAACAAGCTCGATCAACAGCACGGCGTGGAGGAGGAATAATCATTATGGACCAGTTTACTCTCAACCTGCTGTTTGTTGGCGCGTCCTTTGCGCTCTATATCGGCATCGCGGTATGGGCTCGAGCCGGCTCGACATCTGAATTCTACGCGGCCGGTCGCGGCGTTCACCCGGTCACCAATGGAATGGCGACTGCTGCCGACTGGATGTCTGCGGCGTCATTCATCTCGATGGCGGGCCTGATTGCGTTCACTGGCTACGACAATTCATCGTTTTTGATGGGTTGGACAGGCGGCTACGTGTTGCTGGCCTTGCTGCTTGCTCCTTACTTGCGCAAGTTCGGCAAGTTCACCGTCTCGGAGTTTATCGGCGACCGGTTCTATTCAAAGACTGCTCGCATGGTCGCTGTGATCTGCCTGCTGGTCGCTTCCATCACTTATGTGATTGGCCAGATGCAAGGGGTCGGTATCGCTTTCGGACGTTTCCTTGAAATCGATGCTTTCTGGGGCCTCATGATCGGCGCATGCGTGGTGTTTGCCTACGCCGTTTTCGGCGGCATGAAAGGCGTAACCTACACACAGGTCGCCCAGTATTGTGTTCTTATCACCGCTTACACAATTCCAGCGGTCTTCATTTCCCTGCAACTGACGGGCAATCCGATTCCGGCACTCGGCCTGTTTGGGAACACAAGTTCAGGTGAGCCGCTCCTGGTGAAACTGGACCAGGTCGTGGGCGACCTTGGTTTTGCTGAATACACCGCCGCGCATGGCTCGACCATCAATATGGTGCTTTTCACCTTGTCTCTCATGATCGGAACTGCGGGTCTGCCGCATGTCATCATGCGCTTCTTTACGGTACCAAAAGTGTCTGATGCGCGCTGGTCCGCGGGTTGGACCCTCGTGTTCATCGCAATGCTTTATCTGACGGCTCCCGCTGTTGGCGCGATGGCACGGCTCAATATCTCGGAATTGATGTGGCCTAACGGCACCGATGGCACGGCAGTTACCGTTCAGCAGATCGATACCGCGCCTGAATATGCCTGGATGTCGACCTGGCAAAAGACCGGTCTCCTGGATTGGGAAGACAAGAACGGAGATGGCCGGATCCAATACTACAACGACCAAAATGCAGAGCTTCAGGCCAAGGCAGAAGAAAAGGGATGGCTTGGTAATGAGCTTACCAAATTCAACCGTGACATCCTCGTTCTCGCCAATCCGGAAATCGCAAACCTGCCCGGCTGGGTCATCGGTCTTGTGGCTGCGGGCGGTCTTGCCGCAGCGCTATCCACGGCGGCTGGTCTTCTCCTGGCAATCTCCTCGGCCGTGAGTCATGACCTCTTGAAGGGTCAACTGACGCCAAATATGTCGGAGAAATCCGAATTGCTGGCTGCGCGAATTTCGATGGCGGCGGCAATTGTCGTGGCCGTGATTTTGGGGCTCAATCCCCCGGGATTTGCGGCGCAAACCGTTGCGCTGGCCTTTGGACTGGCGGCGGCGTCAATCTTCCCCGCATTGATGATGGGCATCTTTTCGACCCGCATCAACAATGTGGGCGCCGTATCGGGGATGCTGGCGGGTCTTGTCGTCACATTGGTCTACATTTTCTTGCACAAGGGTTGGTTCTTTATCCCCGGCACCAACAGCTTCACCGATGCTGCTCCCCTGCTCGGACCAATCAAGTCGACCTCGTTCGGTGCGGTGGGCGCATTGGTCAACTTTGCGGTGGCCTATCTTGTGTCCGGCATGACAAAGCAGATCCCGGACGATATCAGGGAGCTTGTCGAAAGTGTCCGCGTTCCACGCGGCGCCGGCGCGGCAGCGGCCTCCCACTAGAACAACAAGAGCCGCCGCGGATTTCGCGGCGGCTCTTACCTGATGCCTTTCCCAAAAGAACCGCAAACGCTAAACTGGCGTTTGCGTGTAAGGCTGGAAGCATGTCCCTGTCAGAATCCCTGCACCAGTTTCTTGCCTCGGTTCATCCCTATGACAGCCTGTCAGAGGCTGATCTGCAGGAGCTGTCCTCGATCTGCTCGCACGAAGAACCTTTGGCGGGCGACACCGTTTTCGCTGTCGGTGACACCGTCAAGAACATCTACGTCATCGCCGCAGGCGAAGTCGATATCAGGGACGAGTCCGGTGTTCAGATTTCGCTGCTGGGACCGCGCAATTCCTTTGGTGAGCGAGCCCTCATGCGGGGCGAGACTGCAACCCGCGCCGCGACCGCAATATCCGACTCCTCGCTGATCGTTATCCCGTCAAAGACATTTTTTGCTCTCATTGACGACCATCCGCAATTTGCTCGCTTCTTTGACCGCCGACACGCTGCGCGACCACAAACAACCGATCTGACCACGCTTGCGGTCGATCGGTTGATGAATGCAGACCCGGTGACCTGCGCGCCTGATATATCCATTCGAATTGCTGCAGGCATGATGCGGGATCGCAAAATCTCCTCCATCTTTGTTACGGAACAAGACAGCCTGAAGGGCATTGTCACGGTGCGGGATATAAGCAACCGCGTGGTTGCATCCGCGACGTCGATCGATCAGCCAATCTCTGCAATCATGACGCCTGATCCCGTCACGCTTGAACCCTCAGCGCTCGGCACCGATGTACTGCACATGATGATGGAGCGCGGTATCGGACACGTTCCGATTACCCGGAGCGGGAAGCTGGTCGGCATTGTCACCAAGACCGATCTCACCCGCGCGCAGTCGACATCTTCGGCCGATCTGGTCAGGCAGATTGCCAAGGCCGAGGACATAGCCTCCTTGGCGGGCATCACGGCCAGGATCCCGCAATTGCTCGTTCAACTTCACGGGGCGGGAAGCCGTCACGATACGGTCACCCGGCTCATTACCGATATCGCCGACACAGCGACGCGCCGCCTTTTGACTTGGGCAGAAGAAGAACTGGGGCCACCGCCGGTATCCTATGTTTGGCTCGCTTGCGGTTCACAGGGGCGGCAGGAGCAAACCGGTGTTTCTGACCAGGACAACTGCCTCATACTTTCAGACGAAGCAGCCGATGCGGACATGTCCTATTTTGCAAAGCTGGCCAAGTTTGTTTGCGATGGGCTTGATGCCTGCGGCTACTATTTTTGTCCCGGCGACATGATGGCGACCAACCCGCAATGGTGCCAGCCGGTCCATGTGTGGCGGGGCTATTTCGAAGGCTGGATAGCGACGCCAAATACAATGGCGCAAATGCTGGCTTCCGTCATGTTTGACTTGAGGTCCATCGGCGGTGACGAGAGCCTTTTTTCCGGTCTGCAGAGGAACACGCTCGATGCAGCGGCAAAGAACTCGATCTTCACCGCGCACATGATTTCGAATTCGCTGAAACACCAACCGCCTCTGGGCCTGTTGCGCGGTCTTGCCACGATCCGATCCGGTGAACACCGCAATCGGCTTGATTTAAAACTCAATGGCGTGGTGCCGATCGTCGATCTTGGCCGTATTTATGCACTGCTGGGGGGCTTTGAAGCGGTGAACACACGCGCGAGGATCGAAGCGGCGGTTGCCGAGAATATCGTATCGCCAACCGGCGGCGCTGATCTTATGGATGCTTATGATCTGATCGCCGATCTGCGGCTGGAACACCAGATGAAGCAGGCGAAGACGGGCAAGAAACCGGACAATTATCTCGACCCTTCCGACTTGTCCGATTTCGAAAGAAGCCATCTGCGGGATGCCTTCGTCGTGGTCAAGACGATGCAATCATCAGCCGGTTCCGGGAAGGGGATGTTGGGTTAAGGTCATGTTTGTCGAACTCATCGCCACGATCGTTGCCGGCATCGGCTGCGCCGGAATCGTGATGCTGATCAACCGCACCATCGGCAACCGACTGCCAAAATGGCTGACCCCCGTTGCCGCCGGTCTTGGTATGATCGCCCTGACAATCTCCAATGAATACACGTGGTTTGATCGAACAAAGCAAACTCTGCCTAAGGGTATACAGGTCGCCACCAAGGTCGAAGAACAAAGCTTTTTCCGCCCATGGACGAAGCTATGGCCTTACACAAAGCGGTTCGTTGCCGTCGATACTGCAACAAAGCGCACGAATAAAGCGCTGCCTGATCAAAGGCTTGCGGATCTGTATTTTTTCGGGCGTTGGTCGCCGGTCAATCAGGCACCGGTCCTGTTTGATTGCGCCAATTCGAAATCGGCGCTGCTCATCGATGGAGCTGTATTTTCAGATGACGGTTCGGTTGCCAACGCCGACTGGCAGGCAATGCCGACCGACGATCCAATCCTGAAACTCGTTTGCAAAACCTGACATGTTGACGCGCTTCAGCCTTCGCCTGCGCATATTCCTGTTTTTCTGTCTCTTGGCATTTGGAGCAATACTGCTTGCAGCCGGGGCCTTGGGTTTTGGCTGGCTGAGAGCCGAAGATGCGTCTCACGGGCCGTTTGTGACCGCCTTTGTCTCGTTTCTGTTCCTGAATACCGGATTGGTGGCCGGCATCTGGTTTCTGTTCGATACCTATGTCGCCAAGCCCATCGACATGCTGGCGGTCGACATGCGCCTGCACGCTCATTCCGGAGTCGACCGGAAGGTGGCTGCGGAATCCGCAAAGTACTTGGGAGATCTGGCTCCCGCGGCTTGTGCGATGTCGACATCTTTGAGCGACAGTATGCTTGATACGGCTGCCAGGGTGGCCCAGGAGACAGAGAAGCTACAGGAGGAGAGAGAACGCCTGACAGCTCTTCTTACCGAGATACCTCTGGCAACCATCTTGCTTAATCCGTCATTCGAAATCGTTTTGTATGATGCCCAGGCGGCCGGCATTCTTTCTTCTGTGGCGCCCCCTCGCCTTAAAGCGCCGCTGGACGATTATTTCGAACTGGAGAATGTGAAAGCCGCCAGGCGCAGACTTTCGAAGGCCCGTTTGGAAGTATCGTTGGAGCTTCAGGACAAATCCGGCGCAATCATGCTCTCGGCCCGTCTGAAGGCTCTGGAGGGGGATGGCTTCATGCTGATTATCGACACGACTGACGCGCCCGCAGATGCACTGGGACCGAGGCCGCTGGTCTATGATTTTGACCTGCTGAGTTCGGAAACCATTGACGAAATCCGCAAGTTGAAACTAAGCGATGCCTGTTTCGTTGCCTTTGACACCGAAACAACTGGCCTGTCTCCCAAAACCGATGACGTGGTCCAACTCGGTGCGGTCCGAATCCTGAACGGGCGGATTGTGGAAGGGGAATTCCTTGACTGCTACGTCAATCCGGGCCGTCCAATCCCCTCCGCATCAACAAAAATCCATGGGATAGATGATGCTGATGTCGCCGACGCGCCCAACTTCGACACCATAGGCAGAACCTTCCATGCCTTCTGCCGTAATGCAGTGATTGTTGCCCATAATGCACCCTTCGATATGGGGTTTCTGCGCAGGCATGAAGCGCAGATGGGTGTCGAATGGAACCATCCGATCCTCGACACGGTGCTTTTGTCAGCCGTCATCTTTGGTGTGACCGAAACGCATTCGCTTGATGCGTTGTGTGAGCGCCTCGGGATCGCCATTCCCGACAGTCTCAGACATACGGCTCATGGTGATGCGCGCGCCACGGCCGAAGCGCTGGTGAAGCTGATACCGCTGCTGGAAAAAAAAGGGATCGAGACCTTTGAAGAGGTGATCCGGGAAACCAGAAAGCACAGTCGCCTTTTACAAGATCTCAATTGAACGGCATTAACGGAGATTTCGCATTTATCCGTCGCGAGTGCACCCATTCAAATGTTTCTTGGAAGTCATCTGTAGGACCGAAATGGATCATCATGCTGCCGCATGGAAAATGCCGTGCACCTGACGCTCACCCTTTGACTGGCCCGTCGCCAGATTAGGGGATTTGACGCTATTTGCTTCATGCTGCTTTGTCGATCCGGGCCTTGAACTCTGTTGCTTTGAGCCAGCAGATCCGGAAAATTTGGGAGTTCACTCGGCCGGCGCAAAACCGGTAATCAGCTGTCTGAGGCCAAAGGCGGCGCCAAGAAATATGGCTGTAAAGGTTACTGGAGCACTGAATGCAAGAACGGAAAAGGCTGAGATGCCCTGGCCGACACTGCAGCCGACGGCGAGAACAGCCCCGGGTCCCATGATGGCAGCCCCGAGAATCTGACGCCGCAATTCGCGCGGGTCTTCGCAGGCTTCCCAACGGAAATGGCCCTTTGCGAGCGAGCCGAGAAAGGCTCCAACAAGGACACCAACCACTGAACCGACACTGAAAGAAAGGGCGTTGCCTGACGCCGTCATTGTGTAGAGGATCGTATCTCCGATCGGTGCTGCGAATGTGTGGGTTTCGATCGGTTCGGCTTCAAAGCCGTTCATCGCCACCCAATAGGTGCCGATCCAGCCGGATGTGACCGCCAGGCCGACGACAACACCCCAGAAGATGTGGCCGGGGGAGTGACGCATTTCCTGGTTTGCCAAAGAGAGAATCAGGATAGGCACGCCGATCAGCAAACCCGTGACAGCGGGCTCGAGACCAAAGGCGGAACGAAGGTACTGACTGATCCCCTGCGGGCTTGTGGCGCCGGTTTCCACCGGAAACAGCCAGACCCGGGCGTGGGCCAGTGGACCCGACATCACAAAATAGGCTGACAGGCCTATGACGATCACAATGACAAAGGACCTCAGATCGCCGCCGCCCATGCGGGCAAGCGCGCCATATCCGCAATTGCCGCTGAGTGCCATACCGTACCCGAACATCAGTCCGCCGACTATCGAGCCAACCGGATTCCAGACCCGGTCAAGGTAAGCGGTCTCGGAGCCTCCAAGAGACCAGCCGGACATGGCCAGTTGCGTTCCGATGATCGCGGTTCCAATGGCAACGCCCCACATGCGCATGCGCCGGTCGTCGGACGAATAGAGCACGTCTTCAATCGCGCCCAGAGTGCAGAAGCGGCCGATCCGCGCAGCCAACCCAAGGGCAACGCCACCGCAAAAGCCGATCAGTGTGACGGTTTTCGCCTCCCCAAGCAGATCCAACATTCCGGCCTCCCTACATTTACCGGAAACTGACGACGGATCCTGTCAGTCTTCTTTGCAAAACAGTTCGTAAACCACTTCCATAATTTGTTTTGGCCGATCATCCGCCAGGCTGTAGTAAATTACCTTGCCGTCCCGGCGCGGAACGACCAGTCCTTCGAGCCGCAGACGCGTTAGCTGTTGTGACACAGCAGACTGACGCGCTGAGAGCAGGTCTTCCAATTCGGTCACAGACTTCTCACCGGAGGCCAAGTGGCACAATATCATCAAGCGCCCTTCATGACTGATCGCCTTTAGAAAATTTGACGCGCGCTGAGCGTTGTTCATCATCTTTTCCATGTCTTCGGCTTGCATGTTGACGTCAAAGACAGGCAGCCGTGAGCGCGCTCCGGCCGAGGCATCCAATTCCGAATCTTCCTGCAAACCCATATGGTCTTACCCCGTTCCCTCTGTTGTGATTTGGGCCTGTTCAAACATCATGGCAAGCAATCCCCAAAAGAAGTCTTCCCCCGGATAACCTTCGATACGCCCAACCTCCAGGCCGTCCTTGACAAGAATGAAGGTCGGCGTGAAATGCACCTCGCGCGCGAACAACACATCTGCCGGTGCATCGCCATGCAGATCATAACGCTTCAGAGGTGCAGTCCTGCCCTCAACGGTTTTCGGGTAGATGTGCGCGATTTCCTCGTCCCATCTCTGACACCAAGCGCACCCTTCTTCCTCCGCCATCAGCAAGAAGGTCTCAGCTGCCGCAGGAATGGGCAGCAGCGCAATAACAATGATTATGCAGGCTCCTAGCCTCGGCATGCAGCACTCCAATTGACGGATGGGTGTCACCTCATCATAATCTAATATTTGAATTCATCAAGCTTCGGCGGCAGGATCACCCGTGTTTGACGTGACTTTTTTTGGGGCACTTTTGGCCGGCTTGTTGTCGTTCCTTTCACCCTGCATCCTGCCGATTGTGCCATTTTATCTCAGTTACCTGGCCGGCGTCAGCATGAATCAGATTTCAGCGGACACCGATGTATCCTATGCGGTGCGGAAACGCGCGTTTTTGTCTGCAGTGTGTTTTGCCCTTGGTATCATTACGGTGTTCATGGCGCTGGGTGCCACAGCCACGGTATTCGGGCAGATGGTGCGCGAGTATTTCGATATTCTGCGCTGGATCGCCGCCGCGATCATTATTGCGATGGGCCTGCACTTTCTTGGCGTGATCCGGATAGGCATTCTTTATCGCCAGTTCCGCGCGGATGCCGGCGACACATCGAATGTCAGTCTGATTGGCGCCTATGTCATCGGCTTTGCCTTTGCTTTTGGGTGTACTCCCTGCGTCGGCCCGGTTCTGGCGGCGATACTGTTTACGGCTGCCGGACAGGAGACCGCCACGCAGGGCGCCGCGCTTCTGTTCGTGTACGGCCTCGGTATGACACTGCCCTTCATTGCCGCGGCGCTGTTCATTGGCCCCTTCATGGCCTGGATGGCACGATTCCGGCGGCACCTGGGCATCATCGAAAAATTGATGGGCGCACTGCTCATCCTCTTCGGGGTGCTGATCGCAACAAACTCAGTCAACATCATCGCCCAATGGATGCTCGATACCGTCCCCTGGTTCAGTGCCATTGGTTAGAGAAAGGATCCACCATGACACGTCTGTTTGCATTCCTTTTGACCGCGTTTATGGCCCTTCCGTTGAACGCTGCCGAATTGGGAGACGACGGCCTGCACAAGACGTCCTGGATGCGTGATACATTCAAGGATTTGACCGAAGATCTGGAAGAGGCCAACGCAGAGGGCAAGCGGCTCCTGATCATAGTTGAACAACGCGGATGCATCTATTGCGCCAAGATGCACACCGAGATTTTTCCGGACCCGGAGATCGAACAGCTGCTCACCGATGCATTTTTTGTGATTCAGCTAAATCTTCACGGCGACATTGAGGTAACCGACTTTGACGGGGAGGTGCTGAGTGAAAAGGACATGATTCGCCGATGGGGCGTACTGTTCACGCCGACCATGCTCTTTCTGCCGGAGGACGTCGGCGACACATCCACCGCTGCGGAGGCGGCGGTGGCGACAATGCCGGGTGCCTTTGGCCGCGGAACCACCCTGGATCTTTTAACTTGGGTTGCGGAAAAGCGTTATGCGCTCGATAGCGAGGAGGATTTTCAACGCTACCATGCGCGACGGATCCAGGAGCGCAACAACGGATCGACCGACTAAGTCAGTCATCACATTATCAAATTCACTTAGTTGAATTTGTTGTTGCAAGAGGCGCATCCTGTGCGGTATTGTTAAATAGGATTGCCTGGGAGGGATCATGAAACACGTTGCTGCATTGGCAGCCGGTATCGCCTTATTGGCTTCTGGTACGCATGCCGAAACCGTCAGTCCAAAGGATGTCAAGTTCGCTGACGGCACTGTCGAAACGTCTTTGACTGGTGAACGGGGCGACCCCGCTGTCGGCCGGGTTGTGTTCGCAAATCGCAAGCTGGGAAACTGCCTCGCGTGTCACATGAACGAGGACCTTTCTGAACAGAGTTTTCACGGCGAGGTCGGACCGCCGCTCGACGGCGTGTCGGATCGCTGGTCTGAAGCGGAACTGAGAGGCATCGTGTCCAACTCGAAACTGATGTTCGAGGACACCATCATGCCGGGGTTTTACGTTGACAGCGGATTCACGCGGCCGCTGCAAAAGTTCGCCGGCAAACCCATACTCACCGCACAACAGGTCGAGGATGTCGTTGCTTATCTGATGACGCTCAAAGAAGAGTGACATCGAGAAACTGGAGGAAAAAATGAAACTGACGCGGAGGAGAGTCCTTGCAATCGGCTCGGGTTTGCTGGCCACTGCCAGTCTGCCAAGCATGCCGGCTTTTGCGTCCCTGGCGAACGAAGCGGTTCAGAATCTAACCGGTGGTGCTGAGTTAGGTGAGGGCGGCGTGACGCTGACGGCCCCGGAGATAGCGGAGAATGGCAACACGGTGCCGATCAGTGTCAGTGCGCCGGGTGCGGTGGCGATTACAATCTTTGCCGACGGCAATCCTGTACCCAACGTGGCAACGTTCAAATTCGGACCCTTGAACCCATCGAATTCGGCTTCGACGAGGATCCGGCTGGCCAAAACCCAGAATGTTATTGCGATTGCGCAGATGAAAGATGGTTCGTTCCAGAAGGCGCAGTCAAATGTGAAAGTGACGATTGGCGGCTGCGGCGGCTGATACGGCGAGGAGGAGAACAATGGCATCCGGAGTAAAACCCCGCGTCAAAGTGCCGAAGAAGGCAGGAGCCGGTGACACCATCACGATCAAGACGCTGATCAGTCACAAGATGGAAAGCGGACAGCGCAAGGACAAAGATGGCAACGTCATTCCGCGCTCGATCATCAACCGCTTTGTTGCTGGTTTTAACGGCAAGAACGTGATCGATGTGACACTTGAGCCGGCCATCTCGACCAACCCGTATTTTCAGTTCGAGGCCATCGTCCCTGAATCCGGTGAGTTCAAATTCACCTGGTATGACGATGACGGGTCGATCTACGAGACATCCAAGAAGATCGAAGTTTCCTGACGGAACGGGACGGTCAACCCGGGAGGAACGGGAATGAGATTAAAAGCCCTGGCGACGCTGGCGATCGCAGGATTTGCAGGTGCAGCTCTCGCGCAAGACAGCAACTCGCTGATGATCGATGGTCAGAGCATCGTTACGGAAACGGATGCGCCAGCCCACATGGAAAACGTCGATACGATCTATTCGGGCTGGCGGTTTCGGTCTCCTGAAACACAAGCGCTGGAAATGGATGATTTCGACAATCCGGCGTTCGTTTTTGTCGATCAGGCTCTGGATCTTTGGGAAAAGGTTGACGGCAGCGAAGGCAAATCCTGCTCGTACTGTCATGACAATGTCGAAGATTTTGCCGGTCTGCGCACCCAATTGCCGCGCGTCGAAAACGGCGAACTCGTCTCGATGGAAAACCTGATCAACGAATGCCGGACGGAGCGCATGGGTGCCGAGGCCTGGAAATGGTCAGGCGGGAACATGACTGCGATGACCGCTGTCATTGGGCTTCAGTCTCGCGGCATGCCGATGAATGTGAAGATTGACGGCGAGGCGGCACCGTTCTGGGAAACGGGCAAGGAGCTCTACTACACCCGCGTCGGCCAATTGGATATGGCATGTTCGAATTGCCACGAAGATAGCTATGGCCTGATGATCCGGGCTGACCATCTCAGTCAGGGCCAGACGAACGGATTTCCGACCTATCGCCTAAAAAATGCAAAACTGAACTCGATCCACGGACGGTTCAAGGGGTGCATGAGCAATATCCGTGCGACGCCCTTCAAGGAGGGTGGTGAAGAGTTCAAAGCGCTGGAACTCTACTTGGCTTCGCGTGGACAGGGACTGTCCGTAGAGACACCGTCTGTTCGCAACTGATCTCAAGGGGTTCCTTGCCGAGATGTGCATGGAACCCTTTTTATGCACAATACATTCAAATATGCGCATATGTAATATGGAGCTTCTTTCCTGATGATTTCTCGCCGCGATTTTCTTCAGGTGGGTATGGCCGCATCGGCTTTGGTTGGCGCATCCGGTTTCGGCAGCTGGGCAAAGCTGGCCGCGCAGCAACGCCTGACACAAGATCAGCTTTTACAGTTTGATACATTCGGCAATGTTTCACTCATTCACATCACGGATATCCATGCGCAGTTGAAGCCGGTCTATTTTCGCGAACCGTCCGTGAATCTTGGCGTTGGTGCAAACAAGGGGGCAGTCCCGCATCTCACCGGCGCGGACTTTCGCCGGCACTACGGAATCAAGGACGGAAGCGCAAACCACTATGCGCTCAGCGCCGGAGATTTTGCGGCGCTGGCGCAGGCGTATGGCCGGGTCGGCGGACTGGACCGGGTGGCGACCGTCGTCAAGGCGATCCGCGCAGACCGGCCCGAAGCGATCCTGCTGGACGGCGGCGACACATGGCATGGATCCTATACGTGCCATAAAACCGCCGGTCAGGACATGGTCAATGTAATGAACGCGCTACGGCCGGATGCGATGACCTTCCATTGGGAGTTCACGCTGGGCTCCGATCGCGTGGCCGAGATCGTCGAAGCACTGCCCTTTGCAGCGCTCGGCCAAAACATCTTTGATTCCGAGTGGGACGAGCCGGCCGAGCTGTTTCGGCCCTATCAAATGTTTGAGCGGGGCGGCACAAGAATTGCGGTCATCGGCCAGGCTTTTCCTTATCTGCCCATAGCCAATCCGGGCTGGATGTTTCCCGAATACTCCTTTGGCATTCGCGACGAAAATCTGCAGGCCATGGTCGATGAGGTGAGGGCCTCTGGCGCAGAGTGCGTCGTGCTGTTGAGCCACAACGGCTTTGATGTGGACAAGAAGATGGCCACAATCGTCAGGGGCATCGACGTAATCCTGTCCGGCCACACCCATGACGCATTGCCCGAACCTGTTCTTTCCGGCGGGACGATCATTGCCCCGTCCGGCTCAAACGGCAAGTTCGTGACCCGGCTCGATCTCGACATTCGTGACGGCCGCCTGATGGGGCACCGGCACAAGCTCATCCCGGTTTTTGCAGACGTTATAGAGCCGGACGCAGAGGTATCGGAGCTCATTGATGCCCAGAGGGCTCCCTATGTGGCGGATCTGGAAGAAGTCATTGGGCAGACTGACAGCCTTCTCTACCGGCGCGGAAATTTCAACGGCACCTGGGATGATCTGATTTGCGACGCCCTGCTGTCGGAGCGCGACGCGGAGATTGCGCTCAGCCCGGGCGTTCGCTGGGGACCATCGCTGATCCCCGGTCAGGATATAACGCGGGAAGATGTGTTTGGCGTCACGTCCATGACCTACGGCAAGGCCTACCGGACCGAGATGACAGGGGAGTTCCTGAAAATCGTATTGGAAGACGTTGCCGACAACATCTTTAATCCCGACCCGTACTACCAGCAGGGCGGCGATATGGTGCGGACCGGTGGCCTTGGTTACCGGATTGATGTGTCAAAACCGCAGGGACAACGCATCAGCCAGCTGACGCTCCAGAAAAACGGTGAAGCGATCGATCCGTCGCGTTCCTATGTCGTGGCCGGCTGGGCATCTGTCAACGAGAATACGGAAGGTCCGCAAATCTGGGATGTCGTTGAAAGCCACGTGCGTAAACTGGGCACCGTCCGGGTGCAACCCAACAATAGCGTCGACATCGTCGGAACGTAAGCAGCAACGGAGACAACATTCATGGGCGACGCACCCAAAGCATCATCCCGCCGAGCCTTCCTGCAGGGCAGTGCTGCAGCTGTTGCCGGGACGGTAGCGGCCGGTGCAGCCGCGGCAGGCGGGCCGGACCCGCTGATCACCGAGGTTCAGGATTGGGCATCGACCACCGGCGACGGCGTCGATGCAACGCCCTACGGAATGCCAATCGAATTTGAAAGTGATGTGATCCGGCGCACCGTTCCTTGGCTCACGGCCGATCCGATTTCATCGATTAATTTTACGCCCATCCATGCGCTGGACGGAACGATTACGCCCCAGGGCTGTGCGTTCGAGCGCCATCACTCTGGCGCCATCGAACTGCGCAAGCGGGACTACCGCCTGATGGTCAACGGCCTTGTCGATAACCAGCTCGTTTTCACTTACGACGACCTGGAGCGATTTCCGCGCGAAAACCATACCTATTTTTGTGAATGCGCGGCAAACACGGGCATGGAGTGGGCAGGGGCCCAACTTAATGGCGTGCAGTTCACCCATGGCATGATCCACAACATGGAATATAGCGGTGTTCCGCTGCGCACCCTTTTGCAAGAGGCCGGATTGGGCGCTGCGGGCAAGCTGGAAGACAAGTGGATCTATGTCGAAGGGGCGGATGCATCATCCAATGGCCGTTCCATACCAATGGACAAGGCACTTGACGACGTGCTGGTGGCTTTCAAAGCCAACGGCGAAGCCCTGCGCAAGGAACACGGCTACCCGGTGCGTCTGGTCGTGCCCGGCTGGGAAGGCAATTTGTGGGTCAAGTGGCTGCGCCGGATCGAAGTGCTGGACGGCCCCGTGGAAAGCCGCGAAGAAACGTCGAAATACACCGATGTCCTGGCCGATGGCACGGCCCGGAAATGGACCTGGGTCATGGATGCAAAATCGGTCATCACGGCGCCAAGTCCGCAATCGCCGATTACTCACGGTCCGGGTCCGCTGGTGATAACCGGCCTTGCGTGGTCCGGCCACGGCAGAATCACCCGGGTCGACATTTCAAAGGACGGTGGAATGAGCTGGGAGCCGGCACGTCTCGGCACCCGGGGTGATGCGAAGGCGCTGACGCGTTTCTACCTGGATACGGAGTGGAATGGCGAAGAGCTGCTTCTGCAATCACGCGCTATGGATGAGACAGGCTACGTCCAGCCGACCAAAAAACAACTGCGCGAGGTGCGCGGCGAAAACTCCGTCTATCACAACAACTGTATCCAGACATGGCATGTGAACGCTAAGGGCGAGGCAGAAAATGTCGAAGTTTCGTGAACTGCTGCTTCCAGCGGTTGTGATGGCCGCAATGGTTACATCGATGGGTTTTCTGGCGACTGACCGCCTAGAGGGGGATGAATTTCCCGAACGGGCACCCTCGCTGGTTTCGCAGGCCGCGGCGCAAGACAGCACATCGTCGGAAAGGACTTCCAAGACAGCGGGCCGGCATGGCCTCGGCCGCATCGCGCTGCCGGAGGAAATTGCTGCCTGGGACATTGACATCAGTCCGGACGGCAGAGGTTTGCCAGAGGGCAGCGGCGATGTGCTGACCGGCGAGGAGGTTTTTGGTGACGTCTGTGCTTCGTGCCACGGCGACTTTGCGGAAGGTGTCGACAATTGGCCCGCATTGGCGGGTGGATTTGACACGTTGGCGGACCAGGATCCTGTCAAAACGGTCGGCTCTTACTGGCCTTATCTGTCAACTGTCTGGGACTACGTGCACCGGTCGATGCCGTTTGGCAGCGCCCAGACGCTGAGCGACGACGAGGTCTATGCCATTGTTGCCTATATCCTCTATTCCAACGATCTGGTTGAAGAGGATTTTGAACTCAGCCACGAGACCTTCAACGACGTCGCCATGTACAACCGGGATGGTTTCATTGTCGATGACCGTGCCGAGACGGAGTATTCGAAGTGGCGAACCACGCCTTGTATGGACAATTGCAAGGGCAGCATGGAGATCACCATGCGTGCGTCGGTCCTGGATGTAACGCCGGTTGATGACGGCGAAACGCAGGATGCGGCGATGATGGGAGAAGACAACGACAACGAAACGGAAGTCGCATCAGCGCCCCCGACTGACACTCAAGAGGAGACCCGGTCGGCGGGACCGGTTGCTGCAAGCCTCGATCCCGCGTTGGTCGTCAAAGGTGAAAAGGTCTTCAGGAAGTGCAAGGCCTGCCATCAGATCGGCGAGGGGGCCAAAAACAAGTCGGGGCCCCAGCTCAACGGCGTTATGGGTCGAACCTTTGGCACCGTCGAAGGCTTCAAATACTCAAAAAGCTTTCGCGCCGCATCGGAGGAAGGCCGCGTTTGGAATGACGTCGAGATGACGGCGTTTCTTGCCAAACCCAGAGCTTATATCAAAGGCACCAAGATGAGTTTCGCCGGGCTGAAGAAGCAGGCCGATGTGGAAGCGCTAATCACGTATCTCAGATCGGCCGGCGAGTGAGATTGATATGCGCAAACTCACCTTTTTGTTGACTGTTTGCGGGATCCTGGCGTCGTCAGGCGCCCAGCCGAACGATAACGGAGATGCCATCCGTGGCAAGCAGGTCTTCAAAAAGTGCGCGAACTGCCACATGGTGGGACCGCAAGCACGCACGCGTGTCGGTCCGCCGTTAAACAACATCATGTCGGCCCGTGCTGGCGGTGTGGCTGATTTCAACTACTCCAAAGCTCTGCGGAAGGCCGCCCGTGAAGACCTGCACTGGACACCGGAGATTCTGAGCGCCTTTTTAGAGGACCCGCGGGGATATCTGCCGAAAACCAAGATGAGTTTTCGCGGCTTGAAAAATGCCAACGACCGTGCCGACCTGATTGCCTATCTCGCCACCTTTTCCGGCGGCAGCTTCGCTGCCAAAGTTGACGAGGGATTTACGGTTTCACCCGAAATCCTGAGCATCGGAGGTGACGTCGAATATGGCGAGTATCTTTCCAGCGAGTGCACGACCTGTCATCAGTTAGATGGCGACAATGACGGCATTCCCGCGATCACCGGTTGGCAGGTGAACGACTTCGTAACAGCCATGCACGCCTATCGCGAAAAACACCGACAAAACCCGGTTATGCAGATGATAACCGGGCGCCTGTCCAATGATGAAATCGCGGCTCTTGCCGCGTATTTCAAAGATGTTGAAAACTGAAGCCTAACAGGGAGGAAGAGCAATGACGATGAACAGGAGAGCTTTTCTGGGAACTTCGACGGTTGCGATGGCAACGCTCGTGGCTCCGATGGTCAATGCCGCAAGCCACAAAAAACCACGGGTCGTCGTAATCGGCGGTGGAGCGGGCGGGGCAACAGCCGCACGCTACATTGCCAAGGACAGCGAGGGTGCAGTGGACGTTACCTTGATCGAGCCAACACGCACCTACTACACGTGCTTCTTCTCCAACCTTTATATCGGTGGCTTCAAATCCATTGAAGACATCGGACACACCTACGGCAAGCTGGCCAGTAGCGGCGTCAATGTGATTCATGACTGGGCTGTAGGGGTCGATCCCGATGCCAAAACTGTCAGCCTGGCAGGCGGCGGCACCGTGACCTATGACAAGCTGATCCTCAGCCCGGGTATCGATTTTATCGACGGGTCTGTGCCGGGCTGGGACATCTCTTCGCAGAATGCGATGCCGCACGCGTACAAGGCCGGATCGCAGACGGAACTGTTGAAAGCGCAGCTCATGGCGATGCCAGCAGGCGGCGTCTTTGCAATGGTTGCTCCGCCAAATCCCTATCGCTGCCCGCCCGGACCCTATGAACGCATTTCGATGGTGGCGCATTATCTCAAGGCGAACAATCCGACAGCCAAAATCATCGTCGCTGATCCCAAGCCGAAATTCTCAAAAATGGCCCTGTTTCAGGAAGGTTGGGCCAACCACTATGACGGAATGATTGACTGGATCGGAGAGGAGTTCGGCGGTGGCAATGTTTCGGTCGATCCGCGCGCCATGACCGTCACGATCGATGATGAAGAAACAAAGGTCGACGTTTGCAATGTGATTCCGGCCATGAAAGCCGGCCGGATTGCCGAACGGGCGGGCGTCACCGACGGCAATTGGGCGCCGGTGAACGCAGTGGACATGTCCTCCAAGGCCGATCCGGACATCCATGTGCTGGGTGATTCCTCAAAACAGGGTGACATGCCGAAATCCGGGTTCTCGGCAAACAGTCAGGCGAAGGTCTGCGCCAACGCCGTGCGCGGTGCGTTGACCGGTTCGAGGGTCTTTCCGGCAAAATTCTCCAACACGTGTTGGTCCTTGATCGACACCAATGATGGGGTGAAAGTTGGCGCCACATACGAAGCGACACCGGAAAAGATCGCCAGGGTTGACGGCTTTATTTCGCAAACGGGCGAAAGCGCGGAGGTGCGCAAGGCAACCTATGAAGAATCCGAAGGTTGGTATTCGGGCATCACGTCCGACATGTTCGGATAGTTTTCACTTCCGGCCGTCTCCACGGTTGGCGCACATTGTACAGGAAGACCGCAATGAAGAAATTTCTTCTCGCCGTTACCGTCGCTGGCTTTTCTGCGGCTTCGGCAGTCCAGGCCCAGGACGCAGTCGTGACCCCGTTTGAAGGCAGTTTTGAAGACGCGACCTTTTCCGTCGAGAGCGCGATCGTCGATCGTGGTCTGGTCGTGGATTATGTAAGTCACGTCGGTGATATGCTCAATCGAACAGGCGCCGATGTCGGCAGCGACAAAGAAATATTCGCTGCTGCCGATATCTTCATTTTCTGCTCCGCCGTTGTCTCGCGCGAGGTGATGGAGGTGGATCCCATGAACATCGTGCACTGTCCTTACGGGATTTTCGTTGCCGAAGACGAAAACGGCGTCATGATCGGTTATCGTGACTATCCGGACGGGCCGATGCAGAAGGTGGAGCTGCTGTTGTCGGAAATCGTCGCAGAGGCGGCGAAAAATTGACGAAACCGGATTTGCGCTAAACATGCGGGCATGCATTGCGTGTCCGCACGACGGACGATGCGCTGGCAACTTCAACGGGCTTGCTGGTTATCATTGTTGTTGGCGAAGAATGTGTCGTGGCGTTTAAGAGCCCATTCGGGAATTAACGATTGGTTTGGCGCAGCCAGTTTTGTGGGATTTTTGACGAAAGGACGACGCCGCAGGCTGGGTGCCTGTCAGTCGGCCTTCCGGCAAGAAGCGCCAAAACTGGCCGCGTCCGTGCGGATTGGGCCTGTTTTGCCCACGATCAAGCGCTTGATCTCGAAATGGCCACCAGCCGTTCCTTCGATCAACCGCTTGATCGTGAACAAAACAGGCTCAACCAAACCAGTCGTTAACTCTCGAATGGGCTCTAAGGGCGCATTCAAGCGCAATCATTTCATCGGTAGGTGGCCAAACGGGCATACAGGTCAGTGACCCGTTCAAGGGCAAGTCACTCGAATTCCATCTGCTCAAAAACCCTGCCGGCATTTCTCGTTGCCAATTCGTCAAACGTGTCGAGATGCGAGAACGGCGATTGGTCGACATAATAGGCGTCCGCAAGCTCGCCGCCGTTCTCAAGATGCTCGCCGATCTTGCCGCGCAGATGAACGAGATAGTCTTTGGTGTAGCGACGGACTTGGTCCATGTTGGTCGGGTGACCGTGGCCGGGTATGACATACTTGGCGTCTAAAGCCTCGAATTTCGTGTCCCAAGTCTCCAGCCAGTCCGCAGTCATCGTGTCTTCGAAGATCGGCAGCAGGCGCTCGTGAAAAGCCATGTCTCCGGCAATGACGAGGCTTTGTTCCGGAAGCCAGACCGAAATGTCGCCCGGGCTGTGTGCAGGGCCCAGATACAGGACTTCAATGCGGTAGTCCCCCATTTCGACAACATAACTCTCGTCAAATGTGTCGGTCGGGCTGGCAAGGAAGGTGCCTTCGGCCTTCTCGCGATTGTATCGCTTCATGCCTTCGATGATGCCGGCGCCATATTCTTCGAATTCATGTGCGGCATCGCTATGTGCGACAATGGGTACGCCGTGCTCCGACCAGTAGGAATTTCCGAGCATGGCGTGCCCCTGACCGTTTTCATTGATCACCAACTTGACCGGCTGGTCCGTGATGGCCTTGATCTCGTCATGAAGTGCCTTTGCCAGAACATAGGCGGCGCCGCCATTCACCACGATGACACCGTCACCAGTGACTATGAAGCTAAGATTGTTGTTGTGGCCCGAATTCTCATAGTTGGGTGGCGCGGTTGCGCCGATGGCAGACCAGACGTTCGGGATGAATTCGATCGGTTTTGAGTACAGTGCGGATCCCGGATATTGGTCGGGAATGTCTTCATCGGCCATGGCCGGCAGGGCAGTGCTGATCAAAACTGCGGCAAACAAGCATCGCATTACTGTTCTCCTGGAACAAATTGAAATCCGCCATTGAAAGCCTCGGCATAACCAAAGCCGCCTTCGGGCAAATGAAAACCCACGAGCCGCATCTTCTCCGCCGTCAGACGGTCGAACAACATCTTCCGGGTGTTGATTGCCTCCGTGACGTCCTGGTCGGAGCCGCTCGGCCAGTCTGGCCTGCGGAATGCCACATGATGATTAATGATGGCATCGCCAATGATCATGGCGGCATCTGAGCCGTTGCGAATTTCGAAACTCATATGCCCGGGCGTGTGGCCGGGCGAAGACACGGCTGCAATACCGGGCAAGATTTCCTGCCCTCCATCAAACAGCTCCACTCTGTCTTCAATAACGTCCATGCGGCGTTTGGCGCCGACGGCAAACGCCGCTCGCGCCTCGCCAATTGTGTTGACGGTGTCCGGGTTCCACCAGTAATCCCACTCGTCACGGCCCATCATGTAAATGGCCTCGGGAAAAGTCAGCTCATCAAAGTCGTCAAGAAGACCCCAGATATGGTCAGGATGAGCGTGCGTGAAAACCACATGGGTAATGTCATCGGGTGAGAGGCCAATGGCATTGAGACCTTCAAGCACCTTTCCCGCCGTGGGCATAAAATCGGGCCCGGAACCGACATCGAATAGAATTGCGCTGGAGGCATCGCGATATAGTGCAAGATTGCATTCCGGCGTCAGTCGGTCTCTGGATACGTTATACGCTTCAAGGATCGGGGCGAGTTCATCTTCAGGCATCGGTGCAAAAATGAAATCACCGGGCAATACAAGGTTGCCATCGCTGACTGTGACAAGTGTGGCGTTGCCTATGGACACTCGCGCCAGGGCCGTTTGCGGAAAAACGGCGGCAAAGGGCAGGGCGGAGATTCCAGACAGGAAAGCGCGGCGTGTCAGTTTCATCGACTTCTCCAACAAATTCTGTTTTTTGAATATGAAGGAGTATCGGTCTCCAGGCAAGGAGAATCCGGCCCTTGGAAGGTGTCCATGGTGGTCAAGTTTTTACGGACACATCCCGTCGGTTTGCCACACCGGCTGTTGAGACAACGATGGTGATTTTTGGTTGGCCTGCACCCGCGGGAAGACGGACGTGACGGGATCAGAGATACCAATCCGGCACTCACATGTCCCCAGACCGCCGATGCCATCTCCAATCTTTCCGGATGTGCATCAGCAGATTCAAAAGCTTAGCGGATGGGCGGTGCTTTTGACGGTCTGCGCGAATTGCCGCACATAACTCCTTCATGAAATCAATGCGTTAGCCGCCCAATTGACCATCGAGCGACGAACGCCCTGAGAGCTGCGCTCGAAAGGCTGCAGCGAACAGCATAGGCAGCCGAGAAGCTACGGCGCCGAATGACCCGGCATCATTCAGTCGAGATCCCGATGGCGGGCGAGGATGTCGATCCCTTGCTGGTTCCAGAAGCGCAAGAGGTCGATGAAACCCAGTTTTCGGCGAGCTTGCCACCGTCACGGCGATAGATGTCGATAACCCGGAATTCGCCTGATCTGCCGGTCGCGTCCCCACCCATATCATCAACGAGGTCCGCGGCATCAACCGCGTCGTCTACGATGCCACCTTCAAACCGCCGGGGACGATTGAATGGGAGCGACGAATGCACTGAGGGCTGTGCTCGACCGGCATGGGGCAGACCTGGTGGCAACAACCTCCAGCTGATCGAAGGGGAGGATGGTACATCGGATTCACCTCCAGCGTGGAGCCCGGCGCCAGCACACAAAAAGTGAAGTCGTATCTCATAGTTACCAAAAATGATCCCCGGATGCGGCAAAGCGGAAAACGAACTCCACCACAGGGGGAACCGGACTTGTGTTGCAGTTTGAACGCGTGTCCGATCTCCAGTCGTTTGCATACCGGATCACAACACGGGGCGGTGGTTAGTGGGTGCCCCGGAGCTGTCATCGGTTTCATACCGGGCAATCTGCCGACTTTGCCCCAATTCCTGAACCCATGGCGAAACCGCCAAATCAGGAACCGGTTAACATCACACTGCCAAATAGGCGCTCAACACGCGCATACGCCGCGATGTGGACTGCCTCCTGGTTCGGTTATTGAGCCTGCTTGGATACCGGACTCACGAAGGATTCACGTTCGCATTGCGACATTTCAAAATCGCCAATCACCGCATGAAGGAACTCCATCAGCGAATTGAATATTGGAAGATTAACTTCGATCTGGACGAGGGAGTACACACGCTGTGTCTAAGTTGGCGAAAATGGTTTTGCGCATCCAGAATTGAGATTGGTCACACAAGGAGCGGAGCATGCCGAAACACGGAAGTTTGTCCGACAATGTCGTTGCACCGAATTCAAGATTCTATCATGGACCGTTCGGGAGAATCTGTCCCGATTTGGATCCTTGGAGACCGGAAGGTGTAACGGATACGGATCTCGAGGAGCACTTCAAGCGCTTTGCCACGGTATCCATGATTGAGGCACCCAATAAACTTCCAACAGAAATTGCCTCAGATGAAGAGTTGCGAACGGAATTGGACAGCAAATTCAATTCGAGTCTTCCGGCGGGATACACTTATTTCGGGCAGTTCATCGATCATGATATGACTCTTGACACAACACCATTGTCGGAGTCGGAGATTGACCCCAACCGACTACGAAATTTCCGCACGCCAAGGCTCGATCTGGATTGTGTCTACGGCAGCGGCCCAGGCGATCAGCCCCATCTTTACGAGCATGATGGGAACAAACTGACGGGTCGGCTTCTCACCGGAACTATTCCGCAAACCGATTTTTTGGACCTTCCACGAAACTCCGAAGGGCGCGCAATCATTGGTGACATGCGAAATGACGAGAACGCAATTGTAGCCCAGATCCAACTGGCTTTCATATTGGCGCACAATACTCTCGTTGATAGAGCCTTTAGCCATGGCCTCGCAGAGACGGGAGAGGAGGCATTTGATCTGGCCCGGACGACATTGCGTTGGCTTTATCAATGGATAGTCTGGGAAGATTTCGTCAAACGCGTCACGATCGATGAGATTCACGCATGCGCACTTACGACGAAGAACGGGTGCGGAAACCGGCGGGTTTGGGATCTGGGACTTGGCGATGTCTATTCCTGGAAGTATCAGCCGTTCATGCCAGTCGAGTTCTCTGTAGCCGCTTACCGGTTTGGCCACACGATGGCGCGTAACAGCTATCAGACCAATTCATCTGTTGCAGCCGGGGCTGGTTTTGGGACCTTCATTCCGCTTTTCGATGTCAATGTCGCCGCGGCAGATGACCTCAGTGGGTTTCGGCCGTTGAATGCGAAGCGTGTCGTTCAATGGGATTGGTTCCTTCAAATGGATAGCAGCCAGGCGCCGTTTCCGCAGTTCGCGCGCAAGATCGATACCAAGCTGTCGAACGCATTGGCCCATCTCAGGGAAGATCTTCACGACCGAACAGCTTTGGCCAACATTCTTGCGGCCCGCAATCTGGTGCGTGGTGTCAGGATGCGCCTTCCTTCAGGCGAGGATGTTGCCCGCAAGTTTGGTCTAATGCCCATCGCACTTTCAACCGAAGAGCCCAAGGCGCTCTGGTACTACGTCCTCAAGGAAGCCGAACTTCTGCCCGGCAACGATGGTGGTCGGACGCTTGGACCCTTAGGTTCGATAATCGTTTGCGCAACATTTGCCGGCCTTTTGAAAGGTGACGTCAGGTCGTGGCTCAATGTTCAGCCGGATTGGACGCCTGATAGCGCGGCACTGCTGAAACCGGAGGACAAGCGCGACGAGGGTAATTGGACTCTTGCATCAATCATCCGGTTGTCGGGACTTCCTGTCGACGGAACGTCATTCCCGTAAATGAAGCGCACTGCGCGCTGGTGTGTCGAGCGCAATGTGAGAATTTCAACGCGCTCGCGCCGTTTGCATGCACTTGCATTGAACCCGTTCAATGAACAAAAACAAATAAAAGAGAGTATAAAAATGGCATTGATTGACGAAGTCAAGACAATCTGCGATCGGCTCGCGGACCACGGTTGGAGGGAGCTTTTGCTGGCGAGGACAGAAGGGCTCCTTGATATCAAGCAAGACAGCGCAGAAGACCTTCAGGTCAATCTGCTCGGCGACATCCCCGGTATCAACCGCATCGATGGGCTCGAGGACCTACATCCTAATTGTCGTCAGGGTATACAGCCTGGCGATCCGTCACGCTCTCTATTCTATCACGCAATGGCGAGCCCAAAGGTCGTGCGTGATTCGAAAGGCCATATGCTCAGCAAGTTTCCGACGGAAACCGACATCGACACGATCGAGAACTATGTTTTCTCTGCAGCAGGCAGGACGCTGCAGCAACTCGTAGATGACTCCGGTGTCCCCAAGCTCTCGGTTGTGGTGTTCGCAACCGAATATCGCCCGAGACCCGACACTGTGTCGAGAGCTCACGCCGATCTGATCTTTTCGCGTACGGGAATCGCAAGGGTTGGGACGGCACCGGCTCTCTACGATGAGAAGGTGCGTGGATATTGGCCGGAAGACAGCTCCGATCCGCACGTATTTCGTGTCATTCCCGTCCGCTTTTCTGCATGGCTTGCGGCACCAATGAGCGGCCAGAATGCTCCGGTCATGCGAATTGGTGAAGTCGATGCGGCGGAGCGAGGACGACGCTTTTGGCGCCCACTCCACAAACTATTTGCAGGGACGGAATGTTTGATCGGGCATGATCTTGATATGCAAGGGACAGCAGAGTTCTTCAACATGAAACTTCAACGAGTGCGCCAATCGCTCGGCAACGCCAATGTGCCGAATGGTGCTCCATTTGTGATGACAGAAGGCTTGGCGACTTTTGACGAGGATGCCGTTCGTGGCACGTTCGCAGTGACCCCCACGCCCAGGCCGCGTTTGGTCGAGCCAGCCATGGTCGATGGAAATCCTCTTACATTCGATGTGCCCGAAGAGCGGGCGCAGGGCTTTGCAACTTATGTAACGCCGTTCGATAGACTCCCCAACAATATCGAGGTTCACCGATACCCCGCCTATGTCCATGCCAGAACCCGCGTCGAGGACGGACAGCTCTTCGATCTCAACAGTGAAGAAGATGTCAATGGCGTTGTTGATGCAGGGGGTTATAAAGCGCTGCACTATCTCGATTTCACCGGCGAGGGCTGGGTCGATGTCTCTGTTCCGGCATTGACCGTGGAACCGACGGTCGTCGACAAGCCACGCGCAGCATATGCCATCCTCGCGGCACCCGACTTTTTCCCTTCAGCCGGTCAACGTGAAACACTTGAGTGGAGCGAATCCGACCGCGTTCCGGCCAGTTTGCGAGATGGCGAGCTATGGGGCGTTCCGCCAATACCGCTCAGCGAAGAAAGACTCCCGGCAAATCTGCAACTGCCACGCAATCCCTTTGACAAAAACGAACAGACAATCACCGCCGTGGTTGCAATGGGAGACCAGAGCCCAGTACCGAACCAAACGCGACTGGCTGACGTAAGGCGCGCATCAACGTTGAGCGACGACGCGGCGGGCGTGTTTGCGCCGGGTTGGACCGTATCCGTGGACGTTAAAGGTGGACTGCCCAACGGTACGCCTCATCTGGCTACCTACGGTCTCGGCAGCCCGTTTCCTGAGGATGCGAAGCTCTGTGCGGCGTTAAGTACGTTCTGGCCGGCTGTATCGCCCGATGTCTACCGCACGCTTTCACTACATACGGGAAATGCGACGTTCCGCGGCACGGTTGCGCCGCTGACTGACACCGAGATCGGTCAGGAAGGATCGCTCCCCTGGGATGGGATAGCCGGACCTCGGTTTATCGAAATCGACGGTACCGAGTTTCTGGAAATGGCAAGCTTCCTTCACGCAGACTATGTCCGCATGGCTTTGGAAAATCGCTTCAGCATCCGCAATACGGCTCAGATTAGCGTTGAGGAATATCAGCGGCGCGTTCTTGTCGCCGGGCGAATCCATTGGATCCTTAGCGGCGGACAATCCGCTCGGGCTGCCCGGCCGCGCTTTCTCTTTCTTTCGTTCCAGACCGTTGCGAACGGTGATGCCGAGCTCGAACGAGCCCAGCTAGACAGCAACCATATTTTGGACAGCCCAGTCTACCGCGCTGAGACCTGTTTTGTCGGCTCCCCCAATGGCCCTGATCCGACACGTCCATCTCCCAAAGGTCCAGCATTCCGGCTGCTACCAGTACGCGGGCGAAGCGTCTTCTTTGCCTCTGCGAGCGACCCGGTAGCGTTACGAAGGCGAGAAACCGATGCGCGTTGGAGGCCGGCGGACGCGGAATGAGTCAACTTTTGGGACTTCGACATGGGTCGCTCATGGAATGAAGGAGACTATACGAGAGAGGCGCCGTCGACAGAAAGACCAAATACCCAGATTGGACTTACAGGTTATGTGTGAGAAATCATGGGACGTTATTGTGGTCGGCGGTGGCCCAGCTGGTCTGGCTGCCGCCATAACCGCCCGGCAAAAAGCCTTCTCAACTCTGCTGATCGATCATCGTGAACTGCCGACAGCTGCGCTCGGCAAATGTTTGCATCCAGGTATCGAGTGCATTCTCAAGAAACTCGACGTTTGGGAAGCCTTTTGCAATGGAGGCTATGTGCGCAATACAGGCCATTATGCGGGCACGAAGAGAGACCTGAAGTATATCCCGTACCGGGAAACGGAAGGATCAAGTTGGACTGATTTCACTCTTTATGGAACTGAAATTCAGAGCATGCTCAAAGACAGATTTAAGCGGCTTGGCGGGACCTTCCTAAGTGGTATTTTTGCAACAGATGTAATTATCAAAAACAATTGTATCAGTGGTGTTTGGCTTCGTGGCAAAAAATTTCCGGCGAAGTTAGTTATTGATGCCACCGGTTCTCAAGGTTTCTTGAAAAAGAGGCTTGATATTAGACCGCTTTACGGCTCACCTCGCTTATTCGCGACCTATTGCTTGACTGATCGACGGTCTTTGCACGATGAACCGACATTTCTTTTTAACGAGCATGGCTGGCGCTGGTCGGCCCGATTGTCCGATGGGCGTTTGTCTCAGGTGATGATGGATTTAAACGGCCGCAAACATCTCCTTAAGGGAATGAAAGCAGCTGATGTCACATGGCGCTTCTTTCCCGCCTGTGCCGGATCAGGGTATGCGTTGGTCGGTGATGCAGCTATTCGAATTGATCCTGCACGCGGTGGCGGTGTCCTGCGGGCACTGCTGTCTGGGATATGGGCGATTGCTCTGTTCAGCAATCGGCCTCAAAGCGCTGCCGCGCGCTCTTCAGCAGAAACGTACCGTACTCTGATGACGAAGTGGGCTTTCGCCGATGGCGCTGCGCTGGCACAGATCTATGCGGAATGTTGGGCCGAGCCTTCCTGGCCTCAAATTCACTGTTGGTCATCAAGACCACTTTCGGCATCCCGGGATGCC